>Ga0209347_1001247_pt1 | contig 44147 bp, 35 predicted proteins | sample AutmiccommuBRH23_FD_187382 | JGI IMG/M metagenome (GOLD analysis project Ga0209347, IMG submission 187382) | Deep subsurface microbial communities from Mt. Terri, Switzerland - Autotrophic microbial communities BRH/23 (SPAdes) (version 2) | ecosystem: Environmental > Aquatic > Deep subsurface >... | reverse complement strand
GCCGGCAAGGGCTTCGCGGTGGTGGCCTCGGAGGTGAAGAGCCTGGCGAGCCAGACGGCGCGGGCGACCGAGGAGATCCGCTCGCAGATCGAGGAGATCCAGTCGGCGAGCAAGGAGGCGGTGCAGACCATCAAGGCGATCACCGGGGTGGTGCAGTCGCTGGAGCAGATGAACACCGCGGTCGCCTCGGCGGTCGAGGAGCAGGGTGCCACCACCCAGGAGATCGCCCGCAACACCCAGCAGGCGGCGTCGGGGGCCACCCGGGTGTCGCAGGGCATCGCCGAAGTCTCGGCAGCCTCCGACCGCACCGGTAGCGGTGCCGCACAGGTGCTGCAGATGTGTGGCGAGTTGGCGGCCTCGACCGACACCCTGGAGCGCGAGGTCTCGGACTTCGTGAGCCGGATCCGGGCCGGATGACCCCGGCGGTCAGACCGGCTCTATGATCGGAATATGCGGGGCGGCGTGCCGGGGGAGCGCTCCGGTCAGCCGGGGATCGTCGGCGACCTCCACCTGCTGACGGTAAGGCACGAAGCCGGAGCGGATGTAGAAGCCGAGGGCGCTCGGGTGGTCCAGACTGCAGGTGTGCACCCAGAGCCGCCGGATCGGCTGCGCCCAGGCCCGCTCCAGGGCCCGGTTCATCAGCCACCGCCCTGCGCCGCCGCCACGGACCGCGCCGGTCAGGCCGAAAAACGCCAGCTCGCACTCCCCCGGCTCGCGGAAGTCGAGTTCGAGCAGGCCCTCCGCCTCGCCGGCCGCCTCGAAGGCAAAAACCTCGACCTTGGGGGAATGCACGATGGCAGCGAGCGTCTCGTCGGCAATCGAGACCCGCGAGAACCAGAGCCACTCCTCGCCGACACGGCGGAACAGGTCGCGATACCAGTCCAGGTCCGGGCGTTCGACCCGGCGCAGCGCCCAGGCCTCGCCCTGCCGCTCCGGCCGGCGCTCCGGCGGCGCCAGCATCTGCAGCGCCGTCACCACCGCGGCCTGCTTGCCGGCCGGCACGTCGTGATAGCCATCGGGAAGTGTCATGTCCGGAAATCCGCGCATATGGTCCTGACTGTCGGCAGCTATAGTGCCGCCCGACAGCCGGCGAAAGGGCCGTCGGGCGAGCATCGACCGCCTGCCGCTCCGGCACCCTCCCGTTCCATCGCTCCGGCATCTGCGTCTTGCCCATCAGGCGCGTGGAGACGATCCTGCACAGGGCGGCCCTGCACAGGGCGGCCTTGCACAGGGCGGCCGGACGCGCCGAGACCCGAAACCGACGGCCGGCACCGCGGCAGGAGACTGACATGAGCGACGTCGGCGACACCGAGCAGCCTCTCTCGGACCGACTGGCCCGCATCCAGGAGAACCTCCGCGGACTGCTGGGGCGAACGACCGACCAGGCCCTGGTGGACGGAATAGAGGCCGCCGCCCACGAGCTCGGGCTGGTCCGCCTCGGCCTGGACGCGCCGTCGCCGCGGTCCCGACGCGCCCACCTCCGGGTGAAGGAGGCGATCGGCACGGCCCTGCTGGTGGGCGACCGCGAGATCGATGCCGCCATCATCGACATCTCGGTCGGGGGCGTCGGCCTGATGACCGAGGAGCGCCTGCCGCCGGGGACGCTGCTGCGCGTGGCAGTGCCGCCGATCGGCTGGATCGAGGCCGAAGTCGTGGGGGTCGCTGCCGACCGGTTGCACCTGCAGTTCCGCAGCGACCCGGCCGACGCCGGACAGCAGCGCGCCCTGCTCGACCTGGTGCTGCGGCACTACGACTGAGAGCGGGCCCGGTATTTCGGCACGCGGCTGCAGAACGTCTGCAACGCCCGCGCGGCATCGTGTGGACGTTCCGCCGGCGCGGCCGCGCAAGCCGCGCGACAAGGCCAAGGTCGAGGCCGGCGTGCGACCGATGAAGCTCAGCGGGTAGCCGCTCAGCGATGCCAGAACCGCAGAGGCGCCGCGCAGTTTGCGCTTGTCGGTCTCCGCTCAGGGTCATGCGCACCGTCTTCGGGAGGAGTGTCACGCAACGACGTTTGACGATCCCACAAGTGGACGTTGCGGCGCTGGCGGCGACGTCTGACCGCAGAGGTCAAGTCCGCCACCGGCGGTCACGCCGACGATGAAACGCGCCAACGGCCCGGTCCGGTCGATGCTGAGCTTCTCCTGCAGGCGCCGCAGCGTGGTACGGACGGTCGTGATCTTGACCCCCCGTCGCCGGGCGATTTCGTCGTGCGACAGACCTTCGGCAAGCCCGAGCGCTACGGCGGTCTCGGCCGGCGTCAGGCCCAGGAGCTGAGTGAGAATCGACTCCCCGTCGGCGGACGCCGGGTCACTTCCGAGGACGCGGACCATCATTGCTGCCGGCCGGCCTGTGACACTGTCTGGGGCCAAGGCAGTGATGAGCAAGGCCGGCGAGTTCCGCAGCGGTCGACCCGGTCCGAGGCGAACGTAGCGGATGTCGCGTGGCGCGGCGGCCACGGCACTCAGGGCAGCTCCAAGCGTCCTATCTAAAGGCGGGCTGCAGACCCGCAGCCGTCCGCGGCTCAACAGGAGTGGCCCATCCGAGTGCAACAAGACATTAGCCGACCGGTTGGCGAAGAGCAGACGTCCCTCGCAATCCGTCAGCAGGATCGGCATTCGCACGAGGTCGATGGCCGACTGCTGCAGCGCCAAGCTTCTCGACACCGTCTCATGAGCTGACGCGAGGCGGACGAAAGATCGGGCGAGCCTGGCCAGGCGCCAGAACCGACCGACTTCGGCGACCGAGAATAAAGGCTCGGACGGCGCTCGCATCACGGTAAGGCGGATGCGCGGAAGCGTGGAGCTGCGGCCGTCGTCGACGACCGCCACCAGGCATCGCCCGATGTCGTACGGGCGGAGATAGTCGTTGTGGAACTCGCTGCGGTGCAGCACCTCCTGGTCCATCAGACGATCCGTATTGATGATAGTGCCCGTAGGGGGCAGCGAATGCCGCGATGCCACCCGCGCCCAGACGTCCACATCTCGGAAATGAGCCATATAGTCCTGTAGCGCCGCCTCGGGCGACCCCAGCGATTTCCAGATGCCGTCCGGCGAACCGATCTCCAATTCGGGTGTGTAGATCTTCGCTGCGCGCGCCGGAATGGCATGCAGCACGTCGCCAAGCAGCGTTTCCAGGCCGACGCCGGCGTGTTCGGCAGGATCATGGGTGTGGGTCATGTGACCTATCTCAGCACTATACGAAGCCACACATTCAAGCAGAGGGGCGATTCGGAATTTGATCCAGATCAATGCGCGCAATCTGGCATCCGGCCGCGCGCTCCGCTCGGCAACGTCTCGGTACTTGGTTATGTCTCTGGTCTGCTCGGCCTCCAATAGACGGAGGCCGCAAGGATGATGTCGACGCGCCGGTCCTCCAGACTGAGCGGCAGAAACACGCGTTCGAGGACACGATGCAGCTGCGCTGGAAACTCAAGCTGAAGATTCCCGGCGCGCCAGGAAGGCTCACCGGTGTCGCGCACACGTGCGAGCTCGAGGTAGGTCTCGCTTCGGGCGAAGTCAGCAGATAGCTCATCGTAGTAGCGGCCTGTCGGGTCGTGCTGCAGTGCGTCGACCAAATGCGAGCCGCAGAGCCGAAAGCGGAATCGCGACGGGGAGACTTCGACATCGACCATCCAGATGTATGGCAGCAGTGCCGGGGGCAGATCCACGGGGTCGAGGTCGCGGCGCAGAGGCGGCCCGAGCAACGTGGACGGCAGGCCGCACCAATATTCAACAATTGCACGAATTCGCGTGTCGCATTGGCCTGTCAGAAAACCAGAGGAGCGTGCCATCGTTCCAGCATTCTTCGACAAGGAGCGATACCGCAGATTAACCGAGACACTATCTTTCTTTACAATTTGGCAATTTCACAATAGGTATTTTCCACGATACACGAATCATGAAAATAAATTCCGACGCTCAATCTTCGTTTCGGTGAACAATTATTGATCTTTATCGACATCATCACTAGTTACTAAACATCGTCCGTCGTTAGCAATTCTAAAACAAACAAACCTGGGACCATAACGATCTCTCGGTACATATTCACACCAAAATCGATATATTTCTGACTTAATCTCATATAATGAATGGCTAGTTCTAGTTCTAGATGGCGTACATTTCTATAAATTCTCCTGGACAATACGCAATCAGATTTCGACGTTCCGTGCGAAAACCTAATATTGAATAATTTATACATACCTTCGCTTGTGTCTAACGCACCGCGTTAACGCATTGTTAACGACTTCTCCTCCGATACTCCCGTCGCCCCCTTCAAGGGGTGGGGAGGAGGAGGGTGATGCGCATATGAGGTGGTGTCAGTTCACAATCCGCAACATCTCGCCGAATGTGCAGGAAGCTTCGACCGGCACCGAGGAGGTGGCCAGCAACGCCGAGGGGCTGAACATCGCGTCCCGCGAGACCGGCGCCGCGGCAAGCCGGGTCCTCGATGTCTAGGGAGGACTATCGCGGCACGCCCGGGAACCGGCCCGCGAGGTCGATGTCTTCATTGCCCGGGTCCGCGCCGCCTAGCGCCGACGGCGCCGTGCGGATGGCACGGGTCGCGCTCGGGTATGCGCGGCTCCAGCCGTCCGTCGACCTCAACGAGGGACAGCTCTTGCAGGTTGGTACCGATCTGGCGCTCTTCGGCGCCATCGAGGAGGGCGTCGTCGCAATCGACGAGCGCTCCGTCATCGTCTTCTTCAACGCCGCCGCCGAGCGGATGTTCGGATACCCGGCGGCCGAGGTGCTCGGGCGTTCCATCGGTCTGCTGCTTCCCGAGGCGGCCCGGGCGAACCACCACCGGCATGTCAGCGGATTCCGGAAATCCGATGCCGCCAGTCGAATGAAAAGCGAACGCTCCGACGTTCGGGGCAGGCGGAGCGACGGAATCATATTCGACGCCGAGGTATCGATCTCCAAATGCACCATCGGCGCTTCGCTGGTGCTCATGGCGATAATCCGCGATGTGACCGAGCGCAAGCTGGCCGAGGCGCGGCTCCTGGCATCAGAGCAGAAGAATCGGGCGGTGCTCGATACCTGCAGCGACGCAATCTTGATCGCCGACGCCGAGACGGGGCTGATCCTCGAGGCTAACGGCCGGGCAGCCGAACTGTTCGATTGCCGGGTGGCCGACCTTGTCGGTCTCCACCAGAGCGAACTGCATCCCGAGGCCGATCGCGAGCGCTATCGGAGCGCGTTCCGGGAGCACCTGGAGTACGGCCGAATTCTGGTTCCGGATGCCGCAATCCTGCGCCGCGACGGCACTGTCGTGCCGGTCGAGATCACGGCCCGGCCGACCATGATCGGCGGCGTGCTCCTGATGGTGGGATTCTTCCGGGACATCACGCATCACAAGGAGCACGAGCGGCAGCTGATCGAGGCTCGCGAGGCGGCCATGGCGGCCAACCGGAGCAAGACCACCTTCCTTGCCAATGTCAGCCACGAGCTCCGCACGCCCTTGACTGCAGTGATCGCATTTGCCGAGATGATCGGTTCCGGCTTTTTCGGGCCGGTCGGCCATCCGAAGTATCTCGAATACGCCAATGACATCCGCGACAGCGGCCAACACTTGCTGGCCTTGATCAACGACATCCTCGATCTGTCGCAGGTGGAGGCGGGAAGGCTCGTGCTGCACGAAGAGCGCCTGGATCTGGCCGAACTGATCTCAGAGTGCTGGCGCAGCTTACGGCCGTCGATCGTGGACGGCGACCTCAGACCGGACACGAACATCATGCCTGACGCACGCTACTTGCGCGCCGATCGCCGGGCCGTCCGGCAGATGCTGCTCAACCTGCTGTCTAATGCCATCCGCCACACCCCCCCTGGTGGTCGTATCTGCATCTTGGTTAAGCGGGCGGATGACGGCGGCTTGGTCCTGAGGGTGCTTGACACCGGCGTCGGCATTCCGCTGGAGCGGCTCGCGAGCGTCACCACCCCCTTCAACGCCAGGAATGCGCGAACACCCGGCGCTCGTGGTGGTACGGGCCTCGGTCTCGCCATCACCAAGGGCTTGTTGGAGCGGCACGGCGGCACCCTGGAGATCCATAGCTGGCCCGAAGTCGGAACCACCGTGGACCTGGTGTTCTCCGCCAGCCGCATGGGGTCGGCCGATGATGTCAGCTGCGATTGAGTATTAGCAATTTTGTCCATCGATAATTGCAATACTTCGCTCCAAACGCGGAACCTTGGATCACGAAGATGCGTATTTTCACCTACTTTATCTCCGGAAACCACCATATACAATTGAACATGACTGACAAAACTAAGTTTATCATCCCGGTTTTACTTAGGTACGTCATAATCAACTCTCATATTTAGACACACTCCACAAAATCCAGGAGCATGACATGTCGGTTACATCTTCGTATAGCGGAAATGACATCAATGATCGCCTGGAATTTATGCGGATCGACAGCCGAATAGCGGCCTCTCTGCGCGAGACATGGAAGTATATCGAGCCTGAATTACCCAGAATTCTGACCGGTTTCTACGAACATGTCATGCAGACACCGGTCTTGGCACGGATGATCGGCGACCGTACCGCGAGCCTCACCGAGGCTCAGGGCCGGCACTGGGAAAGGCTGTTCACCAGTGGCTTCGATCGCGCCTACGTCGATAGCGTCCGGACCATCGGTCTGACCCACAACCGGATCGGTCTTGAGCCGCGCTGGTACATCGGCGGTTATAATTTCGTGCTTCGCGAGTTGATGACGCTGATCGTGAAGCGGAACCGCTGGTCCGCTGATAATGCTGCCTCTGCGCTTGGCGCTGTTACCGCGGCGGTGATGCTGGATATGGACTTCGCGATCTCGGTGTACCAGGAGGCCATGCTGGCAGAACGCCAGCAGCGTCAGGACAAGACCGACCTGGCCGTTCGTGCGTTCGGGGAAGCGAGCAGTGCGTTGCTTTCGGAGGTGAACCGCGCGGCCGGGTCGATGCAGTCGGTTGCGGAACTGCTCACCAGCACCGCCGATCGCACGTCCAAGCAGTCGACCACCGTGGCCGCTGCCGCCGAGCAGGCGTCGGTAAACGTGCAGACCGTGGCTGCCGCCGCCGAGCAACTGTCGTCCTCGGTCGACGAGATCGGCCGGCAGGTGAGCGAATCGACCCGGATCACCACCGAGGCCGTCGACCATGCCGAGGAGACCAATGCGCAGATCCAGGGCTTGGCCGCCGCTGCCCAGAAAATCGGCGACGTTGTGAAGCTCATCAGCGACATCGCCGGGCAGACCAATCTGCTGGCCCTGAACGCCACGATCGAGGCGGCGCGTGCCGGCGACGCCGGCAAGGGCTTCGCTGTCGTTGCCTCTGAGGTCAAGGCGCTCGCCAATCAGACCGCCCGGGCCACGGATGAGATTTCCAGCAAGGTTGCCGAAATGCAGGCGGCAACGACACGTTCTGTCCAGGCCATTCAGGGGATCACCGATACCATCCGGCGGATCAATGATATTGCCACCGCGATTGCAGCCGCCGTCGAGGAGCAGGGCACGGCGACCACCGAGATCGCCGGGAACGTGCAGCAGGCGGCGGTCGGCACCCAAGAGGTCTCGACCAGCGTCGTCGTAATTATCGACGCCGCCGAGCAGACGGGCCGTAGTGCGGCATCGGTGGTGCAGTCGGTCGCCGAAGTCAACTCGCGGACGAGTCGGCTCAGCGACGAGATCCAGCGCTTCTTCGACCGTATCAAGGCCGCGTGACAGCCCGTCCGCCCACGGTCGGGAACAAAGTGTAGCCTGCTGGGGGACTCGGCATGAAGCAACGGTCAGAACCAGGCGATGACGACGCAGGGCGGCGAACGATGGACCTGCATCACGGCGCCAGCGGGGCGGACGACAGCGCGCTTGTCTCTCCGGGCAGTTCGCATCGCACCTCCTCGACCGCGATCAACCCTGAACAGTCGGTCGAGCAGATCGACCTGCCTGCCTGCCCGCTGCCGGGCGGACCACTCCGCGCGCTTCTGGTCGATGACGATCCACTGTCCCTTGAACTGCACGCGCATATCCTGGCCGAAGCTGGCATGGAGGTGCGGACCCTAAGCGAGCCGTTGCGGACGCAGCATGAGGTGAAGCGCTTCTCTCCGGATATCGTGTTGCTCGATGTCGTCATGCCCGGGGTAAGCGGACCCGAGCTGGCCACCGCACTGCGCGCGCAGGACGCCTATCAGCAACTGCCAATCCTCTTCCTCTCAGCGGAAACGGACGCCGAGCGGCAGATTGCGGCGCTCGAGCAGGGCGGTGACGACTTCATGGTCAAGCCGGTGGACCCGGCACGCTTCATCGCAGCGGTAGCGATCCGCGCACGGCGCGCGCGACAGTCCTCGGAGGCAGTCGACCGTCTCCGCGCGATACTCTACGAACGCGAGCGCGTGCAACTGGCGCTGGACCGCCACGCCATCGTCAGCGTTGCCGATGGGGCCGGCCGGATCATCCACGTGAACGACAAGTTCTGCGAGGTCAGTGGCTACTCCGAAAATGAGCTGGTCGGGCAGAATCACCGGATCGTTAAATCCGACCAACATCCGCCGGAGTTTTACCGAACTCTGTGGCGGACCATCGCGAGGGGCGAGATTTGGAAAGGCGAGATCTGCAACCGCAGGAAGGACGGGTCGCTCTATTGGGTGGAGAGCACAATCGTTCCGTTTCTCAACGAGCGAGGCAAACCCTATCAGTTTGTCTCGATCCGCACCGAGATCACGCAGATCAAGCTGGCCGAGGAACGGCTTCGGATCAGCCAGAATTACGCCAACATTGGGACCTGGGACTGGAATATCCAAACCGGCGAGCTGTTCTGGTCACAGCGCATCGGACCGCTGTTCGGCTATCCAGAGGGTAAACTCGAGACTACCTACGAGAACTTCCTCAACGCGGTGCATCCGGACGACCGTCAGGCCCTGGTAGACGCGGTGCGGGCCTGCAGCGAGCGGGGTGTCAAATACGACATCGAACATCGCTGCGTTTGGCCGGACGGCACGATCCGGTGGCTGCATGAGAGTGGCGATGTCGTGCGCGATAGCGATGGCAGGCCATGGCGCATGCTCGGCACGGTGCAGGACATCACCGACCGCAGGCAGGCGGAGGCCGCACTGGAGAGGGAGCGTGGGCTGCTTCGGGAGGCTCAGCACATCGCCCGGCTCGGAAATTGGGAGATCGTCGAAACCACGGGTGAATTGCAGTGGTCGGACGTCGTCTTCGAGATCTTCGGGCGCGATCCCCACAGCTTCATGCCGACCGTCGAGCGGTTCCACCAAGCGGTGCATCCGGACGACCGCGATCTGGTTTACGCCGCGATTGCTGAATCCCGGCGGACCGGGCGTTACGACGTGGCGCACAGGATCGTCCGACCCGACGGGGAGATCCGCCACGTCCACGAACGGGCGCGCGTCGAGTACGACTTCACTGGCCGTGAAGTGCTGCGGCGTGGCGTCGTCCAGGACGTCACCCCGATGAAGGCGGTCGAGACCAGCCTGCAGGCACTCAACGCCCGCCAGAACGAACAGCTCGAGGCTGCGCACTGCCTGCGCGACGTTACCATGCACACCCTGAACGACGAGCTGAGCGAGCCAGGAATGCTGGAGGCCTGCATCCGGCGGGTGCACTCTGGCGGTCTTATGGGCCGCGGATGCGGCCTGCGGATCCAGCACGGCGAACAGACGGTGCAGACACCGGAATTCCGGGAAACGTCTTACCGCATGACCGTGGAGATTCCGTTCTACGAGGGTTGGGGATCGCGGATCGAGGCGCATTTTCCGGAGCCGGCCGGCATTGCGATGATCCCGGATTTCCTGGCGCGGCAGGAGGAACTGCTGCGCGACATCGCCCGCCAGATCGGACAGTCGCTGATCCGCCGCGAGGACCGGCGGGCACTGCTGCTAGCCAAGGAGGAGGCCGAAGCGGCAAACCTCGCCAAGTCCGAATTCCTGTCCAGCATGAGTCACGAACTGCGGACGCCGCTCAATGCGATCCTGGGATTTGCCCAGGTATTGGAGATCGACGACCTGACCGCCGACCAGATCGACAGCGTCAATATCATTCGAAAATCCGGTCAACACCTGCTTCAACTGATCAACGAGGTACTTAACCTTGCAAAGATCGAGGCTGGACACCTGGACCTGTCGATCGAGGACGTGAGCATCGCCGACGTCTTCACCAGTTGCGGCAGCCTGATCGCCCCGATGGCGGTTGGCCGGGGCGTCGTGATTCACTTCGAGCCAGGCCAGCAGGCACATAGTGTCCGGGCCGACCATACCCGTGTGAAGCAGGTGCTGGTCAACCTCGTGGGAAACGCCGTCAAGTACAATCGACCGGGGGGCAGCGTGACTGTGAGCGCCTCGCAGTCGGGACCCGGCTCGGTGCGGATTGCCGTGAGCGACACCGGCAACGGCATCCCTTCCGAAAAGCTCGGGCAGCTGTTCACGCCATTCAGCCGGCTTGGTGCCGAGCATACGGACGTCGAGGGAACCGGAATCGGCCTGGTCATCAGCAAACGCCTGATCGAAGCGATGGGCGGCCGCATCGGAGTCAGGAGCGAACTGGGCGCCGGCAGCACCTTCTGGGTCGAACTGCCGATCGCGGACAATCCAGCGGGCGACGCCGCTGAGTCCCTGCCGTCGTGGCAGCTCGTTGCACTGCCGGCCGGCAGAATCCTGCATGTCGAGGACAACCCGGCCAACCTGAAATTGGTTCGTCAGGCACTTGTCCGGTTTCCGCAGATCTCGCTGCTGGAGGCGCCCAACGGCTCGCTCGGCCTGGACCTGGCCAAAGCGCACCAGCCGGACCTGATCCTGCTCGACATCAACATGCCCGGCATGAGCGGCCTGGAAATGCTGGCGCGGTTGCGGGCCGACCCGGCGACGCGCTCCATCCCGACGGTGGCGATTTCGGCAGCGGCAATGGAGAAGGACATCGAACGGGCGACGGCCGCCGGCTTTCGCCGCTACCTGACCAAGCCGATCAACATCGTCGAACTGATTGAGACCATCAGAGATCTGCTCCGGAATCCCGACAGGCGGAACACCAGCGACCGGCGCGCATCCCTCACAGAGGTCCATCACCGGATCGAAAGCACCACGGCCTCAGAAAGGAGTACGATTCTATGAGATCCCTCGAGGGCCATGTGAAATCGGCCTCGATCCTGGCAGTGGACGATGAGCCCACGAACCTCAAGCTGCTCGACAAGATGCTGCGCGCCGAGGGCTATACCAACCTGACCTTCCTTGAAGATCCCCGCCGCGCCGTGGATGCCTACCGCGAATCCGGCGCGAGCTTGATCCTGCTGGATATCAATATGCCGCACCTCGACGGTTATGCGGTGATGGAGCGGCTGCGGGGGCTCGGCGACCCCATGCTGCCGCCCATCGTCGTGCTGACGGCACAATCGGCCGGCGAGTTCGTGCTGCGTGCCTTCCAGGCGGGTGCGCGCGACTATGTCACCAAGCCGTTCGATCGGGCGGAGCTTATGGCACGGGTGCGCAATCTGCTGGAGGCGCACTTGGCTCACCGTCTGGTCTGGTCGCATAACGCGGTTCTCGAGGAGCTCGTCAAGGAACGGACCGCGAAGCTGCGCAATACCCGCCTTCAGGTGGTGCGGCGGCTCGGCAGGGCCGCCGAGTACCGCGACAACGAGACCGGCAACCACGTCCTCCGAATGAGCAAGGTCTCGGCGGTCATCGCCCGGTACGCGGGTTGGACTGCCGAGGACACCGAGCTGATGCTGCACGCCAGCCCGCTGCACGACATCGGCAAGATCGGCATCCCCGACCACATCCTCCTGAAGCCCGGCAAGCTCACTCCGGACGAGTGGGAGATCATGAAAGGACATGTGCCGATCGGCGCCGACATCCTGGCCGAAGACGACACCGACCTGCTGGTCTTGGCCCGCAGCATCGCCCTCAGTCACCACGAGAAGTGGGACGGATCCGGCTACCCCGCCGGCCTGGCCGGCGACGCTATCCCGCAAGAGGGCCGCATCGTCGCACTGGCCGACGTGTTCGATGCGCTGACCGCCGAGCGACCGTACAAGCCTGCTTGGTCGGTAGCCGATGCCGTGGACTACATCCGCGACCAAGCGGGGCGACATTTCGAGCCGGCGCTCGTGACGGTGTTCTGCGACGCTCTCCCCGAGATCTTGGCCATCCGCGCCAGGCATCCCGAGCCCTAGAGCAGCTTCCGATCATGCATGGGCGTCACCGCCGCGCCGTGGATGCAGTCCCTTTTTCCACATCCCAGTAGCTTGTTACCCGACCCCCAAAGGGCTTCCTCTCGCGCCCCGTTCGCTCTATGTTCCCCCGCATGAGCACCCAGACCGCAGAGCGTGATCGGCCGGCTCCGCTGCACGGCGCGGTCGCCCCCGACCTGAAGTCCAACGTCGCCCGCCAGGACGCCGGCGTGCCGTTCCAGGTGGTGTCGGACTTCGCGCCGGCCGGCGACCAGCCGCAGGCGATCGAGGCACTGAACACCGGCATCCGGGCCGGCGAGCTCGACCAGGTGCTGCTCGGCGTCACCGGCTCCGGCAAGACCTTCACGATCGCCCACGTCATCCAGGAGACGAAGCGGCCGACCCTGATCCTGGCGCCGAACAAGACCCTGGCGGCGCAGCTCTACGGCGAGATGAAGAGCTTCTTCCCGCACAACGCGGTCGAGTATTTCGTCTCCTACTACGACTACTACCAGCCGGAAGCCTATGTGCCGCGCACCGACACCTTCGTCGAGAAGGAGTCGTCGGTGAACGAGCAGATCGACCGGATGCGGCACTCGGCGACGCGCGCGCTGCTGGAGCGCGACGACGTCATCATCGTCGCCTCGGTGTCCTGCATCTACGGCATCGGCGCGGTCGAGACCTACGGCAACATGATCGTCACCCTGAGGGTCGGGCAGACGGTCGACCGCAGCGAGGTCATGCGCAAGCTGATCGAGCTGCAGTACAAGCGCAACGACGCCAGCTTCCACCGCGGCACCTTCCGGGTGCGCGGCGACAGCCTGGAGATCTTCCCCGCCCACCTGGAGGACCGCGCCTGGCGGCTGACGCTGTTTGGCGACGAGGTGGAGGCGATCCACGAGTTCGACCCGCTGACCGGCGAGAAGGCGGCCGCCCTCGACCAGGTCCGGATCTTCGCGAACTCGCACTACGTCACGCCGAAGCCGACGCTGCAGCAGGCCGCCCGGCTGATCAAGATGGAACTGAAGCAACGGCTCGACGAGCTGAACCGCGCCGGCAAGCTGCTGGAGGCGCAGCGCCTGGAGCAGCGCACCACCTTCGACATGGAGATGATGGAGGCGACCGGCTCCTGCGCCGGGATCGAAAACTACTCGCGCTACCTCTCCGGCCGGGCGCCCGGCGAGCCGCCGCCGACGCTGTTCGAGTACCTGCCGGAGAACGCCCTGCTGGTGGTCGACGAGAGCCACGTCACGGTCCCGCAGATCGGCGGCATGTACAAGGGCGACTACGCCCGCAAGTACACGCTGTCGGAATACGGCTTCCGGCTGCCGTCCTGCCTGGACAACCGCCCGCTCAAATTCGCCGAGTGGGAGGACATGCGGCCGCAGACGGTGTTCGTGTCGGCCACGCCCGGGCCGTGGGAGCTGGAGCGGACCGGTGGCGTGTTCGTCGAGCAGTTGGTGCGGCCGACCGGGCTGATCGACCCGGTCTGCGAGATCCGCCCGACCAAGAACCAGGTCGATGACGTGATCGCCGAGTGCCACGACGCCGCGGCGCGCGGCCACCGGGTGCTGATCACGGTGCTGACCAAGAAGATGGCGGAGGCGCTGACCGAGTACATGAACGAGGCCGGCATCAAGGTCCGCTACATCCACTCCGACGTGGAGACGCTGGAGCGCATCGAGATCATCCGCGACCTCCGGCTCGGCATCTTCGACGTGCTGATCGGTATCAACCTGCTGCGCGAGGGCCTGGACATCCCGGAATGCGCCCTGGTCTGCATCCTCGACGCCGACAAGGAGGGCTATCTGCGCTCCAAGACCTCGCTGGTGCAGACCATCGGCCGGGCGGCCCGCAACATCGACGGCCGGGTGCTGCTGTATGCCGACCACATCACCGCCAGCCTGGACTATGCGCTCGGCGAGACCCAGCGCCGGCGCGAGCGGCAGGTGGCGTACAACACCCTGCACGGCATCACGCCTGAGAGCATCAAGAAGAACATCGGCGACATCCTCTCCAGCGTCTACGAGCGCGGCGACCATGTCACCGTCGACACCGGCTCCGAGGAAGGCGATCTGGTCGACAAGCCGATCCGCCAGATCATCGAGGCGCTGGAAGCCCGCATGAAGGCCGCCGCCGCCGACCTGGAGTTCGAGGAGGCGGCGCGCATCCGCGACGAGCTCAAGCGCCTGGAGGCAGCCGAGCTCGGGATGACGTTGGAGGGCAGGCCGCTGCCCAAGGGCGCGGTGGTGCGGCTGAAGGTGCCGATCCAGCCACCGAGCGGCCGGCCGCCGGAGAAGGGCCGCGGCGGCGGCAAGCGGCCACCGCGGCGGGGCCGCTGACGAGCGCTACCGCTGCTTTTCGGGCGGCCGCAGATACTCCTCGCTCAATCGGTCGCAGGGCACGTCCTCGCCATCGCCCAGTTCCAGGAACGGGATCGGCGAGCCCTTGCCGATCGAAATCTCCGGGTCGCGGATCTTGCCTTCCAGGTGCACCGGCGCGTCGATATCGAGCAGGCTGAAGTCCTTGGCGTCGGCCTCGATGTCCATGACCATGGTTTGCGCGCCGAGATCCACGCCGCCATGGAAGTACAGAACCGAGTCGGACGTATCGACGACGCCGCGGCGAATGTCGGCACGTCCTGCCTTGACTTCGATCCGGGTCAGGGCGCAGCGGATCGGCACCTTGGCGTCGTCGCCGACCACCAGAATCAGCGCCTCGCTCAGGTCGAGACCGGCAGCCTCCACCAGCAGGCCGCTGATGGCGCCGCCGCTCATCGCCAGGGCGCCGTTGCCGTCGGCACTGGCCATCAGTTCGGCCAGGGAGTGTCCCGAACCGATCAGGTAAAGCCGGCCCTGCAGCTCGCCGCCCATGGTGTCGTAGAAATCGGTGCCCTTGAAGAACGCCGCGAGGCCGAGCCCTTGGAAGCGCAGGTCGATGTCGGCCGACGGCACCGCGGTCCGGCCGTTCACCGCCAGCTCGCCCTCGATGCGGCCGCCCGCCACTTCGAAGCGCAGCGGATTGGCCTCGGCGCGGCCATCCTGCACGCGGACGCGGAAGTCGACCGAGTCGACCGGCAGGAAGTCGCGAGCCCGCACGTCGTCGGCGCGCAGCGCGATGTCCATATCCATCGCGCGCAGCCGGGCGACGTCGATCGGCGTGTCCGGGAACAGGTCGTCCTGCTCGCGCAGCCGCCGCTGCTCGTCCTTCTGCTCCTTCGACGCCGCCTCGCCCTCGGCGGGTGGGACGCCGACCAGCGGCGCCAGGTCGTCGAAGTCGAGCCGCCGTGACACCAGCTTCGCGGTGAGCAGCGGCGTCTTGCGGCCGTAGTCGACACCCACATCGCCGGCGATGTCGCTGTTGCCGATCCGGCCGGACATGCCGGTCATTGACCAGACCTCGCCGTCGCGCTGCAGCTGGCCGGCCAGTTCGTAGGGCGGGGTCGGCGGGGCCGGGATGCCGAGCAGCGGGAAGACCTCGGCCAGATTGGGGCCGCGCAGCGTCATCTCGATCCGTGCGCCTTCGAAGGCGATCGGGTCGAGGAAGGTGCCGCCGATGGTCAGGCGGGTCTCGCCGAAGCCGATCTCCAGGTCCAGCGGGTATGGCTCGTCACCGTCGCGCAGCATCAGGATCGATCCGCCTCGCAGCGAAGCCCGCAACGGCTTGCCGGCAAGCTGCCCGTCGACCGCAAGTTCGAGGCTGTCGGCGTCCTCGGCATCGCCGGTGGCGGTGTTCACCTTGCCGTCGAGGCGAAGCTCACGCTCGGCGTCGCGGATGATGACCTTGCCGTCGGTGATCCGCAGCCGCCCGATGGTCGGCACCTCGCTGCGTTCCTCGGGTTCCACCACCTCGGCCGCCGTCGCAGCACCCGGGCTGCTCGAGAAACTCCAGTTGCCCTCACCGTCGGCGCGCCGCTCGATCGCCAGGGAGGCGCCGTCGACTGTCAGCTCCGGCAGTTCTATCCGGCCGACCAGCAGCGGCAGCAGGCGGATGCGGAAGCGCAGCTCCCGCGCGGTCAGCAGGTGCTCGGTCTCGCCCCACTCGGCGTTCCCGACCGACAGGTCGGATATCCGCACGGTCGGCGTCCACGCCCAGTCGACCGCCAGGGCGCCGATCTCGACCGCACGGCCGCTCGCCGCCGACGCGCGCTCGCCGAGCCAGCCGGGCGCGCGGGTGGCCAGGTAGCCAACGACGATGCCCGCGGCGATCACCACCACGAGAACACCACCGGCGATCCAGTACCTGCGGCGGGCCATCGGATTTACACCGGTTGTGACGGACCAGACGACAACGCCCTGCCCGCTCCCGGTGTTCCGTGATCATCGCGGATCAGCCTGAGCGTTCCGCACCCGGTGCCGATGGGCGTTCGGCGTCGACCGCGCCGGCACCGACGTCCATGGCGGCCGGCGAAGCCTCCGGCGCTTTTGCGGCTGTGTCGTCGTCCTCCGCCATCAGCGCCGCCGCCAGCACCGGGTCGCCGGGCATCGACATGGCGGCATCGTCGCCCGACCGGCCACCGATCGGGTCGGCGATGCCGTCGACGAAGCGCAGTTGCCGGATCAACTCCTCGATGTCCCGCCAATCGGTGCCGGCACGCCGGAGCACGGCACCGCCCAACTGCAGGCTGGCTTCCAGGGTCTCCAGCACCGTGCCGTCGGCACCGAGTTCCTCCAGCCGGCGAGCATGCATCGGGTCACGGGCGCGGGCGTAGATCGGCAGGTCGGGAAACCGGGCATGCAGCGAGGCGACGGCGCGGTCGACCGCTGTTCCGGCGGTGGTCAGGGTGACCACGACGGCACGCGCCCGCTCGCCGCCGAGCCGGCGCAGCACGTCCAGGCGGCTGGCGTCGCCGTAGAACACGGCCTGACCGGCACGCCGGCCGTCACGAACCCGCTGGGCGTCGGTGTCGAGTGCCACATAGGGCACCAGCTTGGCGTCGAGCAGCCGGGCGACCGTGCGGCCGACCCGCCCGAAGCCGGCGATGATGACATGGTTCTCCAGCTCGCCGACACGATCGTCGACGCCGCCGAGCGCCTGGTTGTCACGGTGCTCCAGCAGGCCCGCGGCTCGCCCGGCCAGCCAGACCACCGCCGGGGTGGCGGCCATGCTGACGGCAACCACCAGGAACAGGAGGTCGCCGAGGCCGTCGCGCAGAATGCCGTGCGAAGCGGCAAGGCCGAGAATGACGAAAGCGAACTCGCCGCCCTGGGCGAGCAGTGCGCCGGTCCGCAGCGCCGCGGCGAAGGGCATGCGAGACGCCAATGCCAGCGCCAGGACCACCACCAGCTTCAATGCCACCAGTCCGGCGAGGAAGCCGAGCACCGTCAGCAGTTCGCGAAGCGCCAGGCCGATATCGACGGTCATGCCGACGGTCATGAAGAATAGCCCGAGGAGAATGCCGCGGAACGGCTCGATGTCGGCCTCGACCTGGTGGCGGAACTCGCTCTCCGACAGCAGCAGTCCGGCAAGGAACGCACCGAGCGCCATCGACAGGCCGACCGTCTGCGTGGCCCAGCCGATGCCGAGCACCACCAGCAGGGTCATCGCCGTGAACACCTCCGGCGCGTTGGCGGCAGCGATCACGTGGTATAGCGGGCGCAGCAGCTGCCGGCCGGCGACCACGATGACCGCCAGCGCCACCAGCGCCTTGAGCACGGTCAGCCCGAGTGCCAGGACAATCGATTCGCCATCGCCGCCGCCAGCGATCAGCGGCACCGCGACGAGGATCGGGACCACCGCCAGATCCTGGAACAGCAGCACCGAAAATACCGCCCGCCCGTGCCGGGTGCCGAGTTCGCCGCGGTCGGTCATAAGCTGCAGAACGAAGGCGGTCGACGACAGCGCCAGCGCCGCGCCGGCGACCGCGCTGGCAACCAGGCCGTAGCCGAGCACCATGCCGGCGGCGGCGATCGCCAGGCCGGTCACCGCGACCTGGGCGGCGCCGAGGCCGAACACCAGCCGGCGCAGCACCTTCAGCCGTTCCAGCGACAGCTCGAGGCCGATCGCGAACAGCAGGAACACCACGCCGATGTCGGCCAGCTCGCGGGTCTCCTCGACGTCCTCGACCATGCCGAGGGCGTGCGGCCCGATCACCGCGCCGGCCGCCAGGTAGCCGAGCACCAGGCTGAATTTCAGGCGCCGGAGCAGCGGCGCCACCAGCACCGCCGCCGCCAGGAAGACCAGCACGTCGCCGATGGTGCCGCCATGGTCACCGCTGGACAGCCCGCCGAACGCGCTCAGCAGGGTCTCCACCAAATTCCTCCGGCCGTCATGCGATGCCGGAACCGTAACGCGGCCGCCCGCCGCGGGCCAGCCGCACGGGCGCGCGCCGGCGGCGGCGCGCTGAAACGACACAGCAGGCCGCCGCCGTGCTACCGTCCGCCCCGCCCCCCCTGTCGCAGCCAGCCGACCGGACCCAACGATGCCGCAGCGCCTGTCCGCCCCTGTCCCCCGCTCCGCCCTGGTGACCGGCGCCGGCCGCCGCGTCGGCCGGGCGATCGCGCTTCGCCTGGCACGAGCCGGATGGAGCATCGCGGTCCACTACGGCACCTCGCGAGAGGCCGCCGAGGAAACCGCAGCCGCCGCCCGCGCGGCCGGCGTCCGGGCGGCCGTGCTGGCGGCCGACCTGACGCAGGAGCAACAGGTCTTGACGCTGGTCGAGCGGGCCACCGACGCGCTCGGGCCGATCGGGCTGCTGGTCAACAACGCCTCGCTGTTCGAGGCGGACCGGTTGGCCTCCGTCACCCGCGACGGCTGGGATCGGCATATCGAGACCAACCTGCGCGCGCCGGTCGTGCTGATGCAGCACTTCGCGGCGTGCCTGCCCGACACCAGCGACGGGGTGATCGTGAACATTCTTGACCAGCGGGTGTGGAACCCCACCGAGGATTTCCTCTCCTACACCGTCACCAAGATGGCGTTGTGGGGGCTGACCCGAACGCTGGCGCTGGATCTCGCACCGCGGATCCGGGTGTGCGGCGTCGGCCCCGGCCCCACCCTGGCGAACACGCGCCAGGATCCGGCGCTGTTCGATGCCCAGGCGGCCTCGGTGCCGCTGCGGCACGGCGCCGATCCAGACGAGATCGGCGACGCCGTCGCTTACCTCGCGGACGCGCGTTCCGTCACCGGCCAGATGATTGCTGTCGACGGCGGACAGCACCTGTGGTGGGCGCCCCCGTCGGAACATACACCGCGCGACTGATCCGGTCATTTCCGGAACGATTGCGCGGGAATCCGGCCGAGACGATCGAAGTTGTGCACACCGGCAGTCGGGAATCGCGACGGTAACGCCTCTGTCAAGGAAATATCGTTTTGTAAAAAGATCTTAACATCTGGCAGAAGCAGATTTGTTTGATTTCAAAAGCTTACGATAACTGCCCAAAAAATGGGCAATGACGCGAATCCCCATGGAGTCCTAGGCATCGGCATCGGCTCACGGGGGTTTTCCACATGCTTTTCCACCGATCCCGTGGATTATCCGGGCGCTCCGCGGGATGGCCAGACGACGCTTGACGACGCCCGGTCGCGCGCCCATCACCATGCCATGTCCGACAGCGCTTTCGCAGATCCTCCGACCGGAACCGAGCGCGCCCGCCGCCGCCGGCGGACGCAGCCGGACATCGAACGCGGAGTGACGGTGATCCGCGAGCACCTGCGCACCATGCCGTCGGGCCCCGGCGTCTACCGGATGCTCGACGAGGACGGCGACGTGCTCTACGTCGGCAAGGCCCGCAGCCTGAAGAAACGGGTCATCAACTACACCCACGCCGCCAAGCTGCCGAACCGGATCTTCCGGATGGTGAGCGAAACCACCCGCATGGAGGTGCTGACCACCCACACCGAGGTGGAAGCGCTGCTTCTCGAGAGCAACCTCATCAAGCGCCTGAAGCCCCGGTTCAACGTGCTGCTGCGCGATGACAAGTCGTTCCCGCACATCCTGATGACCGGCGACCACGGCTACCCGCAGATCACCAAGCATCGCGGCGCCCGCAGCCGCAAGGGCGACTATTTCGGCCCGTTCGCCTCGGCCGGCGCCGTCAATCGCACGATCGCGGCCCTGCAGCGCGCCTTCCTGCTGCGAAACTGCAGCGATTCGATGTTCTCGGGCCGTACCCGGCCATGCCTGCAGTACCAGATCAAGCGCTGCAGCGCCCCCTGCGTCGGCTACGTGTCGCAGGACGGCTATGCCGAACTGGTCGACGAGGCACGGCGGTTCCTCAGCGGCCGCAGCCACGACGTGCAGCAGGAACTGGCGTCGCACATGCAGGCGGCGTCCGACGCCCTGGAATTCGAGACCGCAGCGATCTACCGCAACCGCATCCGCGCCCTGACCGCCATCCAGGCGCACCAGGACATCAACGTCGAGGGCATCGAGGAGGCCGACGTGGTGGCCTTGCACAGCGAGGGCGGCAGCTCCTGCATCCAGGTCTTCTTCTTCCGGGCCGGCAGCAATTTCGGCAACCGCGCCTATTTCCCCAGTCACGACAAGGACACCGAGGACGGCGACGTGCTCGCCGCATTCCTCGGCCAGTTCTACGACGACAAGCCGCCGCCGCGCCTCGTCCTGCTGTCGCATGCGGTCCCGGAAGCCGAGCTGATCGCCGAAGCCCTGTCCATCAAGGCCGACCGCAAGGTCGAGCTGCTGGTCCCGCAGCGCGGCTCGAAGCGCAAGCTGGTCGATCACGCCACGCTCAACGCCCGCGAGGCCCTGGGCCGGCGGTTGGCCGAGAGTGCGTCGCAGCGCCGGCTGCTCGAGGGGGTGGCGCAGGCGTTCGGGCTGGACGCCACTCCGGAACGGGTCGAGGTCTACGACAACTCGCACATCCGCGGCACCAACTCGGTCGGCGGCATGATCGTCGCCGGGCCGGAAGGCTTCCTGAAGGGGGCGTACCGCAAGTTCAACATCCGCAACGTCGAGGACGGGGTCCGCGACGAGCGCGTGGCCGAGCTCGAGGCCGGCGACGACTACGCCATGATGCGCCAGGTCCTGACCCGGCGCTTCGCCCGTGCCCTCAAGGAGGACCCGGAGCGCAGCGCCGGCACCTGGCCGGACCTGGTGCTGATCGACGGCGGCGGCGCGCATCTGGCGGTGGCGCAGGAGGTGTTCGCCGAGTTCGGCATCGACGACGTGGCGCTGGTGTCGATCGCCAAGGGCCCGGACCGCGACGCCGGGCGCGAGCGCTTCTTCATGGCCGGGCGGGAGCCGTTCATGCTGGAGCGGCGGGATCCGGTGCTTTATTTCCTGCAGCGGCTGCGCGACGAGGCGCATCGATTCGCGATCGAGACACACCGGGCCCGCCGCACCAAGGCGCTGGGCAGCAACCCGCTGGACGAGATCGCCGGCATCGGCGCGCGCCGCAAGAAGGCGCTGCTGCACCACTTCGGCTCCGCCCGCGGCGTCGCCCGCGCCGGGCTTGCCGATCTCGAGGCGGTGGACGGGATCAGCAAAACCGTCGCCAAACGGGTCTATGATTTCTTCCATGACGACCATTAGGCTCGCCGGGGTTGAGCGAACCGCGGCGCGGGTGTACTGAACCGACGAACCGGGCGAGGTGCCGGATGGCAATCGATCAGCCGAAGACGTCGGTGGTTTCCGACCCGATAAACATTCCAAACATGCTGAGCCTGGTCCGGGCGCTGCTCGGCCTGCCGATCGTCGCCCTCGTGACCTATGGCGGCGCCGAGGCATGGCTGGCGGCGATCGCGGTGATGGCGCTGGCCGAGATCAGCGACGCCCTCGACGGCATCCTGGCCCGTCGTACCGGACAGGTCTCGGATTTCGGCAAGGTCATCGACCCGATGGCCGACAGCCTTTACCGGGCGCTGGTGTTCCTGGCCTTCCTGGCGGTCGGCTGGATGAGCGTGTGGCTGGTGGCGGTGATCTTCGCCCGCGACATCATCGTCGCCTACGTCCGCACACTGAGCCAGCAGATCGGCGTGACCATGTCGGCGCGCCGCTCCGGCAAGATCAAGGCGGCGGTCCAGGCCTTCGCGCAGTTCAGCACGGTCGGGCTGTATGCCGCCGCCGCCCTGGGGGCACCTGTGCCGGCGGTCGAGATCTCGACCTGGCTGCTGGTCGCCGCCGCGGTGATGACCGCCTATTCCGGCTACGACTACGTCCGCAGCTTCCTGATCGTCGCGCGCCGCAAGGGCTGAACGCCGCTCAGCCGCGCGCCTCGACCGCCCGGGCCCGGTCGAGACGGAGCTTCGCGAGGGCGGCCTTGCGGGCCCGCTTGCGGTCGGCCCGACGCTCGAGGAAGCGCTCGATCAGCCAGCCCAAGGCGTAGCCGAGCGGCACCCCGGCGATCATGAACGGCACGCTGCCGAGCAGGATCGCCATCGACCCCTCGCCGAGATTGGTCAGCATGCTCTGGATCTGCTGGTCGTTCTCGAGTTCGACCATCGACGAGCAGGTCATCATCCGGCAGCCGATGAAGTAGTACAGGGTGTAGGTCGGGACCATGGTCAGCGGGTTGACCACCAGCGAGCCGATCAGCGCGATGACGGTGTCGAAGGTGTACAGTCCGCGGATCCGGTTGGCCGCCACTGCGATGGCGACGCAGATCGCCATCTGCAGGCCGACCGTCGGCGAGAAGCCGACCACCATGCCCATGGCCATCGAGCGCGAAATGACGCCCCGGGAGAATGCCATCCTGCGGCCCTGGCGGACGATCTTGGTAACGAGACGCTTCAGGAACGACTTCAAAAAACGCTCCGGGGTTTCGGCGACGGTCGCGAGCGTATATTTGCGGAGGGGCGGGAACAACCGCAACAGCAGCCCCGGCAATATGGGGTGGAAACCGGGCGAGGGAATGCCATGCGCGTGTTCGGGCTGGCCGGATGGTCCGGCAGCGGCAAGACCACACTGATGTGCCGGCTGATTCCGGCCCTGGTCGGCCGCGGCCACCAGGTGTCGACCATCAAGCATGCCCACCACGCCTTCGATGTCGACCAGCCCGGCAAGGACAGCTACGAGCACCGCGCCGCCGGCGCCACCGAGGTGCTGATCGGATCTGCCGCGCGCTACGCGCTGATGCACGAGCTGCGAGGCGCGCCGGAACCCGAATTGCCGGAACTGCTGTCGCGCCTGGCACCGGTCGACTTCGTGCTGGTGGAGGGCTTCAAGCGGGCGCGCCATCCGAAGCTCGAGGTGTTCCGCCTGGTGGTCGGCAAGCCGCCGCTCTGGCTCACCGACGAGGCGGTGGTCGCGGTCGCCAGCGACGGCCCGCTGCCGGACTGCCGCCGCCCGGTGCTTCACCTCGACGACATCGACGGCATCGCGGCCCTCGTCGAGTCGCGTGCGGTCGAGGCGGCCGGGCTGGTAGACTGACGCGATGGTCCAACTCACCGATGACTGCTTCGCCTTCGAAGGCGGCCTGCTGCCCGTCGACACCGCGCTCGATCGGGTTCGCAGCCGCCTGCGCGCGGTCACCCCGGTGGAGGCGCAGCCGCTGGACGCCACGCTGGGACGGGTGCTCGCCCAGGACGTGGTCGCCGGCATCGACGTGCCGCCGCACGACAACTCCGCGGTCGACGGCTGGGCGGTGTTCGCCGACGACCTGGCGCAGGACGGCGACACCCGCCTGCCGGTCGGCGGCCGGGTCGCCGCCGGGCAGCGTCTCGGCCGGCCGCAGCGCCGCGGCGAGACGATCCGGATCTTCACCGGCGCGCCGATGCCGAAGGGTGCGGACGGCGGCCCAGGGCCTGATACCGTGTTCATGCAGGAGGACTGCCGGACCGACGGCGACGCGGTGCTGTTTCCGCCGGGAATCCGCCGCGGCGCCAACCGCCGGTTCGCCGGCGAGGATGTCGAGGCGGGCTCGACAATCCTGCGCGCCGGCCGCCGGCTCGGCCCGCCCGACATCGGCCTCGCCGCCTCGATCGGCCTGACCGCGCTGCCGGTGCGCGCGCCGCTGCGGGTCGCGGTGTTCTCGACCGGCGACGAGGTGCGCGAGCCGGGCAGCGAGCGCGGCGAGGGAGCCATCTACGACTCCAACCGCTTCACCCTGAAGGCGTTGCTGCGCGGGCTCGGCTGCGTGGTCACCGACCTCGGGATCCTGGCCGACGACCGCGAGGTCATCCGGGCAGCTCTCGCAGCCGCGGCCGACGGCCACGACGCGCTGATCACCTCCGGCGGGGTGTCCACCGGCGAGGAGGATCACGTGCGGGCCGCGGTCGAGGCGGAGGGCCGGCTCGACGCCTGGCGCCTCGCCATCAAGCCCGGCCGGCCGGTGGCGCTCGGCGTGGTGCGCGGGACCGCCTTCCTCGGCCTGCCCGGCAATCCGGTGGCGGTCGTGGTGACCTTCCTGCACCTGGCACGGCCGATCCTGCTGGCGCTCGCCGGGGCCGAGGTGACGGCGCCCAGGCGGTTCCCGGTTCGCGCCGGCTTCGGTTACCGCAAGAAGGCCGGGCGACGCGAGTATGTGCGGGTCCGGCTGGACGGCGAATCGGATGGTCTGCCGCTGGCCCGCCGCGCCGGCAGCGAGGGTGCGGGCGTGCTGTCGTCGCTGGTGGCGGCCGACGGCCTGGTCGAGCTCGGCGACGACACGCTGGGGCTTTCCGAAGGCGACGCCGCCGCCTATCTGCCGTTCAGCGAGGTGATGCGATGAAAGTGTTGTATTTCGCCTGGGTGCGGCAGCGGATCGGGCTCGGGCACGAAACCGTCAGCCCGCCGGACGGCGTGGCGACCGTGGCGGCCCTGGTCGACTGGCTGCGGACCCGCGGACCCGGCTACGCCGAGGCGTTCCGCGACACCCGTGCGATCCGCTGCGCGGTGAACCAGGAATATGTCGAGCCTGGCCACCCGCTGGCGCCGGGCGACGAGGTGGCCTTCTTTCCGCCGGTCACCGGCGGCTGACATGACCGTCCGGGTCCAGGAAGCCGATTTCGATATCGGCGCCGAGCTGGCGGCGCTGACCGCCGGCAACCATCGGATCGGCGGGCTCGGCGTGTTCGTCGGGCTGGTGCGCGACGTCGCCGGCGGCGACGCGGTCGCCGGCATGACGCTGGAACACTATCCGGGGATGACCGAACGGCAGCTGGAGTCGATCGAGGCGGAGGCGAGGGCGCGCTGGCCGCTGGAGGCCAGCCTGATCGTGCACCGCGTCGGCCGGCTGGAGCCGGGCGACAACATCGTGCTCGTCGCCTGCGCCTCCGCCCACCGCCAGGCGGCGCTCGACGCGACCGCCTTCCTCATCGACTGGCTGAAGACCAGGGCGCCGTTCTGGAAGCTGGAGGAGACCGGCGACGGCGAGCGCTGGGTCGATGCCCGGGAGAGCGACGACGCCGCAGCGGCGCGCTGGGGCGCATGAGCCGGGACGGGTGGGGACTTCCCTCCGGCTCCCGCTGGCCGTATGTTCCGGTCGATTGCGCACCCCGACCGGATCGCCGCCGGATGCAGATGCCCCGTTTCCGAAATCTCCTCGCCGCGCTCGCGCTGGCCGCGATCGCCGGCTGCAGCTCAGCGGACGAGACGCCTTATGTCGATCGTCCGGTGGAGCAGATCTACAACGAGGCCTACGACGCCGCGCTGAAGGGCGAGTTCAAGAAGGCGGCGCCGCTGTTCGACGAGGTCGAACGCCAGCATCCCTACTCGGTCTGGGCGACCCAGGCGCAGCTGATGGCGGCCTACGCGCTGTATCAGGCGAACAAGTACACCGAGGCGGTGAACTCGCTCGACCGGTTCATCCAGCTGAACCCATCGAACCCGAACGTCGACTACGCCTACTACCTCAAGGGTCTCTGCTACTACGAGCAGATCGTCGACGTCGGCCGCGACCAGAAGCTGACCAAGGACGCACTGGAGAGCTTCGAGGAGGTGACCAAGCGGTTCCCCGGCTCGAAATACACGCGCGACGCCAAGCTGAAGATCGACCTGACCCGCAACCACCTGGCTGGCAAGGAGATGGCGATCGGCCGCTGGTACCTGCAGAGCGGGCAGCCGCTGGCGGCGATCAACCGGTTCCAGCGCGTGATCGAGCAGTACGACACCACCGACCAGGTGCCGGAGGCGCTGCTGCGCCTGACCGAGGCCTATGTCGCCCTCGGATTGAAGGAAGAGGCCAGGCGCACCGCCGCCGTACTCGGCTTCAACTATCCGGGGTCGGAATGGTACGAGGACGCGTATGCGCTCGCGACCGCCGGACAGGCGCGCGCCGAGATCGAGGGCGATGACGGCTGGTTCGGCTGGGGCCTCGGACCGTTCTGATCCATGCTCGCCGCGCTCGCGATCCGGGACGTGGTGCTGATCGACCGCCTCGACCTTGCCTTTGCGCCGGGCCTGTCGGTCCTCACCGGCGAGACCGGCGCCGGTAAATCGATCCTGCTCGATGCCCTGGGCCTGGCGCTCGGCGCCCGCGCCGACTCCGGTTTGGTGCGGCACGGCCGCGAGCAGGCCAGCGTTACCGCCGAATTCGATCCGCCGCCCGGGCACGCGGTCGACGCGGTCCTCGCCGAGGCCGAGCTGGAGCCGCGGGACGGGCCGCTGATCCTGCGCCGGGTCGTCTCCGCCGACGGCAGGTCCCGAGCCTATGTCAATGACCAGCCGACCAGCGTCACGTTGCTGCGGCGCCTCGGCGACACCTTGGTCGAGGTCCAGGGCCAGTTCGACCAGCGCGGCCTGATGGACCCGGCGACCCACCGCGAGACCCTGGACGCCTATGGCGGGCTGGGCCCCCGGCTGGCGACCGTGCGCGCGGCCTGGACGGCCTGGCGGCAGGCAGCGTCGCGCCACGCCGAAGCCCGGTCGGCCAGCGACCGGGCGCGCGCCGACGAGGCTTGGCTGCGCGACACGGTCGAGCAGTTCGACCGCCTCTCGCCCCGCGACGGCGAGGAGCAGCGGCTGACCGAGACCCGGTCGATCCTGGCGAACGCCGAGGCGGTGCTGTCGGCGATGAACGCCGCCGCCATCGCGCTCGCCGGCGACGATGCCGGGGACGGCGGCGCCGACAGCGCGGTGGCGCAGGCCCAGCGCGCGCTGGAACGGGTTGCCGAGCGGGCGGGTGAGCGGCTGTCGCCGGCGATCGCCGCGCTCGACCGTGCCGCCGCCGAGATCCAGGAGGCGATTGCCGAGATCGGTTCGGCGGCCGAGGACATCGAGGCGGATTCCGGCCGGCTGGCGGAGATCGACGACCGGCTGCACGCGCTGCGCGACCTTGCGCGAAAGCATGGCGTCGAGGCCGACCGGCTGCCGGCGCTGCACCGCGAGCTGGCCGACCGCCTGGCGGCTCTCGACGCTCATGGCGGCGGCTTGGCCGCCCTCGCCGAGGCTGAGCGCAAGGCCCGTGCCGACTACGCCACCGCCGCCGAGAGCCTGTCGCGCGGCCGCGCCGAGGCGGCCGGCCGGCTGGACAAGGCCGTCGGCACCGAACTGCCGCCGTTGAAGCTGGAGAAGGCGCGCTTCGAGACCGCGGTGGAGCGGCTGGACGAGCCGCGCTGGGGCGCCGACGGTATCGACGCCGTCGGCTTCCGGGTGCAGACCAATCCCGGAACGCCGCCGGGTCCGCTGTCGCGGATCGCCTCGGGTGGCGAGTTGTCGCGCTTCCTGCTGGCGCTGAAGGTGGTTCTGGCCGAGGCCAGCCCGGTGCCGACCCTGGTGTTCGACGAGGTCGACAGCGGCGTCGGCGGCGCCGTCGCGGCGGCGGTGGGCGAGCGCCTGGCCCGCCTGGCCCGGCGGCTGCAGGTCCTGGTGGTCACGCACTCGCCGCAGGTCGCCGCCCAGGGCGCGCATCACTGGCACGTCGAGAAGCGTGCGACCGGCGACACCGTGGCGACCACGGTGGCCGCACTCGATCCCGGCGCCCGACGCGAGGAGATCGCCCGCATGCTGTCGGGTGCCGCCATCACCACCGAGGCACGCGCCGCCGCCGACAGCCTGCTGGCGCAGTCCCACGGGGTCCGGGCGATGGGAGCCGGAGCATGACCGCCGATACCGATCCCGCAGCCAAGCCGGTCGAGGCGCTGACCGTGGTCGAGGCCGAGGGCGAGCTGCGCCGGCTGGCCGACGCCATCGCCGTGGCCGACCGGCAATACCACGTCGAGGACGCGCCGGTGCTGACCGACGCCGAGTACGACGTGTTGCGCCGGCGCAACGCGGCGATCGAGGCGCGCTTCCCCGACCTGAAGCTGGAGGACAGCCCGAGCGAACGTGTCGCGCCGGCACCGGCGGAGGGGTTCTCCAAGGTCCGCCACGCCCGCCCGATGCTGTCGCTGGCGAACGCCTTCGACGATGAGGACGTGCGCGAGTTCGAGCGCCGGGTCCGCCGCTTCCTCAGCCTCGCCGAGGACGACGAGGTAGCACTGGTGGCCGAGCCGAAGATCGACGGGCTGTCGGCGTCGCTGCGCTATGTCGGCGGCCGGCTCGAGGTCGGCGCCACCCGCGGCGACGGCACCGAGGGCGAGAACATCACCCGCAACCTGGAGTCCCTCGACGACGTGCCGACGGCGCTGCCGCCCGGCGTGCCGGAGATCCTGGAGGTCCGCGGCGAGGTCTACATGACCAAGGACGACTTCGTCGCACTGAACGAGCGCCAGGCCAAGGCGGGCGGCAAGATCTTCGCCAACCCGCGCAACGCCGCCGCCGGCTCGCTGCGCCAGCTCGACCCGTCGATCACCGCCGCCCGGCCGCTCCGCTTCTTCGCCTATTCGTGGGGCGAGATCAGCGACGACTTCGCCGCCACGCACTGGGAATTTCTCGACCGGCTCAACGTCTGGGGGTTCCACACCAATCCGCTGTCGAAGCTGTGCGGATCGGTGGACGAGGCGCTTGCGGTGTATGCCGACATCGGGCAGCGGCGGTCGGCGCTGCCCTACGACATCGACGGCGTGGTCTACAAGGTCAACCGCCTCGACTGGCAGCAGCGGCTCGGCATGGTCAGCCGGGCGCCGCGCTGGGCGATCGCGCACAAGTTCAAGGCCGAGCAGGCCGAGACGGTGCTGAAGGCGATCGAGATCCAGGTGGGGCGGACCGGCGCCCTCACGCCGGTCGCGCGCCTCGAGCCGGTGAAGGTCGGCGGCGTCACCGTGACCAACGCGACCCTGCACAACGAGGACGAGATCCGCCGCAAGGACATCCGGGTCGGCGACACGGTGGTGATCCAGCGCGCCGGCGACGTGATCCCGCAGGTGGTGCGGGTGGTGGTCGAAAAGCGGCCCGCCGGCAGCGCCGAGTATGCATTCCCCACGGCATGCCCGGAATGCGGCTCCGATGCAGTCCGCCCGGAGGGCGAGGCGATCCGGCGCTGCACCGGAGGGCTGATCTGCCCGGCCCAGGCGGTCGAGCGCCTGAAGCATTTCGTCGGCCGCGACGCCTTCGACATCGAGGGCCTCGGCGCGAAGCAGATCGAAGGATTCCACACCGCCGGCCTGATCAGGCGGCCCGGCGACATCTTCCGACTGAAGGCGCATCGGGAGGTGCTGATCGGCGAGAAGGGCACGAAGGCGGTCTCCACCGACAATCTGCTGCAGGCCATCGAGAACCGTCGCACGATCGGCCTCGACCGCTTCGTCTACGCCCTGGGGATCCGTCAGGTCGGCCAGGCGACGGCCCGGCTGCTGGCCATGAACTACGGCACGCTGGAGGCACTGCGGGCGGCACTCACCGCCGCCCACGATCCGGAAAGTGAGGCCTACGCGGACCTGGTGAACATCGACCAGATCGGCTCGTCCGTGGCCAAGGACCTGACCGATTTCTTCGCCGAGGAGCACAACCGCGAGGTCCTGGACGACCTCGCCGGCGAGCTGGCGATCCAGCCCTTCGCGGCACCTGCGGCCACCGGCTCGCCGCTCGCCGGCAAGACCGTGGTGTTCACCGGCACCCTGACCCGCATCGGCCGCAGCGAGGCCAAGGCGAAAGCCGAGAGCCTTGGGGCGAAGGTCGCGGGCTCGGTCTCCAAGAAGACGGACTACGTGGTGGTCGGCGCCGACGCCGGATCGAAGGCGGCGAAGGCCCAGGCTCTCGGCGTCCCGACGCTGACGGAGGACGAGTGGTTCACCCTGATTGGGGAATGATCCCACCGGTTTCGCAGGTGTCATCAGCCATGCGTTTTCGTCATGCAGGCGTGCGAAATCTCGGCTTTTCGTCGTGGATCAGGCTTCCTATCTGATTCAACTGGAGTAGGATAATAGGGCCGCGCCGGATTTGGCGGGCCCGCTTCGAGGAGCAGGCCATGATCATGATGACCACCAGCGGCTGGCTGGACAGATACGTGGCCGTGCGCTCGGCGTCCCTCGAATCCATCACCGATCTCGATCGCGCCGGCCAGGGCGTGGTCGATCGCGACGTCCGCTTCGGCAGCCTCACGGCCGCCTTGCGGTCGTTTTTCTCCGTGCATCGTCCGCGGCGGCGGTCGCTCGCCGACATGGACGACCGGGTATTCGCCGATCTCGGTCTCGCCCGGCGGCAGGTCGTGGAGATGGCGGCGCGTGCCACCGAGGCGCGCTGGTCCGCTTATGATCCGTCCCTGCCGCGCGTGGCGAACGCCAACACGAGGTTCCGGGCCGCCTGAAGCGACTCGGTTCAGTCGGTTCCCCGCCAGAAGAACCGGCTTCATTCCCTAGACTCCCTGACTACGGATGCGCCCCTCCCCGGAGGGGCGCATCTTTTTTGGGTCGAGCCTCCCGCTCAGGACATAGCGATAGGATCAATCCATGCGTCGCTTGCAATGCTGCGCTGCAAAACGGCCGCTATCGATTGCCGGGCATCCGTCCCAATTATCCGTGCAACAACGCGGACCCGACGAGACGACTTCGCCCACGGTCCGAGACCCTCTTCTCGGAGAAAGACCATGAACAAGACCTCTTTTGCCGCTGACGCGGAACAATCCCCCCGGGTCGACGCGCTGGCGCTCGAGCAGGCCGCCCGCCGCACCCGCGACGCCTACGTCGCCGAGCTGCTGGCCAGCGGTGCCCGCGCGCTGGCCGCCACGGCCTCCGAGTGGCTGCGCCGCCGGCGTACCTTCGCCGAGCTCAGCCAGCTCGACCAGCGCCTGATGGCCGACATCGGCCTCGATCGTGCCGCCTTCGCCGCCGGGATGATCCGCCGGGTCGATGACGACCGCGCGCAGGTCCTCGCCACCGCGACGCTGGCGCCGGTCGCGCGCCCGGTGACCCGCCACGCCGCCGAGCCGCATCTGGCGCCGGTCGTGACACCGACCGCCGCCAACACCGACTCGCGCCGGGCCGCCTGACCTCCTCCCTCCCCCCGGTCAGGCATCCGACGCGCGATACGGCCGGCGACCCCCGGGTCGCCGGCCGAACTATTTCGGCCCGTCCGTTTTGAGAATCGCCTGCCGCCTGCGCGATCAGGCCAGGAGCAAAGCGCTCCAGCCGTCGCGGCGATAGCGACGCACGACCTTCAGGCCCTGCGCCCGGTGCGCGGCGATCACCGCCGCCTCCTGGCCGTACATCAGCCCCGACAGGATCGCCCGGCCGCCCGGCGCCAGCCCGCGGGCGAGATCCGGCGCCATGGCGCACAGCGGCCCTGCCAGGATGTTGGCCAGCACCAGATCGTAGGGCGCCGCACCCCGCACCAGACCGGAGGCCCAGCCGCGCGACACGCCGGTGCGGATCCGCGCCGCCGTGCCGTTCAGCCGGGTGTTCTCGGCCGCGGTCGCAACCGAGACCGGATCGAGATCGACGGCGATCACGCGCGCCGCCGGCACCAGCTTGGCGGCCGCCATCGCCAGGATCCCGGAGCCGCAGCCGAGGTCGAGCACCCGGGCCGGCCGTCGCCGGCGGGTCTCGCCCTGCAGCGCCCGCAGGCACAGCGCGGTGGTGGCGTGGCTGCCCGACCCGAAGGCGCGGGCCGCATCGACGATCAGCTCGATCGACCCGGCGGGCCGCGGCTCGGTGACGTGGCTGCCGCGCACCCATACCCGGCCCTCGCGGATCGGCGGAAAGGACTGCCGGTTCAGCGCCAGCCAGTCGACCTCCGGCAGCGGCTCTATGACGGTATCCGGCGGCGGCGTGCCGACCGTGGCGGCGGCCAGCGCCAGGGCAGTCAGGATGATGCCCCGCGACGGCTCGTCCTCGGCGATGCCCTCGATCGACCAGGAGCCGCCGGGGGTGTCCTCCATCGCCGTCACGGCGCTGACATGCGGCTCCAGCGCCGCCGCCAGGGCGTCGGCGGCCCGGCCGGGCACCGTCAACGCGATCCGCCAGAGCGGCGTGCTCATTTCCGGGATCTCCGTTCTGCTCGGGTCACGCGGCCGACACGAAGGTCTCGACCACCTTCTTCACGCCGGCGTGGTCGAAGGCGATCTCCAGCTTGTCGCCGTCGACGCCCTGCACTGTTCCCATGCCGAATTTCTGGTGGAACACCCGGTCGCCAAGCTTGTGGCGCGACGGCTTGGAGCGGTCGACGGTGAAGCCCTCGCCCTCGATGACCGGCGGCCGGCTGCGGATCGAGCCGCCGCCGCGCCGCAGATAGCCCGGGCCGCGCCCGGCAACCCCACCGGCGGAATCCCAGCGCGCCGTTCGCGCCGGCCCGGCCGCCTCCTCGCGTTCCGCGAAGCCGAAGCCGTCGCGCCGCCCCGCCCCATAGCCGCCCCCGCCATAGCCGCCCCCGCCATAGCCACCACTGCCGGAGCCATACAGCCCGGCCTCCGAGATGATCTCGACATGCTCGGCTGGGAGCTCCGAGACGAAGCGCGACGGGATCGCGCTCTGCCACAGGCCGTGCACCCGGCGGTTGGCGGCGAACACGATCTCCACCGTCTTGCGCGCCCGCGTCAGCCCGACATAGGCGAGCCGCCGTTCCTCCTCCAGGCCGGCGGCTCCGTTCTCGTCCAGCGCCCGTTGGTTCGGGAACAGCCCCTCCTCCCAGCCCGGCAGGAACACCACGTCGAACTCCAGCCCCTTGGCGGCGTGCAGGGTCATCAGGCTGACCTTGGCCTCGTTCGGGTCGTCGGCGTTCTCCATCACCAGGCTGATATGCTCGAGGAAGCCGCCGAGCGTCTCGTACTCCCCGAGTGCGGTGACCAGCTCCTTCAGGTTCTCCAGCCGGCCCGGCGCCTCCGCCGAGCGGTCCTTCTGCAGCACCTCGGTGTAGCCGGATTCGTCGAGCACGATGCGCGCCAGGTCGGCCAGCGCCTCGACCCCGGCGGTCTCGCGCCACCGCCCGAAGGCGTCCATCAGCGTCTTCAGGTTGCGCCGGGCCGCCGACGGCAGCTCGTCGGTCAGCACCAGCGCGTCGACCGCCCGGGTCAACGACAGTCCCTGGGCGCGGGCATACGCGTGCACCGAGCGCAGGGTGGTGTCGCCAATACCGCGGCGCGGCACGTTGACGATGCGCTCGAAGGCGAGGTCGTCGTCGGGCTGGTGGATGACCCGCAGATAGGCGACGGCGTCGCGCACCTCCTTGCGCTCGTAGAACCGCGCACCGCCGACCACCCGGTAGGGCACGCCGAGCGTGATCAGCCGCTCCTCGAACTCGCGGGTCTGGAAGCCGGCGCGCACCAGCACCGCCATCTCCGACGGCGACACGCCCTTGCGCTGGTGGTCCTCGATGCGCTCGCCGACGACGCGGGCCTCCTCCTCGCCGTCCCACACGCCGCGCACCACCACCTTCTCGCCGTGGTCGCCATCGGTCCACAGCGTCTTGCCGAGCCGGCCCTCGTTGTGGGCGATGACCTTGGACGCGGTCGCCAGGATGCGCGAGGTCGAGCGGTAGTTCTGCTCCAGCCGGACCACGGTGGCGCCCGGGAAGTCCTTGTCGAACTTCAGGATGTTGCCGACCTCGGCACCGCGCCAGCCGTAGATCGACTGGTCGTCGTCGCCGACGCAGCAGATGTTCTTGTGGGCCTGCGCCAGCAGCCTGAGCCAAAGATACTGCGAGACATTGGTGTCCTGGTACTCGTCGACCAGCACGTAGCGGAAGCGCTCCTGGTAGTCCTTCAGGATCTCCGGACGGGTCTGGAACAGCGTGAGATTGTGCATCAGCAGGTCGCCGAAGTCGGCGGCGTTCTGGGTGACCAGCCGCTCCTGGTACTGCCGGTAGATCTCCTGCAGCCTGCCGCCGGCGAGGTCGCCGGCCTCGGCGACGCCGATCTTGTCGGGGCCGAGGCCGCGGTCCTTCCAGCGCTGGATCACCCCCATGATCACCCGCGCCGGCCAGCGCTTGTCGTCGACGTTCTCGGCCTGCAGCACCTGCTTGAGCAGCCGCACCTGGTCGTCGGCGTCGAGGATGGTGAAGTTGGAGCGCAGGCCCACGACCTCGGCGTGGCGGCGCAGGATGCGGGCGGCGAGCGCGTGGAAGGTGCCGAGCCAGAGCTGCTCTGCCGCCGGCCCGACGATGCGGGCGACCCGCTCCTTCATCTCGCGCGCCGCCTTGTTGGTGAAGGTGACGGCGAGCACGTTCCACGGCCGCGCCTTGCCGAGTGCCAGCAGGTGGGCCAGCCGGGTGGTCAGCACCCGGGTCTTGCCAGTGCCGGCCCCGGCCAGCACCAGGACGGGACCGTCGAGCGCCTCGACCGCCGCGCGCTGCGCCGGGTTGAGACCGGAGAGATAGCTCTCGGGCCGGGGCGCATGGATCGCCGGTGCGGCGGGCAGCGCCGCCGGGTCGCGCGGGTCGGAACGGGGCGTGAACAGATCGGCCATGACACCCGCATATAGCACGCGGACGGCGGTGGCCCAGGGGCAAAATCCGGGGAATTCGGAGGAAGACACGATGTTGGCGGACCGTCGCCTCGCGCACGGCATGGACACATCCCGAAAAGGGCGTGACTTCAAATCGTTGAAGCGCCCGTCAATGCGTGGATCCCGGCTCTCCGCGGCTTCGCCGCTCCGGCCGGGATGAGGAATATTAAAGGCTTACCCTACATCCCTCATCCCGGCCGGAGCGTAGCGGAGCGCCGGGATCCACCCGCCGCCCCGGCGATTCACCCGGCCACCCCGGGGGCAAACGCGCGGGCGGAACCGGTCTTGCGGACGGCGGCGATGCAGCGTTGAATTCGACGGCGAGCGGCCATCTTGTCCGTCCCGAGCCTGACTGCACCTCCTGCCATACCTGCCGAAAGAAACATCGAAATTCCGTGGGCCTGTCCCAGTCGACCTCCAACCGGGCCGACTGGGACAGGCCCTTCGAGAGCGTTCGAAGGGAAACAGAATGCCCCGCATCATCGACATGGAGATCGAGGCCCCGCTGTCCGAGGCGGCGCTGCGCGCCCAGGAGATCGGCAAGGGCCGCCCCGGCACCCCGACGGGAGAGCCGCTGGACCGGCCCGAGGGCTACGGCTTCGCCAACTACCGCACCGTCTTCGGCGGCGGCTCGACCGGATCGGCGGCCAAGGGCTTCGCGCCGGACGAGCGCGACCGGCAGTTCGCGGCGATCGTCGCCGACATGGACCGGGCGGGCATCGAATACGGCTTCCTGTGCAACATGCTGAACAGCGAGATCGGCGAGATCCACCGCAAGCATCCCGGCCGCTTCCGGATGTTCGCCCTGATCGACCCGATGGACGGCATGCGCGGCGTGCGCGAGCTCGAGCGGCTGGTGCGCGAGGACGGCGCCAACGGCTTCCGCGTGACGTCGCTGAGCAATGGACTGCCGGCCGGCGACCGGCGCTACTACCCGCTCTACGCCAAGTGCGTCGAGCTGAACCTGCCGGTCAAGATCTACAGCTCCATGAACTACGCCAACGACCGGCCCTACGACCTCGGCCATCCGCGCCACCTCGACCAGGTCGCCATCGACTTCCCGGAGCTGCGGATCTGCGCCGGCCTCGGCGGCTGGCCGTGGGTCCCGGACATGGTCGGCCTGCTCGCCCGCCACCCGAACCTCTGGTGCGACACCTCGGCCCACCGGCCGCGTTATTTCGCCCAGCCGGGGGCCGGCTGGGAGATGTTCCTGCAGTTCGGCAACAGCCGCCTGCAGGACAAGATCATGATCGGGATGTCGCGCTACCTGTTCGGCTGCCCGTATGACGAGCTGATCGCGGAATACCGCCGGCTGCCGCTCAAGGAGAAGGTCCTGGAGAAGTGGTTCTACCACAACGCCAGGCGGTTCTTCGAAGGCGGCTGACATGACCAGGGATGTCTCGTCTCTCATCCGGCCGGCGACGATCGCCGTCATCGGCGCGTCCGCCACGAAGCGGGCGCAGGGAAACGCCGTGATCGACAACCTGCTGGGCCGCGGCTGCCGGAGCCGGATCATCCCGGTGCACCGCAGCGCCGACGCGATCCAGGGCCTGCCGACCATCGCGGCGATCGAGGACCTGCCCGAGGGCGTCGACCTCGCGGTCGCCTCGGTCCCCGCCGGTGCGGCCGCCGCGACGGCGCTCGCACTGGAGGCCCGCGGCGTGCGGTCGGCGATCTTCTTCGCCTCGCGCTTCGCGCCGGCCGACGAGGACGCGTTCCGCGCCATCGCCGCCGCCAGCGCCATGGCGATCCAGGGCCCGAACTGCATGGGCCTGATCAACCTCAGCGACGGGCTGTTCCTGTATCCGGCGACGACGTCGAGCAAGATCCGGCCGGGCCGGGTCGCGTTCATCGCGCAGTCCGGCTCGGCGGCGATCACGCTGATGAACTCGGCGGAGTTCGGCATCTCGAAGATCGTCACCGTCGGCAGCGAGTTCCAGCTGACCGCATCCCACTACATGGACTGGCTGGCGACCGACGACGACACCGCGGCGGTCGGCGTGGTGCTGGAGGCGATCAAGGACCCCGCCGCCTTCGCCCGCGCCGCCCGCCGGATATACGACGCCGGCAAGGCACTGGTGGTGTTGAAGGTCGGCAATTCCGAGGTCGGCTCGGCCGCCACCCTCGCCCACACCGGCTCGATGACCAGCGACGCCGACACCTACCGGTTGTTCCTCGCGGCGCACGGCATCGCCACCGTGGACGACTACGACGAGCTGAACGCGGCGCTGGAGATCCTGTCGCGCACCGGCCACCGGCAAGGCACCGGGCGCCTCGCCATCGTCGGCATCTCGGGCGGGCAGACCGCGCTGGCCTGCGACGTCGCCGCCTCCGCCGGGGTGCCGCTGGCGCGCTTCGGCGACGCGCTGGTCGGCCGGCTCCGTGCGGTCTCCCCCGGCATCGCGGCGCAGAACCCGCTCGACTTCGGCTCGGTGGTGGACGAATCCGCCCTCGACATCGCCGGCTCGATCGCCGCGGTGCTCGCCGACGACGACACCGACGGGGGCGCCGACGTGCTGGCGGTGCTGCAGGATTGCCAGGCCGACATGCATCCGCTGTCGCGGGAATCCTACGCCAAGCCGATCGACGCCTATTGCCGCGCAGCACAGGCGGCGGCGAAGCCGATCGTCGCGATCTCGCCGACCTCGGAGCCGATCCATCCCGACATCCGGGCGAAGTTCGAGAGCCACGGCATCCCGATCGTCAGCGGCCTGCGCGAGGGCCTCGTCGGGATCCGGACGATCACGCGGCCCCGCCCGCCGGCGCCCGCCGATGCCGCAGAGCCGCCCGCAACACCCGAGGAGACGGCGCGCAAGGCCCGCGTCCTGGCTCTGATCGAGGAGGAGTTGCAACGCGGCCGCTCGCAGCTGCGCCCGGCGAGCTGCCTGGAGATCCTGGCGGCCTACGGCATCCCGACGGCCGCGTCCGTGGTGGTCGCCGACGCGGCCGAGGCGGCGGAGCGGGCCGCCGGGATCGGCTTTCCGCTGGCGGTCAAGGTCGCGTCCAGGGACATCGCCCACCGCTCGGACGTCGGCGGCGTCGTGCTCGGCGTGACGGACACGGAGGGGCTGCGCGCGGCGATCGACCGGATCGCCGACAGCGTCGCGGCGGCGGCCCCCCGCGCCGTGATCGACGGCTACGAGCTGCAGCGGCAGGTGCGCGGCGACCTCGAGGCGGTGGCCGGCTTCGTTGCCTCGCCGCCCTTCGGCGTCAAGGTCATGGTCGGCAGCGGCGGCACGCTGGTCGAGCTGACCGGCGACCTCGCCATGGGCCTGGCGCCGCTGACGGCGACGGACGCGCAGGCGCTGATCGGCACGACCAAGCTCGGCCGGCGCCTGGACGGCTACCGCAACCTGATCGCCCGGACCGACCCGCGGCCGCTCGCCGAACTGGTCGCGAACCTGTCGCTGCTGGCGCGCGACCTCGGCGAGAGGGTCACCGGCTGCGACCTGAACCCGGTGATGATCCGCGCCGGCTCCGGCGAGGTCGCCGTCGTCGACGTGCTCATGACGGTGCGGTGAGAGGAGTTTCGTACAGCCGGCTGGTGAGCCGAGCCGTAGCAGACTGAGTGGGCAATGTGCAGATCTTCGGCAATGCTGAACGGTGACCGGAGTGCGCCAGGAGCGGACGTCTACAGCGGGTGGTGAGCGGACGTTGGGCGCGCATTTTCGAGCGGTGCCAACAGCGCCCAGCAACAACCGACGTCAGATAACAGGTTCGGCCGAGAAGTCGAGAAGTCCGGTTGGTCGACTCGGAGCGGTTACTCCGATCTGAGTCCCGGGCGACCTCCTCCACAGTTCGGGCAACGGCGCTGGAAGATGTCCGAGCCGTTCGCCCCATAGTGCGTTCCGCATTCTTGGCAGTGCAGCAGATAAACCACCTGATTGTGGTCATTGCCCGGCAGATTGGTGCAACTAATCACCTCTTGCTTGTTCCGGTTCACATAACCGGGCTCGGTCGTCTTTCGGCCACGATCGGATATATTGTTTGCGGCCTGCGACTTCCGCAGCTTCGGGGGCCATTCCGCACCAAGGATCCATCCCTCAACTCTCGCCGTCACTGCTACAGGCTCAGGCACGGGCGGACTGAAGGTGCGAAGCAACGACCCATTCCGGCCCGCCTCTTGGAGCCAACGGGCAACGGTGTAGGCATCGTGCTGATCAGGCCCTCTGCCCTCCACGGGATAGTTTGCACTCCAAAGTCGGGGATAGGCTTCGAGAATGACCGAGATGCCAGGCTCTGGGATCCAACCATCGAACGGCCAGAAGTGAAGGCTTGGCCGTGCTTCCCTGATCCGGAGCAGCCAGGGAATTCCCGCATGCGTGGATTTCGCGACTGCCCCCTGAACGTCAAAATGAAAGACGGATTTCGCGGAGCCCGTAGCTTCCTCGGTCAATCTGCGCCAATGCCGTTCACCCAGTCGGGCAACGCCGTTTCCCACCGCGCCGTCACGCACGAGGTCAACATAAGTGTGCGGCCTGTCAGTCGGCCAGTGCTCGCAGAAGTCCTCCAGGAAACTGAGCCAATCTGTCCGGAGTCCGTACCGCTCGAAGTACCGCATCGGGAAAGAAAAGCCGTGATCGATCCCGACGATGGTCGGCACGCTGTCATCCAATGTCTCGACCAACCATTTCCCGATTCCGCGTCGGGTCCAGTATTTCTTTGGGCTTGGCGGCGGCGGAATCTCTTCGGGGGCGGCGTCGCCAACGGTCTGGTAGACGCGCAATCCTTTGAGGCTGGCTTCGGACGTCCCGGCGCCGGAGTAGTCGATGCCTATCGTGCGTCCGAAGCCCCGGTGCGCGGGGTGATCCAGCTGCTCATTCATCGGAAGCTGGCTTGGAAGCCGGTTGCTGTCAGCGCGACATGGGCATCGAGCGGTGGGCGCAACTCGAAGGCCTTCGGCGAACGTGCGAAGTCGTAGAGGCGGAAGAGATACCAGTCGTCACGACGGGCTTCGGCGACCTCCATCTCGTTTCGCGAAATGTGAAAGGGGGTGCGTTCCCAGCCGTTAGTTGTCTTCACTTCGATCAGGCGCTCACGTCCGTTCGGCATGAAGCTGGCGATGTCGTAGCCAGCCCCGTCACCATCTTCTTGCGATACCCAGCGTACCCGATGAGCGAGATCGTCGCGACCGTACTGGCGGAGCTGACTGCGCTCGTGATGAAAGACCCGCTCCTCGCCTGCGTGGCCCAAAGTCCGGTTTCGCTCATCGCGCCCGGCAACATTGAAGCGCCGTGCGACGGTTTGCATCTGGGCAAGCTCATCCGGCGGTGGAGTGTTCTTCTGCGTTGGAGCAACGCCGATGAAAAGTGGTGGAACCTCTGCCAGTCTCAGTTCTGGTGTACCGCACAGGGCAGCCTCCCAGTCAGGACGCCGAGCCAGCCAGCGTGAGATCGCTTCGGCCAGAGATATCTGAAAATTATACCGCGGTTGGTAGCCTTTGATAATTGGCAGCCCAAACCCCTTGCCGGCGGCCGATATGTTGCAGTGCTTGAATTCGATCGAGCCTCGGCTGCGCCCGATCTGTTCCTGCAGTAATCGGTTCTGAGCACTCTTGTTGAAGGGACGGCCCGCGAGCTCGTCGCTGAGCATCGCGAAATAAGCCGCGACAACTGCGTCATTCTCCGTATCTGACCAATCCTCCGGACTCATGTGTGCCAGGCTATTCCGTGCTCAGCGCCGCGTCATCTCGAAAGGTCTTGGACAGACGGCTTGCTCCCCGCCGCTTCTATCATGTGCAGCAGGTGTACAGGGGCTCAAGAGAACTTCGCGGCAGTCTCGTTGCGGAGGTGCCGGCGCCGCATGTGGCGACCGGCTTCCGGCCGGAGCAGTGCGTCTACATGGACTATTACCGCCGGGCAGTGTTCGTGGCATGAGGCAATGGCAGAGAGCTTCGGCAAGCGTGGAGCTATCGCGGTGAGCAAGGGCTGACGGCAACTCGGACCCGACCACGTCGTGGCAATGCCAGGAAGACAGCAACCGGGCAGCAGCCATGGGACCTCCGCCGGCCGCGTGCGGCCAAGTGCACAGCCCGCGACCCGGGCTGCCGGTCCGATCTCGCGGCCGTCCGCGGAATTGCATGCACTGTCACCAACTCAAGGTCGCTGCGCGCCGTTGCCACCGAGCAGCACCCGCACGTCGCGCCCGCTGGCGGAACGCTCCGGGAGCAACCGCATCCCGTGCCGCCGAGCATGGCGCTGCCGCGCTTGCCGACCGCACGAAGTATCGACATGTTATATACGTCGTCAGTACCGCCGAGGCTCCCATGTCGAAACAGGCCGTCTTCACGATGAAGCTGGAACCCGAGCTGCGCGAGGCGTTCGTGGCCGAGGCCGAGGCTGTTCACCGGCCGGCGTCGCAGGTCCTGCGGGAACTGATGCGCGAATTCGTTCAGCGCCAGCGCGACGCTCGGGAGTACGACGCTTTCCTGCGCGGCAAGGTCGAGGCCGGCCGCGCCTCGATGCGGGCGGGGGAGGGCCGGTCGAATGAGGACGTCGAGGCCGAATTCGCCGCGCGGCGCGCCGCGGTGGCAAGCCAGAGGTGAGGGTCGTCTGGACGCCGCAGGCGCAGCAGGACCGCGCCGACGTTTGGGACTACATCGCGACCAACAACCCGGCGGCGGCGACTCGGATGGACGGGCTGTTCAGCGACGCGGCCTCCCGGCTCGCCCGTCACCCCCTACTCGGCCGGCCGGGCAGGATTCCCGGCACCCGGGAGCTGATCCCGCATGAGAGCTATCGCCTCGTCTACGAGATCGATGGCGAAACCGTGTGGATCCTGACGCTGGTGCACACCGCCAGGCTGTGGCCGCCAGTGCGCGAATGACGACTGGTGCCGGAACTCCGCCTCTATACCTGCCGCTCGATTGGCGGCAGCACCGGCAGCGTCCCCTCCCCCCTTCCCGTCACCCCCACCCCCACCACGCCCGCACCGCACGCCCCATGACCCGCTCCAGGTCGTCGCCGCGCAGCCACGGCAGCTCCTCGGTGAACATGGTCACGCACTGCCGCCACGAGCACGGCATCTTGGAGATGTCGCTGCCCCAGAACATCCGGTCGGGGCCGAAGGCGTCGAACACCTGCCGCACATAGTCCTGCATCGCCGGGAACGGGTAGGCCTCGGCGGAATAGCCCGGCACGCCGGTCGCCTTCACCGCGACGTTCGGCAGCCTGGCCAATTGCAGCAGCTCCGGCATGTGGGTCATCGCGGCGGCGTCCTTGAGCGTGGTGTTGCCGCCCCTGCCGCCCAGGTGGTCGATGGTCAGCCGCAGCCCGGGATGCCGGGCGGCGACCTCGCCCAGCGCCTCAAGGGAGCCGGTCGCCAGGGTCGTCACCGGCAGGCCGAGGCGCTCGGCGGCGGCCCAGAACCAGTCCAGCTCGCCCGCGTGCAGGCGGCGGCGGTCCTCGCCCTCCAGGAGCATGCAGCGCAGGCCGAGCATGCCGGGCCGGTCGCGCCAGCCCGCCATGGCCGCCAGGCTCGCCTCCGGCCGGCCGAGGTCGACGGCGCCGATGATGGCGAAGCGGCCGGGATATGTGCGGACGGCGTCGGTCGCCAGATCGGTCGAGCCCGGGTCCCAGGACGGCGGGTGGATGACCGCGGCGTCGACGCCGGCCGCGTCCATCATCGCCACGGCCTCGGCGACGCTGAACGACGTCACCTGCCAGTGCGCCGCGTTGCTCGGCAGCCCGGTCCCCCAGATGTGGATCTGCGCGTCGACGATCTGCACGGTCCCTCCTTCGCCTGAAAATCCCGCCGGCTATGGCGTCTCGCCGTGCTCCTCGGCGCGCAGGTTCACCAGTGCGGTGTTGTAGGCGCGCATGACGTCGCGCTCGTGCAGGCAGCCCACCAGCCGGGTGCCGTCGACGTCGTCGACCACGCCCAGCAGGCCCTCGTCGACCTCGGCGAAGCGGCGGATCGCCACCTGCAGGTCGTCCGAGCCGGCGAGCACCGGCGGCGACCGCCGCGCCAGGTTGTCGGCGCACAGCTCGCGGTCCTGGCTGACGTCGAACGCCACCTCGCCGAGGTCGGCGAGGGTGATGGTGCCGACCAGCCGGTCGTCGGCGTCGACCACGAACAGCTCGTTCAGCGGCGCGTGCCGCAGGCGGTCGCGCAGGCTGTCGAGGGTGGCTTCTGGCGACACGGTGACGTGGTCCCGGCGCATCAGGTCGCGCACCTTCAGGCTGCGCAACGCCGCCATGTCGTGGCCGCCCTGCAGGTCGAGGCCGCGGCGCCGGAGCTGGTCGGCGAAGAAGGAGGGCCCGTGCCAGGTGCGGGTGATCAGCGAGGCGATCACCACCGCCACCATCACGGCGATAGTCAGGCGGTAGTCGTTGGTCAGCTCGAAGATCATCAGGATCGTGGAGATCGGCGCGCCCAGTACCGCACCGGCGACCGCCCCCATGCCGATCATGGTGTAGGCGCCGTGGCCGGACGACAGCTCCGGAAAGGGCTGGCCGGCGACGATGCCAAAGGCGCCGCCGACCATGGCGCCGATGAACAGCGACGGCGAGAACACGCCGCCGCCGAAGCCGGCGCCGAGGCAGAGTGCCGTCAGCACGATCTTCAGCACCGCAAGGGTGACCAGCATCTGGAAGCCGTACTGCTCCTTCAGCGCCAGGTCGGTCGCCTCGTAGCCGACGCCCATGATCTCGGGATACCAGAGCGCGATGAGGCCGACGACCAGGCCGGCCGCCATCGGGTGCAGCCAGCGTGGCCCCGGCAGCCTGGCCGCCTCACGGTCGACCAGGGTGGTGATCCGCATCAGCGCGATCGCCGCCACCGCGCAGGCGACGCCGAGCAGGGCGAAGGCCGGGAACTGCAGGGACGACACGATCTCGGTGTGGCCGATGCGGAATGCCGGGAAGTCGCCGAACCACATCCGCGACACGATTGTGCCGGTCACCGAGGCGATGACGATCGGCGCGAAGGCCGACAGGGCGTAATGCCCGATCACCACCTCCAGCGCGAAGAACACCCCGGCGATCGGCGCGTTGAACGACGCCGCCACCGCGCTGGCGACGCCGCAGCCGAGCAGGGTGCGGGATTGCGAGCGGGTCAGGTGCAGCGGCCGGCCGATGAAGCTGGCCAGTGCCGCGCCCAGATGCACCGCCGGCCCCTCGCGGCCAACCGACGCGCCGGCGCCGATGGAGACGGCGCTGATGGCGGCGGCGCCAGCCGCCTGCCGCACCGACATCCGCCCGGCCCGCAGGGCGCTCGCCTCGATGACATGGCCGACGCCCTGCGGCCGGCCGCCGGGCATGAACCAGCGGGTGATCACGCCGACCAGCAGGCCGCCGGCCACCGGCGCCAGCATCACCCGCCACCATTCGATCTCGCGGGCGCCGCTGGCGAGATCGAATGGTG
>Ga0209347_1001246_pt1 | contig 44167 bp, 49 predicted proteins | sample AutmiccommuBRH23_FD_187382 | JGI IMG/M metagenome (GOLD analysis project Ga0209347, IMG submission 187382) | Deep subsurface microbial communities from Mt. Terri, Switzerland - Autotrophic microbial communities BRH/23 (SPAdes) (version 2) | ecosystem: Environmental > Aquatic > Deep subsurface >... | reverse complement strand
TGATTATAGCACGATATTTACTGATTGAGGTCCAACGTGTCAACTAATTCATCTGAACAATAAGGAGTAAGTTATCAAGGAACGTTCGGGTTGGTTTTGAACCATCGACCCTATATCTATCTTACAAGGAGGAATTATTAATGAACACGATGGACAAAGACTATGAAGCACAGAAACTAAGAATATTTGATATGGCTTGGCCGGATGTCAAAGAGATGCTTAGTAAGACCGATGTGGTAGTGGTTCCTGTCGGGAGTACGGAACAGCATGGCCCTCATCTTCCGTGCGGTATTGACAGTTATGCCGGGTATTATGTGGCTATGGAGGCTTCCAAGAAGGCCCAAGTACCAGTAGCTCCTTTGATGCCGTATGGCTACAGTCCTTTCCATATGCGGCCGAATGAGCCCGGAACTCTTACTTTAAGCGCATCAACGTTTTACCATGTGATGTATGATATCGGACGCAGCCTAATCTATCATGGATTTAAGAAGATAGTATTTGTTACTGGACACACTGCTAACATGCCTACACTGGATTATGTTATCCGTGCGCTGCGCTATGAAACTGGAGCATTGGCTGTTGCTTATGCCGGGGACACGGAAATGTTTGCGGATCGTTGCCAGGATCTGATCGACGGACCCGACGAATTACCTGGTTGGCATTGTGGGGAGGTAGAAACTTCTGGTGCTATGCTGTTTTGTCCAGAATTAGTGCGCACTGAGCGCATGGTTAAAGGGCTTCCTTTTTCACCAGATTGGTTGCCTGAGGGGTGTGAGAAAGACAGTGGTTCCGGGTTTAATATGAAGTACAAAGGATACCCGATTCATGTCGCTTTTGATCAATGGGAGTACTCAGAGGCTGGAGTTATGGGCAATCCTTTTTTGGCTAGCGCAGAAAAAGGAGAAAAAATATATTCACGAATGATTGATTTGTTTGCGGAATTTTTAATTAAGCTTAAGGATACCGAAGTAACCATTACAAAACGGGATTTCCCCGAAAGGTGGTAAAGCAGTGAGTAAATCCTTACAACGTTTTTTAGCAGAAAGGGTACGTCTGGAAGGTGTCTCCGAACGGGCTAAAATGATGGAGATTGCTGCCAATTACAAAGACACAGTTAACTTGGGACGGGGGGACCCGGATCTGGAAACTCCTCAGTATATTATTAAAGCTGCCCAGGATGCTCTTGTGAACGGTGCTACACACTATTCCCCTTGGGCTGGTATTTTGCCATTGCGGAAAGCTATCGCTAAATATCTAGCCGATTTCGATAAAGTAGCTTATGATCCGGCCCAGGAAATTATGGTTACGACGGGTGCCCAAGAGGCCATTGTCACCACAATTCTTACTTTAGTGAATCCCGGAGATGAGATCCTGGTTCCAGAACCGCGGTACACTCCTTATGATTTTTCCATCGCCCTGGCAGGCGGTCGATTGGCTCCGGTCCCTACATTTGCAGAGGACAATTGGTCAGTTACGGTAAGAGAATTGGAGAAAATAGTTACACCAAGAAGTAAGATCCTGCTTTTAATCAATCCGAATAATCCTACAGGTACTTTAATGGGGATAGAAGAACTGACTGAAATTGCCGACTTTGCTATAAAGCATGATTTAATTGTTATTTCCGATGAATTGTATTCCGGATTATTATTTGAACGGGTACCATGGACCAGTATTGCCGCCTTGCCGGGGATGAAGGAAAGAACAATTGTGATCAATGGTTTTTCCAAAACATACTCTATGACAGGCTGGCGTTTAGGTTATTTAGCAGGTCCAGCCGAGCTTGTACAGCCTATGCTGGAAGTGCACTACAGTTTAACAATTTGCGCGCCAGCGGTTAGCCAAGCAGCTGGTTTGGCGGCTCTTAACGATAATCAAGGAGCGGTAGCGGAGACGGTTAAGATCTATGAAGAACGACGCAATTTAGCTATGCAGCGTCTGGATGAAATCGGAATACCGTATGTGAAGCCTATGGGCACTTTTTATATTTTCCCTCAAATCTCAAAGTACGGTTTAAGTAGTTTTGATTTTAGCGTACGTCTTTTGGATCAGGCTAATGTGATGGTATTTCCCGGAACAGCCTTTGGACCGGCAGGAGAGGGTTTTGTCCGCATTTCCTTATTGAGGCCATATATAGAAGTGGAAGAGGGCTTCAACCGGATGGCAAGGGTTTTGGGTAAGTGGTAGAAGATATTAAATTATTTTAAGAGGGAGGTAAGGCTTAATCAATATTTAAGAAGGAGTGAAAAAGAGTAAAAAGTAAAAAAATTCGTTGCCAACATAGCTAGCTTTTCATATTGGAATTCCTAATTAGAATAATTAAGGAGGTCTTTTAAAAATGAAAATTGGCAAAGGTATTCGTCTATTTGCTATTGGTGCATTAATTACATCAGTTACCCTGTTTACAACTGCTTGTGGAACTACTGATACTGCCAAGCCGCAGGACAAAGGTACCCAGAAAGCAGCAAGTGATTATCCCAATCGGGCTGTAACTTTGATCGTGGCTTATGGACCTGGTGGAACCGACACAACAGCAAGGTTATTAGCTGCTGGATTAGAAAAACAACTGGGACAACCTGTGACAGTGCAAAACGTGACTGGCGGCGGTGGCTGGACTGGCTGGGGTCAACTGGCTAATGCTAAACCGGATGGATATACTATCGGCTATATAAATGTACCAAACATGTTTTCTGGTTATCTCGATCCCAAACTGAAAAGGACAGAGAATTTGGAAAGCTTTATTCCGATTATGAACCATGTTACAGACGCCGGAGTTTGGATTGTCAATGCGGATAGTCAGTTTAAGACCTTGCAAGATCTGCTGGATTATGCAAAAGCAAATCCTAGCAAAGTAACGATTGCCTGTCATGGGGTTGGTGGCGATGACGATCTCGGACGCATGCAGGTTGAAAAAGCTACAGGTGCTAAATTTAGTGTAATTCAAAATACCGGAACAGCAGACAGCTTAACCCAACTCCTTGGCAAGCATGTTGATGTTGTTGGAGCTAATGTCAGTGAAGTACTCAGCCTGCAAAAAGAAGGGAAAATTCGGGTTTTAGGAATCTTAAACGATAAGGAATCTGAATTCCTTCCTGGCGTTAAAACCTTTAAGGAACAAGGCATTGATGCTATTGCTTTCGCCGGACGTGGTATTGCAGCCCCAGCAGGAACACCAGCGGATGAGATTGCTAAAATCACCGATACACTGAAAAAGACTATAAATGACCCGGCACATCAGGCAAAAGCAAAAGAAATGGGCCTGGCTTTGGATGTCAAGACTGGTGCCGATTATGCAAAATTCCTAAAAACCAATGAACAACTCGTTAAGAATCTCATGGGATGGTAATACCCAAGGGAATCTAAGAATTATTCAACTGATAAATATCTGATTTAAGATTTATCAAGACTAAAGGGTATCCTCGAATCCTGAAATCCTCAAAAGGATTTTAGGATTCGGACTAACCCATTAAATTGTTGAATAGGATGATAAGCTATGAGTCAACGTACCGTGGATCGAATAATTGTACTTTTTTTGCTTGTAATGAGTATTAGCCTTTATGTGATCGCAGAAGGTTTCCCAAGTGGTGCAGATACATTTCCTAAAGTGATGTTAAGTTTCATTTTTATCTTTAGTCTCATTTTACTGTGGACTACTTTTCGTTCTAAGAAAATTGAAACTTCTAATGAAGTAAAAATCGATTTTAGAAAAGCTGGTCGACCCTATCTGACTTTAATCTTTTGTGTTATCTACGTATTTGGAGTTCAATACCTTGGTTTTTTTGTTTCGACAGCTATTTTTGGGGCACTATTTATGATGTATTTAGGAGTTAAAAATTACTTAACGATTTTAATATCCCTTGCCAGTCTCTTAAGTGTAGTCTATTTGCTTTTTGTATTACAATTACGTGTGCCTCTTCCAAAGGGGATTTTGTTTTAATGGGGTGTAAATATGGATGTTTCTATCTCCACGATTCTTACTAATGTGTTTACATTCAATAGTATGATTGCCATATTTATAGGAATTATCGGCGGTATTGTGATTGGTTCTTTGCCTGGTCTGACAGCCAATATGGGTGTGGCATTACTGGTGCCGGTGACATTTGGTATGGAGACATCTGCAGGTCTGCTTATGCTGGTAGCACTATATACGTCGGCTATCTATGGCGGTTCCATATCGGCGATATTGCTTCACACTCCAGGGACTTCGGCTTCAGCTGCAACAGCTATTGACGGGTACGAATTGACGAAACAAGGTAAAGCTGGGTCGGCCTTGCGAATATCAACCTATAGTTCAGTGTTTGGTGGGGTTGTCAGTGGTATTGCACTCCTTGCGCTCACGCCCCCTTTGTCTAAAGTTTCATTATTATTTGGACCGTCAGATTACTTTCTCTTGGCTGTTTTCGGTTTGACAATGATTGCTGGAGTAGCCTCAGATTCTTTACTGAAGGGACTAATTTCAGGGTTTCTAGGCTTACTTTTAGCGACCTTCGGTACGGATTTAAGTTCGGGATTTCCGCGCTTTACATTTGGAATTACCGGTTTAATATCCGGGGTTTCTTTTGTTCCGGCGATGATTGGTCTGTTTTCGCTCTCTCAGGTGATGATAATGGTAGAGACAGCAAAGGAACAAGGGAAGTTCGAAACGCGCAAAGTGTTAGATTGGCGTTGGGTACCGACACTGTCAGAAGTAAAGAAAGTTTGGATAGCTGTTATTCGTTCGTCGGGAATTGGAGTCTTAATAGGAATTTTGCCCGGTGCCGGCGGGGATATCGCTTCGTGGGTCAGCTATAATGAAGCAAAACGTTTTTCCAAGAATAAAAAAGAATTTGGTAAAGGTTCTATCGAAGGGGTAGCGGCAAGTGAGTCAGCCAACAATGCTGTTACTGGAGGTTCCCTGATTCCACTATTGACTTTGGGTATTCCTGGAAGCGGAACTGCGGCGGTATTGTTGGGAGCCTTAATGATTAAAGGATTGATGCCTGGTCGGGAGTTGTTCACAAAATATGCAGATGTAACCTATACGGTTATGGTAGGTTTTCTCGTTGCTAATATATTAATGGGTGTTTTTGGGATGATTATTGCCCGATATGCTACAAATATTACTAGGATCCCCAATAGAGTTTTAGCACCGATTGTTACTGCCCTTTGTGTACTAGGTTCATTTTCTATGGGCAACAGCATGTTTGATGTTTGGGTGATGATAGTATTTGGGTTAATAGGATATATCATGCGTAAGTACCAATTTCATCCGGCGCCTGTTGTGTTGGGACTAATTCTGGGACCGATGGCTGAAAAAGGCTTTGGACAATCAGTCGTTTTAGCGCATGGCAATTTAGCTGGTTATTATTTCAGTCGTCCGATTAGCGTTATTCTCATTATTCTAATTGCCGGAGCAATTTTCTCTCCGTTTATTGCCAAGCTGTTCCGACGCAATCGAGTAACTGAAACGTAATAATAGAACACAAGGGGAAGTGAATAAAGTGTCAGAAAGTATAGTTGGTTCAACCCTAACCGAAAAAATTTTAGCCCTGTCGACTGACAGAGATAAAGTCAGGGCAGGAGATTTTATTGATAGCAAAGTTGACTTAGTAATGACTCATGATCATCAAGGACCAATGACATTGCTGGAGTTCTCTAAATTACCGGTTAAAAAAGTTTGGGACCACAGCCGCGTAGTGATGGTAATAGACCACCGTACTCCGTCACAGACTGAGAAAGCAGCCGAGAATCATCATTTGATGCGCCTTTTTGCAAAAGAACAAGGCATTCAAAATTTCTATGATACAGGCGAGGGTGTTTGTCACGATTTGATTGCGGAAAGAGGACATGTTGTACCCGGAATGGTGTTTGTGGCTACCGATTCTCATACTGTCACCGCAGGCGCTTTAGGAGCTTTTGCGACAGGGATTGGTTCCAGTGAAATGGCCTCGGTCTTGGCGACCGGACGTCTGTGGTTTATGGTGCCGGAAACAGTTCGGATTGAAATGAAAGGGTCTTTAACCACGGGCGTTTATGGTAAAGATATTGCCTTACATTTATTGCGCATGGTAGGGACGAGCGGTTTTGATTATAAAGCAGTTGAATTTTTAGGGCCCGCAACTGGCGAAATATCGATGGACAGCCGTATGTCACTATGTAATATGTGCTTGGAAGCGGGAGCTAAAAACGCGGTCTTTGAGCCGGATGAAATTACTAAGGATTATTTGAATCAAAAAGGTATTCAAAACTATCCTATTTTGAAAAGTGACAAGGACGCTAAATATTTGAAACAGATAGATATTGATTTATCTGATCTGGAACCTTTGGTAGCTGAACCCTATTCTCCTGACAAAGTAAAGACGGCTGTGGAAATAGAGAAGGAATGTGTGACTATTAACCAAGCAATCATTGGAACTTGTACCAATGGGCGATACGAGGATATAGAAGCAGCCGCCCGTATTCTGAAAGGCAAGAAAGTCGCACCTGGAGTACGTCTACTTATAGTACCTTCTACACGTCCACTCTGGCTGCGTGCTTCCCAAGAGGGCTTACTGGATATTTTCATGCAGGCAGGTGCGATAGTCAGTTATCCTTGTTGTGGACCTTGCGGCGCCTACGGTATGGGGGCGATGGCCAATGATGAGACTTGTATTACTACCGGAAGCCGAAATTTTGTGGCTAGGCTGGGTGCACCGAAAGCAAAAATATATCTTGGTAATGCTGCAACCGTGGCTGCCTCTGCTGTAGCAGGGCACATAGTCGACCCACGATCTTATCTAAAGGAGGACTAAAAATGGGAACCAATTATTCCGGAAGAGTATGGTTATTATCAGATGGAGTTGATACAGGACAATTGATACCTGGTCAGTATTTGCCAATAACTGATCCATATGAACTTGCACACCACGCGCTTGAGGCAGTGCGACCTGAATTTACTGCCGGTGTGCAGCAGGGAGATATTATTGTTGCCGGGAAAAACTTTGGCTGTGGTTCAAGTCGTGAACATGCTGCCAAGGCTCTAAAGTTTGCCGGTATTTCAGTCGTCTTAGCAGAATCATTCGCGCGTATCTTCTTTCGGAATGCTTTTAATATCGGGATGGCTGCGATACCATTGCCTGGAATTACAAAAATTGTTTCTGAAGGGGACAGGCTTGAGGTTTCTTTGGCAGAAGGCAAAGTAAAAAATCTTACAACTGGGGTTGAAATTAGCTTTGCCCAATTACCTCCGGTAATGGTTAGGATCCTAGAAAGCGGTGGAATCATTCCCTATACATCTGACAAATTGAAGGCCGGTTGTGGTGATTCCGTTGGATAATATTATAAATACAGATGTAATCGTAGTGGGCGGGGGGCTTGGAGGATTAAACGCTGCCCGTACGGCGGCGGAAAAAGGGTCGCGTGTAGTATTAATAGATAAAGCGCGCATTGGTACCAGTGGCCCTACTGCGTTTGCTGCCGGTGATATTCTCTGCTGGTTTCCTGAAGAAGATGCACTAGACGATTGGGTAAATGATTATATAAATGCCGGTGAAGGTCTAAATTATGAGGAGCGGATTAGGAGCTTTTTAGAGGGTCAATATAGATTAGTCGAAGAATTGCATAAGTCCGGTTTCCCTTTTGCGATGGATTCCGCTGGATCATTTATACGTCGCTCAGGCCGGGGGCCGATGACTAAATGTGTTTTGGCCCCAATGTTGCAATTTCAAGAGGAAAATCGCAGACGGTGCTTGGATTTAGGAGTTCGTTTTTTGGAACGTGTCAGTATTGAACAAATCGTTATGTCAGACGGCTGCCCGGCTGGAGTAGTTGGTTTTAACGTTTTGACCGGTGAAACAGTAAAAGTGAGTGCCCCGTCGATAGTGCTTGCTTCGGGAGGGTGTAGCTACAGAGGCCCCTTCTTTGGACAAGATGTGGTGGCGGGAGAAGGTTTGCGTCTAGCTCTGCAGGCAAAAGCCCTGCTTGCTTATATGGAATACGGAAACCATTATAATGTCAGTTTGGCTGCTTTTGATTCCTATGGACAGTCTAAGTTCATGGCTCATGGAGGACGGTATGTTAATGAACAAGGTGAGGCTTTTTTGGATAGGAATGGTAGTAGTCCACTAGGCAATAAAATAAATGGCAATGCTGCTGTCAAAGCAATGGCAGAAGAAGTTCAGGCTGGTCATGGTCCAATATATATGGATTTAACGCAGTTTAAGGATTGGGATTTAGTGACTAATTTAATGCCAAACCTAATGTTGGCCCTGCAAAAAAGTCAGGTTGATTTATCGAACCATAGGCAATTGGTGATACCGGCATTTACCGGTACTTCAAACGCTTCGGCAGCTGGTATTTTTATTGACAATAATGCCTGTAGTACAGTTCCAGGCTTGTTTGCCGCCGGAGACTGTGCAGCTAAAGGATTGATAGTGGGTGCCTGTGTTGGGATAACTGGAATCAGTTTGGCTTGGGCTAATTATACGGGTAGCTTAGCCGGTCAAAATGCGGCGGCTTATGCTTTGGAGGTTAACTCAATAACAGCGGAGGAAGAACTTTGGCAGATTGCTGAAACAAATATGTTACAACCACTGAAGAGAAAGTCTGGAGCAAGGGAACTTCTGAATGAATTAACAGGCTTGATAAGCAGATTGGATGTCAGTCTGATCAAGAGTGAAAACAGACTGAAAGAAGCGTTAACCAAGGTTCGGCAAATCTCCGCGATGTTAGATAATGAGATTGGTGCGGACGGTAGTCATGATCTAATGTTATGGCATGAAGCAAGAAGTTCCGCCCAGGTGGCCGAAGCATCATTAATATCCGCTTTAGCACGCAGAGAGACTCGTGGCGCACATTACCGTGAGGACTATTCCACCAAGGATCCCGGCATGGAATTTCCTCTAGGAATTATGAGTGATGAAAAGCATCTTACAGTCCAGTGGATTAAAAAAGGGGCTGACTAAAGTGACAATCAAGCAAATTGATAGAAACTTATGTATTGAGTGCTTGCAATGTGTAGAAATCTGCCCCATGAATGTCCTTTTTGCAACGGAAAATTCAGGTGTTGAAATTCGTTATGAACTAGATTGTCAAAGCTGTTATCTATGTGAACTAGCTTGCCCGAGTGGCGCGATCGTGGTTCTGCCTTGGCGAGCCTTCGAGCTGCCGGATTATTATGGTATTGGGGGAGTTGATAAATTTGAAGACCCAAAATAATTGGCTCCATGATTTATCACAGCCGATAGCAAGTGGGTATGGAGAATTACCGGGCCATCCATCCACAATACTGGAGTCTTTTCAGTTTCATGAAACCCATGGACGAAATAATGCTTCCCTAACTATGAGTATTCATGTGGGTACCCATGTTGATGCACCCTATCATTTTTATACTGACGGAAAAACTATCGATAGAGTAGCACCAGAAATATTTTGTGGTCAGGCGGTTATAGTGGATTTGGTAGATAAAGTGAAGAACGATTATGCCATAACCGTTGTAGATGTGAAAGATAGTTTGGTTAATATAGGAGTAACCAATTTAGAAGGTTGGAGACTGATCCTTCATACAGGATGGAGCAAGCATTATAACACTAGTCGTTATTATAGTCACAACCCCCATATTTCCATGGAACTTGCTCATTGGTTGGTAGATTCTAAGGTTCCAATGATAGGTTTGGATTTTCCTCCCGATGGGATCGGGGATGAATTAGTTGTGCCGGCGCCCGCACCTGTGCATCAGATCCTTTTAAAGGGAGAAGTATGTATTTTAGAGAACTTGACCGCTCTAGATGAGCTGCCGGAAAGAAAGGTAGAATTAATATGTTTACCTATCAAATTAGTAGGAGCGAGTGGTGGGCCGGCCCGAGCATTGGCCAGAGCTAGGAGAGGGTAGATATGGCATTAAAAATTGCGGCCATCCAGATGAGAGGCGTAATTACCTTAAATGATACTCTCCGGCGGATGGAACAACTAGTTCAAAGTGCAGCAGAGCAAGAAGTACAAATTGCCTGTTTCCCCGAACTGGCTTTGAGTGGTTATTTTCCTAGAAGTAAACCGGATACAGGCTATCGGAAATACTTTTTGGAAGATAACGATGAATTTTTACAGAGTATCAGCGCAATGGCTTTGAGCTATAAAATGGCTTTGATCATTCCCTATGCGGAAAGAGAGGAAAGTAATTATTATAATACGGCGCTGGTAGTTGATAAGGATGGAAAAATGATTGGCAAATATAGAAAAATGCATTTGCCGTTAGACCAGCCGGACGTTATGGGGAGAGTGCGCAATTATGAAAGAAGGTACTTTTCTCTAGGAAATTTGGGTTTCCCGGTTTTTGAAACAGAAGGGTTGAAATTTGGCATTCAGATTTGTTTTGATCGCCATTTTCCGGAGGGTTTTCGTTGTTTGGCACTGGCTGGAGCCCAGGTGGTATTTCTACCAACAAACTCGCCTTCTTATGGTCGCAGAGATCGATTGCAACAGTGGCGACAATTATTAGCAGTCAGAGCATATGAAAACGGAATTTATCTAATTGCTGCAGCAAAGGCTGGAGTGGAGGAGAATATTTCCTATCTAGGCGGTAGTGCAGTGATATCTCCAAGAGGGGAGATTTTGGCAGAGGCTCAGGGCGAGGACGATGAATTAGTAGTGGCTTCAATCGACCTGACAAAACTAGATGAGGCCCGGACCGATTTACCTTATCATTTAGCTCGGCGTCCTGGAATGTATAATATATTATTGGAACGTACTTTAAAAAAACGGGTATAAGGCTATATTAGGAGGAGAATGAAAATGAAAGAATTTGATATTGAAAAAGGACCATGGAGAACTGAGCATGCTTGGGTGAGTTCATATAACTTTATGAATGGTGAGGATAAACTGCCACATGTCTCAATTCATGATACTACTTTGCGCGACGGTGAACAGGCTCCTGGGGTTATGTTTGATGCAGATACCAAGTTTAAACTTGCTCAAAAACTCGATGCTTGTGGAATTGAGTACATTGAAGCAGGTTTCCCCGCCGTCGGTCCTGCAGAAAAAGAAAGTGTTAAGAGAATAGCCAATGCCGGTTTAAAGGCTAAAATTACGTGTTTGGCGCGGGCTAATAAGGAGGATATCCTCACCGCCAAAGAATGTGGTGTCTGGGGCCCAATCGTGGAAATACCAGCTGGTCATCCCAGAATTAAGTATCAATTTGGCTGGGAAGAAGATACTGTCATCGAAAAAGCCTATGCTGCTGTTTCCCAATCAAGGGACTACGGACAAAATCCATCTTTGTTTCTAATGGATGTGTTCAGAGCAACGCCCAGTTTTATTGAAAAAATTATTCGTAAGGCAGTTAATGAAGCTGGAGCTGCGCGGTTGACGCTTGTTGATACAACCGGGGTTGCTACACCTCAAGCTATCAATGCAATTTTTAAATTCGCCAGAGAAATTACCAATACTCCACTCGAAATTCACTGTCATAATGATTTTGGCTTAGCAATTGCTAATAGCCTTGAAGGCGTTCGGATGGGCGCTACCAGTATTAGCTCTTCTTTTATCGGTTTAGGGCAAAGGGCGGGTAACACGGCGACCGAAGAGATTATAATGGCCTTAGAATTGCTTTATGGGATCAAAACAGGAGTCGATTTAACGAAGCTTCAAGCACTGGCTAGTAAAGTCAGCGAATTATCAGGTTATTCCCTGTCTCCCCATAAGCCGATCGTGGGAAGTGGGAATTTTACATGGGAGGCCGGCATCCCTGTAGCAGCCCTCTCGAAAATGCCGGTTACAGTGGAACCTTTTGAGCCTGAATTGTTAGGCAGAAAACATGATATCGTAGTTGGGAAGAAGAGCGGTAAAGCAAATATCATTTGGCGTTTAAAAGAATTAAACTTAGAAGTACCGTCTGATGAGAAATTAAGTCAGTTATTAGATGATATTAAAGGATTATCGGTCCAATTAGGACGGGCCATCAATAACGAGGAGTTTATAGATATAGTAAAAAAGTAAAATTAGCCAAAAAGCCGATTTCAAAGATATGTGAGCTGAATTTGGAAAGGAGGAGATTTTTGATGAAAAGTTTTTTTGTTCACAATGAATCTGTAAAAATACATGTACTGGAGAATGGAATATTTTCTAGTAAAACGCCATCACTACTTGTAATCGGCGGACTTTGGGAGCCAGCAGAGCGGGCTATTCCAATACTTTCCGAGCTTTCTAGTCATGTTGTTGCCTTGAGTTTTCGTGGTCGTGGTTTAAGTTCAACTCCTGCAACAGGCTACGATCTTGACGATCACCTCTCTGATATTGATGCAGTTGTTAAGCATTGCCAGCTTCAAAACTATTGTGTTCTAGGATTTTCACGGGGTGCATCCTATGCACTTGGATGGAGTTTTAAGAATCAACAGAACATGCGTGGACTTATCCTCGTCGACCAACCCCCAATACATAGTAAACCAGGTCTTGGATATGTAGATTTTTGGTCCAACCTTGTATATTTGGGAGTGCCACTACTCAATTTCATGCGTCGTAGAGCACTAGAAGGACTTGAGAGAGATGCAATCGAAGTTGATTTTTCTTCCCGATTGTCACAATTGCAGATCCCCGTTACTTTTTTTGTTGGTAGAAATAAAGAATCTAAGATACCATCGGATATCTCAGATGAAACTTTACAATTGTACACACAAGCGATCCCCTCTTGTGAGGTTGTAAAGTTTCTGAAGTCTGGGCATATGATTCCAGATGAAGAACAACAAAAGTATATCCTAGAAATTGCTTCGTTTATCAAGAAAAGAGAATGTAAGTAATTCTTATCATAAGTCACTGTTGCCATGCATTATTCACAACATTCTTATTTAATGCATTAATAAAGTTCGAGGGGAACGTTTAAGGGACTCCCCTCCATGGTCGTCTCTGAATTGCGGGGCATAGTCCGTCGCCTAACAGACACTTTCTTATAAGTAGCGCTATGTAGGCAGTCTTTCTTGGAGTAGATTTTATTTTATGGATAAGTGAGGTTTACCGATGTTCATACTGGTTATGAATCATGGAACAATTTCAAAAACAGTACCTTGGTTAAAATCAGTCACTTTCATAGAGCCATAAACCCCTAAATATAGTCTGGTTTGATCCAGATTCGTTCCCAAACTAACATAAAAGGCTGATTGAGACCCAAAATTATAATCGGTTTCAATAACATTAAAATCATTTAGTTTACAATCTGTTCTTACCCTGGTATAAGCTAAAACCCCTCTAACGGTCGGTAGAGATTTATCATTCCGAGCTAGATCGGTAAACACAACACTTCCCGTTAAATCGGGGATTTCATTCCCCATATATGGCTGGACTCCAGTAAGTGCAGTTCCTCCAAACTTATCGGGGCGGGGATCTTTATGAAAATAACTAATTAGAGGCTGAAGACGCTGCACTGAAGTTTTTACTGCTTCATTGTAATAAGCAATTGTTTTTTCATTTATAGTCGGATTTGCAGAGCAGTCTCTTATTATCGAAGCAGGAAAAGCACCTTCCCACCCTCGCCAGCCAAAGTTAATAAATCCTTCTTGGTCAGGTTCAGATTTCATTACATAAGCATGAATAAGCTCAGTAACCGGTATTGCTTTATAATGAACAAATGAAAAAATCGACTCTACCAGATCCTGTCCGACATTTCCCACATATTTGATATACTGATTATAGAACCATTGAAATGAAATGCCTGATATATTGCGAACCCCTTTGGCAATTACCGTAAGCGTTTCCTGAATAGATGTGGGAAGTTCATTAAAACGTGTAACTACGGGTGGATTATTAATAAATGTATTCTTAACTACATCAATTTCAATTATTTTACCGGCGATTTCCATATCATCCTGGCTTAAATTAAATGGATCATACCCTGATCCACCATCTCCGGTTGTTAAAACAAGTTTTCCAGTTTCAGGTGAAACGTTTAAGCTATTGACACCATTATGATTAAAAAATGGTCTTCTTAAATTAAGTAATGTCCGCCGTTTTTGAAGTTGACCATTCGATTGTAAAATCCATTCTTCAACTGTATCAATATGATCATATTGAATTTCTCTATTTATCCACTTTAGGTTTAAGGTTTTGGGGACACATGGGTTAGGCTTAAAGGATTCAGGAAGAGCACCTGGACCTTGTGTTCCAGCCACTGAATAATGAAGATAAAACAGGCCGTTATAATAAAATTCGGGATGAAACGCTAGACCTATCAATCCCCGTTCATCATATCCACGACCAGAAGCACCTAGTTTTATGATTTGCGGGCGAATATCTAAAAAAGTCCCTATAACTCCATTTCCAATGTAAAAGATCTCTCCTGTCTGAGTTGCAATAAATAATCTTTCGATTGAATCACCCGGAAGTATAGTTGTTTTTAAAACAGTGGGTAAATTTATCTTACTAAGAATGGGCCGTAAACTAACTTTTATCAAGTAACTTTATTCTCCTTCTTATTGTTATCTTTTATAAGAATATGACTATAACTGTTCTATTAGTACCAAATTAAGGGCTGGGAATCTTTCCGCACCAGCGCTAGGGGCCTACCTTTTTTGTTTAGAATGTTGGATAAATTATCACAATTTGGGGAGCCCCCCCGGGATGGGGCATATTCGATGTTGAAATTAACATACCCAATGAGGATTCAAAGGTATTGGCTAGTTACTCAAAACGGTGTGAGGCATGTCACACCTTATCCATTCACTAAGTAGTATAATGGTTAAGGGTGTGTTTTATGAAGATTGGAATTTTAGTTCGAGAAGAAACTATGCAGATTTGCACGGGAAAAGGCTGCCTTAACGCTTTTTTTCAAAGAAAGGATTCCTTTACCAGATATACTGAGGAAATAGAATTACTAACGTTTACTCACACTGGCGGTGATTTAAATCGTAAGATTAAAAACATGATTCAAGCCGGGATAGAATATGTACACCTTTCTTCCTGCCTGAGAGCAAGGTCACCAGACTATGCCTCATTAGTTGAACGACTATCTGAGCATTTTACTGTTGTGGGATACACACACGGTCCAGAGGAAAGGACACGGTAGAAGTAATAATTATTGTAAAAGGACTTCTTGCTGACAGGATAGTGTAGAGCTCTATCAGTATTGAAATTTCCATATGTAGTAAAACCATAGATTAGCTTGGCTTTAAGCATTAATGTGTTATACTTCGAAAGTAGATCACTCACATGGGGGCGTTCTAGACTCGCTCGAAGAAGCGGTGGCATGAGTTGCGCGTCGAGATTCCACCTGGTCTCGTTAATCGGTGGACCTTCTTAATTGCAAACGATAATTACGCTCTAGCTGCTTAAGTGCCGCTAGCATTCTGCCTTCTGCACCTACGGTGAAGGGCCAGGGTGTCAAAAAAGTAGGTTACTCTAATCTTTAGTAGAATTAATTATAGGAGGACATGTTATGAAAATTTCAAAGAAAGATGCGTTGTTTTGGTTTGAATTCTTTTCAATATTGCCAGAGGATGAGGATGTTATGACAAAACAACAAGAAATCATTTACGCTACCTTTGCACAAATTGAGGCTGCGATCGATCATAGAAATGATATGTTAATGTCGGAAATCAGAGGCTTGAAAACTTTGGAGAATAGAACTTTTTTTGTGGGAAATGAAAGCAAATTCCCCAAAGGATGTCGTTCTTGTCTGTTGGGAACCGGTTTGAGTTCAATCAGGAAAACGAACAAATGTAACTTAGAGTGTAAGTTCTGCTATCATTATGGAGAACTGGATGATATTGTTCCGGTTGGCGAAGGTATGTGGGAAATCGGAGGCACAAAATTTTATGAGAAGGACATTGATTTACTTCTTTCCATCCAACAGAAGCCCACGGGCATTTCCTACGTTTATTTAGAGCCATTCATGGAAATTGAAAAATACTATCCGGTCATAAAGAAATTCAGTGATGCAGGGATTCATCAACATCTCTATACAAATGGCACTTTAGCTACGGAAGAGACGTTGAAAGCTTTAGGTAAAGCCGGTCTTGACGAGTTGCGTTTCAACCTGGGTGCCTCAAATTGTTCGGACAAAGTGATTAAAATTATGGCAATAGCGAAAAAATACATTAAAAATGTAGGTATTGAAACGCCAATGACTCCTGAGTTCTTCGAAACTTTTTTCAAGAAGAAGGAAGCGATCTTAGAGACAAAACTCGATTTTATCAATTGTGCAGAATTGCACTTAAATGCCAATAACATAGACAATTATTACGGGGAAAACATGTATATTTCCAGACATGGCTATATATCTCCGATTTGGAGTAGGGAATTAACTCTGAAATTCATGAAAATAGCCGTTGAAGAAAGCTGGGATTTAGCAGTTCATGATTGCTCAAACTATACGAAATTTGTCAGAGGTTTGAATTTTAGTGGCAATGAGGGTAGGTGGGTCGGATCCAGTAATTATACCTGTGAGTTTTTCAGGATACCCTACGAAGTGTTTTTACCCATACTGCGTGATGACAATTTCAAATTTTTAAGTGAAGAGGAATTGCCTGCCGGCTATAAACCAGGAGAGTTGGTTCTTTAGTGAGGTAAGATACCAAATGTTGCAAAAACAAGGTGCTGCAATAGTGCTTCGTAAATTTGATACACTTGGTATGTAACTGAATAATTAAATTAACATGTGAAGTGATGTTTTGTTTTTAACGCAATAGAACGTCAGTTAGGTGGTATATATAATAGTAGAACAAATTCCAAAATGCCAATATGTGACTTACCGACTATTACGATCGGCATTAAGCGAAGATCGTGCTTAATGCTGTGGTACCGGTGCCCAGAAGGGCAACCGGAGTTGAGGATGCCTTAAAAGGCAAAGTAATCTGCGGCGAATGCGGAAGCCGTTACGAAAGGATTTTGGACAACAGGGTCGGTGAAAAATGGAGATGCAAGAATCCTGAATGCTCCACAACGGTTAAAATAACCGACGCCCTGCTGACCGAACAGGTCACTGACCTGATGAACTATGCGTATCGGAAGCGTCAACAGAGTTCGACTTGAAGACAAAAATCTCTGTTACTGAGATTTAATGAATAGATTATGTTTTATTGAAGTCTGTTTCGGGACTATTTAACTCATGACAAGAAATGCCGAGTTAATAGAAACGAGAGGTACCTGAAACCTGAGCGGAACGGTGAGTAACGGCTCTGGAATAAGTGATATTCCGGAGCCGTTACTAGATTAGAAAACGGACAATCACCACCACAGTTTAAAATTACCATTGACCAAACTAAATATTAATGCTAACATACGTTTTACATAGGTGAGATTGAATGTCAATTGCATTAATACATACCATTAATAATCATACAGAACTAAAGGGTCCTGTTTAAATCTGAAGGGGGGGAAGGTGTAATGGAAACTTCAATACTGGAGGACAAGGTAATATATGAACAACTGAATGAAATATGTGATTGGCTTCACAAAAACCTTTACTATGATGGCTATCTAATTCGCTTATTGGACCTTATAGGTGCTACCATGGTGGGCGTAAAACCAGCTGAATTGCTCAAGATTCCTATAAGGGGTAGTACCAGCGAAGCTGTCACAGCCCGCAAACGTATGGATTAAATTGGAAACTTGTTTATAACCTCGTTATATTCTTGCTGGGCCTCAGTTATAGCCAACTTTGAATATACCTCTAATGACTTTCGGCTTTTGTGACCGGAATAAGGCTGAATCAATGCATCATCGATGCCTTGCTTTTTTAGCCAGGTTAACAAAAAGTGCCGTAATTTATGGGGAGATAAATTCTGTGCTAGTCCTGCTTCTTCCGAATACTTACCCAGGATCTTTCTAATACCCCGGTCGGTATATTTTTTCTTCCACGAAGATTCAAATAGATAAACGGCTTGTTTTTTGATCATTGAATCAGCATGCATGGCCAGCAATTCCTTAAATGACTGGGGGAACGGGACAATGCGATCCTTGTTCCCCTTCCCTTTATTTATCCTTATTTGACAGTAGTGAAAATCGACGTCTGTAAGCTTGATGTTTATTAACTCACTTACTCTTGCGCCGGTATAGAGTAGCGTTTTAACTATCATCATATCTTGAAAGTTCTTAGCCTTCCAGACCACATCATAATATCGCTTTAATTCTTCTTCCGTAGGAACATAAGGTAACTTCTTGGACGTTTTAGGTATTTCTATTTCCAATTCAGCTCTCAGGTGTTGAAATAAGCTTTTTAGATAAGCATAATCAGGCCGTTCCCCTCTTAGATGCTTGGCCAACTCCTTAGCTTTCTTTTTAGCCGAAGTTCTCTTCTCAGTCATGCGATCACACCCTCTTCCAGCGGAAGACGTTCATTCATGTTCAACTTGAACGTTCCATACGGGTTGATATGGGTGTATACAAGAGGTGTTAAAGCACGGAAGTCCTCCTGAGTCATTAGATTCAACCATTTTGGATTTGACAGGATGGTTTGAAGCATAATCGTGTTGATGTATACCAAACAATTCTGTAATAGGTGTAATGACAGAACAGCTATTTCTTGATCCTCTAATCTATTTGTAGAGATTTCTCCACCCTTACCGTAAAAAATAAAGCCATTTGCGCTATTCCAGTTTTCCACGACATTTAATCCTTTATGAATCTCCTGGCGCAGTTCTTCAGAATGCAGATAGTCACAAAGGAAAATGGTTTTTACGGCTTTCCCAAGTTCTCCTAAAGCCTGGTAGGTAGGATGTTTAAGGATGTTTAAGGTTGTTTCGGTTGAACCGCTTTAAGATAGCTTCCGTTTCAGCAGTACCTAAACGTAATGCGGTAGCATATTTCACCATTTGATCATACTGTTGACGGATTAGATCCCAGTTGATCGGACGGGTAAGAACCGGTTGAAGATTGGGGTAAGCTTCAGCCATTCCGGATTCCGGCCTGTATAGCTTTTGAGAGTGAATGGCCTTCAGACGCGGCATTAACTGGTACCCAAGCAAATGGCAGAAGGCAAATGCTACTTCGCTTTGGCCATGGGAGTCAACGTAATTCTTCTCGACTTCCATTTCAGTACAATGCCGCAGTAAACCCTCGATCATGGCGGCAACTTCTGATGAGGAACAAGATTTTAGCTGTGAGTAAATACACGTTGATTTCTTTTCTACATGCCAATAGATCATTACGCCCCGACCCCGGTACCGGATATGCCATTCGGTCATGAGGTTTTGGTCCCAAGCCCCAAACTTTTTTGAGTCGGAAGCGCAAGAAGTGGTGCCGTCACCCCATATTTCCTGCATTCGGACTCGAAAGATTGCGTTAACCACTTTAGCAATAACATTTCGCAGGTTATCCCGGTGTATAAACTTACGCCGTACATAAAGTAAATCCTTATATGATTCCTCATGTTCGCCGGAGCTAATTCGTTTTAGGCCAGTGTTGGTGCCGAGTCCGTACAAGGATAAAATTAAGCGCCTTTGTAATGTTTCCCGGCTCAACGCCTCCCGGACTGCCGATGTTTTAAATTTATCAGTAAAGGATATCCTCAGATCGGTTTCCTTCAGCACATCGAGAAGGCTGGTCATTGGCCAGCGACGTAACAATTCTGCTTTAATACGGGTTAAATTAGCCGGTTCTGCCTGCGGTTCCAAAGGCGATAAGGTTATCCATCCGTTACCTTTGTCAGTAATTCGGACTTTGGGATTTTTGGGAAGTCCAACATCAAGTCGTTCCAACCCCCCGATCATTGCTTGCTTTAAAGCGTTTATGAAGGATTCGGCATCCATGGGTTGATTAATGGCTTTGTAATTTTCTTCTCGCCGTATCTCGAAGTCTGCCGGTAGGTCCTCATCAGGGTTGCGGTACCGATCGGCACCTTTTACCCACACTTCTTTACAGCGCAGACGATCCCTTAAGGCTTGAAGTGCGCTAATCTCGTAATTAATGCGGTTAATTCGTTCCTGGCCATTATCATCTTTTTCAATGATAATTTCTTTGTTCACGGAACGAATAACACCATCAACTGGAATATCTTCTGACGCCGGAAAATAATGCAACCCAGTTTGAGCATATTTTTTGATAAGTTCAAGGGCTTTAATAACAGGCCGGTGAACCTCATTATTAGACTGAAATTGAAGGATGCCTAATATTTCGGGAATCATTCGGCGATAATGGCTGCTATAGGAGGCGCGAATGACAGTATGTATTTTTTCCCGATAAGCTGGCCCCGTGCTTTTAAACTCTTTAACCAGGTCTTTTAACGTCTGTTCGCTGACTATCGGATAGAGAACGTCCTTAATTATCCCGTCCGGGAATTCCAGAGCTGTTTGTGCCAAGTTGAACAGGATACCTTGTTTGTTGCTAACTCGCCGCAGATCGTTAAGTATTTCCTTTTCTACTCTGCGTTCGGCCCGTACTCCGATTCGGTGAATGATTTGAATAAGTAGCTCTATAAGGTTATCGGTGATCTCTAATTTCCGGAGATAAAAGAAAGCGGATAATAACGTGTAGCGTATCGGCTCTGGATGCCGACGTAGTTCACGGATATCTTCAGTGGCCACACGCTGCTTATACTTTTTCAAAACTTTATATGGAACATCCCGGTAAAGATCATCCGGAAGATCCAAATTCCGAATCGTTTTAAGCTTGTTAATTTCCTTAAAGACACTCTCTAAACCTGGTCGGCCTGGATCTGATCTTAATTCATGAAAAGAAAGTTGATCTCCATTTTCACCAGTTGGTTCGTCTTTTTCCTCATCTAAGGATGAAATACTTTCTATCAAGGCATCTAACTTGGACAAAGATGCATTAGGCATTTTTTCATAGGTGGCCTTAAAGAATTGTTCTTCAAAAGTTGAGACAGCAGACCGAATAAGACGCTCAATACGCTCCGGAGTAGGAGGAACAATTTTCAGCTCCCGAAACCGTTTATACACCATATCTTTGACATGTTCAAATTCTTGGTCGTGATATAAGACGTTCTTACACAACCAGGCAGTTATATCATGCGTATCCTGGGTGGTGTCTTCTCTGAATCCGAAAAACTCACGGATTTGTGTTCGGTGATATGTAATGGAGCGTCCGGCCCAATCATATTGTGCATATAATGCTGGTTCCGTATAAATTTGCTTTGCAATATAAGCAATCACAGCTTTAGGAACTTCGTATTTTTGGCTTGGAAATCTAGCTTCATGCTGGAAAAACTTAAGTAGTACAGCAAAGCCTAACCGGGTTTCTCCCGTCTTGTTCTCAATTAACCTCATTTCACTTGGCATAATCGTAAAATGCTCAATTAATTCGTCCAGCTCCCAATTTCTTTTCATAATTCCCCTCCAAACAAAGTTCCTAAAAGAGTGAGTATCGGAACAATCATTTTGGAATTAGTATACCGAAGCTTACTTTATGAGGCAATCTTTATTATAAATACGCCGTTGTTCCATTTCCGAAATAATAACCGGAACTTTTAGTTGAATATATTTTCCATATCATGTTATAATATAAGTAAGGAATGTAAGGAATTCATTAATGAAGGGAGCTAAGTTTATGGACATGGAAGTTTCAAGAGTAACATCAAAGGGGCAAATTACCATTCCAAAGGCGGTACGTGAACGATTAAAATTGTCCGAAGGTGATAAGGTGGCGTTTATTGAAAAAGATGGGAATATAGTTATCACAAAATCTAGTGTAATTGCCTTAAGAGAGTTTTTAGATTCGATGAGCACAGAAGCCCAGGCCAAGGGAATTACTGAAGAAGAGATGCTAAAAGAGTTAGAGCAAGTCCGGGAGGAAATGTGGAATGAACGAAAAAAATAACTTTTTTCGTGTGTTCGTCGATTCCAATGTATTGATTTCAGCTATGATATCCCAAACATCGGTTTCTAGAAAATTACTTCTTCTGCTTGTCGAAGAACATCAGTTAATCATTTGTAGCTATTCTATCGCCGAAGTATCGCGGATTTTAAATAAAAGATTCCCAAATAAATTGCCTGAATGGGATCAATTCTTGACGAGAATCGAGTTTGAATTAGCATACACTCCGGAAGACCTTTCCGCTGTAAAAGCTCCATATATACGAGATCCAAAAGATATCCCAATCCTGATTTCAGCTATGGTAGCTCAACCGGATATACTTATCACCGGGGATCTAGACTTTTACACTCCAGAAATACAAGAGTATTTTACTATAATGACACCGGGTGATTTTCTTAACGCTTTTTCTAGCAGCATAACTCAGTGATTGGAGGTAATTAAGTGTGCCCGATTACTTTTGGGAATGGTATAAGAATAAAGGATACGATAAGACTTTAAGTATTGAAGGCTGCTTTAATAATAAAGCTTTCTTAATTGGTTGCTGTACTGAGTATCTCATTGAAAAAGGACAACGATTAACCAAAATGCATGAATATAGCAATATGAATGATATTCTAGCTTATTTACAAGCAGGGGTAGCATGGACAAGGTGAATAAATTGCGAGGAGGAGAATTGAATTATGGAAAATCTATTACTATGCCCTGTGTGTGGAGGTCAACCGAAGTTAAGTTCTCAAGAACCTGAATATCAAAGTATGAAGTATTTTTGCGGTGTCCATGCTGCTTGTGGTGACTGGAAAAAGACTGAAGCATTGGCAGCAAAAGATTGGAATAAACGTGTTCAAGAGTATAAAGATGCATTACAACGGATTGAAACTCATGGTACACCAGAATATTTAGAAATACAGGGAAGAATATCAGCGCATGCTTATTGTGAAGATTGTGATTATGAAACAGATAGTATGCCAATGAAAGATTTATTTTTCAAACTCAGCATGGAAGGCGGTTACATCATAAGTGACAAGAGTGGCGGATATAGTAGTCAATGTCCTAATTGCGGAAGTGAAAAATTATCCCTCGAAATTGCCTAATTACGTATTATTGACTGGAAATTATATCAGTCAGTGATTTCCACTTAAATTCGTAGAGCTCTTTAAAGCTGGTGATCCCTAGCTAGGAAAACCAGCTTTTATGTAATAATATACCATATGTTTTGTGCTTGGGTGACAATTTTGCCAAGATTCCAATTTAATCCATACGTTTGCGGGCTATGACAGCTTCGCTGGTACTACCCCTATAAGCGAAGGTGAAAGAAAAAACTTGGCTTTGGAAGAATTAAAAATCTACTTTTCGCGAGATAAAAACATCAAGTTAAGAGAAATAAAGAAACAGAATGGAAGAGTACAAGTTTTGTTTTATCATTTCACTTCTCTAGAAAATGCACTCTGCAGCAAAACAAAGTTAAGATTTCTTCGAGGCCTTGGCTATCCAGAACAATTTTCTGTAGAAGGTTATGTTGATTTTCTGGTTACAAGGTTAAATGGGAAGGATTTCCCTCATGAAATAGGACTTTTTCTTGGCTATCCATTTAAAGACGTACTAGGATATATCGGCCATCCTTCATTGAAACTGGTTAAGATAATTGGTGGAAAATATATGGTAATGAAAAGTTGTCTAATAAGAGGTACGAGAGCTTTTTAGAAGCCAGGACAAAAGTACGAGAACTTATTTACCCGCTGGCTAACTACCATTAAGTATGTAACGGGAAGAAGTGTAGTGCTCCTGAATGAGAGGAGTAATTTTTTAACACACATATTGAGAATGATTATCATATCAATACTTAAGTCGCACTAATAAATTAAGTAGACACACAGGTTTCAATAGATTAAGGAGGGACAGGACATTATGCAAATCAGCAGAAGAGAATTTCTAAAATGGTCCGTCGCAGCAGCAGTAGCCCTAGGTATAGAAGTCAGTCTTGGTAGTGTTAGCAATGTTCTTGCAGCTGAAACAGATCCACCGATTATTTGGCTCAAGGATCAGGGTGCTCAGGTTGTACAGTATCGACGTTAAATGTTACTAATCCCACTACTATTGACAATGTTCTCTTAAACAAAATCAGTATGAAGTATAACAGCACCCTAATGACCGCTTCTGGTGACCTAGCAATGCAAACCTTAGACCAAAGTGCAACTCAATATAAGGGGCAGTTTATTCTAGTGATTGAGGGTGCAGTGCCAACTGGTGCCAATGGAAACTATTGTGTCATTGGAGAAGTTGATGGAACTCACTTAACCATGGAACAAGCTGTCTTGAAGTATGGACCAATGGCAAAATATGTGGTTGCAGCAGGAACTTGTGCTTCCTTTGGAGGGGTTTCGGCTGCAGGAACCAATGCAACGGGTTGTCTAACCGCCAGCTCTATACTTAGTGGAAAGACTGTAAACCCTGTGGTTAATCTACCTGGATGCCCGATTCATCCAACGGTTCTTATTCAAACACTTTTAGATTTAATTCTCATTGGCATGCCTTCACTTGATAGGTCTAACCGACCAAGTAACTATTTTGGAACAAAGATCCATAGTATGTGTCCGCGAAAAGGAACCACTGTTGTAAAACAACTGGGGCAATATGGGTGTTATAAAAACGTAGGCTGTAAAGGACCTGGTACTCAAAATGTATGCCCTTCAATGAAATGGAATAATGGACAAGCATGGTGCATTGGGGTTAACTATCCTTGTATAGGATGTGCGAATCCTGATTTCCCAGCGAATCCTCTATGTAAGGTATAATGAGTAATTTATTAAGGGAAGGGATGAAATCAATTGAGTACAATAGTATTAGATCCGATTACTCGACTCGAAGGACATTTGAAAGTTTCAGTAACCCTTGATGCCAATAATATTGTAACCGCTGCTCAAGCAACGGGTAATTTATATAGGGATTTTGAAAATATGCTGATCGGAAGGGGTCCGAAGGATGCAGCGTTTCTAACCCAACGGATTTGTGGTGTTTGCCCAGTTTCTCACGCTATTGATTCCGCAAAGGCTACTGAACAAGCCGCAGGGTTTACACCAAGTCTTCAGAACTTATTATTAAGAAACTTGATTCAGGGCGCTAACTTCATCTCAAGCAATGTTTTGCACTTTTACCAACTAGCTTTAATGGACTATGTTCAAGGCCCACAAATGCACCCGTGGACGCCCGGATATACGCAGGATTTCAGATTTAATGCGACCGACAGTCAAGCCTTGATTAATAACTATGTCGCAGCGTTATCTATAAGAAGACAAGCCCATGAAATGGGAGCCATCTTTGGCGGAAAGCTTCCCCATGTCGGCAACGTAGTTCCTGGTGGAGTTACCGCAATCCCGTCCGCGACAGACATTACAAACTTTCGTAATTATTTAAATACTATTACGTCGTTCATTCAAACTACGTATGCAACTGACGTCAACAAATTAGCGTCGACTTATAGCGACTATTATACGGTTGGCAAAGGGTATGGCAATTTGATATCCTTTGGGGTCTTTGATACAAATACGTCTGGAAATAAGCTATACCCGGCAGGAACGGTAACTAATGGCACGATCGGGAGCTTTACACAGACAAATATCAAAGAATATGTGGGACATTCTTGGTATTCGTCACCATCAGGCTCTAATCCGGCCTCCGAGACGACGACTCCAAGCTTTGGTAAAGCAGGTGCTTACACTTGGTTAAAGGCCCCGAGATATAATGGAGCTGCTTATGAAGCGGGCAGCATAGCAAGAACATGGCTCACGGGAGAGTATCGTCGCGATGTTTCTGTCATGGACAGGCACTTAGCGCGCTTCACAGAAACGAATAACATTGCGGTTAATATGCAAACCTGGTTGAATCAAGTGGTTGTCGGTCAAAATCAGTTTACTAATTTAGGAACTCCTGCTTCTGGCTCTGGAATAGGGTTAACTGAGGCACCCAGAGGAGCACTCGGTCACTGGTTATCTGTAGCAAGTTCAAAAATTACGAAATACCAAATCGTAACTCCAACTTGCTGGAACGCTTCACCTATGGATGATGCCGGCATTGTAGGGCCGATGGAAAAGGCTTTAATTGGAACGCATGTTGAGAATACTTCGCAACCCGTGGAGCTTTTAAGAATCGTTCACTCCTTCGACCCCTGCACAGGATGCTCCGTTCATGTGATGTCGCCTGAGGGAATGGAAATGTCCAACTTTGTGGTACAACCCCAAGGAGTTTAGTGATGAAGGACACTGTCATTATAGGAATTGGTAACATTCTTATGCAGGATGATGGCGTGGGAGTTCATGTCATAACACACCTTGAAAATGAAACGCTTCCATCGACGATTGAGTTAGTCGATGGAGGTACTTCCACCCTAGATACACTTGGCTACTTTTTGGACTATAGAAAGGTCATCGTGGTCGATTGTTTGAGAGCAGGCTTGAAACCAGGCACTATCTATAAAATAAAACCGGAAGATATTAAGAATTATCAAAAAGAAAACCTTTCTATTCATGATGTTCAGATCTTGGATGTTGTGAAAATGGCAAATATGATGGGTCAATATCCTGAGGTCGTTATCTTTGGTATAGAACCGAAAACAATCTCGGTTAATTTAGAAATGACGGACCTGATGTATGCCAAAATACCTGAAGTGATTGCGAATATTAAGAAAGAGCTACTCTTAGATGTTAAAGTAGTCTTAGGTGAAACTAATGCATGAAGTTTCCATTATCCAAAGCGTAATTGAAATAGTCACCAAGCAAGCCCTTGAAAATAATCTAATAAAAATAAATAATGTTTCTTTAAGAATAAGCGAGCTATCCGGTGTCATGCCTGAATCCTTAGAGTTTGCTTTCGACAGCTGTATCAAAGGTACGATGCTGGAAGAGTCCACATTGAACATAGAAATCGTAAGCGCATTAGGTGAGTGCAAGAATTGTAATCTAGAATTTCCAATCGAACATTTTAACAAGCTATGTCCCAGCTGCAACAAGTTCTGTACGAACATTATTCGTGGGTATGAGCTTTATATCAATACCATTGAAGGAGACTAAACGATGAGTGAGATTAAGGTAGTTGCCAACATCCTCCATACAAATGAGGAGATAACCTCTCAAAATAAACGATTGCTCAACGATAAAGGGATCTATGTTATTAACATGATGAGTTCACCAGGTTCTGGTAAGACATCGCTGCTGGAAAAGATCATTTCAAAACTTAAAGATAGAATTAAAATTGCAGTTATTGAAGGGGACTTGTACACAACTAAGGACGCCGAAAGAATCGAGGCACAAGGGGTCCCAGTGGTTCAGATCAACACAGGGGGAGCTTGTCACTTGGATGGAAAGATGATCAAAGGTGCCTTAGATTCTTTAAACCTGGATAATGTGGATTTGCTTGTGATAGAAAATGTCGGCAATTTAGTCTGCCCAGCGGCTTTTGAACTGGGTGAAGACATAAAGATCACAGTATTGAGTACCACGGAAGGTAATGACAAACCATTGAAATATCCGCGAATGTTTGAGAACAGTGGGGCAATTATTTTAAACAAAATGGATTTATTGGAACTGACTAATTTCGATAAAGCTGAGTTCTACAAAGACATTAACTCTCTTAATGCCTTAGCGACTATTTTCGAGACATCCTGTCTTAAAGACCAAGATCAGGGTATCGATGAATTATGCTCATGGTTAAGTCAGCAAGTGAACATTAATAGTCAATTTAATAAAGCATGTATCTGATTAATATACTTTTATGGACTCAAAAAGGAGAGATTAGTGTGTGTCTTGCTGTTCCAGGAAGAGTTTTGAGATAGAAAAAGCTCGCTCCTTAAGAAAAAGGCGGAAGGTGCAGATATTAGACTAGTGTACTCTCCTATGGACTGCCTCACCATTGCTGCGGACAATCCTTCTAAACAGATTGTTTTTTTGGCAGTAGGCTTTGAAACGACCGCACCGATGACTGCGGTAACGGCTATCGAGACAAGAAAAAACGGCTTATGCAATCTTTTTTTCTTTACAGCCCATAAAATTGTGCCCCCAGTTATGGGAGCACTCGTTCAGGATAAAGATTTGAACTTGGACGGTTTTTTATTACGGGTAATGTTAGTGCAATTATCGGAAGTGAACCTTACGAATTTCTAAGCAAGGATTTTAAGATTCCAGGGGTAGTAACTGGTTTCGAACCCGTAGATATACTTCAAGGTTTAAATACTTTAGTTAGTTTAATAAGCAAAAAGGACTATAGAATTGCTAATGACTAGTCTCATTAATCGCATACTATTTAATATTACTACTATTGCTGCGCAAGTATCACTAAGGACTGCAACCCATAAAATAAGCCAACCAGGGAAAATTAGCACTAAGGCAGTTAGTTTAACGAGAAGGGAAAACCAGATATTTTGCTTGATAATCTTGAGCGTTTGTCTACTTAACTTTATTGCGTGAGGGAGTTAACTGATAACCAATATTAGATACATGGGAGATTGTTCCTATTTTGATTGAAATATAATCTAAGTTCTTGGGAGTATAGCAGAGTATCAAAAAAACTGTTGACAAAATAGCTAAAAGAAGTATACTTGTAACTGATAATGATTTTCAATATCTTGAACGCGTGCAAGATAAAAATCAAAGGTTATGAACTATTTTTGGAAATTTGGGAGGAGAAACACATTATGAAAAAACGTCGCTTTGCAGGAATGCTTGCTGTACTTACTTTAGCTGGAGCGGTACTTACGGGTTGTTCAGCAACTTCATCGACTACGTCAGTTCAAACGGAATCCAGTTCACCGCAAGGGGAAAAGACAAGTCAAGTTGTCAATATTTATTCCGACCGACATTATGAGACGGATAAGCTGCTCTTAGAGGAGTTCTCTAAGGAAACTGGGATCAAGGTCAATGTCATCGAAGGGAAATCCGATGAATTGATTGAGCGTCTTGCTCGGGAAGGGAAAGATTCTCAAGCGGATCTTCTCGTGACAGCAGACGTCGGAAGACTTCATAGGGCAAAAGAACAAGGGTTATTACAATCTGCAGAATCGGATACCTTATCTAAAAACGTTCCTGAGAATCTAAAAGATAAGGATAATCAATGGTATGGTTTAACGGTTCGGGCGAGGGTCTTGGTTTATGCCAAGGATCGGGTAGACCCATCCCAATTATCAACGTACGAAGATCTGACCGATCCCAAATGGAATAAGAAAATTCTTGTCCGTGGTTCAGACAGTATTTACAACCAATCCTTACTCGCTTCATTTATCGCTGTGAACGGGGAAGAAAGGGCGATAGCATGGGCTAAAGGAATTGTTAACAATATGGCTCGTACTCCCAAAGGATCGGATCGGGATCAAGCAAAGGCTGTGGTCGCAGGCGAAGGAGATGTCGCCATCATGAACACGTATTATTACGGCCTCCTCCTAAATTCCTCGGATTCTGAAGAAGTCAAGGTCGCTAAACAACTCGGGGTCTTCTTCCCAAATCAAAGCACAACCGGTACTCACATTAATGTAAGTGGAGCTGGTGTAACTGCATCCGCAAAGAATAAAGAAAATGCGATCAAATTGGTTGAATTCCTTTCTAGCGAAAAGGCCCAGAAGCAATTTTCCGAAGCAAACTACGAATATCCGGCTAACCCTGTTGTTGAGCCTTCAGACCTTTTGAAGTCCTGGGGAACCTTTAAACCACAGACTATCAATCTCACGAAATTAGGCGAGAATAATAAGAACGCTGTACAGATCTTTAGTCAAGTGGGTTGGAAGTAATTCTTTGAGTCAACGAAGGCAGCCTAGAGAGGCTGCCTTCATTTGGTATGGTGAGTTAATAGATAGATTAAGGGTGGTGTATATTTGAGGAGTGGTAGCAGTATCAAACGGAGCTTTAATCTATGGGGAATGTTGAGTGCGTTTTTCGTTGCACTGATTATCTTACCTAATGTTTACTTATTTGGGAATTTGTTCGTTCAACCGAATGAAAATTGGTATCACATAAAAACCTATTTACTTCAAGATTATATTACCAACACTTTGATGATCATTGGTTTTACTGGTGTATTTACAGTTTTGGTTGGAAGCGGACTGGCATGGTTGATTTCAGCTTATGATTTTCCAGGAAGAAGGATTTTTAATTGGGCTCTAATTCTACCATTGACAATTCCGCCTTATATTGGGGCGTACACTTATAATGGGATTTTAAACTATACTGGAGTCGTACAAAGGCTTCTCAGAAATGTCTTGGAAGTTCAAGTCAATCCGAAGTGGTTGGATATCATGAACATTCAGGGAGCAATATTCATTTTCGCTGTCTTCTTATTTCCGTATGTCTATACAGTCACTCGTGCGTTTTTAACCAACCAATCAGCGTCTCTCATTGAAAACGCTAGGCTATTAGGGAAGAACTCGCTGGAAATTTTTACTCAGGTTGTTTTACCTATTTCGAGGGGGGCCATCTTAGGTGGGATGACTCTCGTTATATTTGAGGTGCTCAATGATTACGGAGTAGTCTCTTATTTTGGAGTGCAAACATTTAGTACTGCGATTTTTAAGGCATGGTTCTCTATGGGGGATATCGACACTGCCGTTAAGCTTTCAGGAGTTTTGATGACTATTGTCATTAGTGTATTACTGCTTGAAAGAGGATTAAGAGGGAGAAAAAAATACAGTTATACCACCTCTAAAGTAAGGCCAATTGTACGGACTCGGCTTAGGGGGCTGAAGGGGTTTTGGGCTTTTTTCGTCAGTTTTATGTTTCTTAGTTTAGGGTTCATAATTCCAGTCCTTCAACTCCTTGTTTGGAGTACCTTAACTTATAAAAAGGTTCTTAATATAGCATTTCTTAAGTTGCTTGGGAATTCGGTCGTAGTAGCGCTGGTGGCAGCGTTAATTATCTTGGGGGTTGCTGTGATTATTGCGAATTTTTCTAGGCTTCAAGAAAACTGGGTTGGGAAGCTTTTCTCAAAGGTCACTTTGCTTGGCTATTCGATTCCAGGAGCCGTTATTTCTATGGGAGTAATTCTTTTCTTTGTAGATTTTGATCGTAAGCTAGAGTGGTTCTATAAAGCACTGAACCCCAACTCGATCACTTTGGTTCTCAGTTCGAGTATTGTTATGCTAATCTTTGCCTATTCTGTTCGTTTCTTAGCCGTTGGATACCAATCCATTGAAGCAGGGTTTGAAAAAGTGGGGAAGAAGTTTTTTGAAGCCTCTCGTATGCTTGGAAATGGGGTAACCAAAACGTACTTTAGAGTTGACCTCCCTATGATTAAGCCGGCGGTTATCACTGCTTTCGCTTTAACCTTTGTGGATATCGTTAAGGAGCTTCCGCTAACCCTTATTCTAAGACCGTATAATTTTAATACGCTAGCTACTAAAACCTATGAGTATGCCACGGATGAAATGATTCATGAGGCTGCGATTCCTGCCTTGTTGATTATTCTAGTCAGCGTTGCCTCCGTGTATTTGCTAAATAAACTAGGAGAAAAGGAGGGAATCTAAATGTTTGCCGAAATAAGAGGATTGTCCTTTAGATATAAGAATTCATCTGTAGATAACGTTAAGGACTTTAATCTAGAAATGAATCAGGGTGAAGTAACCTGCATCTTAGGGGAAAGTGGAAGTGGTAAAAGTACAGTTTTGCGCCTTCTCGCTGGACTTGAATTTCCTCTGAACGGTCAAATGCAAATTAATGGAAAGATACTATTTAATGAACATGAATTCGTGCTTCCGGAAAAACGAGGAATTGGGATGGTTTTTCAGGACTATGCACTCTTTCCCCATATGACGGTGGAGGAGAATATCCGGTTTGGTTTAAAGAATTTGAGTAAACAAGAAAAAACCGAACGAATCCTTGAAATGTTGGAACTTGTACATTTAGAGGATTATGCTAAGCGTTACCCCTACGAATTAAGTGGAGGACAACAGCAAAGGGTGGCGATTGCGAGAGCGGTTGCTCCGAAGCCATCGATTCTCTTGCTTGATGAACCCTTTAGTAATTTAGATGCCCATTTACGTCAATCGATTCGGGAAGAGTTAAACGGAATTTTGAAGGATACTTGGATGACTTCGATTTTTGTGACTCATGATAGGGAAGATGCTAAGAGTATCGCAGATCAGGTCGTGATCTTAGATAAAGGGGAGACGATTGGGAAAGGAAAAGCCATAATTATCTGAGTTTACTCTCAATTATATTGCACTCTTCGATTAAGCAAGCTTTAATTATTCCGTCCCTTTCTGACACATAATTTTCGGGGACTATCATCATAATCAGAAAGTAAAAAATCTGGTAATAATTTAAATTATTCCATAATCACAGATATAGCAAAATATATAAGCAGAAATCGAAGAGTACTTAAGACTAAAAATAGAAGAAAGAGGTCAATTTATTGAAGATGTAGAAGAGATAATGAAGATTGAGATTAATCGCGATGCAAGGCCGCCGTTTATCGTTTCTTAAACCATTCAGCCTATGCTTGGCGTCGGTTTCTTACCGCCTTAAGTGCGGCGAAATCGGAGTAAGGCCGTTGAACTCCTCGCGAGGTGTTGGGATCATGCTAAGGGCTGTTACTATCATGGATTTCGCATGCTCACATTAGGGTGGTCGGATGGACATACGTTCATCCCCGTGGATTTCTCATCAGTGTCTGCGCAAAGCGGCTCTCACGCCAAGCACCACCAAGCCTATCATCAGCAGGATACCAATTAGCGCAGCGCCGGGCGCGTCATCGGGCCAAAAACAAATCCAGACACAGCTCCCTATCGGTATCAGATTAACGCTGAAGAATGCCGGAGCTGCGACAGATGTAGAAAAGTTTGCATGGCCGGGGCGATCAGCGAAGAACGTGGGAAAGCTTATGTGATCGATGAACAAAAGTGCACAAAATGCGGAACCTGTGTGAAATGGTGCAAGTATAAGGCAATACAAAGATTGGATATGTACTCCGGAGAATGAACACTAATCACTGAATCAGTGAGTTACTCCCGAAGCACAGCCAGCAGACTGATGAAAACCTTCCGGGAGTACGGTCCTATACTCTCCTCCCCCGTCGGGGAAGGAGCCAAATGGTGCATCGATGCAACATTTGAACTACACCCAAGGACTCATCCTCTTTGGGATCCCACTAGAGGACCGGGATCAATTTATAGCGGACAATGATGTTGGGCATATGAGCCAGCGGGAGCTGCGGCAGACAATTAATGAAAGTGGCCGGACGCCTCAGAAAGAAGACCTTCAAGAGCCGGAAAATCAGGTGACGCAAAAGCAAGAAAAGGCGGAAGAGGCAGCGGATAAGGCAATATGCTCAGCGCCTACGGGGAGCTGCTGAAAACTCTCGTCGACTTAAACAGAGTAGACCCGGTGAAGAAGGAAGTAAACAGGAAAGAGGCGTTAAAGGTAGCGACTAACATGGTGGAGACGCTGAAAAAATATCCTCCTGGGATTAAGACAAATTTGAATATTAATAAGGACAGAGACTAGCGCACAAAGAGATGCCGGCAGCGGCATCTCTTTGGTATCCTCAAGGCACGTTGGTGTTACTTCATTAAAGGCTTTTTGAGCCAATGTTCTTGAGCGACCATTTAGATGGGTTAAAAAAACCAGCATTATCAAAAATGATATGCTGGTTTTGAGTATTTTTAATATATTTAGGTATATTTTAATAATACCAAGGGTATCAATACAATATTGGAAACCTCAACATATTGTAGCTAATTTAAAGCATTTGTTTCGCAGATGACACAGTTATCTCTAATACTGCTCGAACCCAAGAGAATTTTTCTTTCATACGATCAAAGTCTTCAGCTGATTTTAGAAAACGGGTAGTTCCTTTCAGGATAAAGCCTGTACCCTTAGCCTTGTAACCCTGGATTTCCTTGCTGGCAATCGAAAGAGTAACATCGTTATGAATGCTGAGATTTTTTTCCGTTTTGTTATAGCCGTAAGCTGGAATTAATAGTTTATCCTCAGGGGTAACCACAATATAGCTATTCCAGGTATTTACTAAATGCGGGCCGTCGTCACCGTTGGTCACGATAGAGATGGCTCCGTCTGTGGGATTAGAAAGTACCTCCAATAATTTTTCATTAAGCATAAGAATACATCCTTTCTGTTTTGAAGAAGTGTTAGATAACTCATACTCGGCCACTGGTTGACACAATTATTGTGTCCTCTATTACTGCAATGCACTCAATAATTTTCGAATTACCATCTGCACAAAGTAATCGATGTGTTAGCCACCAGACACCCAGATTATAAGATATAATTAACCCTAAACACAGGGGCAATTTTCAAATTAAGTATAGGGGCAGTTTCCCTTGGCGCAATTTTTCTGAGCCTTGACGCTAGGTATTACCCTATATATAATGGCGGTAGTTAATATCCTTCATATAAAGGATTAGGTGAGAGCAATGTTTATATTGGACGGTCAGGGTCGTCAGCCGTTGCACAATAAAATTTATAACCAGATTAAAAATCAAATATTAACAGGGGAATTGCCCCCAACTACCAAGCTTCCATCTATTAAAAACTTATCTAGTGAATTATCGGTAAGCCGTAATACTGTGGAGTATGCCTATCAACAGTTATATGCAGAAGGGTATATACATAGCAAGCCAAGAAGCGGATACTTTGTTTCATCAATAGACCCTGAATTCCGCCCATCGCCTCTCCGTCAAGTATGCATGTCGCTGAAAGAAGGCTCTGAAGACGGAAAATCATTTGCCTTTGATTTTCATCCGGCTCGTCTTTCCCCAGGCAGTTTCCCTGTTAACCTGTGGCGTAAACTTTATATTGATTGTTTAAAGGAAGATCAAAATCACCTTGCTTCCGATGGTAATCAGCAAGGTGATTTTGATTTGCGCTGCGAGATTCAAAGATATCTGTCGCGCTTTCGTGGTGTTTCTTGTGATCCTGAACAAATCGTTGTTTGCTCTGGACTTCAAGATAGTCTTTCTATCTTAGCGCCCATATTGAAAGAAGATCATTCGAAATTGGCTGTAGAAGATCCTGGATATTTCGTTCCAAAAGCTGTTTTCCGAAATCATTCGTTTTTTATCACAACCGTATCTGTAAATTCGGATGGTCTAGACTTAGAGTGTCTACAGAACACCAAGAGTACCGTTGTATATGTCACGCCTTCCCATCAATTTCCATTAGGCTATGTTATGCCTGTGACAAAAAGATTAAAATTAATTGATTGGGCAGAATCTGTCGGGGGAGTCATCATTGAAGACGACTATGATAGCGAACTGAGGTACTTCGGCAAACCAATTCCTGCGTTACAAGGATTACATCCGCTAGGGAATATAGTCTATGTAGGTACTTTTTCTAAGGTATTATCTCCTGCGCTTCGAGTAAGTTATATGGTTCTGCCTCACCGATTACTAACTGTCTATCGTAGGTTATTCAGCGATTATTTTACGAATGTATCTCTATTAGACCAGAGAACACTGCAAAAGTTCATGGAACTGGGGTACTGGGAACGGCATTTGCGTAAAATGCGAACAGTTTATAAAGAAAAGCACGACGCACTCCTACAATCGATTCACCGTCATTTCGGCACTCAAGTTAAAATCATTGGTCAGGGAGCGGGGCTCCACGTTGTTATAGAGCTAGTTGATAATCCTCTTAGTGAAGAGGAGCTTATCAAGCGTGCTGTGGAGAGCGAAGTCCGACTATTCCCACTCTCTAGAACTTTTCTTCACAAAAACGGTAATAGATCGCAAATAATGATTGGGTTTGGCGGCATGAGTATTGAAGAAATTGATCGAGGAATTGAGCTATTATATCGCACTTGGTATCATCGAAAATAGTGCTCGATCAACACGGCTCTTATATCTGAACGTACCCCTGCGTATGCAAACAGAGCAATGACGAGCCGGAATGGGCTCACTATTGCTCCGTTTGCATATTTAATATTCAGACTGAGTTGGATTTTTCTCGCTTACAAAGGTTGCTCTCAACATAAGGCACCACCCATAAGCTGAATTACTATCATACTTTCCCGAAGAATGACGACTGAAAGAATTAAGAATGAAACAGAAAGACCCAGTTTTCTCCAAGTTACATACCCTATAACCATAAAATCAAAGCGTATTCTTTTATTTTCTCCCATGACATTCTTTGCCTCAGGGAGGAAATAACGACGAATAAAAACAGACTTCCAATAAGCCCCCGAAGTAACTTTTATATCGTATATGAAAACCACCTGCTCTAAGAGTTTAGAAATACATACAATGAAGTAACATCTACATTAACATCAACGCACGTGGAGACGATAAGTTTGATTAATTAATTTTTATGAATGCCAAGTTGATCCTTTAGGGCAACGACGGGTGCAATGCTCATACGTACTCCCCTGGTCATCGCAGCTGAGATTAATAGAATCAAACAACAGACTTGTAAAACCATGCTTACCAGTGCCATGGAGATCGGTAAGCGCCTGAAGGAGAACAAGGACCTGCTCCCCAATGGAGAATGGGGAAAATGGCTGGTGGAATCAGTGAGCTATTCCCAGCGCACAGCCAACAGGCTGATGCAGCTTTTTAAAGAATATGGAGATAAACTATTCGCTGCCAGCGCGGGCGAAGGCAGGTCAAATTCGCCGGCGCCGGCGAATTTGACCTACTACCAGGCTCTTCTCCTGCTGGGGATTCCGGAAGATGAGCGGGAGAAATTTATCCTGGAGCATGATGTGAAGAATATGACCACCGGGGAGCTGGATCGGGCTCTCAAAGAACGGAAGCAAACCCCTCCGGAGAAAGAGCAGGCCCTAGTCACACCCCTGTCCAATAATCCCGAGGAAATCAAGATAGAATATCAAACCGTCAAAAAAACCGACAAACCAAGAAGCAGGCCAAAAACTGCGGCCTCCCCAGCCTTTACTACGAAGTATGAAGAAAGATGCACCGCTAGCTGTCAAACTATCGCCGATACATTCCAGGAGCTACTGGAAGCCCTCGGCAAACTGGCCAGCCTTGATCTGGCGGTGAAGGAGAAATGCAGTAAAGACGCGAGCCAGCTTGCTGAATATATGGTCGAAAGGCTTAAAGAGTGGCCGCCTGTTCCCACGACGAATATGAGGACGGTTGAAACGTATGCCACTCATGAAAGGTGGTAAATCCGAGACACGGAGATTCAGGGTCTCGCTAATTCGATATTAATCTTCTGAAGATGGGGCGAGAGAGTTTCAGAAATTTGAGGCAGGAATGGGCCCAAACTGGTTATTGGCTTTGAGATGTATAAGCCCGGACAAAGATGCCTTATCAAAGGATGAAGGTGAGCTGAACGTAGGGAAAAGGCTAATTTCAAGAGCTATTTTGAACAGCTGATAATCCGGGTTGACCGGCGCTTGCTGGCGTTAGCAATAGAGGAGCCTTATTTGGAGGACTATATCCCCCGGACCAGAATCCTATGGGATGGGTAAATATCTAGTCTGAACATAACCACAGCCATTAACCCGCTTCCGGTATGCTGTAGGTCTTATGTTGGCAAAATTATAAATTTGCCATTCCTAAAAAATCACTCCAATATAATGTGAAAAATATAATAACAATAAATACTAATTGACTAATTGTGAATTTGTAATCATTTCGATTTTCTGCATATTTATACTCTATAATAGCTCTAGCTACTTCAGTCGCAAGGACAAATACCATCATTAAAAACCATGGTTCAAAAAACCAAATCCAATCCATAGGGTCTCTCGTCATATTAACAAAAGAGCCGATTAGCAGGACGACTATAGATGTAATCCTGATCGTCCGATCAATTTTTTTATGTTTCTCATTAACATAGTTATATGAAAAAAGTTTCTTCTTCTCAACTTTTAGCAGTTTTCTCATTACCGCATTAAATGAAACTAGCGATAATAATACAATGGTTAGCAAGAGGAATAACTCCTGCCAAAACTTCGGTCCAAGACCATACATGAGTTTCACCTCCAGTCACAGGTTACCTAAAAACAGCCTACATTTCATCTAACCTGTGCGTATTTTAACAAGTACGAAAAAAGTTAATTGTTTCGTTAAATCCATAATCAATTGTATCATATATTACCAATAATGGTATTGAATTTCCTCCAATATCTCTTTACGACAGAGCATGGTCTCCAGGAAATAACAATCCATTAAATGTTTGTACAAATACGGATTTTAAGTAAAAATAATACCTGACTGGTGTTGACCAATCAGTTTTTCAATAACATCAACATACGTCCAAGGCTATATAAAGTAAAACCCCGACAAACCGTTTGCAAAACTCCCTGACGCTTACATAAACTCTCTTTTTCTCTTGAGAGCTGTAAACATTAGCAGGAACTATATAACTCTTGTATAATTGTGTTAAAGGGATTCGAGATAGTATGGACAAATATACTCAATCAAACGTGTTTAGAAAGGGCGAAAGTTAAATGTGTGGCCGATATTCCTTCTCCAAATTTAAATCCAATGACATATAGAACGTTTTGGTCCAGTCCAGCTTGAATTTGAGTTTGGGCCACGCTATAATATTGCTCCATCTCAACAAGTTCCTGTGGTGATCCATAAAGATGGAGGCAACCGTCTACTAGGGCTTCGGTGGGGGTTAATACCCTATTGGGCTAAAGATGAATACCTTGGAAACAAATTGATTAACGCTCGGGCTGAGACATTGGAGGAAAGGCCTAGTTTTCGAAAGTCTTTTGAGCAAAAGCGTTGTCTAGTCTTGGCAGATGGATTCTACGAGTCGAGAAAAGAAGGTCGTGTCAAGAAACCCTTCAGAATCACCCTGAAAGATGGCGGACCATTTGCTTTCGCAGGTCTATGGGACTCGTGGTTATCACCTACAGGTCAAACTATAAACACATGTACGATCATTACAACTACGCCGAATGAATTGATGGAGCCGATACACAACCGAATGCCTGTGATATTACAACAGGACACAGAGCCACTTTGGCTGAGTGCGGATATCCCAAGCCGTGAAGTCAAAGGCCTGCTAACGCCTTTTCCAGCTGAAGGGATGGTTGCTTACGGCATTTAAAATATATGAAGAATGTTTACCACATCGAACGTGGTTTGAATAAACTGTCTGACGGAAGAGTTAACCCAACTTTTGGCACAGGCCAAGTTATTCTACCGGTACTTTTTGGTTTTCTGCTGAGGATAAAAAGCTTTAACGAACTAAATTTGATGATAAAGAATCATGAGTTCCGGTAACTATTTCTCCGAGGGACAAAGCTGCCGCAGGTGGATGCGATCAGAGATACGCTTAAAGTCTTGAATATTAACGGGCTAAAACAAATCAATCAGGACATTGTAAAAAAAGCAGTCGAGAATAAGGTTTTTGAAAACGGTACCATTGATGGTTATATGGTTGCCGCGATCGATGGAACAAAATTCTTTGGGAGCAATAAGAAAAGCTGTTCGGAATGCTTGACAAGCACCAAAACAGAAAAGACTCATTATTTCCATAGTGGCGCTGTCATGTCAACGGTAGGTATGGGTCCAAAATTGGTGATTGACTTTGGGATGTACAAGCCCGGACAAGACGCTGTATCAAAGGATGAAGGGGAGCTGAACGTAGGAAAAAGGCTGCTTTCAGGCACCATGAAGAGCCATAAAGGATTAATGGATGTTGTAGTTTATGATGCCCTGGCCTGTAATTCCATCTGGATTAACCACTGTAAAAGTCTGGGTATTGATGCAATTGTCCGAGCAAAAAACAATAATAATAAGAGTTTGCGATTCGCAAAAAAGGCGGCAAATAAGACGGAGGCGGTTGAGGTTTGGGAAGATGAACAAGGATTTGAGAAAGTTCAAGTATACCAGTCAACCTTCAAGATGGACAACGTGGAGCAACCGTTGCGGTTTGTAAAATTTGCTATAAAACATAAGAACAAGTTACGCACACAGATCATGATCGTAACAACTTGTATGGAAATGACACTGAAGGCCTTGTTCAAAATAATCAGGGCACGCTGGGATATTGAGAACTCAATTTTCAATAACTTAAAACGTGAATGTGGCTTAGAGCATTGTTTTGTGCACGGTGGGAATGCCGTAGAAGCAGTGCTCTATTTGATCTTTATTGCATCGAATATCATGCAGCTATACTTGGTAAGGCGACTGAGAAACCATTTCACAACTCAACGAGAAATGGTAAGGCTTTTATTAGTAGTCACCCGACGTCGCAAACCCTCGGGACGTAATGTGAATGGATTATCGTCAGTTCGCATTATTCTTAAATCCAGTATTACAAATGCCGTCCAACCTCTATGTAGTTGGACGGCATTTGTAGGATAACTGGAAGTTCACTAAATGGGAGTTTAATGAAGGTGTACTGGTGAAAGTTTAACTATTTGTTCTTTCTGATAGTGACAAAGTTTTTCAATCACACACCATACCTAGACAATACATATAGTATTATCGTATAAAATGTGACAGAGGTGAAAGAGATGCGTATTTTACGTATAGGATCAACGGGAGAAGATGTAGTCAAACTACAGTCCGCTTTAACTATCTTCAAATATCAACCAGGAAAAATCGATGGGATTTTCGGATTAAAAACAGCATCCGCAGTAATCAAATTCCAAAATGACTACGGCTTTGTTCCTGATGGTATTGTTGGACCGGTAACCTGGGGATATCTGCAGGAATTGATTGATGCACACAATATTTACATTATTAAACCCGGTGACACATTTTACAAATTAGCCCTTGCTCATAATATCTCCCTAATAGAGCTCACCTCTTTAAATCCAGGACTTAACCCTAATAAGCTGATGATTGGGCAAACAATTAAGCTCACTCTTACATCCAAGTTACTGAATACTACTGATCCTTCTTTTCGTATCACATCCCCAAATGATGGATCAATTCTGCCCTTTGGTGATGTTAAAATAACTTGGACTTATGCCCCGGAAGCTGTTGAATATATGATTATTGTTACAGACTTAGAAAATTATTTGACTCTCACTAATGGTTATGAAATAGATTTATTACCGAGTGTGAATAGCTTTCTTTTGACAACCGACCATTTAATTAGAGGACATCAGTATAATGTTATGATTTATGCAGATACGATTTCTCGCGGAATCCTTAAAACTGATCCGATACAATTTACAGTTACCGATTAGCTTGATTATATTTATGAATACCGTGCCTTGTTAATATATGGGTTCAGAAACAACCGTTAAACTATAAGATGTTCACCTGACTATTGGTTAACGTATTGAAATAAATCCAATTGTTCGGTCTAAGTAAAGCCCATACCAAAAGAAATAACTTCTGGTAACATTTGTTTGATCTTCGCTAAAGACCCAAATTTTGAACGTATCTTTAAAACTTTTGACTTCCAGTTATTCTTATACTGGGGCAATTCATAGAATAATGTAAACCGAGAATAACCCTAACGTTGAAACGTGATAGCTAATACATTCGTAGGGTTGTATGAAAGCATTGAATCTAAATAATAATAATACTTTTACAAAATCATCAAGTAATATTAAAGGAAAACAGCATCTTAAGAGAGAATTATTGAGAATCGTCTTTGGGACATACGAAGAGGCCAAGGGACACATTGTGGTAGGCGCAAACTTAGACTGCTCGATATTCGCCCATAATGTTCCCTACAAGGTTATGGAGGGATTTAATTGGTTAACAATTCAAATTTAACAAATTGCTATAAAGAATATATTAAAAAAGAAATCGAACAGATAGAAGATTTGAAGGCTAAAGGACATACAGTAAAATATATACTTGAACTTAACGCATTTTCTTATGAAGCGTTAGAGAATTGCGGTTTACCTGAAAGTTATTTAGTTCCCACGGCAGAACCTCAAACAATGAGCATCGAGGAATGGGATACCCACACAAGCGCTGAACACAAATGGGAATATGATGGAACTCCTTTTATGAACAGGCATGAACGAGATAGAGTAATGCTCGGTTTACTATTTAGCGCAGGACTTAAGCATTTATTGGAAATATTGCCTACAGAATCAAAAGAGGAACTGAAGAAATTACTTATACCTAGTAAAATATAAATTTGAGTAGGGTTAATCAAAATGGTTCGAATTCTATAGAAATATAAACCATTTATTAACAAAATAGTTTGTCGTCTTTGTGACTGTAATTATCCCACTTCCGCTAATTATCATACTATGAGTTATTGGTAGGTTATGTACATGTAATTAAAGGTGGGTAGGGTTTTATGGGTATATTTGAACATCTTTTTAAATATGAGAGCTATCAGGATGAGGAAAATGTACATTTTTATAAATACGATGGGGTTAAAGAAATCGGTGAGCCTGTTTGTATACCTGAAACCCTATTTAACAGAATGACCTGCATAGGAAATGCCTATAACCTTCACTATACTTCTTTGTTTAGCCCATACGAGGATTATGTGCTTGAAAGTATTCAGGTTCAGGGATTGATTGAAGAACTGAACTTTATAGCGGATACTGTTAATGATAAACTTCTGCAAAGATATATTAATGAACTATTACATCTTATTGGCGTCTGTGGTTATAGTCCGAAATGTCCTTTTATAAAAATCATGGGGTATTAATCTAATTACTTCCCATTATTCTTATACAGCCAGTAAGATTTTAATAGCACCAGCGTTTTGTGATTAGAACACTGGTGCTATTGTCATAACGTTCTGCTTTGTTAGTTCTACTCTAATTTTGCTTAGTATTGGTACTTCGGTGTTGGCGACTTGTTCACTGCAAAGTTTAGGAGATATACAGAACAGGTTATTACAGCAGCAGGCAGCAAAGATGAGCTATAAGCTCGCACTAGAAGCGTATGATAAAGTCTTGACGCTGGCCCCAGATGATATTAAAGCCTATAACAATTTATACGCAGTCATCTGAGCAGGATAAGGCGAACGCGTTGGAGAAGCTGTCTCTAAGGCATTAACACTGATTCGGCCATTGATAAAACAGGACTGTGTATTTATTAGGACTCGGTTGAAGTAGGTTGTTAAATAACTAATATGTTTCCATGGACGATGCACGTGGAGTGCTTGATAGTGCTATATCGGGGCTGAGTGAAAGCCTCGGTATAGCGGGTCGTCGAGGTAGAATGTTATTATTATCGCGTCGTAGTGTACGGGGAAATATATTGAGCCAGATCGTTCTTTTTTTGACGGTCTGGCCGTTTATTTTGCGGATGAAAAATAGGATGGCCACTGTTATTTGGAAGGAATATTAAGGAAGATGTAGAATGTTGATAAGTAGTATAGGGTATTTTCAAGTTGGAGGGAAGTTATGGACGAATTTGCATTTCAACAATTTTTGTATGAACAAATACCCATAACTGAGAAAATGAGGTTAGAGGTCATTAAGTTCAAACCTTCCAGTGTAAAAATGCTGGCTAGGCTAGAACCAAATTATAATCACAAGCATACTGCGTTTGCGGGTAGTATTAATAGTTTGATGACGCTGTGTGGCTGGGGAGTAGTTTTTGCAAATGTAAAGGAATTTGATCCAAATCCACATATTGTAATTCAAAAGAGCAATATTGAATACTTATTTCCTATAGAAAAGGACTTCGTAGCAGAGTGTAAGATAGAAAGGAAAGAAGACATAGAAAAGTTTCTACTGACCTTCAACAAGTTCAGCCGGGCTCGAATAAAGTTAAATGTGTATTGCAAAGATGAAAATAAGCTATTATCAAAATTTGAAGGACAGTACGTAGTGTTTAGATAGTTTTTAGAGCACTTTGTTTTGTCTTTGCAACATATCCCTACGCCTTCCCTGTCAAGTGGTCACATTCTACCCCCGGCTAAATCCCGCCGGGGTAGCTGTCTGATGTAACTAGTTCGTATGTATATGTGTCGGTGATTGCTATCCCTACCATGGAACTAATAAGGCTAAAGGAGAAACATACTCATGAATTTGATGAATACATGGTTTGTATTTTCGGCCAATATACGGTAATTATGAATGATATAGAGTATGTTCTGAATCCGGGTGATGAAATCGTCATTCCAAAGGGTACTGAGCAATGGGGAAAGTGTATTGCTGGAACAAGAACTATCCATGCATTTGGAGGAAAACGAATTCTCGGAGTAACGAATAGTGAACTAAACGGCGCTACATCGTAACCCTAAGCCCCTCCCAGCTCTTCGCCTCCGAACCGTACTCGAAGCCACGGCTCTTCTATCTGGGCGAACCCCACGGGGTAAAGTTCTAGGCATGAGGATATGGGCAAGAGGGGCGTGTTGGATAACTTACCTGCAATTTAGTTTAATAATTGTGAAGAGAGGGATTAGGATGGAAAAAAGCGAAGTCATCGGTAAATTATCTGTTTGTGGACTGGATTGTTCAAGATGCGCAGATTATGAAAACAGCGTGGATACGCTTCGTCTAAAAGATACCATAAGTATCTTAAGGTCAAGTCTTTCGCGATCAGTAAAAGTATACCAGGTCTGAGTGCTTGAGACATCATGAGTCTAGAGCGTGAAGCTACAGCAAGCAG
>Ga0209347_1001243_pt1 | contig 44209 bp, 43 predicted proteins | sample AutmiccommuBRH23_FD_187382 | JGI IMG/M metagenome (GOLD analysis project Ga0209347, IMG submission 187382) | Deep subsurface microbial communities from Mt. Terri, Switzerland - Autotrophic microbial communities BRH/23 (SPAdes) (version 2) | ecosystem: Environmental > Aquatic > Deep subsurface >... | reverse complement strand
TCCCCACTGCTGCCTCCCGTAGGAGTCTGGGCCGTGTCTCAGTCCCAGTGTGGCTGATCATCCTCTCAGACCAGCTACGGATCGTCGCCTTGGTAGGCCTTTACCCCACCAACTAGCTAATCCGACGCAGGCTTCTCCAATAGCACGAGGTCCGAAGATCCCCCGCTTTCTCCCGTAGGACGTATGCGGTATTAGCATCCCTTTCGGGATGTTATCCCCCACTATTGGGCAAATTCCTGCGCATTACTCACCCGTCCGCCGCTCTACTCAGCCCGAAGACCTTTCGCGCTCGACTTGCATGTGTTAGGCCTGCCGCCAGCGTTCAATCTGAGCCATGATCAAACTCTTCAGTTTAAGTCTTTTACCTCTGCATTCTCCCGAAGAAGCGCAAGAGGAAGCCGTTTCACAGTTGCCCGTGGCACGACTTAAAAACTCGGCTCAGATGCTTATTCTCTAAAAATTCACATTCATAGGTCACTTGCATCTGATGATTTATCGTCTCCGATTCATCTCAGCAAGCGCCCACACGCATTGCCTGATCAACTTGTTAAAGAACGTTCGCTCTCTCAGAGCGGGCTGCGTATTCTATAGAACGCCGCCTTTTTGTCAACCCCAAAAGTGCACTTAATTTCCGCTGCCCTTCCCGAATCCCCCGCTGACTTTCAACCTTGCCGTCAGCAGAGGCGCGCATTCTAGCGACTCTCAACACCCTGTCAATCACCTTTTTCAAATATTCTGCAAATGACTAGTTTTTAAGGGTTTTATTATCGCTCACCAACTGCTGCGCAGAGTCAGCCTCCGGCAATCAGTCTGCAAATGGCAACTATACAAACTGCCTCATCAGCAATTTAAAAAAACGAATAGACCTATAGAGGAGAAATCATTGATGGACCTCGATCAATGATTAGCTGAATGGCCTGAAAAAATGGCCCTTATTTGTCGATTATGGCATTTCGCCAACAACAGCTGAGCCACCATGGCGCCAATCAACGCCAGCGTCATATCCCACTGGGCATCCCATATATCGCCCTGGGTACCGAGAAACTCCTGCGAGCTGTCTCCACCCCATACGGCAGATTGCCATTCGATAATTTCATAGAGGGCACTGAAAGCCAGACAGAAACAACATACCAGGAAAAAGAGCCAGGAGACGGTGCGGATTACCTGCAAGCGAATCAATATTTCTCGGGCAATGATGGCCGGTACAAACCCCTGCGCCAGATGGGCGAAACGATCGTAGTGATTTCGATCCAGATCAAGTGCCGCCGCAAACCAGTCGCCCAAGGGCACTCTGGCATAGGTGTAATGAGCACCCACCAGCAAAATCAGCGCATGTACAAATATCAGGTAATAGCAGAGCCGTGTCAGCGGGAAAGATCGCCGTGTGATCAGCAAAATTGCCAGGCCTATCCACACAGGCAGGGATTCCATCCACCAGATGAGTCTCTCGTGGGGATCAATACAGGACCAAGCGGCAACCGCGAGCAGCACCAGCAACAGACCAAGCAACTCGCGGCGGCTTGCCATTATTCACCCCAGCGGGGCAGGAGTGTCTGCTCAATGCCCAGCTGGTCGAGGATGCGAGCCACGATAAAATCCACCAGATCAAATACGGTTTGCGGCGACTGATAAAAGCCGGGGCTGGCGGGGAGGATGGTGACGCCGAGGCGCGCCAGCTTAAGTTGGTTTTCAAGGTGGATGGCCGAAACCGGTGTCTCCCGGGGAACGACAATTAACTGGCGCCGCTCCTTGATGGCCACATCGGCAGCACGCTCGATCAGATTATTGCTGGCACCATTGGCGATAGCCGCGATACAGCCGCCGCTGGCGGGGCAGATCACCATGGATGAGGGTGAAGCACTGCCCGAGGCCACCGGAGAGAACCAGTCATCGCGGGTAAAGAGCTGGATCTGGCCCGGATCGGCATCAAAGTTGGCAATAAGAAACTGCTCAAGGCGGTCATCCGCAGGCAATTCCAGCTCCGTTTCAGTCTCCACCACAATGCGTGCCGCACTGGACACCAGGAAGTAAACACGCACTCCTGCCTGCACCAGACAATCCAGCAGTCGCAGCCCGTAGGCCGCGCCCGAGGCCCCGGTCATTGCCAGTGTCACCGTGCGATGAAAGTCATCAGCCATCGGCTTCTCCTCTGAGTGCAGCCAGCAACCTGTTATGAAACCCCATAAACCCACCGTTACTCATCACTACAACATGCCCCCCCCCTTGCGCTGCCGCGAGGGTCTCGCTGACAAGTACATCTATATCAGCGACTACACTGGCAGGAACCGGGCTCTGCTCGCAAATTTCACCCAGCGACCAGCCGAGATTGTCCGGCTGGAACCACAGCACCTGATCGGCAGCCTGTGTTGCCGCCGCCAGTTGCGACTTGTGTGCGCCCAGCTTCATGGTGTTGGAGCGTGGCTCAATTACCGCAACGATTCTCTCGGCTCCAACACGTTTGCGCAAACCATCCAGGGTAGTGGCTATCGCTGTTGGATGGTGGGCAAAATCATCATAGACGTGAATGCCGTTGAACACACCCAGATTCTCCATGCGGCGCTTGACCCCCGTAAAGCGACACAAGGCTTCACAGGCTGTGGCGGGCCTGACCCCCACATGCCGGGCAGCAGCAATCGCAGCCAGCGCATTGTTGACATTATGGATACCGGTTTGCCCCCAGTGAATACGCCCTGCTTCTTCACCCTGGAAAAACACACTGAAGTCGCCGCCATCCTCACGACTGAGCTGCACCTGCCAATCACCCTCTTCTATACCGAGCTGAATTGTGGGCGTCCAGCAGCCGCGACTGATCACCGCCTGCAGACTGTCATCATTGCCTGGATAGATGATGCGTCCTTCAGCGGGAACAGTTCTCACCAGGTGGTGAAACTGGGTCTGAATGGCACCCAGATCGGCAAAGATATCAGCGTGATCGAACTCCAGGTTATTGAGTATCAGCGTGCGCGGGTGGTAGTGCAGAAACTTGGAGCGCTTGTCGAAAAACGCCGTGTCGTATTCATCTGCCTCCACCACAAAAAACGGCGTATCACCGGGACGTGCCGATACACCAAAATTGGCGGGCACTCCGCCGATCAAAAATCCTGGCGCCATACCGGCATACTCAAGAATCCAGGCCAGCATACTGGCTGTGGACGTCTTGCCATGGGTGCCCGCCACGGCCAGCACCCATTTGTCCTGCAGGAAATGCTCGCCGAGCCACTGCGGCCCGGAGGTATAGGCCAATCCCTTGTTGAGCATGTGCTCGACACAGGGATTGCCCCGTGACAATGCATTGCCCACCACCACAAGATCGGGTGCGGGGTCCAGCTGGGATGGCTCATAACCTTCAATCAGGTCTATACCCGCCTGTTCAAGCTGGGTGCTCATGGGTGGGTAGATATTGGCATCGGAACCGGTAACACGGTGACCCTCTGCTTTGGCAATCTGGGCCAGACTGCCCATAAAGGTGCCGCAAATACCGAGAATATGGATATGCATGATGACTCGTCGCGATTAAAAGCCGCGATTATGGCACCGCCCCACGCCCCGCACCAGACAAGCCTGAACACCGCTCATTCTGTGCATTGCGATGGCAATTCAAGTATCATTCGCGGCCTTTCCAGCACAGCCCCGAGGATGCAATGCCGAAGAAAAACGCCTTTTACGCCCAATCCGGTGGCGTTACTGCCGTGATCAATGCCAGCGCCTGTGGAGTTATCGAAACTGCGCGCCTTCACAAAGACAGGATCGGCAAGGTGTACGCGGGCAGAAACGGCATTATCGGCGCCCTGCGCGAAGAGTTGATCGACACCGGCAAGGAAAGCGCCAAGGCGATTGCCGGCCTCAAAACCACACCCTCCGGCGCCTTCGGCTCGTGCCGCTACAAACTCAAGAGCCTGGAAGAAAATCGCGCCGAGTACGAACGGCTTATCGAAGTCTTCAAGGCCCACAATATCGGTTACTTCTTCTACAACGGTGGCGGCGACTCAGCCGATACCTGCCTGAAAATATCGCAGCTGTCGGAAAAAATGGGCTACCCGATCCAGGCCATCCATATTCCCAAAACGGTCGACAACGACCTGCCCTTTACGGACAACTGCCCCGGCTTTGGCTCGGTCGCCAAGTATGTGGCGGTTTCCACCAAAGAAGCGAGCATGGATGTGGCCTCCATGTGCGAGACTTCAACCAAGGTGTTTATCCTTGAGGTGATGGGCCGCCATGCGGGCTGGATTGCTGCGGCGGGCGGGCTGGCTGCCGAACAGCAAGGTGATGCACCGCATATCATCCTGTTCCCGGAAATTGCCTTTTCCGAAGATAAATTCCTCAAAAAAGTCAAAGCCTCCGTCAAGCAAAACGGCTATTGCGTGATCGTGGCCTCGGAAGGTGCCCAGTACAAGGATGGCACACTGGTAGCCGCTTCGGCGCACACCGACGCCTTCGGCCACAAACAACTGGGAGGTGTAGCGCCCACGCTGGCATCGCTGATCAAGGACAAGCTTGGTTATAAATACCACTGGGCACTGGCGGATTACCTGCAGCGCTCGGCACGCCATATTGCTTCCGCCACGGATGTAGAACAGGCCTACGCAGTCGGCAAGGCTGCCGTGGAATATGCCCTCGCAGGCAAGAATGCAGTGATGGTGACCATCGAGCGCGGCACCGGCAAACGCTACAACTGGTCACTCGGCGAAGCGCCCTTGAGTAAAATCGCCAATGTCGAAAAGATGATGCCGCGGGACTTTATTACCGCCGACGGCTTTGGCATTACTGAAAAGGCGCAGCAATATCTGGCACCGCTGATCCAGGGAGAATCCTATCCGGAATACAGGAATGGCGTGCCGGTTTATACCAGGCTGAAGCTGGTACCGGTAGAGAAGAAGCTGGAAAAGAGTTTTAAAGTCTGACGTCTGACGCAAAAGCAGGTGCTCGTCTGACTGGATGCGTTAGCCTGGCCATCACATGCTTATAATCGCTCGGGCATATTGGCGTCAGACTTCCGGCGTCAGACGTCAGACTGCTCTCAAACTTCCAGCAAAAAAGTCACTGGCCCGTCATTGCAAAGCGACACTTTCATATCAGCGCCAAAGCGGCCGGTTTGTACAATGGCCACGCCCTTGCTGATACATTCGACGAAATAATCATAGAGTGCTTGCGCCTGCTGCGGCTCGGCCGCCGGGCTGAAACTGGGTCTCAAACCCTTGCGGGTATCCGCCGCGAGGGTGAACTGGGACACCACCAGGATACCGCCACCCGTATCCGCCAGGCTGCGGTTCATGCGCCCCTCGTCATCCGGAAATATACGGTAGTTGGCCACCCTGCTGGCCAGCTTTTCGCATTCATTGCGGCTATCACCGCGCTGAACACCCAGAAGCAGCAACACCCCCTGACCGATAGTGCCGACAATCTCGTCCTCCACCAGCACGGACGCTGCGCTCACCCGCTGCACCAGCCCCCGCATCAGCGAACTCTCAGCCTGCTGGCCATCGTATCGGTGGCACGCACCAGGGCATCGACAATCCCCGGCTCCGAGGAGGAGTGGCCCGCATCGCGGATAATATCCAGCTCAGCCCCGGGCCATACCTGAGCGAGGGCATAGGCCTGGTCGACGGGGCAGACCATGTCATAGCGCCCGTGAACCACAATGCCGGGAATGTCCGCCAGCCGCAGGGCTTCCTCAATGATCTGGTTGGGGCGAATAAACGCCTGATTGACAAAAAAATGCGCTTCGATACGCGCCAGCGCCAGGGCAAAACGGGGATTGGCAAAATGGTTCGCCACTGCTGATTGCGGCTGCAGTGTGGCGCACCGCCCCTCCCAGATTGACCAGGCCTTGGCAGCCGCCATGCGCTCAATCTCGTTATCACTGACCAGCTGGCGATGGTAGGCCTGCAGCATGTCACCGCGCTCGTCTGCACTGATGGGAGCAAGAAAATCCTGCCAGTAATCAGGAAAGACCTGGCTGGCGCCCCACTGGTAGAACCAGCGTATATCCTGATCGCGACACAGGAAAATACCGCGCAGCACCAGCCCCAACACCTGCTGCGGGTATGCCTGCGCATAGAGCAGGGCCAGGGTAGAACCCCAGGAGCCGCCGAACACCAGCCAGCGATCAATCCCCAGGTGCTGACGAATGATTTCCATGTCGGCCAGCAAACCCTGGGTATGATTGTTCTCCAGACTGGCATGAGGGCTGGAACGACCGCTGCCGCGCTGGTCAAACAGGATGATCCGGTAACGCTCTGGATCAAAAAAACTGCGATCCGCCTCCCGGCAGCCACCACCGGGACCGCCGTGGACAAATATCACGGGGATACCCTCCGCTGTGCCGCACTCCTCCACATAGAGCTGGTGGGGCGGATCAACGGCCAGGGTGTGGGTAGCATGGGGACGTATAAGGGGATAGAGGGTACGCATCAAAAACCTCAGAATGGATACCGGCAGAACGACGCCGGAATGTCTGCCAGTACTGGCAACACTTGCTGGTCTGGCATTAAATGATGGTTGCTATAGTACACCAGGCCACACAATGGCACGGCAGGAAAACAGTCACGACCACACAGGAGATCCATGATGGATGCCAACCTATTGCGCTGCCCCTGGAGCGACACTGATGCACTGTACCGCCACTACCACGACACTGAATGGGGAGTGCCCTGCTACGACGACCACAAGCTGTTTGAATTCCTGGTGCTGGAGAGCGCACAGGCGGGGCTGTCGTGGATTACGGTATTGCGCAAGCGGGACAATTACCGCAAGGCTTTTTCGGATTTTGACGCGCAAAAAGTCGCCCGCTACAACAACCGCAGCGTGGAGCGCCTGATGAAGAATGCAGGTATTGTGCGCAATCGCCAAAAAATAGAGGCGGCTATCAGCAATGCCCGCCTCTTCCTTGAGATTCAGGGCGAGCATGGCAGTTTTGCCAATTACTTCTGGCAATTTTCCGACGGCAAGCCCGTGGTGAACCATTTCCACACCATGCAAGAGGTTCCCGCCACCACTGCGCTGTCAGACACCATCAGCAAGGATATGAAGAAGCGCGGCTTTCGGTTTTTTGGTTCAACCATTTGCTACGCCCACATGCAGGCCGTGGGGATGGTGAACGACCACCTGGTGAGCTGCTTCAGGCACAGGGATCTGTTGTAAACCGCGAGCATAAAAAAACCCGGCAAAATCGCCGGGTTTTTTTATGAGTGTTGCGCTTTCAGCATCGCAGGTTGTTACACAACCTAGGACTTCTGACTGCGCTTGCGCTCGTTCTCGGTGAGAAGCTTCTTGCGGATACGAATATGCTTGGGGGTCACCTCAACCAGCTCGTCGCTTTCGATAAACTCCAGCGCCTGCTCAAGGGTATGGCGTATCGGCGGTGACAGCACGAGGTTTTCGTCGGTGCCGGCAGCGCGAATATTGGTGAGCTGCTTGGCCTTGGTGGGGTTCACCGGCAGGTCATTATTGCGCGAGTGAATGCCAATCACCTGGCCTTCGTAGACATTGTCACCATGACTGGCAAACAAACGGCCACGATCCTGCAGATTGAACAGGGCGTAAGCCAGGGTTTTGCCCTTGATCATCGACACCAGCACACCGTTCTGCCGCTTGGCCATGGGCCCCTGCTTGACCGGGCCGTAGTGGTCAAAAATGCTGGTCATCACACCACTGCCCGCTGTCAGGGTCAGGAACTGGGAGCGGAAACCGATCAGACCGCGGGAGGGAATCAGGTAATCAAGACGCACGCGCCCCTTGCCGTCCGGTTCCATGTTGGTGAGATCGCCGCGCCGCAGGCCCATCTCTTCCATGATGGCACCCTGGTGCTGTTCTTCGACGTCGATTACCACCTGCTCGAAGGGTTCATGCATCTCGCCGTCCACTTCCTTCTGGATCACTTCCGGGCGCGATACGCCCAGCTCGAAACCTTCGCGGCGCATATTCTCGATCAGTACCGACAGGTGCAGCTCGCCCCGTCCGGATACGATGAATTTCTCGGGGCTTTCGCCCGGAGTCACCCGCAGGGCCACGTTGTGGATCAGCTCCTGCTCAAGGCGATCCTTGATATTCCGCGAGGTGACATACTTGCCATCCTGCCCGGCAAAAGGCGAATCGTTGACCTGGAACGTCATGCTCACGGTGGGTTCGTCCACCGTCAGGGGAGGCAGGGCCTCGACCTTTTCGGGGTTGCACAGGGTGTCGGAAATATTGAGCCCGGCAATGCCGGTGATACAGACGATATCGCCCGCCTCGGCGCGCGCCACTTCAACACGCTCCAGACCGTGATAACCCATTACCTGCAGGATACGTGCGCGGCGGGTCTGGCCATCGGCACCCACCACCACCACATTGTCATTGCTCTTGAGCGCGCCGCGGGCAATGCGGCCAATACCGATAACACCCACATAGCTGTTGTAATCCAGGGCGCTGATCTGCATCTGGAACGGGCCATCGGTGTTGACCGGCGGCGGTGACACCTTGTTGATCACCATTTCGAACAGGGGCGTCATATCCTCCTGCATGGTGTCCACTTCATATCCGGCCACACCGTTCAGAGCCGACGCGTAGATAATCGGGAAATCAAGCTGCTCTTCGCTGGCACCCAGACTGTCAAAAAGGTCAAACACCTGATCGATCACCCAGTGGGGGCGCGCGCTCGGGCGGTCGACCTTGTTGATCACCACGATAGGCTTGAGACCGCGCTCAAAGGCCTTCGCCGTGACAAAACGGGTCTGGGGCATTGGCCCATCCACGGCATCGACCAGCAGCAGCACCGAATCCACCATGGACAGCACCCGCTCCACTTCGCCGCCAAAGTCGGCGTGCCCGGGGGTATCCACAATATTGATGCGATAGCCGTTCCACTCAATGGCCGTATTTTTGGCCAGAATGGTAATGCCGCGCTCACGCTCCTGGTCATTGGAGTCCATGATGCGCTCCGCCCCCTGATCCTTGCGGCTCAGAGTGCCTGACTGCTGGAGAAGTTTGTCCACGAGAGTGGTTTTGCCATGGTCTACGTGGGCAATAATGGCAATATTGCGGAGGTTAGTGATACTCATTGGGGGGCTACATAGTGAAAAGAGGGGCGGATTATAGAGATAGCAGGCAGTGAAGTCACATCTATATTGCGTGACCTCACCGCACAAGCCAATTACCATCTGCCGATTGCCCGCTGTGGGCTTCGGGCCGACACTGATCAACAGGTGTCAGTGATCTCTTGCGGCAGCACCAATGGTTAACACCCCCATTACATGGATTTGGTATAGCAGGCGTTTGCTGCACTGGGGCAGGCTGCCAAAACAACCGAAACTATGACTTGCCACTCGCTGGCCGGTACACCGAAATATTGGTAAACCCTTTATCCAGCAGCGCCTCACCGTGCAGACGGCTCATAATGCCGCGATCGCAATACAGCATATAGTTGCGGCCCGTATCCAGGGTGGGGAAAACCCGCTCAAGTTCAAAGAAGGGTACTGCCCTGACCTCGGTGCCACCCGTTTCCAGTGCTTTATCTTCTATCTCCGCAGGATGGCGAATATCGAGGATGACAGCGCCGGGCTGGGGCGTAGCGAAGATTTCCACACCCTCCCCCGCCGTCAACTCTTCGGTCAGCAGATTGTCGATGGTTTCGGTGCGGCGACTGGAGATTGCCTGCTCGAGAATCGCGAAATCAAAGTTTTCCTCTTCTCGCACCACCCGCTCGCGCTTGGCCCGAGTCTTCGGCTTGACCGAAATCACACCACAGTACTCGGGCATGCGGGCCGCGAACTGCTCGGTGCCGATGAGCCTGGCGATATCGATGATTGCGCCCTTGTCCATCACCGCCAGCGGTCGCAGGGTCAACATGTCCGACACCTCGTCGATCACCCTGAGGTTGGCAAGGGTCTGGCTCGACACCTGGGCCACGCTCTCTCCGGTGACAATGGCACCGGCCTGCATTGACGCCGCCACGCGATTGGCGGCACGGATCATCATGCGCTTGAGCACCACCCCCATGTGGCTGTTGTCGACCTTCTCGAGAATTTCCCCCACCACCCCCTCGAAAGGCACAGTCACGAACAGCACCCGGTGACTGGCGCCATAGCGATCCCACAGGTAATGGGCTACTTCCTTGACACCCAGCTCGTGGGCACGCCCTCCCAGATTGAAGAAGCAAAAGTGGGTGAGGAGCCCCCGCTTCATGGTCAGATAGCTGGCCACGGTGGAATCGAAGCCACCGGAAATCAGCGACAGCACACTGTCCTGGGAACCGAGGGGGAAACCACCCAGTCCCGGACGGGTATCCTGGACCAGAAATACGTGCTCGCCGCGTATCTCAATGGGGACGACAACATCCGGATCGCGCATTTTTACCCCGGCGGTATTACCGGCCATGAACAGGCCGGCGCCCACATGGCGCTCCACATCCATGGAGCTGAACTCGTGGGTGCCGCCACGCCGCACCCGCACACAAAAGGTCTTGCCCGCCAAACGCTCCTGCCAGCTGGCCATTGCCAGGTCGCGGATATCATCCAGGGTTGTCAGCGGGTAATTGTCCACTCTTGAGAATTTGGCAATACCCGGGGTGGAAGCCAGCACCGTCGCGATGGCTTCCGCCAGCTCTTCGCCGCCCTCTGGCGCCGACACCTCCAGCTTTTCCCAATCCCGCTGCACCTCGATACGAGCATCAATCGGTTTGAGCAGGCGCCGCAGGTTGTCCCGCAACTGGCGGATAAGGCGCTTGCGCACCGGGCTGCTTTTGATGGTGATCTCGGGGAACAACTTGATGACAAAATGCATGGAACAGGTAATCACAGGTGGCAAAAGGTCGCTCAGTATAACCCGCCAGTCGAGCCAGCTGCATTTGACTGGCCGACAACCACACCCGGTGAGGGAGCATCTGTACCAAGTCGACGCATTAAGGCACAATGGCGCTGCTGGCCAACAGTCTCGCCCCAAAATGGGGCTTTTGCATTTTTCAAGCCCTTTTCTGGTGCGACAATCCGTCAACTGGAAGAAGAATGCGCCTCCCCCTTGCGGACAAAACCGGCTAAATCTTCATGGCATAACATTTGCTTGTCTCTCTGAGTCGAACTTGTAGAGCCATAATAAGTGGCAATGTAAGAGCACACGAACAACCGAACCCCTTTTTGGAGAATACACATGTCAGAAAAAACGTTGACGCTTATCAAAGATAACGACGCCCGCTGGGTAGACCTGCGCTTTACCGACACCAAGGGCAAGGAGCATCATGTCACCATCCCCGCCAGGTACGTTGACGAAGATTTTTTCACTACCGGCCAGATGTTTGATGGCTCGTCCATCTCCGGCTGGAAAGGCATCAACGAATCCGACATGATCCTGATGCCCGACGACGAAGCATCCATCGTCGACCCCTTCTTCGACGAAGCCACTGTGATCGTCCGTTGCAACATCGTCGACCCCGCCACCATGCAGGGCTACGACCGCGATCCACGCTCCATTGCCCAGCGCGCCGAGGAATACCTGAAGTCAACCGGCCTGGGCGACACCGCCTTCTTTGGCCCGGAACCCGAATTTTTCGTGTTTGACGAAGTGCATTTTGGCACCGACATGTCAGGCTCGTTCGTCAAGATCAGTTCCGAAGAAGCCTCCTGGTCTTCCGGCGAGAAGTTTGTCGACGGCAACATGGGCCACCGCCCCCGCGTCAAGGGTGGCTATTTCCCCGTTCCCCCCGTTGACTCACTGCACGACCTGCGCGGCGCAATGTGTGGCGCCATGGAGCAGATGGGTCTGGATGTCGAGGTTCACCACCACGAAGTGGCCAATGCCGGCCAGTGTGAAATCGGTGTCAAGTTCAACACCCTGATGAAGAAAGCTGACGAAGTGCAGATCCTCAAGTACTGCGTGCACAATGTCGCCCACGCCTATGGCAAAACTGCCACCTTCATGCCCAAGCCCATCGTAGGCGACAACGGTTCCGGCATGCACGTTCACCAGTCCTTCTGGAAAGATGGCGTCAACCAGTTTGCTGGTGACGGCTATGCGGGCCTGTCCGAGACTGCCCTCTACTACATCGGCGGTATCATCAAGCACGCCAAGGCCCTCAACGCCTTCACCAACCCGGGCACCAACTCCTACAAGCGTCTGATTCCCGGTTTTGAAGCCCCTGTGATGCTGGCCTATTCGGCCCGCAACCGCTCTGCTTCCATCCGCATTCCCTACGTTGCGTCACCCAAGGGCAAGCGCATCGAAGCCCGCTTCCCCGATCCGATTGCCAACCCCTACCTGGCCTTCGCCGCCATGCTGATGGCGGGCCTTGACGGCGTGCAGAACAAGATCCACCCCGGCGATGCCGCCGACAAGGATCTCTACGATCTGCCCGCCGAAGAAGCGGCAGCGATTCCACAAGTCTGTGGCAGCCTGCGCGAAGCCCTCAGCAACCTCGACAAGGATCGCGAGTTCCTGACACGCGGCGGTGTCTTCAGCGATGACTATATCGATGCCTACATCGGACTGAAAATGGAAGAAGTCTACAAAGTGGAACACACCACTCACCCGCTGGAGTTTGAACTCTACTACAGCGTGTAAGCCTCTGCAGGCACACCCAAGCCCGTCATTCCAGGGAATGACGGGCTTTTTATTTTGTCCAAGGGGTATTACTCTAGCGTGAACCGTCAAGGATCCGGACAATGAAACTGCTTCATCATCTGCCTGCCTGCCTTCTGCTCGCGACCCTCGCCATCACTGCCACAGGCGCTGTTGGGGAGGTTTACAAGGTGGTGGATGAGTCCGGCAGAGTGACCTACACCGACAAACCACCCGCATCGAACCGGGCTGAAAAAGTTGAGCTGCCAAGGGTCAATACCCAGCTGAGTGTTGAAGTACCCGCCAAGCCCGACGAAGATTCAGAGCCTCCTGGTTCTGGTGGCGGCTACGACAGGGTCGAAATCCTCCAACCCCGCAATGGCGCTTCAATCCCCCCCGGGCAGCTGGATGTTGTCATCCAGGTCGATATCGTCCCTGAGCTACAGCCCAATCACCTGGTGTCCTTCCTTTTCGACGGCAAACCTGTCGCCAAACCCGCATCAGCCACCAGCATCCGTGTCGACAATCTTGAGCGCGGAGCGCACCGGATTGAAGCAACGATAGTGGACGAGCGGGGCATCAAGGTGGCAAGCAGCCAGGCAACTACCATCTACGTTCATCGCGCATCCAAACTGATCAATCCGGGCTCCTCGACTGGCAAATAGCGCACAGCCCTTTTGCGCGCTACGCACCAATCTGGTGCTCGCACTCCTGCATTCCTATACACTCTGCCACTGATACCTGCACCAGGGTCCGGATGCGCTCTCTTTCTCTTGGCCCAATACTTGCTAATACTTAAATAATGGCACCAAAGAGTGCCACAACGCACCCAGCTGGCAACCAGACAGCTACACCTTGTCTGTACGGATAAAAAGCAATGAATCAGGAAGTAAACGCCCACCTGCTACTGGACAGCCTCAGCACCGTTGTGCTGGTCCTGGACGACAGCCTCCTGATCCAGTATCTCAACCCGGCCGCTGAAGCCCTCTTTGCCGCCAGCGCGGCGCGTCTGTGTGGCGCCAGTGCAGCCGCATTGTTTTCCGGTATGGAAAACCGCATTGATGCCCTCTATCACGCCCTCAAGAATGGCAACCCCTTCACGGAGCGCAAGGCAGCGCTGTCGCTCCCCGATCAAAGCCAGGTGGTGGTTGATTACTTTGTTACGCCCATTGCCAGCAAAGGTGAGAAATTACTGCTTATCGAGATGCAACCTATGGACAGGATCATGCGCATAGACAGGGAAGAAGCCCTGATTTCGGCCCACGACACATCGCGCAATCTGATCAGGGGGCTAGCCCACGAGATCAAAAATCCCCTGGGGGGAATTCAGGGCGCAGCACAACTGCTGGCAGCGGAACTGGACAGCGACGAGCTGCAGGAATACACCGGCATCATCACCACCGAAGTGGAGCGCCTGCGCAAGTTGGTGGATCGCCTGCTGGGGCCCAACAAGCCGGCCAAATTTGCCCCGGTCAATATTCACGAAGTCACCGAGCATGTGGCGATGCTGATTGAGGCGGAAACCCAGGGCGAACTGCCCATCGTGCGCGACTATGACCCCAGCATTCCCGAACTGGCCGGGGACAAGGAACAGCTTATCCAGGCGACACTCAACGTGATGCGCAACGCCATGCAATCCCTCAAGGCGGCTGGCATCATTGGCCGCGGCGGAGTCATCCGTCTGCGCACCCGCATCCAGCGCCACTTCACCATCGGCAAGGATCACCACAAGGTCGTCTGCCGCCTCGATATTATCGACAACGGCCCCGGCATCCCTGCTGATATCAGCGAGCGCATTTTCTACCCGATGATCAGTGGCCGTGCGGAAGGCAGCGGCCTGGGCCTGCCCATCGCCCAGTCGGCCATTAATCTCCACCGCGGCCTGATCGAATGCGACTCTCGTCAGGGTTACACCCAATTTTCCATCTACCTACCGATTGACTGTGATCATGACCAATAAAGCCTCTGTATGGGTTGTCGATGACGACCACTCCATCCGCTGGGTGATGGAAAAAGCCCTCAGCCGCCACAACTTTGCGGTGCGCTGCTATGAAAATGCCAACAGCCTGCTGGAAAGCCTCGAAACCGAGCGCCCCGAAGTTATCATCAGCGATATCCGTATGCCCGGCACCAGCGGACTGGAACTGCTGAAGATGATTCACAGCGAGTCGCCGGATATCCCCATTATCATCACCACCGCGCACTCCGATCTCGACAGTGCCGTGGCCGCCTATCAGGGGGGGGCGTTCGAGTACCTGCCCAAGCCCTTTGATATCGACGAGCTGGTGTCTGTGACTCAGCGAGCCGTTACCTTCAGCCGCGAACAGCAGCAGCCGCCGCCCAGCGACGCACCGCTTGTCCACGCCGACATCATCGGCGAGGCCCCGGCCATGCAGGAGGTGTTTCGCGCCATTGGCCGCCTCTCGAAGTCGAATATCACCGTGCTGATCAACGGCGAATCAGGCACTGGCAAGGAGCTGGTGGCGCGAGCGCTGCACCGTCACAGCCCGCGGGCGCAGTTTCCCTTTATCGCCCTCAATATGGCGGCCATTCCCCATGATTTGATTGAATCGGAACTGTTCGGCCACGAAAAAGGCGCTTTTACCGGCGCCAACCAGCGGCGGCCTGGGCGCTTCGAACAGGCCAACGGCGGCACCCTCTTCCTCGACGAAATCGGCGATATGCCTTCGGAAGCCCAGACCCGCCTGTTGCGGGTACTGGCCGATGGCGAGTTCTACCGGGTGGGTGGCCACACCCCGGTGAAAGTCAATGTGCGCATCATCGCCGCCACCCACCAGAATCTGGAAGTGCTGGTCACCGCCCACCGGTTCCGCGAGGATCTGTTCCACCGTCTCAATGTCATTCGCGTTCATCTGCCGCGCCTGGCAGATCGCAAGGAGGATATCCCGCGCCTGATACAGTATTTCCTCACCCAGTCCGCCAGGGATCTGGAAGTGGAGTCCAAGGTGGTTACCAAGGACGCCGAGCGCTACCTCTCCAACCTGCCCTGGCCCGGCAATGTCCGCCAGCTGGAAAACACCTGCCGCTGGCTGACCGTGATGGCTTCGGGACGGGAGATACTGCTGTCCGACCTGCCACCGGAACTGATGGATGAAAAGGAAGCCCGCCCCCCGGTCTCCGATCACTGGGAGCAGAGTTTGCAAAGCTGGGCGAGGACCGAGCTGGAAGCAGGACACGAGAAAATTCTCGACTCAGCCCTGCCGACTTTCGAGCGTGTGATGATAGAAGTTGCCCTGGAAAAAACCGGCGGCCGCAAGAAAGAGGCGGCAGAACTGCTGGGCTGGGGCCGTAACACCCTCACCCGCAAACTCAAGGAGCTGAATATGACCCAGAGCGACGACGAAGACTGACATCCCTGCGCCATAAAAAAACCCGCATCTTCACAGTGCGGGTTTTTTATGGCCGGAGGTCATGCGCAATCAGTGGGTACCGGCTTCTGCTTTTTCGCTGGCCTGGGCATTGGCGTTGGCCACGGCCTGCTGGAACAGCGCATCAAAATTGATCGGCGGCAACATCAGGGCGGGGAAGGTGCCCTTGGTCACCACGCTGTCGATGGTTTCCCGCGCATAGGGGAAGAGGATGTTGGGGCACTGGGTGTTGAGGATGCCGGCCAGTTGCTGCTCGTTCAGCCCCTTGACGAAAAATACCCCCGCCTGCTGAATTTCGGCCAGGTAAAGCGTGTCGTCGTCATCCTTCACGGTGATAGTGATACTCAGCACCACTTCGTAGTGATTGTCGTCCAGCTTGGCAATTTTGGTGCCCAGGTCCTGGCTGACCTTGGGCTTCCACTGGCGGGTAAAGGATTTTGCTCCCAGGGGAGATTCAAAAGAGAGATCCTTCAGGTAGATGCGCTGTACGGAAAACTCGATCCCGTTGCCGGCGTTATTGTCCGCTGCAACCTCTGGCTCGTTGGTTTGCTCTGTCATGTCTGAAAACCTTTGTCGGTTGTTATTGAATGGGCTGCTCCCCATTCACTTAATGGTGATTGAGGATGAATAAATCAAGGCCAAAGGACAAAATGATCAATCAGCGGCTCTTGACCAGGGGCAAGCCCTGGCCAGACCACTCCGCCATACCGCCTTGCAGACGGCGCACGTTGAAACCGGCCTGGCGCAGCTTTTTGCCCGCAGCACCGGCCTGCTGGCCCATCTTGTCGGTGACGACAATCAACTTGCTGCGGTGTTTTTCCAGCTCACTGATACGGCTGTCGAGTTTGGTGGCGGGCAGATTGATGGCCCCGGTAATATGGCCCTCATTGAATTCCTTGCTGTCGCGAATGTCCACCAGCACACCCTCGCCACTGTTCACTAGGCGGGTGACTTCATTGGAAGAAATCGGCTTGCCGCCCTTGAGGCGCTCACTGAAGGCAAATCCATAGATCAGCAGCACCAGGATGCTGACCAGAACCCACTGTTCACTGATAAAAATAAAAAAATCCACACTTTACCCCTCGGCTGCGGCACTGCTGGCAACAGCAATACCCTAGATGTGCTGAACCTGGTCAATTTCGTATTCCAGCGGACCGGATGGGGTGCTGATAACGACAACATCTCCCACTTCCTTGCCAATAAGACCGCGGGCAATGGGCGACTGGTAGGAAATCTTGCCGGCCTTGATATCGGCCTCGTCGTCACCGACGATCTTGTAGGATTTGGATTCGCCGCTCTCGACATTGACGATATCCACGGTGACGCCGAATATCACCTTGTCACCGGCTGGGATCTTGGTGATATCGATGACCTGGGAATAACTGAGTTTGCCCTCGATTTCCTGAATGCGGCCTTCGGCAAAACTCTGCTGGTCGCGGGCGGCATGGTACTCGGCGTTTTCCTTGAGATCGCCGTGGGCCCGAGCTTCGGCAATTGCCTGGACAATGCGCGGGCGCTCAACGCGTTTGAGCTGGTCGAGTTCCTGGCGCAGTTTCTCTGCACCTTCGACTGTCATCGGTATCTTGTTCATGACGCTGTGGTTCCATTCATTATGGTTTTATGCAGATCCTGGAGCTTGCGCACCTTGAATTCGCTGCCATGGGCCAGGGCCTGGCAAACAGCATTGCCACCTGCCAGGGTCGTGGTGTAGTACACGCCGTTCGATTCCGCGGTGGAGCGGATGGTGGAAGAGTCGGCAATGGCCTGGCGCCCCTCGGTGGTATTGAGGATCAGCTGGATTCTGCCATTCTTGATCATATCAACGATATGGGGCCGCCCTTCCTTGACCTTGTTGACCACTTCCACTTCGATACCGGCAGCGCGCAGCACGTCGGCGGTACCGCGGGTTGCCACCAGGGAAAACCCCTGGGCAACAAGCTGGCCAGCGACCTGGGCGACACCGGCCTTGTCCGGCTCACGGACACTGATAAAAGCAGTGCCCTTGACGGGGATCTCATCGCTGGCACCCAGCTGCGCCTTGGCGTAGGCCTCGGCAAAGGTATCGCCCACCCCCATCACCTCGCCGGTGGACTTCATCTCCGGGCCGAGGATCGGGTCGATGCCCGGGAACTTGTTGAAGGGGAATACCGCTTCCTTGACGCTGAAGTAAGTGGGCACGATCTCCGTGGTGAAGCCCTGGGAGTCGAGGGTCTTGCCGGCCATGCAGCGGGCGGCAATTTTGGCCAGCGAGGTGCCGATGCACTTCGATACGAAGGGCACAGTGCGGGATGCCCGCGGGTTCACCTCAATCACATAGGTTTTGCCATCCTGCCAGGCCAGCTGGACATTCATCAGGCCCACCACGTTGAGCTCAACCGCCATTTGCCTGACGATCTCGCGCATCTCGTTCTGAATGTCTGCGGGCAGGCTGTAGGGCGGCAGCGAACAGGCGGAGTCACCGGAGTGAATGCCCGCCTGCTCGATGTGCTGCATGATGGCGCCGATCACCACCTGCTTGCCATCCGACACCGCATCGATATCCACCTCAATGGCGGACGACAGGAAGTAGTCGAGCAGCACCGGTGAGTCTTCCGACACCTGCACCGCTTCGCGCATGTAGCGCAGCAGTTCATCCTCGCCGTAGACAATCTCCATGGCGCGGCCACCCAGCACGTAGGAGGGTCGCACTACCAGGGGATAGCCTATCTGGCGCGCCTTCTCGATAGCGGCATCTGCCGAGCGAACCGTGGCATTGGGCGGCTGTAGCAGCCCCAGCTTGTCGATCATTTGCTGGAAGCGCTCGCGATCTTCGGCGCGATCAATGGCATCAGGGGTTGTGCCGATAATGGGCACCCCGGCCTTTTCCAGGGCGCGGGCGAGTTTCAGCGGCGTCTGGCCGCCGAACTGGACAATCACGCCGACGGGTTTCTCGACATGGACGATTTCAAGCACATCCTCCAGAGTCACTGATTCGAAATACAGGCGGTCGGAGGTGTCGTAATCGGTGGAAACAGTTTCCGGGTTGCAGTTGACCATGATGGTCTCGTAGCCATCCTCGCGCATGGCCAGCGCCGCGTGTACGCAGCAGTAGTCGAATTCAATGCCCTGGCCAATGCGGTTGGGACCACCGCCGAGCACCAGAATCTTCTGGCGGTCGGAGGGATTGGACTCACACTCCTCCTCGTAGGTGGAGTACATGTAGGCGGTGGCCGTGGAAAACTCCGCCGCACAGGTATCGACGCGCTTGTACACGGGGCGCAGATTGTCGGCGTGACGGCGTTCACGCACCGCCGCCTCGGTGGTGCCCAGCAGAGTGGCAATACGCTTGTCGGCAAAGCCCTTGCGCTTGAGCTGATACAGGCGAGCCTTGTCCAGATCGGCCAGGGTGCGGCCTTCGAGGCTGGTTTCTTCATTGATCAGGTCCTGGATTTGCACCAGGAACCAGGGGTCGATGTTGGTAATACGCTGGATATCCTCCAGGCGCATACCGACGCGGAAGGCATCCGCCACATACCAAATGCGGTCAGACCCCGCCTCGGCGATCTGCTCGTAGATAAAGCTTGCCGCGTTGTCACTATCCAGATCCACATGGGGGTCGAGACCGGATACGCCCACCTCGAGGCCGCGCAGGGCTTTTTGCAGGGATTCCTGGAAAGTGCGGCCAATCGCCATCACCTCACCCACAGACTTCATCTGGGTGGTGAGCTTGGCGTTGGCAGTGGCGAACTTTTCGAAGGCGAAGCGCGGCACCTTGGTGACCACGTAGTCGATGCTGGGCTCGAAGGACGCCGGCGTCGCACCGCCGGTGATTTCGTTCTGCAATTCATCCAGGGTATAACCCACCGCCAGCTTGGCGGCCACCTTGGCAATGGGGAAACCGGTGGCCTTGGAGGCCAGGGCCGAGGAGCGCGACACCCGCGGATTCATCTCGATCACCACCAGACGGCCATCAGCTGGGTTGACCGCAAACTGCACGTTGGAACCGCCGGTCTCGACACCGATCTCGCGCAACACCTTGATGGAGGCGTCGCGCATGATCTGGTATTCCTTGTCCGTCAAGGTCTGGGCCGGTGCCACGGTGATGGAATCGCCGGTATGGATACCCATGGGGTCAAAGTTTTCGATGGAGCAGACGATGATGCAGTTGTCGTTTCTGTCCCGCACCACCTCCATCTCGTACTCTTTCCAGCCGATCAGTGATTCGTCGATCAGCAGTTCCTTGGTGGGCGACAGATCGAGGCCGCGCTTGCAGATTTCCTCGAACTCCTCGCGGTTGTAGGCAATGCCGCCACCGGAGCCGCCCATGGTGAAGGACGGGCGAATAATGCAGGGGTAGCCAAACTGGTCTGGCACCTGGAGGGCTTCTTCAAGGCTGTGGACAATCACCGCCCGGGCAGTTTCCAAACCAATCGCTTTCATGGCCTGGTCGAAGCGCTGGCGGTCTTCAGCCTTGTCGATAGCATCGGCATCGGCGCCGATCATCTGCACACCAAACTTTTCCAGCACACCTTCGCGGGCCAGATCCAGGGCGCAGTTCAGCGCCGTCTGGCCGCCCATGGTGGGCAGCAGCGCATCGGGGCGCTCCTTGTCGATAATGGCGGCGACCGTGCGCCATTCCACGGGTTCGATATAGGTGGCATCCGCCATGGCCGGATCGGTCATGATGGTGGCCGGATTGGAGTTCACCAGTATCACCCGGTAGCCCTCTTCCCGCAGGGCCTTGCAGGCCTGGGCGCCGGAGTAATCGAACTCGCAGGCCTGACCGATAACAATGGGGCCTGCGCCGAGGATGAGGATGCTTTTGATGTCTGTGCGTTTTGGCATTTCGTATTAACCGTCAGATTTTTTTGAGTTGCACGTTGCACGTTTCACGTTGCACGTAAAGGCGAGGAGCTTTGGTGCTCGACCCGTGTTACGTGAAACGTGAAACTCATTGCACTATCGCGGGCCATCAGCCCTGAACTCACGCTGTACCCTTGCGCGCCAACATGAGTTCCACAAAATGATCAAACAACGGCGCCGCATCCCGTGGCCCGGGGCTTGCCTCAGGATGCCCCTGAAAGCTGAAAGCCGGTTTGTCGGTGCGGTGAATGCCCTGCAGGCTGCCGTCAAAGAGTGAACGGTGGGTGGTGCGAATTGTGGAAGGCAAGGTACTTTCATCCACCGCAAAACCGTGGTTCTGGCTGGTGATCAGTACGGTCTTGTCATCCAGGTTCTGCACCGGATGGTTGGCGCCGTGGTGGCCGAACTTCATCTTGACTGTTTTCGCGCCGGAGGCGAGCGCCAGCAACTGGTGGCCAAGGCAGATGCCGAACACGGGGATATCCGTCTCAAGAAAGGCGCGAATGGCAGCGATGGCGTAATCGCAAGGCTCGGGGTCGCCGGGGCCATTGGAGAGGAAGATGCCGTCGGGATTCATCGCCAGCACTTCGCTGGCAGGCGTTTGCGCTGGCACCACAGTCAGGTCGCAACCGCGATCCACCAGCATGCGCAGGATGTTGCGTTTGACGCCAAAGTCGTAGGCCACCACCTTGAAGCGACCGGTTTGCGGCTTGCTGTGGCCACCGCCCAGCGCCCACGACCCCTCGTTCCAGGGGTAGACACTGGCAGCGCTGACTTCCTTCGCCAGGTCCATACCCTTGAGCCCGGCAAAGCCCCTGGCGTGGGCAATGGCTTCAGCCTCATTCACTTCACCAGCCATCAGGCAGCCATTCTGGGCGCCTTTCTCGCGCAGGATGCGGGTCAACTTGCGGGTGTCGATATCGGCAATGCCGATAATATTGCGCTCGCGTAAATAGCCGTCGAGGGTCTTCTGGCTACGGAAATTGCTGGCCACCAGCGGCAAATCGCGGATCACCAGACCCGCCGCCCAGACACTGCCGGACTCTTCATCTTCGCTGTTGACGCCGGTATTGCCGATATGGGGATAGGTGAGGGTCACTATTTGACGGGCGTAGGACGGATCGGTGAGTATTTCCTGATAGCCGGTCATTGATGTATTGAAAACCACTTCACCGCTGGAAATACCATCAGCACCAATGGCTATACCCCGGAACAGGGTCCCGTCTTCAAGCGCAAGCAAAGCGGGCCGACTATTATCGGATTTCAACACATACTCCTTACATTTGGACAGGGACAACAAGAACGCTGGCGGCAGCCTGACAACAAAAAAGCAGGTTGCAAAAAAACGAGATGAATGACTGGATTCATCTCGTTTTTTAAGGATTCTGGATCATGCGCCTCACTCGGGAATCAGGCCCTGACAAGCGGCCAAAACCTGAGGAGCGATTGTAGGGGATCAACCCGGGTGTGTCCACCCTGTATTGCCCTGCCCGGCGGGATTAACCCAGGGGCAGATCACTTGATTCCCAACACATCCTGCATATCGAACATGCCCTGCTGGCGATCGGCAAGCCAGTGTGCTGCCCGCACGGCACCGCGGGCAAAGGACATGCGGCTTGAGGCCTTGTGGGTGATTTCGACGCGCTCGCCATCGGCGGCAAATGTCACAGTGTGATCGCCGACAATATCGCCGGCCCGCACCGTGGCAAAGCCGATGGTTTGCCGGTCGCGGGCACCGGTAATCCCCTCGCGCCCGTAAACCGCCACCTGCTTCAGATCGCGACCCAGGGCGCTGGCCACTACTTCACCCATGCTCAGGGCAGTGCCGGATGGCGCATCGACCTTGTGGCGGTGATGGGCTTCGTAGATTTCGATATCAACGTCATCCCCCAACACCCGCGCCGCCATATCGAGCAGCTTGAAACACAGGTTGACGCCGGTGCTGAAGTTGGAGGACATGCAGATCGGCGTCTTTTCAGCCGCAGCCTGGATGCGGGCTTTCTGTTCGGCTGAAAAGCCCGTGGTGCCCAGCACCAGGCCCTTGCCATGGGCCGCACACAACTCCACATTGACAATGGACGATGTCGGCACGCTGAAATCAATCAGCACATCGAAGTCATCGATGACCGCCGCCAGATCTCCGCTGACTGTCACCCCGTTGCGACCAAGACCGGCCAGCTCGCCCGCATCGGCCCCGACCAGCGAGCTGTCGGGGCGTTCAATCGCTGCGGCCAGCTGCAGTTCGGAATGATTGGTAATGGCTTCGACAAGCGTCTTGCCCATGCGTCCGGCTGCACCGGTCACCGCGATTCTGATCATGCTGATTCCTGTCATTTTATGATGTGAGATGTGAGATGAGAGACGTCTCTCATCTCACATTCCCTTACATTGTAAAGCCGTCAAAGAACTTTTTGACACCTTCAAACCAGCTGGTTTGGCGGGGGGAATTTTTCTGTCCGCCCAGGTCAGTATGAAATTCAGCCAGCAACTCCTTCTGACGGGCACTGAGATTGACCGGCGTTTCCACCACCACCCGGCACAGCAGGTCGCCAAGGCCACCGCCGCGTACACTGGGCACGCCCTTGCCGCGCAACCTGAAGAGGCGGCCCGTCTGGGTTTCAGGCGGCACTTTCAGCTTGACCTTGCCCGACAGGGTGGGCACTTCGAGCTCGCCACCCAGTGCTGCATCGACAAAACTGATGGGCACTTCGCAATAGAGATTGCGGCCATCGCGCTGGAAGATATCGTGTTCGCGCACCATGATCTGCACATAGAGATCGCCGGGCGGACCACCGGTAGTACCCGCTTCGCCTTCACCGGCAAGGCGAATGCGGTCGCCGTTATCGACGCCTGGCGGCACTTTCACAGACAGGTTTTTGACCTCTTCACGGCGACCCTGACCGTGACAGCTACCGCAGGGGTCAGTGATCAGCACCCCGCGACCGCGGCATTTCGGGCAGGTTTGCTGCACCGAGAAAAAACCCTGGGACATGCGCACCTGACCAACACCGCCGCAGGTGCCACAGGTGGACGGCTGGGTTCCCTTGCGGGCGCCGCTGCCATCACAGACTTCGCAGCTCACCAGGCTGGGCACGCGGATGGTGGTGGTGACACCCCGCACTGCTTCCTCCAGGTCGAGCTCGAGGTTGTAGCGCAGGTCAGAACCCCGCGCCGGGCCGCCGCGACTGCGACCACCACCGCCGAAAATATCGCCAAATACATCGCCGAAAATATCGCTGAAACCACCGGCACCACCCTGACCACCAGCGCCATTGCCGAGACCTTCATGACCAAAGCGGTCGTAGGCGGCGCGCTTTTCGGCATTGGAGAGCACTTCATAGGCCTCGGAGGCTTCCTTGAATTTGTCCTCGGCATCGTGGTCGTCGGAATTGCGGTCGGGGTGGTATTTCATCGCCACCCGCCGGTAAGACTTCTTGATGTCAGCCTCAGAGGCGCCCCTATCGACGCCCAGTATTTCGTAGTAATCCCGTTTAGCCATTCGGTGTTCCCAGCCTGAAATGCAAAAAAGAGGTATCAAACCTCTTGGTAGGGGAGATGTTCAACGGGAAACGGGAGACGGGGCGCAACCCACGTCTCCCGTTTCCCGTCTCACATCTCACACATAAGGTTTACTTTTTGTCCGCGTCCTTCACTTCCTCGAACTCGGCATCAACCACATCCTCGGCGGTCTGAGCGTTTTCGCCAGCGTCGCCTGCGCCTGGATTTTCAGCCTGGGCCTGTTCGGCGTAGAGCTTCTGGGCCAGGTTCGCAGAGGCTTCCGACAGCTTGCCGGTGGCCGCTTCAATGGCGTCTTTGTCGTCACTTTTCAGCGCTTCTTCGACGTCCTTGATGGCGGCTTCGATGGCGGTCTTCTCCTCTTCGGATGCCTTGTCGCCTGCATCGGCCAGGGTTTTGCTGACGGCGTGAACCAGGCTGTCAGCGGCGTTGCGGGCGTGAACGAGGTCTTCGAACTTCTTGTCTTCCGCCGCATTGGCCTCGGCATCGCGCACCATTTGTTCAATCTCTTCGTCCGACAGCCCGGAAGAGGCCTTGATGACGATGGACTGTTCCTTGCCGGTGGCCTTGTCCTTGGCAGACACGTGCAGAATACCGTTGGCGTCGATGTTGAAGGTCACTTCGATCTGCGGCAGGCCGCGCGGCGCCGGGGGAATATCCGCGAGGTCAAAGCGGCCCAGGGATTTATTCTGGGACGCCTGTTTGCGCTCGCCCTGTACCACATGAATGGTCACGGCAGTCTGGTTGTCATCGGCGGTGGAGAACACCTGGGACTTCTTGGTGGGGATGGTGGTGTTCTTCTCGATCAGCGGAGTGGCGATACCGCCCATGGTTTCGATACCCAGGGACAGGGGCGTCACATCCAGCAGCAGCACATCTTTCACATCACCGGACAACACGGCGGCCTGGAGGGCGGCGCCTACTGCCACAGCTTCGTCGGGGTTGACGTCCTTGCGGGGCTCCTTGCCGAAGAAATCCGTCACCTTTTGCTGTACCAGGGGCATGCGGGTCTGGCCGCCAACGAGGATAATCTCGTCGATCTGGGCAGTGGTCTTGCCGGCATCCTGAAGAGCCAGCTTGAGCGGCTCCAGGGAGCGATTGACCAGGGATTCCACCAGGGATTCCAGCTTGGAGCGGGTCAGCTTGACGACCAAGTGCTTGGGACCGGTAGCATCGGCAGTGATATAGGGCAGATTCACTTCGGTCTGCTGGCTGGAAGACAGCTCGATCTTGGCCTTTTCAGCCGCTTCCTTGAGGCGCTGCATGGCCAGGGCGTCGCCCTTCAGGTCAATGGTGTTTTCCTTCTTGAACTCATCGGCCAGGTAGTTGATGAGGGTCATGTCGAAGTCTTCGCCACCGAGGAAGGTGTCACCATTGGTGGAGAGCACTTCAAATTGCTTCTCACCATCCACATCGGCGATCTCGATGATGGAGATATCGAAGGTGCCACCACCCAGGTCATAGACGGCAATCACACGGTCACCACCGGCCTTGTCCATGCCGTAGGCCAGGGCCGCAGCGGTGGGCTCATTGATGATGCGCTTGACGTCGAGACCGGCGATACGACCGGCATCCTTGGTGGCCTGGCGCTGGGAATCGTTGAAGTAGGCAGGCACGGTGATCACCGCTTCGGTGACCGCTTCGCCGAGGTAATCCTCAGCGGTTTTCTTCATCTTCTTCAGCACTTCGGCAGAAATCTGCGGCGGGGCTTTCTTGTCGCCTTTGACATCCACCCAGGCATCGCCATTGTCGGCCTTGATGATCTTGTAGGGCACCATGCCGATGTCCTTCTGGACCACAGAGTCGTCGAAGCGACGGCCAATCAGACGCTTGATGGCGTAGAGAGTATTGTGGGGGTTGGTTACCGACTGGCGCTTGGCCGCCTGGCCCACCAGAATCTCGCCGTCTTCGGTAAACGCCACGATGGAGGGCGTGGTGCGCGTGCCCTCGGCATTTTCGATAACGCGGGCCTTGCCACCTTCCAGCACTGCCACGCAGGAGTTGGTGGTCCCCAGGTCAATTCCAATTATCTTTCCCATTCCAGTTTCTCCACAAAGAGTTTCAGGTTGCTTGTTGGCTATATTGGTGCAGTACGGAATTTTTCAAGGCCGGACTGCAAATTTCAGGGCTCCAGGGGCACTTTTGCCAGCGGGGAGCACGACTATCAGGCGCCCTTGGCGACCACCACCATGGCGGGCCGCACCAGGCGGCCATTGAGCTGGTAGCCTTTTTGCAGCACCTCAATGACCGTATTGGCCGCAACACCGGGGATTGGCGCCGTGGCCACCGCTTCGTGCAGCTCGGGATTGAAGGGCTGGTCCTTGGGGTCGATGCGCTCCACATTGAAACGGCGCAGCACATCGAGCAGGTTCTTGAGGGTCAGATCGACCCCTTCTGCCACGGTGGTAAATGTCTCGTCACTGCGGTCGATGGCGGCCACCGCGCGCTCCAGGTTATCCACTACCGGCACCAGATCGCCGACAAACTTGTCGAGGGCGAACTTGTGGGCATTCTCCACATCGCGGTCGGTGCGACGGCGCAGGTTTTGCATTTCGGCATGGGCCAGCAGTAAATTTTCTTTGAGGCTGTCTATTTCGGCCTGCAGGCTGGGCGCACTGTCAGCGGCGCGAATTTCCTCGGCGGCAATGGCCGCCTCATCAACGGGGGCCTGCCCTTCAGTGGCTGGTTGTGGCTGCTCTTCCGGCAAACTGTCTTTATCGTGATGCTGTTGATCTTCAGTGGACACGCTGGCACTCCATAGGTTTTGGCGAATAGTTGCAATATTGGGTCGCCCCGCGATTATTCAAGGGCAACCTGTCTGTTAACCCCGCCACAGTTCCGGTATAAATGACGCTGGAACCAAATCCCAAAACGGGCACCCATCGCTGGCAACCACTTCTTTTGCTTCAGGACATATCATCTTTGCTGACATCCCTGACCATCAAAAACTTTACCCTGGTTGAGCACCTGGATATGGAGTTCAGCCCCGGTATGACCACCATCACCGGCGAGACCGGGGCGGGCAAGTCCCTGGTGCTGGACGCCCTCGGCATGGCCCTGGGTGATCGCGGCGACACCGATCGCATCCGCGCCGGAGCCGATCGCGCCGAAGTCAGCGCGGTGTTCGCCATCGACAACAACCCCCTTGCCTCAGTCTGGCTGGCAGACAACGATCTGGCACAAGGCAGCGAATGCCTGATGCGCCGCATTATCACCAGCGAAGGCCGCTCGCGGGGCTTTATCAACGGCCAGCCCGCCACCATGCAGCAGCTCCAGCAACTGGGGGAGCTGATGATCGACATTCACAGCCAGCACGAGCATCAGTCGCTGCTCAAGCGCGACACCCACCGCCGCCTGCTGGATCTGTTCGCCGATGGCGAGGCCCTCGCCAGCGAGGTCAACCAGCGGTATCGCGACTGGCATGGAGTCAGGCAGCGCCTCGAGGACCTGGAAAGCCACGCTGACGATATTGAGGCCAGACGGGTGCTGTTGCAGTTCCAGGCAGAAGAACTCGACGCCCTGGCCCTGGGCGAAAACGAACTGGCGGAACTGGAAAAGGAGCAGCATCTGCTGGCTAACGCCGAACATATCCTGCGCGACAGCCATGCCGCCCTCACCCTCTGTCGCGATGGCGAGCAGGGGGATGCCCGCACCCTGCTGGGACAGGCGCTGCACCTGCTGCAGGTGCAGCCGGATAAAACTACCTACCTGACCGAGGCGGAAAACCTGCTCGATTCGGCACTGATCCAGCTCGACGAAGCAGCACGCGAAATACAGCGCCACATCGACAGCTTCGACCTCAACCCCGAGCGCCTGCTGGAGGTGGAAGAGCGCCTCAGCCTTGTCTACCAGCTGGCCCGCAAACACCGGGTCAAGCCCGATGCCCTCGCCGAACTGCACCGCCAGCTGCGCGAGGAGCTCGAGAATCTCAGCGCTGGCCAGGGTGGCATCGAGGGATTGCGCCAGCAGGAAGCAACGCTGGAAAAGGCGCTAAGCGCGTCAGAAAGCAAACTCAGCGCCCTGCGCAAGTCAGCCGCCAAGCGCTTTGCCGAGGCCGTGAATCAGCAGCTGGCGAGCCTCGCCATGGCCAGCGCCAGCCTGCTGGTTGACCTCGCTCCCACCGGCACACACAGCCCGCAAGGGCGTGAAGTCGTTGAATTCAAGCTCAGCACCAACCCCGGCCAGCCCCACCGCCCGCTGATCAGGATTGCTTCCGGCGGCGAACTGTCGCGCATCAGCCTGGCCATTCAGGTGGTGGCGGCACGCCATACGGATATTCCCACCCTGGTGTTTGACGAAGTCGATGTGGGTATTGGCGGTGCAGTGGCGGAGGTGGTGGGCCGCCTGCTGCGTCAGCTCGGCGAGAAAGGCCAGGTGATCTGCGTAACCCACCTGCCCCAGGTGGCCAGCTGCGCCCACCAGCATATGCTGGCCAGCAAACACAGCAACGGCGCGGTGGCACAGAGCCAGCTTGTGGCGTTGACGCCGGAACAGCGGGTGGATGAGATCGCGCGCATGCTGGGCGGTGCCACCATTACGGCCAACACCCGCGCCAGCGCCGGGGAAATGCTCAAACTGTCGAGGGAGTAAATTGCTCGCGCAGATATGCAGTGGGCAAAGGTGCCACTATTTTGACTTTGTTGACTTCAGCGGCTTCACATACAGCACCAGGCTGTGACCCACCACTTCATAACCCCTTTCGGCAGCGATGCTGGTTTGCAGGCTTTCGATTTCATCGCTGTGAAACTCAATCACCTCACCAGTGGCTGTGCACACCATGTGATCGTGGTGTTCGCCGTGGTCAATTTCGTAGACGGCGGGACCGCTGTCAAAATTGTGCCGCTCCACCAACCCGGCTGACTCAAACTGGGTCAGCACCCGGTATACCGTGGCAATGCCCACATCTTCGCCCGCTTCGAGCAGTGAGCGGTAAACATCTTCCGCTGTGAGGTGACGCTGCTCGGCATTTTCGAGGATCTGGAGAATCTTTACCCTGGGAAGGGTCACCTTGAGCCCCGCCTTGCGCAGCTCCTGATTTTCACCGGCCATTGTCTGACGCCCCTTCTCTCTGATCTATCGAGCAGGTATTATCCACCTTCGCACCGGATACTGGAACCCCATGATGCCATCACGACTTGCTCTAGCCCTGCTGTTCAGCCTGACCCTGGTGTCCGGTTGTTCCTATTTTCAATTTCCCGGCATACACCGGGTCGAAGTGCAGCAAGGCAATATCATCACCCAGGACATGGTCAACCAGCTGCGCCCCGGCATGACCAAGTCCCAGGTGCGCTTTATCATGGGCACCCCGCTGGTGGCTGACAGCTTTCACCAAAACCGCTGGGATTATTACTACAGCGTCAAGAAATCCAATGACGAGCTGAAGCGTGAACAGGTCACCGTTTACTTTTCCGAGGGCAAGCTGACCAATATCCGCGGCGACTATGCCCCCGCAGGGGCCAGCACCAAGGCAGAGGACAAGCCGGACAGTGAGCAGAGTGAAGAGTAATTTGCCACCCGGGATTTGTCCCTGAAGCCTTATTTCCCCCTGTTTTTATCAGCCACAAAAATGCCCGCCAATTGGCGGGCATTTTTATTCATTTCACTGTTATCCCATCTGCGCGAGCACTTCGCCCACAAAGGGCTGATGGGTGGTAATGCCGCCATCCACGGAAAACAGTTGGCCGGTGACGAAGCTAGCATCATCGGAAGCGAGAAATACCACTGCGCCAGCGATATCATCCGGACGGCCAAGTCGGGGCAACAGGGTATGCCGTTCGAGCATCTCAAGGGTTGCCTCTGGCAGCATTTCCCTGGCCAGGGGAGTTACGATCATCCCCGGCAGGATGGCGTTGCAACGCACATTCTGCTTGCCAAACTGGGCAGCTACGTTGCGGGTCAGGCTGTTGATGGCCGCCTTGGAGGAGGAGTAGGCAGGATTGAACACATCCCCCAGGATGGAGGTCCCGGAACTGGTATTGATGACGGAACCGCCACCCCCCTTCACCATCACCGGCACACAGTGCTTGATCATCAGCATGGTGCCACGGGTGTTGACGGTGTAGGCGCGATCCCACACTTCCGCCGTCAACTCAGCGATGGGACCATCGGCGGCCATCTGGGCGATACGGGTATCGGCGGCATTGTTGTGCAGAATGTCGATGCGACCGTAGCGCTCAACCACGGCAGCGGCGAGACCGCGAATGCTCTCTTCGTCCACCAGATCGAGGCGGTAGGCAAAGGCGTCGCCGCCATTGTCGCAGATATCCTTTGCCACCTTGGTGGCGCCGTCGATATTGATATCCGCCAGCACCACTTTGGCGCCCGCTGCGGCCAGGGCGCGAGCGCAGGCTTCACCGATATTGGCGCCGGAGCCACTGACAATGGCTACCCGGCCTTCAAGTTTTTTGCTGTCCATGGATTCACTCTTTATGGGTTATTCACAGGAGGGTTATGAAAAGCCCCTGTACAACCTGCTGCACGCCACTCGTTACAAGTCTGCGGAACAGATTGTCAGGGGCCGTCAGTGTGGGCCCGGGTTCGCCAGCCGGCAACCGGTACCGTTTGATCAGGCACCCAATAGCGCTTTCCAGGTATCCAGATCTTCGCCTGCAGTGAAGAAGCGTTCGTTCATGGGCAAGCCCTTCTGGCCCCACTGGTCATAATTGGCGACCCAGGCCTGCATGCCGTAAATCACCCAGCGGCGGTATTGCTCAAAGATCTCGTCGACACCGGGCACACCCTCAAGACCGCGCGCCAACAGGCACTCCCGGTAGTGCTTGAGCAGATCGCGCTCGGAGGAGCGGCGCTGTTCGATGGAAAGCGCACCGACAGTGAAGTAAGTCAGGTCGCGCCAGGGACGCCCCTTGCGCACCAGTTGCCAATCCATCCACATGCGCTCGCCACTGGGCAGCTTGTAGGTGTTGCCCTGATGGCAATCGCCGAGATTGATGCAGTAAGGGTGATTGCGGGAGTGTTCCCACTCCGCCAGGGCATCGTAGGCGCGCTGCAGTTTGCCGGGGTCGTCGAGATAGTGCTGGGGCAGGATGGCGCGGACGGTGGGACTCTCCAGGTTCAGATCGATCCATTTCTGCATGATGCGGATCTGGTCGTTGTCGATGGGAGTGGCCATGGACACCGGCAGCCAGGGCTGATCCAGCAGCGGACTGTTCCACAGATCGCTGTGCATATGGGCCATGCCTTCGAGGGCGCTGGCGACACCATCGACACCCACATCATCGAGGCTGAAGCCGAATGTTCCGCCGCGCAGGGTCAGGTCTTCGAGGATGATTACACCGTGGCCCTTGCCATCGTCATCCCAGTCGGCGTAGTAACAGGTCGGCACTGGCACCGTCATCCTGTCGCCGAGAAAATGATAAAACTGGGCTTCCAGCAGGCAGATATCGACATCATCAAAACCACCGGAAAAATTCGACTTGAGACACATTTGCTCAGGCAGACCGGCAGCCTTGCCAGCCTGGTTGAAGTGCAGCTTCATGCGCAGTTTGGAGGTGTGGCTGTCGATGTATTGCAGCTCTTCCATGGCCTCCACCACCACGCCCGGGTACTTGTTTTGCAGCGCACTGGTGAGCCACTGGGGGGTCACTTCATCCTTGCTCCAGGGCAATTTGCCGGTGCGGGCCGGATAGGGACGCGGGACAATGGGCGGTGACCTGACTTCTACTACCATGATGCTTCTCCTGCAATCTGCATAATCTTATAAAGTGGATAGAGGGCAACAGCTCGTTGCTCGCGTCGCCCTGTAAAGGAAGTGTTGGCGCTGTCGGCAAGGACAGGAAAATCGCGGGCAGGGTAAAATCCCCATCTCATTAAGTCAATTGTATTAATGGCAGAGAATGTTTACTCTGCATACAATAAGAGTCAGTGGCCCCGGGCTTGATTATCGGCCCCATTGCCGGGTAACTTAGCCGGTCGTGACTTAAATTCCACATTTCCGGTTATTAACCACCGCCTTGTTGAGAGCCAGCCAGACCGATGACAGAGCACCTAAACCACAAGAATAAAGAACGCGGCAACAAGAAGAGCTCCTTCAACATGCACTCCAAGGGCGCGCAAAAATTGATGCTGACCGCCGAGCGCCTGTTTGGTGAACGGGGAATTGATGCCGTCTCCCTGCGTCAGATTGTTAGTGCTGCGGGCCAGGCCAACAGCTCGGCGGTACAGCACCATTTCGGCACCAAGGAAGGGCTGATCCAGGCAGTCTACGATATGCGCCTGCCGGAACTGGATATCGGCCGCAAGCGCCGACTCGACGCCGCCCGCGACAGCAACGGTAATGTGTCGGTGCCACAACTGCTGGTGGCGCTGTATATGCCGATAGTGGAGGATTACGATGAAGTGGCACAAAAAAGTTGTGCCCTGTTCAGCTCGCGCCTGATGCAGGAGGATATCAACAACCACCCCTACTACAGCACCAAGGTGCCGCAGCCCGCTTATGACGAAATCATCCAGCGTATGGGCGCACACTTCAGCTATCTGCCCCATGAGGTGTTGCTGGTGCGCATGCGCCTGGCATCGGAACTGTTCTTTGGCGCCCTCGGCGAGTGGCATCGCCTGAGTCACATGCAGACATCACCCTATCCGGCGCCCGAGCCATTCTGGAATGAAGCCCTGCAGGCCATCGAAGCGCTTTTCAGGTTGCCCTACACAGGCACCAGCTGGCGCGCCACTGCAACCAGTTGACCCTTGTTAACGAGGCTAGCCGATAACGGCGAGAGCCCGGTGCGGCACTATTGAACCTGCGTCCAGATCCAGAAGGGAATCCTCAGCCGCGCTCCCGACGGGATTTTTCTGCGCGCTGCTTGCGCACTTCCTTGGGGTCCGCCTGCAGCGGGCGGTAAATCTCCACCCGGTCGCCGGGCCCAAGCACGTACTCCGCCGGGGCTGCCAGGCCCTTGGAACCGAGCGCCTGGCCAAAAATGCCCATCGGCGACTCGCTGATATCTTCGCCGGGAAATTCATTGGCGATATTCGACAGCGACACCGCCTGCAGGGCCGTGGTGCCGGGGCGCACCTTGAGACTCACCAGCTTTTGCTTGTGGGGCAGCGCAAAGGCCACCTCGACATTGATCAGGTCTTCGGTACTATTCACTGTTGATTCCTGTTGAGTACTTTTGCCATTCACGATTTTTTGCCATAAACCGCAGCGGCGCGGCCAGTCAGCGCCGCCACCAGATTGTTCGCCACTCCGGCAAACAGACTGGTAGCGGCAACCCCCATCAGCCCGCTGTTGGCCTCAAATTCCAGATTAAGGCTTACCTTGCAGGCCTGTGGCGACAGCGCCTTGAACAACCAGGTGCCGCGCAACTGCTTGAAAGGGCCGCTATGGAGCTGCATGGCGATTTCTTCGCAGGGCTTGAGACTGTTACGGGTGGTAAAGCTGTAGCTCACGCCCTTCTTGCGCAAATCCAGCCGCGCCACCATAAAGTCTTCGCCGCGCTCAAGTATCTCGGCGCCGCAACAACCGTCCATATAGGCGGGGTAACTCGCCACATCGTTGACCAGATTGTACATTTCTTCGGCGGAATGCAGCACCAGGGCGCTGCGCTGAATCGCAGTCAACATATCAGGCAAACTTGTTGTAGAGGCCAAACACAAAGATCACTCCGATCGCCAGGGGTGACACGTAACGCAGCAGCCAGTGCCAGATCGCCAGCAACAATGGGCTGGTATCACTCAGGGCTTCCTTGGCCTGATCCCGCTTCATCACCCAACCGGCAAACAGAGCGATCAACAGGCCAATCAGCGGCAACATCACGCTGGCAGTGACAAAATCCATCACGTCAAAAAAGGTATTGCCTGCAATGGTGTAATCCTTCCACAGATTGAAGGACAGTACCGTACCGATCCCCAGCAGCCAGCACAGCGTGCCCAGCAGCAGGTTGGCCGATACCCGGTTGAAGCCCAGCGACTCAATGAGCCAGGCAACACCCGGTTCAATCAGGGAAATCGACGAGCTCCAGGCGGCGATGGTTACCAGTACAAAAAACAGGGTGCCAAAAAACAGGCCGCCCGGCATGTTGCCAAAAATCACCGGCAGGGTCTGGAACATCAGGCTGGGACCGGCGTCGGGCGCCATACCCGGCGTCGCAAATACCATGGGGAAAATTGCCATCCCCGCCATCAGTGCCACCAGGGTGTCGAGAAAGGCAATGGTCACCACAGTGCGGCCGATGGGCGCGCCCTCCGGCATATAGGCGCCGTAGGCCATGATGGCACCCATCCCCAGGCTGAGGCTGAAAAAGGCATGGCCCAAAGCCTCCAGCACACCATCCCAACTCAGGCTCTCATAGCGGAAACTGAACAGAAAACGCGCACCGGCGGCAAAATCGCCGGTATTGACGGCGTAGAGGATCAGCGCCACCAGCAGGACAAACAGCATCGGCATCATGACTCGCGCAGCAACCCCAAGCCCCCGGGTTACACCGCCGATCACCACCCCCATGGTCAATATCATAAAAGCCGTCTGACACAGCAACAGCTGCTGCGGATCGGCCAGCAAGGCGGAAAACCTGGCCGCCGACTCCTTGCCCGTGGCGCCCTGCAAACTGCCGCTGGCCATCTCCACCACGTAATTGAGCGCCCAACCGGCAATCACCCCGTAATAGGACAGAATCAACAACCCGACCACCACACCCAGCCAGCCAATGCTGCGCCACAGGGGATGCGCCCCCGCCTCCCGGACGAGATGGTTCATGGTGTTGATGGGACTCATGCCGCCCCGGCGACCGAGCATCACCTCGGCCATCATCACCGGCACACCCACCAGCAAAATGCACCCCAGGTATATCAATACAAAGGCACCACCACCGTTTTCTCCGGCGATATAGGGGAATTTCCAGATATTGCCCAGCCCCACCGCCGACCCTGTCGCCGCCAGGATAAACGTCCAGCGGCTCGCCCAGGTTCCGTGCAGGCGCCTGTTTCCATCGACCATGGTTCAACCTCGGGATTTTCCCGGATTGTACTCTGTGGCTTACAGCAACAAAACCGCCAGCACAGTAGGAACTCCAACCCGCAGCCCGTATAATCGCGCCATGTCGACCAAATCCAAAAAACAGAACTCCGGCTCCACCACCATCGCCCTCAACAAACGCGCCCGCCACGACTACTTCATCGAAGAGAAGTTTGAGGCCGGGCTCGCCCTGAAAGGCTGGGAAGTAAAGAGTCTGCGAGCGGGCAAAGCCCAGCTCACGGACAGCTATGTCTTTTTCAAGGATGGCGAAGCCTGGCTGCTCAACGCCCTGATCACCCCTCTCGACACCGCCTCCACCCACTTTGTCACCGAGCCGACCCGCTACCGCAAGCTGCTGCTCAACAGGCGCGAACTTGACAAGATTGCCGGTGCTGTCCAGCAAAAGGGCTACACCTGTGTCGCCACTGCCCTGTACTGGAAAAAACACATGGTGAAGTGCGAAATCGCCCTCGCCAAAGGCAAGGCCGAATACGACAAGCGCGACACCGAAAAAGAGCGCGACTGGCAGCGTCAGAAGCAACGCATCCTGCGCCACTCTTGAGCAGCAGATCGACAACCCGACCCGATCCCCACTTGAAATGTGCTAGACTGGCCCCCATCTAACGGATACCCCATTCTGTTTTAAGGGTTATTCACAGGATGAATGTTGACCGGGTCGTTACCGCTCAACAGAAACACCAGGGGGCGTTTTGGATTCGACGCCGGTTACAAAACCCAAGGTGCATGCCGAGATGGCGACGAATCTCGTAAATCCAGAGTCGCAAACCTATAGTTGCCAACGACGACAACTACGCACTCGCTGCTTAAACACCAGTAGAGTGCCGCCTGACCGGAGCCGTGCTTATGCGTCCGGAGCTGAATCTCCCTCGGGGGTGAAAGCGCTCAGACGTCGACCTTCATAAGATCGCAACAAAGCTCGTCCGGGGCAGCGTTGTTAAAACCTTACCGGAATCGCAGTTGGTCTTCCCTGCCTGTCGGGTAGCCTGCTGTTAAATTCAAAGACGGGATAAGCATGTAGAGCCGCGGGCGGAGGACTGGCGGACAGGGGTTCAACTCCCCTCGCCTCCACCACTTCAACATCTAAAGACGTCTCAGGACGTCTTTTTTTGTGTCTAAAATCAGGCATTTAGCCTATTTATTGTCTATAGCCGTCTCAAGAGATCTACTGTGATCCACCACCTTTTGTATTCCATATTGTATTCCAAACTCAAAGCGTGTATTTTTTGGAATACAAAGGACATTTCGGGATACCCATGGGGCGCACGACAACCAGACTTACTGACCGACAGCTTCAGGTGGCCAAACCCAAGGAAAAGGACTATGTCCTATCTGACGGCGACGGCCTACAGCTGCGCATCAGGACAAATGGCTCCCGGCTGTGGAACATCAGCTACCAGCACCCCTCCACGAAGAAAAGGGTCAACATGGGGCTGGGAACATACCCTGAAATATCTCTTGCACTTGCCAGGAAGCTGACCATTGAGGCCAGGGAACTGCTCGCCCAAGGGATTGACCTTAAAACCCACAGAGACCAAAGCAATCTCCAAAAGAAAGCCATTCATGGAAATTCTTTTGAGAAAGTGGCCAAAGAATGGCTTGCGCTAAAGGAACACTCCATTACCCCTGGACATGCTGAAGATATCTGGCGCTCCCTAGAACGCTATATCTTGCCCAAACTGGGTAACACCCCTGTCGCTCAGATAACAGCGCCACTCGTCATTGGCATCCTCAAACCCATTGAAGCCAAAGGAAATCTGGAAACCGTCAAGCGGCTAACCCAGCGCCTCAACGAGGTTATGACCTATGCCGTGAATGGCGGAATGGTTCTTGCGAATCCGCTAAGCGGTATCAAAGCGAATTTCAGGAAGCCGAAGAAGGAACATCTCGCGACATTGAAACCCCAGGAGCTTCCAGATTTGATGGTAGCCATCGCAAATGCCAGTATCAGACGAGTAACGCGCGCCCTGATCGAGTGGCAACTTCACACAATGACTCGCCCATCGGAAGCAGCCGGAACCCGGTGGGATGAAATAGACTTCGACACGAAGACCTGGATTATTCCCGCATCCAGGATGAAACGAGGCCGGGACCACACGGTGCCGCTGACGGAGCAATCTCTGGCCATTCTGGAGGCCATGAAGCCCATCAGCAGCCATCGGGAGTTCGTATTTCCCTCTGACAAGGAGCCGAGGACACACTGCAACAGCCAAACGGCCAATATGGCACTGAAGCGTATGGGTTTTGGGGGACGGCTTGTTAGTCACGGGCTGAGGTCACTAGCCAGCACTACTCTTAATGAAGAGGGTTTTGATGCCGAACTCATCGAGGTCAGCCTCTCTCATGTGGACAAAAACCAGGTTCGTAACGCCTACAATAGGACTGATTACCTGGAGCGTCGGCGACCGTTGATGGCGTGGTGGAGCAATCGAATCGAAGAGGCTTCCAAAGGCAGCTTGTCCGTCGCTGGATTCAAGGGTTTTAAGGTCTTGAGCGGCAGTTAGTATTTAGAGTGTTGTTAACCCCATCTACGCGAAAATCACTTCCTGACGCTAATTGAAACCGGCGATGTGGATGGGCAATAACCTACTTAAACGACACTCCATCGGACCTTGCGCCATCCGCTTTATTTTCAGTGCTGGATCTCACTCCATCCCCCGTAAGTAGTTCATAAGCTCGAACACCCAAGGCCTCCGCCAAGGCTTCCACCGCACCCAAGGTGATATTGCGGCCGCGACGCTCTATCAGACTGATGAATGTCCTGTGCATACCCGACTTCTCCGCCAACGCCTCCTGAGACAACCCCTGTTCTCGTCGCAGACTGATGATATTTGCCGCCAGAACCCCAAGCAGTTCCTGACTGCAATGCTTGTACTTTTGCCTTTTCTCTTCTGTCACGCGAAAACCCAACATTCCCAAGGTCTTAGCATTTCAGGCTAATGAATACCATTCATCTACAGACTACTCGACGACAGACTATTGGTTACATTTTGAAAATTGTTTGTTATAGTTCTTTGGTACTCTCAATCTGGAGTCATGAATGACCGGCTTTGAACTGAGGGGGTATTCCACGGTGGTTTTGACCATGAACTTCTTAGTGTAGAACGTGGCAACAAACACAGATTGTGCATTATTCAGACCAGTGGTAATTCTGGCATGGCGGCTTGTCATCCATCCTCTTCTGGTGTGCGAACTACGGATATCCCCTGAGACTAGCCAGATGAAAACTCAGTCCACCACCAAAAGGGATGCGCCATGGAAGCAACAGAACAACAATCTACACAAGACAAGCCCTGGTTTTACGAAGACGCCGGTCAACGCAAAGGCGGCCTTTCACACGGGGAAATAGTCGATCTCATCAAATCCGGCAAACTTTCCCATGGCTCCACCGTGTGGAAAAAGGGGTTTACGGACTGGATAACGATCGAGAATACAGAATTACGCCCCCATCTGGATGAAAGCTCTCCCCCACCATTAACAGGAGTGCACGTCAACAATACCGTGGTCTGGATACTGGCCTTAGCACCGCTCCTTGGCTTTTTCCTGGAAGCCTTCATCGCCGGGATGATCTACAGCAACGACCCATACCGTGCCGAGTCCGCAGCCTTTAGTGGTGAGTTTTTTTACATCACGGTAATGCTGAATGTAGCGCTGTCGTTTTGGGACGAGAAGAAGCTCAAGAATGGAGGAACAAACACAGAGAAATTCAACGGCATGGTCTGGTTGGTTCCCGTTTATCTCTACCAGCGCGCCAAAGCTCTCAAGCAGAATCTCGCTTATTTCATTACCTGGATCGCTTGCTTTGTACTCGTCGTGGCAGCCACACAAACCTGACGCGCACTTCTGGATCGCCAAAAAGGAATCAACATGAAACAACTGTTTTTACCCCTAACGCTTCTGCTAATACTTTCTGCCTGCACCGATGGACCGCCACCGGTGGATGTCGTGGCCTACTCCAGAACTGAGCGCGCTGGCACTTTCACCCTTCCCTTTACGGATGTAAACATCATCGCCAAAGTTGACGAGATTGAGATTCAGGAAATTATCGTCAATAGAGGAAACTGCGACACCTCGGGATTAGATAATCGGCTGCCAAGGACTCTCCAATTCGGCAAGAAGCTTCTTGCGACCTTTAGTGCGAGCTGCGAGGTGGCTCAAGTCGATGTCGAAACTGACCAAGGGGATTGGACATTCACCTTTGATCCATGAGAAGCCTGTATCCACCACCAGAACCCATCCAAACAGCCATGCCCAAGGCTTTCTCGCCTGCCGCACGGCCTAGACAGTAAGTAATAGACTGGAACACCGTCGGTTGGCCGGACCTGACTCTCTCAATCGGCTGTTTTTCAAACCTATATCACCTCTATGAGCCCGGCGGACTCCCTGCCGGGCCTTTCCACTCATACGAGGTAATTCCCATGACACGTTGTCCCGTCTGTCGTTCTGATCATGTTCTCACCCGCAACTACGCCAAGCGCGTGGGGCGCACCCTGGGTACCGCTGCCGGTATCGGCGCCGGTGTTTCCGCCACACTGAAGGGCGCCCGTATCGGCACCCAGGTGGGATGGGTGGCTGGCCCTCCCGGTCGTCTCGTTGGCGGCCTGACTGGCGCCATTGTCGGCACCCTGCTATGGGGGGTGATGGGCGGCAAAGCTGGCGCCACCCTGGGAGAGGTGGTGGACGAGCACATGCTCGACAATCACCAGTGCCTGCGCTGTGGCCATCGCTTCAGTGAACCCTCCAATCACCTGGTGATCGACGGTCATTTCATGGCCACCCCACCGACTGAGGATCGGAGTCGCTACGCTGACGCAGGCTATCCAGGCGACTATCCCGAGGCCTACGCCTGAGGTGGAGGGACTCCCCCCTCATCTTCTTTCTTCCTTCTTTACACCTTTTTGATTTCACATCTCCCGGCTGCTGCGGCAGCTGGGTTATGTCTGTTACTGACAGGAGATTTACCATGGCACATCTCATCGACAATATGGCCTATGTGGGCCAAACCCCCTGGCACGGTCTGGGCAATCGGCTCACCGCCAACCGGCCCATCGAGGATTGGGTCATTCAGGCCGGTCTGAACTGGCGTATCGAGGAAACCCCTGTGCGCTTTCTAATTGGCGATCGGGGACACCTGGGGGAGATCAAGGCATTCCCCGACAGCAAGGTGCTCTACCGCTCTGACACCCATGATCCCTTGTCGGTGGTGGGCCACCGCTACAACGTGGTTCAGCCCCAGGAGATCCTGGAGTTCTACCGGGATCTGACGGAGGTATCCGGCTTTGCCCTGGAGACTGCGGGATCGCTCAAGGGCGGGCGCAAGATCTGGGCCTTGGCCCGTACCGGGCAGTCCACGGCGCTCAAGGGCAAGGATGTGAGTAATGCCTACATCCTGCTGGCCACCGCCTGTGACGGCACCATGGCTACCACGGCCCAGTTCACCAGCATCCGGGTGGTGTGTAACAACACCCTGGCGGTGGCCCTGAACCAGCAGTCCAGCGGGGCGGTGAAGGTGCCCCACCGCTCGGTCTTCGATGCCGACAGTGTGAAGCAGCAACTGGGCATCACGGTGTCGTCCTGGGATCAGTTCATGTACCGGATGAAGGTCTTAAGTGAGCGCCCGGTGAAGCATCACGAGGCCAAGAACTACCTGTTGCGGGTCTTCTCGGACCCCGCCAAGGCGGTGACTGGCGCCAACACCAACGAACGAGCCATGGCCAAGTCGCTGAAACTGTTCGAGGGAGAAGGCCGGGGCGCAAGGCTGCCGTCGGCACAAGGGACAGCCTATGGATTGCTGAATGCGGTGACGGAGTTTATCGACCACGAGCGGCGTGCCCGCAGCGTGGATTCCCGGCTGGATTCCGCCTGGTTCGGCCAGGGCGCGACCATCAAACGCAAGGCATTGGATGAAGCGTTGTTGATGGCGGCCTGATTCCAGCATCTCCAATGCTTCAACCCTTCGCTGTCTAATTTTCCTTTCGCGCTCTACCTCACACTCAACCACCGCATATCGCCCCAGGCAGAGCATTGGCTCTGTCTGGAGTTTTTGCGTTAAGGAGACTGAATCATGCGAGCACACACAACCACCGGAGGATCCAAGCGTCCTGCACTGCGCCTGGTCTCCACCCGTAACTTGCCCCGCGCGGATTGGCTGGCGGTGCGCAGACAGGGAATCGGCGCCAGCGATTCCGCAGCCGCCGTGGGCCTCAACCCTTACCAGTCGCCCCTGGAACTGTGGCTGGTCAAAACCGGGCGGGATGCCAACCTGCCGGTGGACGATCCCAACGATGAATCCTCACCCATGTACTGGGGGACCATTCTGGAACCCATCGTGGCGGCTCATTACACCAAGCGCACCGGTCGCAAAGTGCGGCGGGTGAACTCAGTACTGCGCCACCCGGACCCGGACAAGGCCTGGATGATCGCCAACCTGGATTATTCCATTACTGGCGATAGCCAGGTGCAGTTACTGGAGTGCAAAACTGCCGGGGAGTATGGCGCCCGGCTATGGCGGGAGGGCGTGCCGGAGTATATCCAGTGTCAGGTGCAACACCAGCTGGCAGTGACCGGCAAAGCCGCCGCCGATGTCTGCGTGCTGATCTGTGGCCAGGAAATCCAGATTCACCGGATCGAACGGGATGAAGCGCTAATTGCCAATCTCATTGCCCTGGAACGGCGCTTCTGGAACTACGTCATCAGCGATACCCCACCACCCGCCGATGGCAGTGATTCTTCAGCCAGGGCGTTGCAATGTCTGTTCCCTCAGGACAACGGGGATACCCTGGACTTGGCCACCGATTCACCGCTGTGCGCCGTCTTTGATGCTCTGGTTTCCACACGGGAGGAGATCGGCACTCTGGAGCGGGTGGAAAGTGACCTGAAGCAAACCATCCAACAAACCCTGGGCGATGCCACCAAGGCGGTGTTCCACTCGGGCTATGTGACCTGGAAACGCAGCAAGGACAGTCACGGATTGGATGTGGCCACCCTGCTCAAGGATAACCCCCACCTCCTTAATCAATACCCCCTGGTCAAGCCGGGAAGCCGCCGCTTTCTGGTGAAGACCTAAACGATTTACTCATTCACCCCCTGTGGTTTGGCGGTGTCCGGGCGCGTGCCTGGCACCGTCTTTTTTAACCCCGGTGTTTATACCCTGTCTTTATTCCCCGCCGTGATCTCGCGGTGTTCATTCCTCTATTTACTTCATTCACGTCAAGGAGATTTACCATGATCAAAGGCCTCGCCATTACCCCACCCGTGCTGGGGAGAATCAGCATCGGTCGTATCGTCGAAAAGGACGGCAAGCGGCTGCCCGAGAAAGACGATCAATTCACCATCACCAGCCAGATGCAAAGTAAGGATGGCTGGATCAATCACCCCCTGGACAGCGAACTGCGTCAACAGGCGGAGGGCGGCAAGTTGCGCAGCATTCCGGTGACAATGTTGTTTGACGATCCTGATCTCAACTTTCGCGCTGAGTACACATTGTTCGACCGTACCAATGGGCGACCCATCTGTGCCGGTGACGGGGCCAACTGTCGTCGCCACACAGCCGAGGGCATGGCCACCCTGCCCTGTCCATCGCCGACCCTCTGCACCCTGGGAGCAGGAGGCCGATGCAAGGCCTATGGCCGCTTGAATGTGAAGATTGGCGAGGATGACAGCCTCGGCACCTTCATCTTCCGCACCACCGGCTTCAACAGCATCCGCACCCTGATGGCCCGGCTCGCCTATTTTGAAGCCGTCTCAGGGGGATTGCTGGCCTGTATGCCACTGGAACTGAAGCTCAGAGGCAAGAGCACCACCCAGAGCCACCGCACACCAATCTTTTATGTAGACATCGGCGTGCGAGAGGGCTTGACCCTGGAGGAGGCCATCACCCAAGCCCAAGCCACGGATAGACAACGCAAGGCGTCCGGTTACAACCAGCAGGCCTTGGATACTGCGGCCAGACTGGGCTTTGCCAACGCCGCGTTTGAGGAGGATGACGAAGAAGTACCGGCGATTCTGGAGGAGTTCTATTCCGACAATCCAACCGACATGCCAATCAACAATCGCACCGATACCGTCGAAACATCCAGTCCAATGACCTCTGCCCAATCCCCTGGTCAGCAAAAGCCAGGTCTGGCGGCAAAGCTGCAACAGAAGGCAACAATACCCCACAACGCAAGCCATCAACCTCAGGAGTCGCCAGCAGGCTCAGACGCGGCCACCTGAACCAGTCCTTTCACACCCCACACCAACATAAACCCCCAGCCACAGCTGAACGCTGTGGCTGGAGTACCCTACGAGGAAAACCATATGAAATCTGAAATCAAGGAATGCCGTGCCTATGCGGTCCGGACCAAAGATTCCGATCACGACCTGCGGTTGCTCAACGAAGAGGATGTACTGACCACGGCCAAAACCATCATGGAATCCCGTTTTGCCCGCAGCCATTATCTCACCAGCCCGGACATCACCCGGCAATACCTGACGCTGGCTTTGGCCAATGAACCCAGGGAGGTATTCGCGATCATCCTGCTTGACAGTCACCATGGCGTATTGGGGCTGGAGACGCTGTTCTACGGTACCATTGATGGTGCGAGCGTCTACCCCCGGGAGATCGTTAAAACCGCTCTGGATGCCAATGCGGCCGCAGTCATCCTGGTTCACAACCATCCCAGCGGCCATCCTGAGCCAAGCCAGGCAGACCAGCAGATCACCGACAAGATCGTCAACGCATTACAGACAGTAGATGTAAGAACACTAGACCATCTGATTGTTGCAGGATCAGCAGTGCTTAGCTTCGCTGAGCGGGGCTTATTGCACAGTTAATCTCCCAATGCTACTAGCAGGCTGTTGAAAAACCCCTGATATGGGATAATACACAGAACAAATTTCGATGAGCAATAACTATGCGCGGCGAAGTGACTCTCCAGACATCCATGTTCAGCTATGTTGACCT
>Ga0209347_1001242_pt1 | contig 44295 bp, 37 predicted proteins | sample AutmiccommuBRH23_FD_187382 | JGI IMG/M metagenome (GOLD analysis project Ga0209347, IMG submission 187382) | Deep subsurface microbial communities from Mt. Terri, Switzerland - Autotrophic microbial communities BRH/23 (SPAdes) (version 2) | ecosystem: Environmental > Aquatic > Deep subsurface >... | reverse complement strand
TAACGACCGAGCCTACGGAATGCCGAGCCGGCTGCAGGACGCAGCCGGAAGCCGGAATCGACGCAAGGATGCGGCGTTGGAGGCGGTCGGCATTCCGTTGGCGACCGAGTTTAGAGACAGTTGCAGCAGGAGGTTATGCAGGCCGGACTTAAATCGCTCCACCTACCCATTAGCGACCATGTAGCGACCCAAAAAGGAAAGGGGACACACCTCTCCAGTGTGATTGCCTCAGGTGGTCAGAGGAATGTCCCCGATGCTTAGACGGCGGAAGCCAGAAGCCAGAATACTGTTTATCTTGCGATCAGCAGTGGGTCTGTGCTATTATTTTCGTTAGGATAGCGGGATAAACGGGGGATGAGGCAATGTGCGAAAAGCCGAATAATACAGGCGGAGATTATATTGTGGTAAAAGCTTTGGACAACGGGGTTACCATTATAGGCCTCACCAGGGGCAAGGATACAAAATTTCACCACTCGGAAAAGCTGGATAAAGGCGAAATAATGGTGGCTCAATTTACCGAACACACCTCAGCCATTAAAATAAGAGGTAAGGTTGAAGTGCTGACCAAAAACGGTAAGATGAGGACAGACGAATAATATGAAAATATCCGGGGATCTTTGCGGTCTGCGGATATTTTTTTATTTTTTAAAAGGAATAAGCAGTTAATGAGTAGAAAAGACTAATTCGTGTTCGTACTGCTGGGGAGGAGGAATTCTGAAGTGTGGACCGTAGTATATATTGCGCCTCACATGAGGGAAGCCGAAAAAATAAAAAATGTGCTCTCAAGCGAGGGTTTTCTGGTGAAACTTAAAACAGTGGGAATATCCCATGTAAATGAATGCGGGCCCGTTGAAGTCCTTGTTCCCGAATCCGAGGTGGAAGAGGCAACGGAAATAATGAACGTTTATAAACTGTCGGGGAGGCAAGGTAACGTTTCAAGTTATCCGGTCAAAAATTGAATTATCGGCGCAGATATTATTGCATATACTAATTGCATCTGTTGTTTGAACGGAGGGTGGCCGGTGCAAAGAATAGGAGTGCTTACCAGCGGCGGTGATTCGCCGGGAATGAATGCTGCCATCAGGGCCGTTGTAAGGAAGGCAATTTACCACGGCGTGGAAGTCATAGGGATAAAACACGGATATACCGGGTTCATAGAGGCGGAAATGGCCCCCATGAACCTCGGATCAGTGGCTGATATAATACACAGGGGCGGCACAATATTACAGACGGCCAGATCAGAGGAATTCAAGGCGCCCCAGGGAAGGGCCAGAGCGTCTCAGAATGTAAAGAGATTCAGACTGCAGGGATTGGTTATAATTGGAGGAGACGGCTCCTTCCGGGGCGGGCTTCAGTTTTACCGGGAATACAAAATCCCGGTAGTTTGCGTTCCCGGCACCATTGATAATGATATTCCGGGGACGGATTGTTCCATAGGCTTCGATACCGCAGTAAATAACGTGGTTGACGCCATCAACAAGATCAGGGATACTGCAACCTCCCATGAGAGAACCTTTATTATAGAGGTGATGGGTCGTGAATCAGGCTACATAGCCCTGGCAGCCGGACTGGCCGGGGGAGCCGAGACCATTGTCATACCGGAACTTTCGGCCAATGTAGAGGAGATATGTGATAAACTGTGCCGTGGATACAAAAGGGGTAAACTGCACAGCATCATCATTGTAGCCGAAGGGGCGGCCAGTGGACTGGAAATGGGTCGCCAAATAAAGGAAAAAACTGGTTTTGATACCAAGGTAACCATACTGGGACACCTGCAAAGGGGAGGAACTCCCACGGCGTATGACCGGATACTGGCCAGCAGGCTTGGAGCCGAGGCTGTGGAACTGCTGATAAGCGGAGAAACCTGCAAGATGGTGGGTATGGTATCTGGAAAAATAGTGGCCGAGAACCTGGAAGAAATACTTTCCGGCAAAAAGGAGATAGATATGGATATCTATAATCTTGCGGCCATACTGTCCATATAATTCGATAAAAGAAATATATTTATAAACAACGGTTATGGGGGGGTATCCGATGCTTCGCACCAAAATTGTCTGTACTGTAGGGCCGTCCGCCGAGAGAATTCCGGTACTGATGAAAATGATACAGGCCGGGATGAATGTGGCCAGATTTAATTTTTCTCACGGAACCCACCAGGACCACGCCCGCAGACTGGATTTAATCAGGGAGGCCGCCCGTAAAACCGGAAAAAATGTAGCTGTAATGCTGGATACAAAGGGTCCGGAAATAAGGCTGGGATATCTGGAGGATGAACCGATTACCCTGGAGACCGGGAAAAGAATAACCGTAACAGTAAATGATATAAAGGGAAATGAGAATATCCTACCGGTCACCTACCGGGGACTTCCCAGGGATGTTTGCCCCGGTGACAGGATATTGATTGCTGATGGGCTGATAGAGTTGAGGGTATTGGAAAAAAACAGGAAGAATGTGGAGTGCGAGATAATAAACGGCGGGGAGATCACCTCGCAAAAAGGGGTAAACCTGCCGGGGGTTGTGGTCAACATACCGGCAGTCACCGACCGGGACATTGACGACATAATTTTTGGAATTAAAAACGGAATGGATTTCATAGCTGCGTCATTTATCCGCAAAGCCAACGATGTGCTGGCCATCAGGCAGATTATAGAGGAATCGGGGGCCGACCTGGACATAATCGCAAAGATTGAAAGCCGCGAAGGACTAAATAATATAGACGAAATAATAAGGGTTGCGGACGGAATAATGGTGGCCAGAGGGGATTTGGGCGTGGAAATACCGGTGGAAGAAGTCCCACTGGTACAAAAAGCCATCATTGAAAAGTGCAACCGGGTAGGAAAGCCGGTTATAATAGCTACCCAGATGCTGGAGTCCATGATACATAACCCCAGGCCCACCAGGGCGGAGGCAACTGACATAGCCAACGCCATTTTTGACGGCACCGACGCCATAATGCTGTCCGGGGAGACGGCAGCCGGCAAATATCCTGTGGAGGCTGTGGAGACAATGGCCAGAATAGCCTTAAAGGCCGAGTCTTCCCTGAAATACGAGGAAATTCTTCTTCGCCGGGGCAGGTACAACCACTGTACCGTTACAGACGCCATCAGTCACGCCACCTGCACCATATCCGAGGATCTGGGCGCAGCCGCTATAATTACCTCCACTGAGACCGGGCATACTTCAAAGATGGTCAGTAAGTACCGCTCAAGGGCTCCGGTGGTGGCCGTTACACCGGTGGAAAAGGTTTTAAGAAAAATGTCGCTGGTATGGGGTGTACAGCCCCTGCTGGTAAAACGCACAACCGACACTGACAGTATGATTACCACTGCCATAGAGGCATCCCTGGAAGCTAACCTCATTAGTCCCGGTGACCTGGTGGTGGTTACCGCCGGGGTTCCGGTGGGGGTCCATGGGACCACCAACCTGATAAAGATTCACACGGTGGGAGAAATACTGGCCAGGGGAACAGGCATAGGTCCACGGTCGGTAACCGGCAGGGCCAGAGTGTGCGGCACTGTAAAAGAAGCACTGGAAAGTGTTGAGCCCGGTGATATACTGGTGACTCCCGCAACCGACAGAGAATATATACCTGCCATACAAAAGGCAGCAGCCCTGATTACAGAAGTTGGCGGACTTACCTCCCATGCGGCCATTGTTGGGCTGGCCTACGGCATTCCAGTGGTGGTGGGGGTTGATGATGCCGTCCGGCTGATTGCTGATGGAGAAACAATAACTGTGGACGGTCAGAGGGGATTGGTGTACAAAGGGGCGGCCAAGGTTTTGTAGGAAAAAAGTATTTATTAATTATGATCCCGGAGACTGAGAACAATTCCCGGTGGTTATGATAATCTATCGGGGTGAGTATATAATGGACACTGCCTACCAATTCCTGGGCCACCTGGGCCTGGCGGGGATATTCCTGGGAACCGTAATCGAGGCCATGGGAATACCCTTTCCCGGAGGGCTGATGCTGGTTCTGGCGGGGGTGCTGATCGGGGAGGGCAGGATTAATTTCATTGCGGCCGTTGCCATGGCGGTGATAGGATTTAATCTGGGCGGGGTTGCCGCATACATAATAGGAAGAACTATGGGTGAGCCCTTCTTTCAAAGATTCGAACGTGTGTTCAAGATTGATCACTCCAAGCTGGAAAGGGCCAGGGACTGGATGAGGCAGTCGTCTGCGGCCTTTATAGTATTTGGCCGCTTTATTCCCATGGCCAGCAATCTGACTCCTTATCTGGCTGGAATGAGCGGATTGGGACCGGTAATATTTCTAATCTACAACAGTATATTTGCCATTGGATGGTCTATCCTATATATTGCTTTGGGGTATTATTTTTCGCAGAACTGGCAGGCACTGACCAGTTTTATCCAGGTGCGACTGCCTTATGTCGCAGGCGCCGCGCTGCTGGTATACCTGGGGGCGGCGCTCCTTATCCGGAGAAAAATATAGAGCGATTGGCATATGCATATATTAATGGGGTTTTTTTATGGGGTGATGTAATGAGAAACGGATACGCCATCAGGCCATATTTACCCGGTGACGAAGAAGGATGCCTGGACCTGTACAATTACGTCTTTCCCCAGCAAATGACGGCATATCAATGGCGCTGGCTAAATGATGACAACCCGGCAGGGGTTTCCATCATTGAAACCGCCTGGGATAAAAACAGGCTAATGGGATTCTATGGACTGATTCCCATGAAGTTTTATGCGGCGGGTAAAACTATAAAAGGGGCTCTATCAGGCATAGCCGTCACCCACCCGGATTACCGTTACGGAGGAGTCTTTAGCAGCCTTGGAAAAGAAGCGTATAAAAGGGCTGAAATGTCAGGAATTGAGATGATCTACGGGTTTCCCACAGAGCACAGCCGGCATGGTATGAAGAAAAACCTTGGCTGGGATTTTATTCAGCAGGGTCAATTAATAACGGGCAGGGGGTTGGCTGTATCTGATGGCGGGACATATACCACTACTCAAAAAGAAGAATTGTTTGGCCAGGAATTGGATTTCATCTGGAATAGGCTGGCGGAAGGGGCTTTAAGGTCCTCTATACTGGTTGCCCGGGACAGAGAATACCTTGAATGGAGGTTTCAGAGTTGTCCTGCCAAAGGCTACTCCATCATCATAGCTGAGGACCGGTTGGGTCCTTCCGGCTACATGGTTGTCCGACCGTTGGTTATCAGCGGTGAACAATACTGCCACATAGACGACGTTGCAGCGGCTGATATTAACAGCTTCAGAAAGATGGTAAAATACATGGCCGAATATTATGGGGATACGGTTTTTTACCAGGCCAGGCTTTCAGAGGATAGTCCCTTTTACCGGTGCGCCATTGGAATGGGTTTCAGGGAAAGCGGCATTAAGTACTATTTCGGCAGTAAGCTAATGAAAAAAAAATTAACTGCCCGGGAATATCAATGGTATTTTACCATGGCCGATTCTCCAGAATTCGCCATCTGAAAAACATTAATTCACAAACCTGGTGGTTCAGACATAGAATGCATGTGAGGTTCCGGTAGGCAAACCTATTATAATAATTGTGGATTTAACAACAGGTTTACACAAAACTCACAGCTGGTTATTAAATGAAATTAAAATAACACAATAGAGGATTTTCCCCGAATATGTCGAATTAATATGTGCTGGTTTTTAATGGAAAAGGGGATGTTTCTTTGCGCAGATTGCCGTGGTATGCCTTGTACCCGGGGCTGGAAGTGGCTCGCCCGGTATACAATAAAAATGGGCAGGTCCTGCTTGGTGTGGGAACCATACTTACCAAAAGATATATTGAAAGATTAAAGCTATTGGGCATCCAGGCACTTTATATTGAAGACGGTCTGGCGCCCGACATAGAAGTAAATGACATAATCATTGACGAAACAAGGATTAAGGCAGTATCTCTGGTTAGAAACTTTTTTGTTGATCGTGATCGTGAGTCTGGCGGCAAAATCAAAAGAGGCGCCATTATGTCAAGGGAAATAACGGAAACCATTTCAGAAATCATAGATCAGCTAATGGAAAACAGAAATACCGTGGTAAACCTGGTGGATATACGGGGATATGACGAATACACATTCAGCCACTCGGTAAATGTATGCGTATTATCCATATTAACGGGCATCACACTTGGTTATACCAGGGAAAGGCTGTCTCAGCTGGGTATGGGAACGTTGCTGCACGATGTGGGAAAGATACTGATACCTCAGGAATTACTAAATAAAAAGGATGCGCTGACCGTTGAGGATTTTGAGGAATTAAAAAAACATTGTCAATATGGCCATCAAATAATAAAAAACGGCAACATGACAGATATAGTGACCGCATCTGTTTCCCTTCAGCATCATGAACGATACGAGGGACAAGGATATCCCAATGGCCTGAAAGGAAAACAAATACATGAGTTTTCACGTATTGCCGGAATCGCCGATACATACGACGCTGTAACGGTGGACAGGGTATACCGTAGGGCCATACCTCCCGATGAGGCATGGGAACTGATTTCCAGTTCGGGCGGGAGCTTGTTCGACTTTGACATCACCAAAGCATTCCTGGGTCATATAGCGGCCTATCCGGTAGGGACCATAGTTCTTCTCAGCAGCAATGAGCTTGGTGTGGTGGTGGAAAATATTAAAGGGTACTCTAAAATCCCCAGAATAAGAATAATCTTTGATCCCAAAGGCCGGTATATGGATGGATATGATGAGTTCTGGCTGGCGGATCAGGCTGGTTTGTTTATTGTAAGGGCCGTTGATGATATCAGAAATGTATTTTTCAACGATCAGAAGGCGGTAAAGGTCTGATTTCAGGCCGCTGAAGGAATTCGGCCTCATTATGTTGAATAAATATGAATATTTTACTGGAAAAAGAGTGGAAGGGATTTGAAAAGAAAGTTAACTGAGCAGTTTGAAGGTAATGGGCGGCCCCGGCAGGGGCCGCCACGTGTTTTTCCTGAAATATAATCATGTAACCTGTATTTACATATTCAGTGTTAACAGACGATAACTTGTGTTGTATAATAGACAAAATTAATATAAAATTCTAATAATTAAAAATTACCCGGCGGTGAATAAAATAATGGTTTACGAAAAAAATTCCCAAAAGCATAAACGATCTTAAAATCAGGCAGGATTCAATGGACCCCTGCGATGTTATTAACATGCAATATACTACGGGTACTACCGGTTTCCCAAATAGAATTGGCTGGATATTATTCTCCGTCCGCCATGTGTGTGGTCGGGGTTATTTTCCTTTTGTGCCGTTTAATCGTCAGTGTCAAGTGAGCTTGCGGCTTAGGGCAAGGTGGGTGGTTTTCCATTGGTGGAAGTCATAAAGAGAATCCTTCCGCATAACTGGTTTAACAAAGGCCAGTTCGCTCCGGATCATCCCGGTGCAAAAAATATTGAAAAGTTCAGGGGTTTAGTCAAAAAAAATGACTACCGGGAAAAGGACGATCTTCATTTGCGGGAGATGAAGATCATAGTGTTGGATACGGAAACTACAGGTTTAAAGCCGCATTCCGGGGATGAGGTAATATCGGTGGGAGCCTGTCTGTTAGAGAACGGGGAAATTTTGCCGGAACATTTTCACAAACTGGTTAACCCATTTAAACCGATACCCCGGTTTATTACAGAACTGACAGGAATCTGCGATGATATGGTGTCCGGGGCGGAGGATTTCTGTACCGTTATGTGTGACTTTTTGGAATTCCTGAAGGACAGTATAATTGTAGGTCATTCCATAGATTTTGATATTAACTTCCTCAATTACAAACTGAAGCCCTTTAATGTCAGAATCAATAATTATGCCATTGATACCGGAATGCTGTCTAAGGCGTTAAACCCGCAGATAAAGCTGCATACCCTGGACAGCATACTGGTATCCATGGACATAAATCCAGATGGCAGACATACATCCCTGGGTGACGCCCTGCTCACTGCCGATGTTTTTTTGAATTTTCAAAAGCAACTGGAGGATCTGGGAATAAAAACACTTTCTGACTTGAGGTACTATATAAAAAAGGCCATTCTATATAAGTTTTAGTCCCAAGGGTATTCTGTTATGGAGGAGGTGTTAAAAGTGCCGAAAGAAAAGAAAGAATTTTTAAGGACGGTTCCCCCCTTTAGCCTGCTTCCCTCCGAGGTTATTGACGGGCTGCTGCTTAAAATAAAAGTCAAGACTTTTCCCGCCGGCGCTTATGTATTCAGACAGGGTGAGGAAAGTCTTGACACATTGTTTTTGATTCTTAGCGGATCGGCCGAGGTGGTAGCCATCAATGACAAAGGTGATGAGACGGTTGTAGGCTTTCGGAGTGAGGAAGAATTTTTTGGTGAGACAGGTCTGACCGGGGGTCAGTATTCCGCAACCATCAGGGCAAAGGAAGAACTTACCTGTCTGCTTATTCCGGGGGAAGAGATCGAAGAGCTTATAGGAAGGCACAACAACTTTGCAGGCTACGTAACCGAATTACTGTTGGAGCGAATGCGGTCTCTTTATGAAGAAATAATTCATGAACAGTCCTTTGACGCTAACAGCCGGGTTGAAACTCCCCTCTTCAGAAAACGTATCAGTGACATAATGTCCACCCCGGTGGTTACCTGCAGAGTTGACGATTCTGTGGTTAGTGTATCAAAATTGATGGAACACAAAAAAATAAGCGCAGTTTTTGTGGTGGACAATGAAAGCCGCCCGGTTGGGGTGATTACCACCGCAGACCTGGTTCACAAAATAATTGCCCGGTCAGTTACCGATTACCTGAATGTCACCGCCGGCATGATCATGAATACCAAACTGGTTTCAATCCCTTCCAAGGCATTTTTTGCCGAGGCCCTGCTGGCTGTTTCAAAATATCAGACAAAACATCTGGCCGTCACAAGCCGGGAAAAACTTGTTGGTATTGTGACTGTGGCCGACCTGATAAAGACCAGGAGCACCGGTACCCTTACCCTTATTCACGATATTGAGTCCCAGCAGGACATTGAAGGACTTACCGCCATTGGCACCGAGACCGATAATCTCCTTAACGCCCTGGTGGCTGAAAAGGCCCCGGTACAGGAGATTCTGATGATCATATCCGAGTTTCACGAAAGGCTGACCCGCAAGGTTGTACAGCTTTGTGAACAGGAAATGGTCAAGATGGGCTACGGTCCTCCTCCGGTGGAATACTGCTGGGTCAATATGGGCAGCGCAGGAAGGAAGGAGCAGACTGCCCGTACTGACCAGGATAATATGATCATATTTAAGGATCACGAGTCAATAGACCTGGACTACATTCAGGGATACTTTTTAAAACTGGCCATAATGGTCAATGAGGGACTTGACCGGTGTGGATTTGCCAAATGCCCTGGAAATGTCATGGCTTCCAATCCCCAGTGGTGTAAATCCCTCGGGGAATGGGAGGAACTCTGTGAAGTATGGATTGGGACGGTGGCCAAGGACCCCCAGGCAATAAGGCAGCTCACAATATTGCTGGATTTCAGGCCGGTGTATGGGAATAAGAAACTGGCGGACTCCCTGTGGAAAAACATTATCAAGCTATATAATAACAATTCATCCGCAGTCACTCACTTCCTGACCCAGGATGATCTCAGCGCCAGGGTTCCGGTAACCATGTGGGGAGGGTTTTCCACAGTAAAAACCGGACCTCATAAGGATGAAATAAATCTAAAGAATTCAGCCTGTGTACATATAGTAAACTGCATCAGGATATTTGCTCTTAATAGCGGTATTACAGAAACATCTACCTTTCGGAGGATTGCGGAGCTTAGAAAACGGGGCGGGCTAAAATCAGATGAGGCCGACTTTATTGAGGCCTCATTCGAAACACTGATGATGTTCAGGGTTCGTGAAAATCTTAAGAAAGTTAAACGGGGGGAAAAGGCCGATAACTACATAAATCCGGCTCATTTGAGGAAGCAGGAGCGTGAAATTCTAAAAGGGGCGTTTACAGCGGTAAACCGGCTGCAGAAACTTACCGGCTCGACATTTACCGTGGTTTGGCTGTCTAAATAAATATTACACAGGAACCAGTTTTATCCTTCCCATTGCAGCCAGTTTATCGTCCTTTAGGGCTACCGCCCCTTTAATGCCCTGTATGGAAAGGGCAAAATTAACAGCCTTTTCAAGGTCGTCCCGGGAATGGATCAGGTTGCCGGCGGCGGTGGCCACTGCATCAGCCAGGGGGGCTGAGGGAGACACAATCACCACTGCGTCGGCACAGCCAAAGCTAAGGGAGTGTCCCACGGTGCCTGACGAGGTGCAGATTCCCACAGGGGTGTCATCCGGTTGTACTTCCAGGGCGATCCTATGGCTTAAGGGGGACTTGCCGGCGAAAATACCTATATTTCTGATTCTCCTGGTGCGCAGGAAGATGTCGCCGCCATTTTCCACTATTACATCCCTGGAATGCTTCAAAAGCTTTTGGCCCACCGCTTCAGATATGGCCCCGGCCACGGCGGCCATTGGTCCGACTCCGGCAGCCCGGGCGGCATCAGCCATACCAGCTGCTATTGCCGGAGCGTCAGTCATTATATCGTGAGGAATAAGTGATTTAAGGAAGGCTGGATCAGTATTGATGTATTTCTCAAGCTGATCCCGGTATTCAGCCACAAGCCGTTCAACCAGGGAAACCAGCCCCTGGTTGAACCTTTCTTTTCTTATGCCTATGTCCAGGTCGGTCTCCCTGACGGCCACCCGGAAATGTATCAGATCCTCCTGCCGGTGTCTGAGGCGGTAATCCCTGTCGATGTAATCCACAACTAGAGTTTTACCTCCATGGCCCTCACGGGGCATATTTTAAGGCACAGTTGGCAGACTACGCAGTTGTCGCCATCGAACTTTACTTCCATAGAAGGCCTCTCGATGTATAATGCCCCGGTGGGGCAAATGGCGGTACAGCCTCCGCACATGGTGCATTTTTCTTCATCTCTTATAATTTCCTGGGTCAGAGGCTGAACCTGAACGCCCAGCTTGCGGAGGTATTCCATTCCTCCTTCCACCTGTTCGCCCGTTATTTCAAGAACCAGGGTTCCTTCTCTTTGAGGGTTGACATTGGCCTTCACTATATTAATCAGCAGGTCGTAATCCTTTACAAGCCGGGAAATTATTGGCTTATCAGAAATTTCAGGGCTGAATCTCAATACTATTTTTTTAGGTGACAAACCGGCTCACTCCTTTCATTTTGGCTTCAAGCTATAAGCTGTAACCACATCTAATCCCTACCCTTTAAGCGCCTTGCCGCATATTCCGTCTGCTGGGGAGGCCAGTGGCTGCACCGGTTCTGTTATCTGGAAGCCGCCATCGGAAATCCACTGTTTTAGAATGGCTGCAATTTCCCTGGCCTTGGGGTAACTGGACATCGGAGCGGTGGCAACTTCCCTGCCGTTTACAGTGATCTTTCCGGTCTTCAGGTCAGCATAGCTTACATGGCCAAGATTCCCTGGCACCCTGTTGGGATAGGCGTCACTGTAATCAACTATGGGAGCGTACAAGTCCCGGTCGGTGGCCGCCGCATAAAGGGCAACTTCTTCATTGAGTATTGGTATGGGTATTCCTATGCCGACCGCAAAAGAAGCCCCGTACCCTGCAAAGCTGACTCCTTTTAGCCATTTTGAGGACATCTGCTTCAGATCCCCGATTACTGAGAGGGTTCCTCCGGCCGGCCCAAGATCCTTCCCTTCGGGAGATTTCTGTATTGACGGGAAATGCTGTGTTCCGTTCCAGGCAACATAACCGATACCTCCACCCAGGAATATCCTGGTCCCTATTCCAATGGTTTTAAAATGCGGGTCCTTAAGCAGGGGGCTTAACTGGCCGGAGGTAGAATAGTGGGCATTGCCGAGATTGGGTTTAAGCATCCCCATGTAAGTATATATGGTCTTGCTGCCCAGGTTTACGGCACAGTTATAATTCTGGTACCCATTTCTGGGGTTAAAAAGGAATGCCTCATTAATCTCATCCAGGGTAATGGTTGTTTCCAATGTTTTCCTGGGGTAGCAGTCTGTGCCGTAACTGGTGGCCTTCATTTTAATTGGTTTGCCTGCCACCAGATCTTCAATGACATGCCCGCCCCCATACCTGAACTCGCCGGGGAATTGACTGTTCAGTGGGTCGTCTTCCGGAACTTCAGTAGCCCCGATATAAGCGTCCACCGCTGCCACACCTGCATAGGCGGGTACCTCATTCAGCCAGACCCTGTGCATTTTCATCCTGGGTGAAGAATGTCCAAAGTTTAAAAAGGCGCCGGAAGAACACATGGGAGCAAAGGTGCCGGTGGTTACCACATCCACCGTTCGGGCGGCCCCGGAAATGCCTTTTTCCTCCGCCAGGGAGATAAATTCTTCTGCGGATAGCACCACGGCCTTACCTGACTTGATTTTTGCGTTGATTTCTGCATAACTTTTTTCCATGGTTTTAGTTCATCCCTCCACTTGTGCTCTAAATCCAGCAACCAGATTAAGAAAGCCTCTTCATTACAGAAGAGGCCAGCATAATCCTGCTCACCTCTTATCTTTCAGAAGATTTTACTTCTGCAGGAATTAGCACCATGCTATCTCTTACGAAAACATTTTTTCGTTTGATAGCTGGTTGCCGGGCTTCATTGGGCCAGTCCCTCCACCTCTCCGGATAAGAGCACACATCTTTTTTTAATTAAAAATCAGTATAGCAGTTAGTTAAATCTTTGTCAACGCATTGCTTAATTATTATAGGCCTTCCACTGCAAACTGATCGTTTAGCCGGCTGATGGCCTTTTTTTCTATTCGCGAAACGTATGATCTGGATATGCCGAGTTTTTTTGCTATTTCCCTTTGAGTAAAGCTGAGCCCGTTTTTCAAGCCATACCTCATAATCAGCACCTTTTTCTCCTGGGAGTTCAATTTAGAAAGTTTACCCCAGAGGCGCTCACTCTCAAATTTTCCCGAAACAGCATCAATAACGGTTTCGGGGTCAGTACCCAGCACATCAATAAAACTTAGCTCATTTCCCTCTTTATCTGTTCCTATGGGCTCATAAATGGAAAACTCTGATCTCAGTTTTTTGCGGGACCGGTAATACATAAGTATTTCATTCTCAATGCATCTTGAAGCGTATGTGGCCAGACGCGTTCCCTTATCAGGGTTATACGTGTTTATTGCCTTGATCAGACCAATGGTTCCAATGGAAACCAAATCGTCAAAATCTTCTCCGTCAAATTTTTTAATTATGTGTGCCACAAGCCTCAGATTTCTTTCCACCAGCACTTTTTTTGCAGATTCGTCACCTGTCATGGCCAGTACAATGTAGGTATTTTCTTCTTGCTCACTGAGTGGTTTTGGAAAGCTGTTATTTGCCACGTATGACACCAGCAGCGCCAATCCGTTCAAGAGAGACAGAACGGCAATAGTCAGGAGTCCGGGCAGCACCAATAGGATCCCCCCTTAAAAATGCGATGCTTTATATAATATGTCTCAGGTTAAAAAATGTGCCAGTCCCTGTTTTTATTAGAAAGATTTAAGGATCTGGAGGCCGAGGGATAATACCGTATTGACTTTATAAAACACCGGAGGTATATTGTATACATGAGAGAAATATTGAAATAATATGTACATGTATACATAATGTTATTTCTAAAAGAAAAGAGGTGTCAAAATGATTAGCCAGTACATTTTTGTAGCTCTGACAGTATACCTGATGGTGGCTGTTATTTCTCTGGCGGTGGCCTTTCTGATTAAGTCAATATACGTGGGAATTAAGCTGCAAGGCAGTTTAAAACTGAGGTCCGCTCAGTTAAGAATGTCAAAGGCCTCATTGCAAAGCCGTTAAGTAGTTAAAAAAGAGGGTATGGATATGTTTGACTTCAATGTGTTAAGTCTTTTTCAGGGGATCTCCACATTGGTGGCGGCGGAAACCTCAATAGCCATTGCCAGAATTGTGCTGATTGCGCTGGGTATCGCATTGGTATACCTGGGAGCCAAAAATACGCTGGATCCGTTGCTGATGATCCCCATGGGTTTTGGAATGGCCTCGGTTAACGCGGCTGTTTTATTCTTGTCGGCTGGTGAAACTGGCACAATTTTTATCGATCCGATGATAACCGAGACTTCCCAGTTGATGAATATTCTGCAGATTGATTTTTTGCAGCCGATTTATACATTTACTTTCAGTAACGGCCTGATCGCCTGTTTTATTTTTATGGGGATAGGTGTAATCACTGAAATAGGGTATGTGCTGGCCAGGCCTTTCAGCAGCATGTTCATTGCCATCTGCGCTGAACTGGGTACCGTGGCGACCTTTCCGGTCGCCCTGCTGCTGGGGCTAAATTACGGTGAGGCGGCTTCTGTGGCTATGATTGGGGGGGCTGACGGCCCCATGGTTTTGTATACTTCACTGATACTGGCCAAGGATCTGTTCGTTCCTATAACAATAGTGGCGTATTTATACCTGAGCCTGGCTTACGGAGGCTACCCGTACCTGGTAAAACTGCTGGTGCCGAAACGGCTCAGGGGAATAAAGATGGATTTGACAAAGATACCTACTGTAACCAAGGGGGAAAAAATTACTTTTTCCATTGTCGCATGTGTGGTCCTGAGTCTTTTATTCCCGGTAGCCGCCCCTCTTTTCATGTCGTTTTTCCTTGGGGTTGCCATCAGAGAAGTAGGCCTGAAGGAGTATATCTCGTTTATCGAGGGGCCGCTTTTGTACGGATCGACCTTCTTTTTGGGATTGCTTCTGGGAGTGCTTTGTGAGGCCAACACCATAATGAATCCAAAGGTAACCGTACTTTTGGTGCTGGGGATTTTTTCACTGCTGCTTTCTGCAATCGGTGGAATTATAGGGGGGTATATAATGTATTATATAAGCAAGGGGGAATTTAACCCTGTTATCGGCATAGCCGGGGTATCCTGCATTCCCACCACCGCCAAGGTGGCCCAGAAGGCAGTTGCTGAAGCCAACCCCTATGCAATAGTACTGCCCTATGCCATTGGGGCAAGTATTAGTGGGGTAATTACATCGGCAATAATTGCGGGTATTTTCGTTACATTAATACCGTTGATAAAATGATCAGGGAAAGAATTATATACTGGCTGGTGGGGACAGCGGCGGCCTTCGGCGGGGTTTTTATGGTAAGGGTATTGTCTCATAATTTACCGGATAACGGGCGAATTATGATTACTCTGTTGGGTTACTCCCTGGCGTTTTTAGGTTTATTCATAATTACCCTGGGGACCAAAAGAAAAGGCTGACAAAGCCGTACAAAAAAATAGTTTCACATAAGAGTCCAGGCAGGGCATAATCCGCCTGGACTTTGCCTTTATGTATTGAGAAATTGGCAAGTCTGTGGTACAGTTCAGATTAGGTATGCTTTTGGGGGTTAGGCAATGAGCAAGGATGTGCAGCTGTTTAATAAGTTTTTGGGTAATATGTTTCCAGAATTTACTGATGTGGTGGCTGAGATTAGGGATCGTTCGGTCATTGTTAATATCTTGTCCGGACTGATGGAATCCGGAACGGATTTATTAACAACCATTCCCGTGGGGAAAACCACTAAAAAGATGCTGAAAATGAGAATTGAAGGTGCAACCATGGCTCTGGTGGATATTAAAAACAAGACGGCATACAGGGTTGGACCTCCACTTGGAATTATGCTGGCCAGATTTCCCAGGCATCCTGCGCACAATTTTGTCAGGGTTAACTATTGCGGTCTTATAGATCCTGAGGACAAAAAGAAGAGGTTGGCCCAAAGAGACGCTTATTCCCCCGACGATGATATCAGGATAAAGGCCATGGAAAACAGTGGCTGGTTTATTTTGTATCCTGCAGGGTCACTCCTGGCCGACCAGAGGCTGGAAAAGCGTATCAGGGATCTTGCCGTGAGCGGCCGGGAGTCAGCGATGTTTAGTGAGTTTGTAGCCCTTGTTGACGGAGAGCTTGATAAATCCCATGAAATTGAGCTGGTAGAATACCAGCCTGAGGATCAAAAACTGTGGGAACAGTGGCAAACTAAAATTGATACCGACTTGTTTCAGACCATCGTTCGCCCAAGAAACTTCAGTGCCGGTTCTGGACGTTCGGAGGATTACTATCTTAAGCTGATTAAGTATGGAAACATGAAGATAGGCGCCGTCTGGTTTGAGAAGATCAACCAGCGCACTGCCACAGCGGAATTGGGGCTGATTATAGGAGAACCCCATCTTTGGGGAATGGGAATAGGCAGCAAGGCAGTTAACGCCATGATTGCCATTGCCAAAAATGACCTGGGACTTAATTTCATTTGGGCGTCGGTCAGAGAGGCCAACCAGAGGGCGGTTAACTGCTACGGCAGGGGGGGGTTCTCGATAGTAAGGAAGGTTCCCGTTTTTAACAAGACCGATGGATCATATCAGATGTGGGTTCATATGGAAAAAATGATTTAATATTTTAGGGTAAAGGATTAAGAAAATGCTATTTTCAAACATCATTGAAACAATCGGCAATACGCCGGTGGCTGAACTAAAGTCTTACGGTAGATCAGGAGTAAAAATATATGCTAAACTGGAAGGAAATAACCCCGGGGGATCGGTAAAGGACAGGACGGCCAAATACCTGGTTGAAGCTGCTGAAAAGGAAGGGCGCCTGCAAAAAGGAAGAATAATTCTGGAAGCCACCAGCGGGAACACCGGTATTGCCCTGGCCATGATAGCGGCAATAAAGGGGTATGGTTTTGTGGCGGTCATGCCCGAAAACGCCAGCGAGGAAAGAGTAAAGCTTTTAAAGGCATACGGTGCGGAAATAATTCTGACAGAGGGGGAGAAGGGCACCAATGGAGCCATAGAGGTAGCCCGGAAAATGGCGAATCAGGACCAAAGGTATTACATGCCTGATCAATTTACAAACCCGGCAAACCCCCTGGCTCATTTTGAAACCACTGGAAAAGAGATTATTGAAGACATTCCCGATGTCACAGCCTTCGTTGCCGGTGTGGGCACTGGCGGAACCATTACCGGGGCAGGCCGAAGACTCAAAATATACAATCCGAAGATTGACATCATCGGAGTTGAGCCGCCTGCGCAAACAAGAATACAGGGGTTAAGGAACATGGAGGCATACAAACCGCCAATTTATGATGATTCCATTCTGGACTGCAAATTGGATGTCCCGGATGAAGAGGCTTTTATTCTGGCCAGGGAATTATACGTCAGGGAGGGGCTGACTGCCGGAATATCATGCGGAGCCGCCCTCTGGGGAGCTCTGCGGTATAGTGAAATGATAGAGAGTGGAAATATCGTTATGATTTTTCCCGATCGCGGAGATAAATATTTCAGCACCGAGCTGTTCCAGGTGACATGAGGATTTGGCTATAAGCGGTAAGCGGTAAGCTTTAAGCTTTAAGCTTTCCAGAATAATTATAGGATTTTTGATTGCAGCCGCCGCAGGGCGGCTGTTTTACCGTTAAGTCAGGTGTATGCCGCTTAAGGCAGGTGGTCACTATTCTGTCTCCTGTCTCCTGACTTCGCCCTCCTCGTTTTTTGCCCGGAAATAATAGAAAAAACAAGCTGCCAGGGCCACCAGGGCACATATTAAATAGAGGATTCTGGCTCCCAGGCCCGACATGATTGCCCCTCCCAGGACCGACCCGGCTATGCCGGCCACGCCTCCCAAAAATGCTGCAAGCATTCCCTGGGCGGTGGACCTCAGGCGGTCAGGGGCCAATTTGCTCATGTAACTGACCGAGCACAGGAAGAAAAGGCCAAAGGAGAGGCTGTGGATCAGCTGGATCAGAATAATAAGTCCGGGATCCGGAGTAATTCCCAATAACGTCCAGCGGAGGACAAACACCCCTGCCGCCACTGTAAGCAGTTTCAGCTCGGAAAACCTTGCCAGCAGCATGCCTCCCAGAGCCAGGACAGGGACCTCGCTCAGGGCTGCCACCGTCCAGGCATAGCCTACTGTATCGGACTGCCCTCCCAGTTGTTTTATAAATATCCCTATGAATGCGTCATTGGCCCTGTTGGTTGAGCTTAGCAGGGCGGTAAGAAGAAGGAAGGTGAACACCTTGCGGCTGGACGCCAGACGTTTTATGTCATTGAGGCAGGCCTTTCTGCCTGCGTAAACAGAGTCCTGCAGGAAAAAGCTTGTACAAAGGCATAGAATCAGCAGCAGCGAGTAGCATATGGGAAATAAAAGCAGGTCATGGGTGCGGAAGAATAAGCCGAATAGAAGGGCGCTAAATCCGAACCCCAGGGATCCCCACAGTCTGAAGGAACCGTAATGGGTGCCCCGGCTGTTTTTTATTGAGGAAAGGGCCAGGCTGTCCATCAGAGGTATTATGGGAAAGGCAAATACATTGAACACAAACAGTGTTGGTAAAAGCAGTTCAAAGTTAGTGACGCGGAAAACCACAAATGAGAGTATGGCGGTAACGATAAGTTGGAGTATTATTAATTTTTTAACGGTTTTAAAGCGATCGCTCAGAAATCCCCAGAGGGGTTGTATGGCGATGGTTACCATGGGCCCCATGGAGAAAAGAATTCCTATCTGCAGACTGGAAAGCCCGTTTTGGCGAAAAAGCAGGGGCAGGTATGGCAGGGATAAACCGATTGTTGAAAAATAAAAAAAGATAAATACTCTCAGTGCAAGGCCGCCGGATTTTGGTGCGCCATCCTTCGACAATGTTTCATATCTCCTTGTTTATGTTGCTTTTTTATATTCACCACGGATATTTAGTTAACCTTTCCCGCCAATACTGTGCCACAGGCAAGTTTAAAAGTAAACCCCGCCTTTTGACGGGGTTTATAACTAATATTTTTGTGCGGGCATACGGCCTGTTGGCAGATATTACTTTTGGTCGGGATGACAGGATTCGAACCTGCGGCCTCCTGCTCCCAAGGCAGGCGCGCTACCAAACTGCGCCACATCCCGAAAAATCTCACAAGACGCAAAAGTTATTATAACAGAACGTTTCAGTCATTGCAAGGAATAAAAATAACCGCCTTGCCGGCGGTGCCGTCTTGCAGACGGCGGAAGCCAGGAGCCAGGAGCCAGAAGCCAGAATGGTGACAGCATGCCTTAAAAGCGACCCGCAAGAGACCCCACAGCGACATGCAGTGAGGGGGAGGGGTTTTAGTCCAGGCGGATGTTCCGGAGGCTGTTATCTGGCTCTTGGCGACAGAGCCGTACGGACTGCCGAGCCGGCTGCAGGACGCAGCCGGAAGCCGGAATCGACGCAAGGATGCGGCGTTGGAGGCGGTCGGCATCCCGTTGGCGACCGAGTTTAGAGACAGTTGCAGCAGGAGGTTATGCAGCCCAGGTTCAAATCACTTTCCCTACCCGTTAGTGACCCCGGAGCGACCCCGGAAAAACTCTGGGCTTGCATAAAAATGCTTTGGTACTTCAGCGCTTTAATGCTTTAATATGGCATATACTTTCCTTAACGATAAAAAAAGTCCAGCTATTATGCTGGACGGGGAGAGATAGAACTCACCAAAGCGGAGTGTTAGTATTATTTCCGGCGCTATTATATTTATACATGGCCCAAAAAAATATGGAAAATGGAAATCAATTGGTAATAAATGACTTTCCTTTTCATTATAGTATAGATAAGGGATCAACCTAATGGCTGGCAGTTGTGAGCGTTTTTCGACCATAGCCCGGATTTTGGCAGGGACGCACTATAAATGATGAAGCGTAAAAAAGCAAAGAAAACTTTGGGGGGTGCGGATATGGCTTTTAAAGTAGGGGTGTCAGTTTTGATTTTTCTGGTTTTTTGTTTACCGGGAGGAACCTTTGCTCTGCCGGAAGGTATAAATGAGGTAAAGCCCCCGGTTCAGCAAAAGACCCGGCAGGTGGTTATTATTGTCATAGACGGGCTGCAGGCGGATTCTGTAAGTACAGCCGCATCTCCAAATATCAGCGGACTGGGCATGGCAGGAATAAAGGTGGGCAGGGTTAGCGTCATGCCTCCGGATAATAATGAATTTCGGCTTTACACCATGCTTTCTGGCACTGAACAGTGGGAATATACAAAAGGTGATAAAGCAGAACCTGCCCCCTCCACCATACTGTCCCAGGCGGAAAAAAAGGGCATTAAAACAGCTTTCATCGACGGGACGGGACACATGGAAGGCCCGGGAAAGGATGTGTCCTATAAGTACCCGGGTCCGTTTAAAAATGACGGAGAAGTTGTGGATACGGCGATGGATGTAATCAGAAAGAAAAAGCCCTTTATATCAGTGATGGTTATGGCTGGTCCGGGAAAAAGATCTTCATCGCTAACCGACTCAAAAAGTTACCTGAATTCTATATTGGCAGCAGACAATGAGGTGGGAAGGTTTTTAAAACAATTACATATAGACGGTACTTACGAGGAGACAATGCTGGTGGTTACAGGGACAACCGGCAAGCCTCCGCTGATCGTCAAAGGGGTGGAATTTCTTTCCGGCAGCCGCCTTGCTCCGGCCTGTCTTAAGGATCTGGCTCCAACCCTGGGCTACCTTTTCGGGATTAATATACCCAATGCCAAGGGTCTTATTTTGTGGAACTCTCTAAAGCCTGCTCCGGATCGTTCAGATAACTTTATGATGCAGCAGAGGGTTTTAGATTTAAGTACGGCTTTTGCGGATGCGGTTGATTCGGCAGCCAGGCTGGAGAATGAGAAAATAACGGTGCAGGAGGAAAAGGTCCGTTTAACCGCCGAAAAAAGGACGGTGGAAGAAGAGATTGCTTATAAAGACGACCGTATTAAAAGATTAAATACAATTATTTTGGTAATGAAAGCTGCCGGAATTGGTATAATAGTTCTATTTGTATCGGCAATGATTATGGAGTATAGGATACTAAAGAAGAAGTTTTTGTTTTTTACATAATGCCGGTTGGGGGTTTATGTTCAGTAATGACTGTAAAGCCTTATCAGACAAGAAAAATTCTGAACCTTTGTTTCCATAGGTTCAGAATTTTTTATTTTCAGAAGAGGAATTCTATTTTTAGGTGTCGAACTAATGGTCGACGTACGGAAAATAATTATAGATGAAGGGGTTAAGATTGCGGGAGGATTTTCCCCTAACCCTGTAGAATTAAAACAGTTGACTGTGCTTTTTTGCTTTTTATGACTTTGCATCTTTCACAGCGGCAAATATACACAGTATGGGGTGACGATCGTGAAAATAGCTATATCAGGAAAAGGCGGAGTAGGCAAAACAACCATCGCCTCGGCCCTTATTAAATCATTTGCTGAAACCCATCAGACCGTTTATGCCATTGACGGGGATCCTGATGCATGCCTGGCGGCAGCAATAGGAATCCCCGCTAAAGTGTCTGCCGGAATTAAGCCGGTGGTGGAGATGGGTGAAAAAATAAAGTCGGTCAGTGGCGGCGGGGCAATTTATACCCTGAACCCCACCATAGACGACAGTATATTGGAAGAATACTGCCACAGCCACGGTAATATCAGGTTCATGCGCATGGGGGATGTCAAAAAGGGGGGCTCCCAGTGCTACTGCAGGGAGAACACCTTCCTTCAGGCCCTTATCTCACTGCTCCTTCTGGATAAGGATGAGGTGGTAATAATGGACATGGGTGCCGGTATCGAACATCTTTCCAGGGGCACCGCCAGGGGTGTGGACTTAATGGTGGTGGTGGTGGAGCCCAGCCGAAACAGTGTCAATACCGCCATGAACGTTATGGGAATGGCCGCCGACCTGGGAATAGGGCGGATCAGGATAGTAGGCAATAAAATCCGTTCCGAGAAGGAAAAAGAATTTATAGAAAAAAGTTTCCAGCCCGGAAAGGTGCTGGGGTATATTAGCTTTAGCAACGATATATGGGAGAACTCCATGGACCCGGTATCGGCCAGTACAGAAGATGAACTGCTGAATGGTATGAGAGAGGTCCGGGAAAAAATTTTGGGAGAGGCAGGTGGTATTCAGCGGAGTAAGGGAGGGGGACCGGTTTAACGGTGGGTTAGAGAGTAGGCCGCTGTATTTAGCCGGTTAGTTGGTTGAAATTTCATCACTAAGGAGGTTTAATTAATGCCAAGGTTTAACGATCCCAGTCATACCTGCAAGCCTTCGGCAGCCCCCCGGGTTGTCGATCCTAAGTCCGTTAGACGCACAGTTGACCCCGGCATCCTTGAAATGATTGACATTGCCAAGGAGCGGGGTATGATTACAGCCTTTGACCGGGCTGTGGCCCAGCAGCCCCAGTGTCAGTTCGGCTATAAAGGTATCTGCTGCCGCTTCTGCATGATGGGCCCGTGCCGTATCAAAGCCGATGAGGGTCCTGGCAGCAAAGGAATCTGCGGAGCGGCCCACTGGACCATAGCAGCCCGCAGCACCGGACTTATGCTTCTTACCGGAGCCGCTTCCCACAGTGAGCACGCCCAGCATATTGCTCACACTCTGCTGGAGGCCTCTGAGGGCCATGCTCCTGATTACGGAGTAAAGGATCAGGCCAAGCTATACAAGGTGGCGAAGAGAATAGGCGTTGCCACCGAGGGACGCACTGACAATGAAATAGCCCATGACGTGGCCAAGGCTGCCCTGGAAGAGTACAGCCGCCTGAAGGGCTTTGGCGAGTCCACCTGGGTTAACACAACAGCCACCAAGGGCCGCATTGAGAAGTTCCGCACCCACGATATAATGCCCAGCGGAATTTACAACGTTATATCAGAGCTGGTCACCCAGGCCCACGTGGGCATGGACAACGATCCGGTTAACCTTATATTCTCCGCCCTGCGGGTAGCCCTGGGAGACTATGTGGGAATGCATGTGGGAACCGACCTGTCTGACATTATCTTTGGCACTCCCAAGCCCGTGGTCAGCGAGGCCAACCTTGGAGTGATCGATCCGGAGTGTGTCAACGTAGTTCTCCACGGCCACAACCCCATTCTTTCGGAAATTATCGTGCAGGCCGCCAAGGATCTGGATGGAGAGGCAAAAGCCATAGGTGCCAAGGGAATCAAGCTGATGGGCATCTGCTGCACCGGTAACGAGGTGCTGATGCGTCATGGAGTTCCCATTGTGACTTCATTCTCATCCCAGGAATACGCCATAGCCACCGGCGCCATCGACGCCATGGTGGTGGACGTGCAGTGCATCATGCCGGCCGTCCGCAATGCCGCCGAGTGTTTCCACACCAGGATCATCACCACTTCGCCCATTGCCAAGATTCCGGGATCGTATCACATCGACTTTCAGACCAGTAAGGCTCTTGACAACGCCAAGACGGCCATCCGCCTGGCCATGGACGCCTACAAAGAAAGAGACGCCAAGAAGATTTTTATTCCCAAGGTTGTCAACAAGGTTGTAGCCGGATGGAGCCTGGAAGCGCTGTACGACATGTTTGCCTCTGTCAGCCCCGATAAGCCGGTCAAGGCCCTTACCGACGCCATTTTGGCCGGGGAAATCAAGGGTGTGGCCCTGCTGGCAGGCTGCAACAACGTCAAGCGGCCCCAGGACGAAAGCCACCTGGCCATAGCCGAAGAAATGATTAAAAACGATGTGTTTGTAATAGGCACCGGCTGCGTAATGCAGGGCTGCGCCAAGATGGGCCTCCTGGCCCCCGAGGCCATGGAAAAGGCAGGCCCCGGACTGAAGAAATTCCTTGCCAGGGTCAGCGCAAAGGCAAACCTCAGCACCCCGCTGCCGCCTATCTTCCACATGGGTTCCTGCGTGGACAACACCCGCTGCTCGGACCTGCTGATGGATATGGCAAACGAAATGGGTGTGGACACCCCGAAGGTGCCCTGGGTAGCCTCTGCTCCCGAAGCAATGAGCGGCAAGGCCGTTTCCATCGGCTGCTGGTGCGTGGCCATGGGTATGCCGGTACACGTGGGAGCAATGCCCCCGCTGGAAGGCAGCGACCTCATCTACTCCATCACCACCCAGATCGCCAGCGATGTTTACGGTGGATACTTCATATTTGAAATGGATCCGACCGTGGCAGCCAAGAAGATGCTCAATGCGCTGGAATACCGCAACTGGAAACTGGGTGTTCACCGGAAGGCCGCCGAAGACTTCGAGACCGACCTGTGCAAGAATTACTAATTCTTCAGTTTGAAAGGAGGAGACCATATTGTCTGAGCAGATTAACTTTGATAAGCTCTTTGACGGCATTGTAGAACCGGGTAAAGAGCCCAAGGCGCTTTTTAAATCAGCATTTAACGGCGCCATCACCGCCATGAGCTATGCGGAAATACTGTTGAGCCAGGCCATCAGGGATTTTGGCGCGGACCAGCCGGTGGCTTATCCCGATACTGCTTACTACCTGCCCGTCATCCGCTGCCTCAGTGGTGAAGAGGTAAGAACTCTGGGAGACCTGGTGCCCATCCTCAACCGCGCAAGGGCTTCCTTCAGGGAAGACTACAGAGATTTTACCAATGCCCGCCAGATGGGTGAGGCCACCTGGTATGCCGCTGAAATTATCGAGGCTGTGCGCTACCTGCGCAACACCCCGGAAAACCCACTGCATGTGGCCCCCTGGACCGGTTTCCTGGGCGACCCGGTGGTGCGTATGTACGGTACAAAACTGGTTGACTGGACCATTCCCGGCGAGGCCGTCATTCTGGGCCGGGCCAAGGACAGCAAGGCCGCCAAGAAATTGGTGGACAGCTTTATGGCCAAGGGCCTGATGCTCTTCCTCAGTGATGAGATTATTGAGCAGCTGATGGAAGAGAACGTCAAGCTTGGAATTGACTACATCGCCTTCCCCCTGGGCAACTTTACTCAGGTGGTGCACGCCGCTAACTTTGCTTTGCGGGCCGGCATGATGTTCGGCGCCATCCCGGCCGGAGCCAGGGATGCCCAGAGAGACTACCAGCATCGCAGGGTACTGGCATTTATATTGTATCTGGGCGAGCATGACATGGTAAGGGACGCCGCCGCCATGGGCGCCATCAACGTGGGCTTCCCGGTGATTACCGACCAGGTGCTGCCGGAAGACAAGCAGATCAAGGATTGGTTCGTATCACAGCCCGACTATGATAAAATAGTACAGACATGTCTTGAGTACCGTGGAATCAAGATTACCGCCATTGATATCGATGTTCCCATCACCATCGGCCCGGCCTTTGAGGGTGAGTCCATCCGTAAGAAGGACATGTATGTGGAATTCGGCGGACAAAAGACTCCCGGCTTCGAATTGGTGCGCATGGTAGGCGAGGATGAAATCGAGGACGGCAAGGTTACCGTTGTGGGTCCGGACATCGATACCATCCAGCCCGGAGGCAGACTGCCCATAGGACTGGTGATAGATGTTTACGGCCGCAAGATGCAGGAAGACTTCGAGCCTGTGCTGGAGCGCCGCATACACTACTTCACCAACTACGGCGAAGGCCTGTGGCACGTTGCCCAGAGGGACATCAACTGGATGCGTATTTCAAACGACGCCTTCGCCAAGGGTTTCCGCCTGGAGCACATAGGCAGAATTCTGTACGCCAAATTCAAGTCGGAGTTCCCGGCCATCGTGGACCGCGTGCAGGTTACCATCTACACTGACGAGCAGAAAGTGCTGGAAATGCGCGATCTGGCCCGCAGTTACTACCAGAAGAGGGATGACCGCCTCAAGGAGCTGCAGGACGAGAAAGTTGACACCTTCTACTCCTGCACGCTTTGCCAGTCCTTTGCCCCCACCCACGTCTGCGTAATCGCCCCCGAGCGGGTCGGCCTTTGCGGCGCGGTGAGTTGGCTGGACGCCAAAGCGGCTTTCGAAATCAACCCCCATGGCTCCAACCAGCCCATTCCCAAGAATGGCACCCTCGACGAGGTTAAGGGCCAGTGGGAATCCTTTAACGAGTTTTGCTTCAACAATTCGCAGAGGAACATCACCAATGTGAACTTCTATACCATAATGGAGTACCCCATGACCTCCTGCGGATGTTTTGAGTGCATTCTGGCTATGGTTCCCGAGTGCAATGGTTTCATGGTGGTTAACCGCGAGCACAGCGGCATGACCCCGTCCGGGATGTCCTTCTCCACCCTGGCCGGAACAATCGGCGCTGGCGCACAAATGCCCGGTTTCATGGGCTGCGGCAAATCCTACCTGGGATCACGCAAGTTCGTTCCCGCCGACGGAGGGCTGGGACGCCTGGTATGGATGCCCAAGGCTTTGAAGGAAGAACTGCGCCCGATGCTGGAGGAAGCAGCCGAGAACGTTGGCTTGGGCAAAGACTTCGTGGATAAAATCGCCGACGAGTCAATCGGAACCGCTGGCGACGAGATTATGAGCTTCCTGGAAGAAAAAGGGCACCCGGCCCTGACCATGGATCCCCTTATCTGATTTATATCAACCAATAGTAGTAATTCGGGTAAGACAACCGGTTTTAATACCGGTTGCCTTACCGAATATTTATTTTTCAATGGTCAACAATAACCGATGAGAAAGGAGTATGGAGAATGGGTTTAACAGGATTAGAGATTTTTAAACAACTGCCCAAAACAAACTGTAAGGACTGCGGTCAACCAACATGCCTGGCCTTTGCCATGTCGCTGGCCGGCGGTAAAGCAAGCCTGGACGCTTGCCCCCACGTAAGCGCTGCCGCCAGGGAGGCGCTTGACTCCGCTTCCGCCCCGCCCATAGCACTGGTTAAAATAGGAGTTGGTGACAACGCTATCCAACTTGGTAATGAAACCGTGCTGTTCCGTCATGACAAGAGATTCGAACACAAGGCAGGAATCGCTGTTTCGGTGTGCGACACAATGAGTGCGGACGAAATAGCCGCCAAGGTGGATCAGGTTAATAAACTGGTGTTTGACCGGGTGGGTCAGACCCACAATGTCAACCTGGTGGCGGTAGGCAACTGTTCCGGTGACGCCGGTAAATTTGCTGTGGCCGTCAAGGTGGCTGCGGAAAAATCCAATTTCCCGCTGGTACTGATGAGCGAGGACGCTTCAGCCGTTGAAAAGGCCCTGGAAATCACAGCCGCCAAAAAGCCGCTGGTTTGCGGCGCCAATGCAGCCAATGTTGAGGCCATGACCAACCTGGCCAAAAAATTTGATGTGCCCCTGGTGATAAAGGGTGCTGACCTGAATGAACTGGCCACCCTGGTGGAAAAGGTTGTGGGTATGGGCCACAAGCAACTGATCATTGATTCCGGAGCAAGGGAAGTTAACAAGGTTATGGCTGATCAGACCCAGCTTCGCCGCCAGGCCCTTAAGAAATTCCGTCCTTTCGGATATCCCACCATTGCCTTTGCGGACAATGCGGATGCTTTCCAGGCAGTTGTGGATGCCGGCGTTTATATTGCAAAATATGCCAGCATAGTGGTAATCGAAAGCGCAGACCCGGCTGATGTGCTGCCTCTGATTACTCTGCGCCTGAATATATACACAGACCCGCAGAAACCCATTGCTGTGGAGTCCAAGATTTATGAAATCGGTAATGTAACCGCCGATTCTCCGGTCTTTGTAACCACCAACTTCTCCCTGACCTATTTCTGCGTGGCGGGAGATGTGGAATCCTCACGGGTTCCCGGCTATATTCTGCCGGTGGACACCGATGGAATATCAGTTATGACCGGATGGGCCGCAGGCAAATTCACACCGGAGAAAATAACCGACATGCTTCAGAATACAGGTATCGCCGACAAGGTTAAACACCGCAAGGTGATAATACCGGGCGGCGTGGCGGTATTAAGCGGAAAACTGGGCGAGCTTTCCGGATGGGAAATACTGGTTGGTCCCCGTGAATCCTCCGGTATTGCTTCTTTCCTGAAGCAGCGCTGGGCATAGACCATCGTCTAATAAGGCGGCGCTTCTTCTGCAAAAAAGATGGCGTTTTCCAGAAATGCAGCAGCATTTACAGTATTTTAAGAAGTAATATCTACAGAAGGGTTGTGTGGAAATGGCTTTTACCATCGCCATAGCAGGAAAGGGAGGGACTGGCAAGACCACCCTGGCCGCCCTTCTTATAAGGCAGATAACAAAGGCTGGCAAGGGACCGGTACTGGCCGTGGACGCTGACGCCAACGCCAATTTGCACGAAGCTCTGGGTATTAAAGTCGATGATACCATTTCCGAAATGTTAAACCGCATCAACAGGAACATTGAGCCGCTTCCGGCCGGAATGACCAAGGACCAGTACGTGGCGTACCGTGTCCATCAGTCGCTGGCCGAAGGAGACGATGTGGATCTGCTGGTCATGGGTGGGCCGGAAGGCGCCGGATGCTATTGCTATGCCAATAATCTGGTGCGCGGCTTCATGCAGGATCTCAGCAACAATTACCCCTTTGTGGTAATGGATAATGAAGCCGGCCTGGAGCATTTGAGCCGGAGGACTACACAGAATGTGGATGTGCTTTTTGTAAGCAGTGACTCCAGCGCCCGGGGCATCAGGTCGGCCGGCAGGGTCAAGGAACTGGTGGACTCTCTGGGGTTGGATATTCGCAAAATGTATCTTGTGGTGAGCAGGGTTAGTGAAGGAACCATAGAGGCCCTTCGTGGAGAAATTGAAAATACCGGCCTGGAACTGGTGGGGACAATTCCCCAGGATGATCAGGTGCGGGACTTTGACTTGCACAGTAAGCCTTTGGTAAGCTTACCTGACGGTTCACCGGTGGTGACGGCGGTAACTGATATTTTAAAAAAGGCCGGCATCCTCTAAAAAGCTAAGGTTCCCAATAACAAGGCGGAGGTATTTGAAACCTTAACCAGAAGGATTTTAAAGGCCTCGCATTAAAAGAAAGGAGCGGGAGTAATGGCTGTAACAGTAGCTAAGGAAAGATGGACCAGCAAGGTGAACGAACTGGTTCTTGGAGTAGAGCCTAATGTCATAAAAGTCGGCGGGGACAGCACTCTGCCCTTCCTGTTTTTTGAAGGTGAGATGCCCAACCGTCCGGTGGTGGCTCTGGAAGTATGTGATTTGGAGCCGGAAGATTGGCCCGAAATATTAAAAGAGGCATATGCCGGTGTCTTGGGAGACCCGGTGGCCTGGGCGAAGAAATGTGTTGAATACGGGGCGGACATTGTTTGCCTGAAACTTACCAGCGCTCACCCCGATTTTAAAAACGCCAGTGCGGAAGATTGCGCCAAGACTGCCAGGGCGGTGGCGGATGCCGTTAACGTTCCCATTATGGTGATTGGCTGCGGTATTGAGGAAAAGGATGCGGTAATCATGCCGGTGGTGGGTGAGGCCCTAGCCGGGAAGGCAACCCTGATGGGCTGCGCCACCCCCAACAACTACAAGACCATGACCGCTGCCTGCATGGTGAACGGGCATTCCATCATAGCTTCAAGCCCGCTGGACATCAACCTTGCCAAGCAGTTAAACATTCTTATAACAGAAATGGGACTGGCCGCCGACAGGATCGCCATCGATCCCCTGGTAGGCGCCTTGGGATACGGTATTGAATACGCCTACTCAATCATGGAACGCGCCCGTCTGGGCGCACTGACCGGAGATAAGATGCTGGCCATGCCGGTTGTCTGCTTTGTAGGTCAGGAAGCCTGGAAAGCCAAAGAAGCCAAAACCACCAGGGATGAAACTCCTGAGTGGGGCGATCAGGCCCGCCGCGCCATACTATGGGAAGTGATGACGGCCTCCACCTTTGCCCAGGCCAGTGGAGCCATCTTTGTCCTGCGGCATCCGGAATCTCTCAAACAGTTCAAGGCCCACATCGACAAGATGATGGAGCCGGTGAAATACTAAGCTTATTCTGAAACAATAGGGGGGTCAGGAGACAGAATACAGGAGTCAGAATATTGAAGGCCGTTCTTATTCTGTCTCCTGTATTCAGACCATATAGAAATACAAAGGAGGAATAATGAATGATCCTTATAGGCGAACGGATCAACGGTATGTTTAAGGACATCCGTGAGGGGATCCTTGGCAAAGATCCCGCACCCATCAAGCACTGGGCAAAGCGCCAGTTCGAATCCGGCGCACACTATCTGGACGTAAACACAGGTCCCACCGTGGAAGCCCAAGATCAGCCCGCCGTAATGGAGTGGTTGGTTAACATATGCAACGAAACTGTTCCCCTGCCCTGCTGCGTGGATTCCACCAACCCCGACGCCATTGAGGCCGGCTGTTCCGCCAACAAGCACGGGAAGGTTATGATCAACTCAACCCACGCTGACCAGTGGAAAATGGATCTCTATCTGCCCATGGCGGCCAAATATAATGCTGCCATCATAGGTCTTGCCATGAATGAGAGCGGAGTGCCCAAGAGCGCCTCAGACCGCGCTGCGCTGGCCATGGAGATTGTGGTAAACGCCGATATGCACGGAGTTCCCATGGAGGATCTGTATATCGACCCCCTCATGCTTCCCGCCAATGTGGCCCAGGAACATGGAATTGAAGTTCTGGAAGCCATTCGTCAGATTAAAGCCCTGGCCCCGGGAGTAAGGACCACTTTGGGTCTGTCCAACACATCCCAGCGCTGCACCAACCGTCACCTTCTGAACAGGACTTTCCTGATCATGTGCATGGCGGTGGGACTGGACTCGGCCATTGCCGACGTAGACGACGAGGCGCTGGTGGATGCTGTGGCCGCAGCCAATATACTATTAAATAAAGACATTTACTGTGACTCCTTCCTGAAAACTTTCAGACAGAGATAACCTGCCAATTAAAAATAGGGGCGGCAGATACACTGCCGTCCCTTGTTGAAATACCGGATAATGCAAGGCAATCATAATGACAAAATTGTGATGATATAATTGAAACAGTCCGTTTTTTAAAGGAATTGACAGTAAAACTGAGAAATATTATACTGGGGTGACAAGATGTCTGCAGGATACTGAAGTCCTGGGGCAGTTTGAGAAATGTGAAATGCATCCTGAGGAACCGGGGAAACTATGATGGTGCGGAAAAAATCCGAGATAATCAGTGCCGTTCCGCCTGAAAAAGGGTGGGAGACGGTGCGGTTTTTTTGCGATTGCCGTCATGTATCCGGGAGTATCAACTCAAATGATGTTAAAACCATGAAGGTGGGAGGTGAGTCAAGAACACTACAGGGTCGGGTTAACCGTGCGTATATATATCAATATAATTTAGGGAAGCCAGGGGAGAAGATTGGACTTAAATTTTTACGGAATTTTTTTTACCCGTCCAATAGGAGTTAATCTCTTCTAAGGCTGATGGCTGGAGAAACCTCGCCTGACGCCGAAATTAGGAGAACGGATGTGATGTAAATATGACAAATAAACCCGATAAAGTCGGGGCGGTACTGGTACTGGGCTCCGGTATAGCAGGTATCCAGGCGTCACTGGATCTGGCTGAATCCGGCTACTATGTATATCTGGTGGAAAAGAACCCTGCCATCGGCGGTACCATGCCTATGTTGGATAAGACATTCCCCACAAATGACTGCTCAATGTGTATTCTGTCGCCAAAGCTTGTGGAATGTGGACGTCACCTGAATATAGAAACTCTGACCTGTTCAGAGCTCACCGATCTACGGGGTGAACCCGGAAATTTCAAGGCTACCATTCTAAAAAAAGCCCGTTTTGTCGACCCGGATAAATGTACGGGTTGCGGGTCCTGCGTAGAAGACTGTCCGGTTAAAGTGGACGATGCCTTCAACCAGGGACTGGGTAAAAGAAAAGCCATCTACAAGCTTTATGCCCAGGCCTATCCCAATGCCTATGCCATTGATAAGGCAAAATGCCTTAAAATTAAAAAGCCCAAGGCCTGTGGAAAATGCCTGGAGGCCTGCCAGGCCGGCGCCATAGACCATTTAATGCAAGATGAGACCATTGAGGTCAATGTTGGATCGGTTATTCTGGCGCCCGGATTTGACGCCTTCCAGCCGGAACAGCTTTTCTACTACGGTTACGGCAAATTCCCCAACGTTCTTACCAGCCTTGAGTTTGAACGAATTTTAAGCGCCTCCGGCCCCTTCGGAGGTCACCTGATCCGGCCCTCGGATCACAAAGAGCCTAAAAAGATTGCCTGGATTCAGTGTGTGGGCTCCAGAAACTGCAAACTGGATCACGGCTATTGCTCCTCGGTGTGCTGCATGTACGCCATAAAGGAAGCTGTCATCGCCAAGGAACACACTCCTTATGAATTGGACACCTCAATTTTCTTCATGGATATGCGGACCTACGGCAAGGAGTTTGAAAAGTATTATGACCGAGCCAGGAATGATCACGGTGTACGTTTTGTCCGGTCCCGGATTTACGAGGTAACCGAGGCCACTGATGGCAGCGGGAATCTAAAGATACGCTATGCCAATGAGGATGGAACCATCACCAATGAAGAATTCGATATGGTGGTGCTATCCATAGGTCTGGAGCCCTCTGAAGAAGTGGTTGAACTGGCCGGCAAACTGGGTGTGGAGGTCAACAAATTTAAATTCGCGGAACCCCCCAGCCTTACCGGAGTAGGCACCACAAGGCCTGGAATCTACGTGGCGGGAGCCTTCAGCGGACCCAGGGACATTCCTGAGACCGTTATGCAGGCCAGTGCGGCAGCCGGAGATTCGTCGGTGATACTTTCAGAGGCCAGGGGTACCATGGTCAAGAAGAAGGAGTATCCCCCCGAGAATGAAGTGGCCGGTGATATCGTCCGTACGGGAGTTTTCGTATGTCACTGCGGAATTAATATCGGCGGTGTGGTCAAGGTGCCCGATGTGGTTGCCTATGCCAGGACCCTGCCGGGAGTGGTGTTTGCAGACGAGAAGATATATGCCTGTTCCCAGGACAGCTCAGGACAGATCAAAGAGGCCATTGAAAAATACGGTCTGAACCGGATAGTGGTGGCCTCCTGCAGCCCCAGGACCCACGAACCCATGTTTCAGGAAACCCTAAAGGAAGCCGGGCTGAACGCTAACCTGTTCGAGATGGCCAATATCCGGGATCAGTGCTCATGGGTGCACCAGAGTGAGCCCGAAAAGGCCACCGAAAAATCAAAGGATCTGATCAAGATGGCTGTGAACAAAGCAGCCTTGCTGGAGCCGGTTAAGGGCATCAGCCTGGGAATGAACCACGACGCTCTGGTTATAGGCGGTGGCGTATCAGGAATGAATGCGGCACTTAATATGGCAGCCCAGGGCTATAAGGTAAGCCTTGTGGAGAAAGCCGCCAGCCTGGGAGGAATCGCAGCCAGCATTCGCTACGGGATGAAGGGCGAGGATGTTCAGTCCTACCTGTCTGAACTGATTTCCAGGGTTAACTCCAACCAATTGATTAAAGTGTATACCGGTGTGGAAATTACCGAGGTGCATGGATTTGTTGGTAATTTCGTAACCAAGCTGTCCAGCGGTGATGAAATACAGCACGGTGTGGCCATAATCGCCACCGGCGGGAAGGAGTACAAGCCAACAGAGTACCTTTACGGACAAAACCAGAAGGTTAAAACACTGCTTGAGCTTGAGTCCGAACTGGCCGATGGAAAGCTTAACACCGCCAAGAATGTTGTATTCATTCAGTGCGTGGGATCCAGGGAGCCTGAACGTCCGTACTGCAGCAGGATCTGCTGCACCAAGTCAGTCAAGCAGGCACTCAAGATTAAGGAAACCAACCCCGATGCCAACGTGTTCATTCTTTACAGGGATATCCGCACCTACGGATTCTATGAGGACCTGTACACCGAGGCCAGGCGCAAGGGGGTCATATTTGTACGCTACGCCACTGAAGAAAAGCCAGTGGTGGAGGCGGCGGGGGACAAGGTGAAGGTTACCGTCACCGAACATGTTCTGGGCGTGCCCATGGTTATAGACGCCGACATGGTGGGCCTGGCCGCCGCTGTACTGCCGGCGGAAAACAATAAGCTTTCACAGTTATTCAAGGTGCCTTTGAACCAGGAGGGATTCTACCTGGAGGCCCACTTAAAACTTCGTCCGGTTGATTTTGGCACCGACGGGGTGTTCATGTGCGGGCTTGCTCACGGCCCGAAGAACCTGGAGGAAAATATTTCTCAGGCCAAAGCTGCCGTGGCCAGGGCCTGTACGGTGTTGGCCAAGGAAACCATAGACGTGGAAGGCAAGTGCGCTGTGGTCAACAAGAAGAAATGTGCCGGCTGTGGTGTCTGTGAATCGGTTTGCCCGGCCAAGGCGGTGTCTGTGGATGCGGCTGAAAAGGTGGCCGTGGTTAACGAGGCCCTTTGCAAGGGTTGCGGCGCCTGCTCTTCTTCCTGCCGCTGCGGGGCTCTTAACGTCAAGGGTTGCACCAACGAACAGATTATGGCCATGATTAACGCGCTATAGCGACAGGGGGAGGATAGGTTATGGAATGGGAACCTAAATTAATTGCCTTTCTGTGCAACTGGTGTAGTTATGCTGGGGCCGATCTGGCCGGCGTGGGCCGGATTCAGTATCCCCCCAACATTCGCGTGATCCGCATACCCTGCTCGGGCCGGATAAACCCTCTGTTTATCATGTCGGCCATAAAGAACGGTGCGGATGGCGTGTTAACCTCCGGGTGACACCCTGGTGACTGCCACTATGCTAGTGGCAACCTGGTGGCCAGAAGGAAATTTGCTCTGTTAAAGAGCCTTATGGAATATATCGGCGTGGATGAGGACCGGGTCAATTTTGCCTGGGTATCAGCCGCCGAGGGTGGCCGGTTTGCGGAACTGGTCAAGGATGTAACCGACAAAGTGAGAAAACTGGGCCCCAACAAGGGGCTAAATCCCAGTGAATCGGGGTGTTGTTGCGGATGCAAAAGCTAGCTTCGGCTATACAGGACATGGCAAAAAAGCTTCTGGAGGAAAAAAAGGTTGATCTGGTGGTGGGATTTGCCGGGGGCAGCCTGCCTCTTCGCAGCACTCCCTGCTTTATTCGCAAGCCTGAGGATGCTGAAAAGCTGACCTGGGATTATAGCTGCGAGAACAACCTGGCCAATTACCTGCGCAAGCGGGAAGGCAAGGTGGCCGTTGTGGCCAAGGGCTGCGACGTTCGTTCCATAGTGGCCCTGATCAATGAAAATCAAGTGAGCAGGGACAATCTATACATCATAGGCATTCCGTGCTCGGGCATGGTGGACCGGGTAAAGGCGGACGAGGCCGTAGAGGGCAAGGACCTTCTGGCGGTTGAGGAAAATGGGGGATCGCTGATACTGAAAGGCAAAGGGTTCTCAAAGGAAGTAAAGCTGGACGAACTGCTGCACGACACCTGTAAGGTCTGCCGGTACGGCAATCCGGTAGTCTATGACACCATCATAGGCGATACTGTGCCGGACAAAGCGGAGGATAGTTTTGCCGATGTGGCAGCCTTTGAGTCTCTTTCTCCGGCCGAACGCAGGGCCGCCCTGGCTGCCGAGTTTTCGAAGTGCATAAGGTGTTACGCATGCCGCAACGCCTGTCCAATGTGCTACTGCACCGAGTGCTTTGTGGACTGCTCATCCCCGGAATGGATTAAAAAATCCACCGATACTGCCGACAATATTATGTTCCAGGCCGGCAGGGTTTTCCACAGCGCAGGACGCTGCGCCGACTGCGGGGCCTGTGACAGAGCCTGCCCCATGGGTATAAACCTGCGTGGCATGACACGGAAAATGGTCAAGGAAGTCAAGGATCTGTTCGGATATGAAACTGGTGTCGGCATGGGTGAAAAACCGGCGCTGGCAACATTCACCGCCGGCGATCCAGAGCCTTTCCTGGTGAAGGAGTGAGGTGAAAAGGATGATTATAGCCAAGAACGCGTTACCCGGCCTGCTTGATAAGCTGGCTGCCGAATACGAAGTGTATGCCCCGGTGAAACAGGGAGCCTACTCGCTGTATAAACAGATTTGCAATGGCGCTGAGGCAGATTTTGGGTATGTCAACAGCAAAATCCCTCCCAAGGGGATCCTTTTCCCTCAGTCTGAAAAGCTTTACAGCTATTCTGTAACCGGGGAAGGAACCAGTCTGGAGGAGTGCGTAGACACCCGCAAGAAAGTGATTTTCGGAATTCGTCCCTGTGACGCAAAAAGCCTTTTGCTGATGGATAACGTATTTAACAATGATAAATTCCAGGATCCGTACTACCTCACCCGCAGATCAAACACCATCCTGGTGGGAATGGCCTGTAACGATCCTGCCGGCACCTGCTTCTGCACCTCCATGGACGGCGGTCCCTTTGATCAAAGCGGACTGGATCTGCTGCTTACCGATATAGGGGAAGCCTATGTGGTGGAAGCGGTAAGCCAAAAGGGCAAGGATCTGGCGGCGGCACTGGCCCTGGGCGCCGCTGACGACTCTCAGAAGGCTGCGGCCGCCGAAGCCAGGGAATCAGCCGAGGTAGCCTGCGCGGTAAATACCGTGGGTCTGAAGGCCAGGCTGGATGTCAATTTCTACGACCCAATCTGGGAAAAATTTCATGAAAAATGCCTGGGCTGCGCCGCCTGCACTTACTCATGCCCCACCTGCCACTGTTTTGATATAGTGGATGAGGCAAAGGACTGCAACGGCTGTCGGGTCAGAAACTGGGATTCCTGCATGTTCCCCCTGTTTACCCTGCACGGGTCGGGACACAACCCCCGGACCAGCGGCAAGGAGCGCATGCGCCAGAGGATAATGCACAAATTCAAGTATTTTGTGGATAATTTCAATGCGACAGCTTGTGTGGGCTGTGGAAGGTGTATAAAAAACTGCCCCGTTAATCTGGACGTTAGAGAAGTACTGGCGGATATCCGGGGCTCGGAAGCGAGGTCGGATAAATAATGCAAAGAAATCCATATCTGCCGCTCCCAATGAAACTGGTAAAGAACTTTACCGAAACCGAGGATAAGCTTATCCACACTTTCACCTTCCAGTTCCTCAGCGAGGAAGATGAAAAGAGCTTCCCGTATATGCCCGGACAGTTTGCCGAGGTGTGCGTGTTCGGTAAGGGCGAGGCGCCCTTTGGAATCGCCTCCTCACCCACCGAGCCTGGATTTTTAAAGTTCTCGGTGGCCAAGGTGGGCCTGGTTTCCACCGCCCTCCACATGATGGAGGAGGGAACCATTGTCGGTGTCCGCGGTCCCCTGGGCAATTACTACCCGCTGGAACAACTGAAAGGCAAGAACATTGTGATCATAGGCGGAGGATTTGCCTTTACCACTCTCAGGTCGATGATTACCTATATACTGAAACCGGAACACAGGGGTGACTACGGAAAGCTGACCGTTATATACGGCGCCCGGAACCCCGGCCTGCTCCTCTACAAAGAGGAGTTGGAAGAGTGGAACGGACGTTCTGATATTGATTTGGTGTGCACCATTGACCGCCCGGTGGAAGGATGGACCGGAAGGGTGGGTTTTGTTCCCACCGTCACCAAGGAAGTGGCTCCCAGTTCGGAAAACTCGGTGGCCATTATCTGCGGACCGCCGGTGATGATCAAATTCACCATGCCCGAGCTGGAGGCCTGCGGCTTTAAGCCCGATCAGATTATAATGTCTCTGGAAAACCGCATGAAGTGTGGAATAGGCATGTGCGGCCGCTGCAACGTGGGCAACAGGTATGTCTGCAAGGACGGCCCGGTGTTCACCAAGGCCGAGCTGAACCAGTTACCCAACGAATACTAGGCTAAAGAGCGATTCTTTCTGGTCAGAATTCAGGAGACAGATATTTATTCTGACTCCTGAATGCCCAGGATAAGGAATACCCTATATGAAAGTAACTCCGTAGAGGGGAGGATCATCATTAATGGAAAATGCCGTTGAAACAATTCAGGCATCAAAACTTAATCCCAAATTCAGGGAAAGGGTGGCCGGGCTGCTTAAAAATTATGATTTCGCCCAGTGCCTGACCTGTGGTATGTGCACCGCCGGATGTCCTTACTCGGATATCCACGAAAACAATGACCCCCGTAAATTCCTCCGCAAAATCAATTTGGGAATGGAAGAGGAAGTATTCGCCGATCCCTATATCTGGTACTGCACCATGTGCGAGCGCTGCACCATCGAGTGTCCCATGGGCATCAACATGGCCGTGGTAACGCGCACCATGCGAGGACAGTTTGACAAGGACAAAATTCCCGGCTATATGCAGACTATTGCCAGAGAGCATATCGAATCCGGCAACCAGATGAACGTAGGTCAGGTGGACTACGAGGAAACCCTGGAGTGGATTCAGGATGAGATGCGGGAAGAACTTGAGGACCCCGAATTCACCATTCCCCTGAACAAGAAGGGGGCCAAGTACTTCTACGGGTTCAACGCCCGGGATATTAAAATCTATGCCAATGAATTGCAAACTACACTCAAGATATTCTATGCCGCAGGCATTGACTACACCATCAGCACCAAACGCTGGGATGCCACCAATATATCCCTTTTCACCGGGCATAACGATGACTTTAACGCAATATCCCAGCCGATCTGGGAGGAGTTCATAAAACTTGGCTGCGAGCAGTTTATTGTTACAGAGTGCGGCCACGCTTTCCGCTCCATGAAATGGGGGCAAAGGATGTTCTGGAAAGGTGAAATGTTCCCTATCCGTCATATACTTGAACTTCTCAACGAACTGGTTAAGGAAGGCAAGCTCAAACTGGATCCCGAAGCCATCACAGAATTGGTTACCTACCATGATCCCTGCAACACCGCCCGCAAGGAAGGCGTTTGGGAGGCCCCCAGGGAGTTGGCCAAAAGCTTCATCAAGAACTTTGTGGATATGAACCCCAATGGCAAGATGAACTACTGCTGCGGGGCCGGCGGCGGCGGAATGGCCATGCCGGAATTCAATGAAAAGCGCAAGGCAAAGGGCAAGCGCAAGGTGGATCAGGTAGTGGAGACCGGGGCGGAAATAGTGATAGTGCCCTGCCACAACTGCATTGACCAGTTCAACGACCTGAACAAGTGGTACCCCGACACCAAGGGCAAATCCAAGAATATGCACATGTGCACTCTGATGGAGCGCGCCCTGATACTGCCGGAGAAGGAATAGATTTTCTGATACTTTAACCGGTATTCTCAATAGATCATGCCATTTAAGAGAGGACGGATGTGATGTCTAAGTGAGTTCTGAAAAAGTCGGGGCGGTAATGGTGGTAGGGGCCGGTATCGCAGGTATCCAGGCTTCCCTGGACCTGGCTGAGTCCGGTTACTACGTGTACCTGGTGGAAAGCACCACGGCCATAGGCGGAACCATGCCTATGCTGGATAAAACCTTTCCCACCAATGATTGCTCCATGTGCATACTTTCCCCCAAGCTGGTGGAGTGTGGCCGTCACCTGAATATCAAGATTCTCACCAGTTCCGATGTGCAGGAAGTTGCCGGTGAACCCGGCAACTTCAATGTCAAGATACGGCAGCGCCCCCGCTTCGTAGATGCCAACAAGTGCACCGGCTGTGGTTCCTGCTCCGAAGAGTGCCCCATTAAGGTGGATGATGAATTCAACCAGGACCTGGGTAAACGGAAAGCCATATACAAACTTTACGCCCAGGCTTATCCCAACGCCTATGCCATAGACAAGGCAAAATGCCTGAGGATTAAAAATCCCAAGGCCTGCGGTAAATGCCTGAAGGCCTGCCAGGCCGACGCCATCAATTTTGAAATGGCGGAGGAAACCATAGACCTCAACGTGGGGGCCATAGTCTTAAGCCCGGGCTTTGAGAAATTCGACGCATCGGCCCTGTTCTATTACGGCTACGGCAAGTTCCCCAATGTACTGACCAGCCTTGAGTTTGAGCGGGTGTTAAGCGCCTCGGGACCCTTCCAGGGACACATGGTGCGGCCCTATGACGGCAAGGAACCCAAGAAAATCGCCTGGATACAGTGCGTGGGCTCCCGGAACACCAAGGAAAAGCACGGATACTGCTCATCGGTATGCTGCATGTATGCCATAAAAGAGGCTGTTATTGCCAAGGAACACAGCCACGAACCCCTGGAGACCACCATATTCTTCATGGATATGCGCACCTTCGGCAAGGGCTTTGAGAAGTATTACGACCGGGCCCGGGATGAAAAGGGAGTGCGCTTCGTAAGGTCAAGGATTTACGAGGTTACCGAGAAGAACGACGAATCCAAAAACCTGATCATACGGTATTCCAATGAGGACGGAACCATAAGCACCGAGGAGTTTGATATGGTGGTGCTTTCGGTGGGCCTGCAGCCTTCCAAGTCCGTAATGGAACTGGGAGAAAAACTGGGTCTGGATATGAACCAGTACGGCTTTGCCGACACCCAGAAGCTCACCGGCGTCAACAGCAGCAAGCCCGGAATCTATGTGTCCGGCGCCTTCTGCGGTCCCAAGGACATTCCCGAGACAGTGATGCAGGCCAGCGCGGCGGCCGGGGCATCGGCCAGCCTTTTGGCCGAGTCAAGGGGAACAAAGGTAACCGAGAAAGAGTATCCCGCCGAGAAAGACGTGTCAGGTCAGGATCCCCGCATAGGCGTGTTTGTTTGCCACTGCGGAGTAAACATCGGAAGCGTGGTAAATGTTCCCGGGGTTGTGGAAATGGCCAAGGGACTGCCCAATGTGGTTTATTCCGGGGAGTATCTCTATGTTTGCTCCCAGGACAGCCAGAACACCATGCGCCAGATAGTGGAGGAGAACGGTCTGAACAGGGTGGTGGTGGCTTCCTGCAGCCCCCGCACCCACAAGCCGCTGTTCCAGGAAACCATGATGGAGGCCGGTGTGAACAGGTATCTGTTTGAGATGGCCAACATCCGGGATCAGTGTTCCTGGGTACACCAGAACGAGCCTGACAAAGCCACTGAGAAGGCCAAGGATTTGGTCAAAATGATGGTTGCCAAGTCCGCACTGCTGAGCCCCATTCATCAGCCTTCGGTTGATGTTACAAAGGCCGCTATGATTATAGGCGGAGGGGTTTCCGGAATGAACAGCGCCCTCTCCCTGGCCGATCAGGGCTACAAGGTATATCTGGTGGAAAAAGCGGACAGCCTTGGAGGTATAGCCAGACGCATCAAGCAGGGCTTCCGGGGAGAGGACGTTCAGGAATATCTGGCAGAACTGATTGATAAGGTAAAAGCCAATTCCTTAATTGAACTGTTCACCGGCACCGAGGTGCAGGATGTCAAGGGTTTCGTGGGCAATTTTAAGTCCACCCTTTCAAATGGCGCACAGATACAGCACGGCGTGGTGATCATCGCCATTGGCGGAGAAGAGTATCTTCCCACAGAATACCTGTACGGCAAGAATAACCGGGTTATGACCCAGCTGGAAATGGAAGAGGCCATGACAGCCGGTGACTCCAGGTTTGACCAGGCAAAGAACATCGTGATGATACAGTGCGTGGGTTCCAGGGAGCCGGAAAGGGGCTACTGCAGCAGGGTATGCTGCACCAAGTCGATCAAACTGGCCATCAAGGCAAAGGATAAAAACCCCGACGCCAATGTGTTTATACTGTACCGGGATATCAGATCCTACGGTTTCTTTGAGGATATGTACACCGAGGCCCGCCGCAAGGGAGTAATCTTCATACGCTACAGCGTGGAACAAAAACCCCTGGTGGAGGAGGCCGGCGGAAAGTTGATGATTACCGTCACCGACCACGTGCTGGGACAGCCGGTGGTCATTGAGGCTGACATCTTGGGCCTGGCAGCGGCCAAACTGGCCTCCCGGGACAACAAGAAAATGAACAGCCTGTTCAAGGTGCCCCTAAACGAGGACGGTTTCTTCCTGGAGGCGCACATGAAGCTGCGTCCGGTGGACTTCGCTTCCGAGGGTATTTTCATGGCTGGCCTGGCTCACGGCCCCAAAAACTTGGAGGAGAATATTTCCCAGGCCAAGGCGGCGGCAGGCAGGGCCGGAGTAATACTCTCCAAGAGCAAACTGGAATCCCACGGTGTGACAGCGGTTGTGCAGCCGGACAAGTGCGCCGCCTGTCTAACCTGCGTGCGCCTGTGTCCCTATGGAGCGCCCAAGGTCAGGAACTATGCGGCTGAAATAGAGTCGGTGCTTTGCCAGGGCTGCGGATCCTGCGCCGGTGAGTGCCCCAACAAGGCCATTACACTACAGGGATACAACGACCGGATGTACATGAGCATGGTCAACGGCCTGTGCAAGGAGGTGCTGTAAAGGTGGGTTTTGAACCGAAAATTGTTGGTTTCTGCTGCCACTACTGAGCATACTCTGCTGCGGACCTGGCAGGTTCGATGAGACTTCAGTATGCAACCAATATAAGAATAGTGGAAATGACTTGCTCCGGTAATATCGACCACCGCGTGATTCTTAACGCCTTTGAAGAAGGCGCCGATGGTGTGTTTGTAGCCGGCTGCATGGAGGGTGACTGCCATTTCCTGAAAGGGAATATACGGGCCCGGAAGAGAGTAAACGCGGTTAAAAAACTGCTGGATGAAATAGGGATAGGCGGAGACCGTCTGGAAATGTACAACCTGTCTTCAGCCCAGGGAGGCCGCTTTGCCGAAATAGCCAATGATATAACAGCAAAAATAAAGGATCTGGGACCCAACCCGTTATTTAAAAACAGCTCATGCTGCGGCTGCAGCTGCTCGAAAGAAGGTGGGGACCAATGATTATTGCCCAACAGAAACAAATCAAAGAAATCGCCGCCATGGTCAGCGACTGCAAAAAAGTGGCCTTGATAGGGTGTGCAGGATGTGTCACAGTGTGCCTTTCCGGCGGTGAAAAAGAAACTGAAATAATGGCCGCTGCCCTTCGTATTATGCGCAAGCTGGAAGGCAACCCGGTGGAAACAATAACCTTCACCGCAACCCGCCAGTGCGACCCGGAATACGTGGAGGCCTTGGACGGAGTGGTCAAGGATGCCGACGCCATCATATCCCTGGCCTGCGGGGTAGGAGTGCAGTACCTGGCCGAGCGTTTTGACAAGTGGGTGGTTCCCGCCCTGGACACCAACTTTATAGGTGGGTCCAAGGTGCACGGGGTATGGGAAGAGAAATGCGGAATGTGCGGAGACTGCGTTCTGCACAAGACCGGAGGCATCTGCCCCATTATACGCTGCTCCAAGAGCATCCTGAACGGCCCCTGCGGCGGTTCACAGTACGGCAAGTGTGAAATAAGCAAAGATGTTGATTGCGCCTGGCAGTTGATATACGATCGCATGAAGTCCCTGGGTAAACTGGATAAGCTCATGGCCATCCAGCCGCCCAAGGACTGGACCAAGTCCAGAGACGGCGGTCCCCGCAGGGCCGTCAGGGAGGATGTGATGATAGGGTGAGTTATTTAAGCAAACTGCAACGCATTTTAGACAGCGGACAATTTGCCGTCACCGCCGAAATCGGCCCGCCCAAGCACGCATCCGCCCACGGTGTGCGCCACCACGCTGAAATGCTGGTGAACCATGTGGACGCCACCAATATCACCGACTGCCAGACCGCCATAGTGCGCATGAGCAGTATTGCGGCCGGTGTGCATATACTGGACTGCGGCATTGAGCCCATAGTCCAGATGACCTGCCGCGACCGCAACAGAATCGCCATGCAGTCGGACCTCTTGGGGGCCTACAGCCTGGGCATGAGAAACGTGCTCTGCCTGTCCGGCGACCATCAAAAGTTCGGCAACCACCCCTCCTCCAAAAACGTCTATGACGTGGATTCCATGCAGCTTATTCAGTTGCTGGCCAGGATGAGGGACGAGAAGAAATTTTTCTCCGGTGAAGAGTTTAAGGATCATGAACCCAAGTTCTACATCGGGGCTGTGGCCAACCCCTTCGCCGACCCCTTTGAATTCAGAGTGGACCGGCTGGAGAAGAAGGTGGAGGCCGGGGCTCAGTTTATTCAGACCCAGTGCATATTCGACATGGAGCGTTTTGAGCGCTTCATGGAGATGGTAAGGGAAAGAGGGATCGACCAGAGGACTCATATTCTGGCCGGGATTACGCCCCTTAAGGGCTGGAGGGCCGCCAAATACCTGCAGACCGGAGTTTCCGGAATGCTGGTGCCTGATTCATTGGTGGAACGGCTTAAAGGCGCCCAGGATCCCAAGCGCGAGGGCATCGAGGTGGCCATTGAGCAGATCAATTACATCAGGGAAAAAGTCAAGGGAGTGCACGGCGTCCATGTCATGGCCATCGCATGGGAAGAGGTCGTTCCTGAAATAGTTGAGCGTACCGGACTTTTTCCGCGTCCCAAGTTCGAAGACTAAATCAATATCAAAAAAAGAAGACTGCAAGATTTGATTTTTTAAATCTTGCAGTCTTTTTTATCGTTAAGGAAAGTATATACCATATTAAAGTATTAAAGCGCTAAATCGCCAAAGCATTTTTATGTACCCCAGAGTTTTTCCGGGGTCGCTCCGGGGTCACTTGAGGGTCGCTGCATTGTCGCTAATGGGTAGGCGGAGCGATTTAAGTCCGGCCTGCATAACCTCCTGCTGCAACTGTCTCTAAACTCGGTCGCCAACGGAATGCCGACCGCCTCCAACGCCGCATCCATGCGTCGATTCCGGCTTCCGGCTGCGTCCTGCAGCCGGCTCGGCATTCCGTAGGCTCGGTCGTTAAGAGACAGTAGCAGCCTCCGGTACATTCCGCACGGACTTAAATCACTCCCCCTCACTGCATG
>Ga0209347_1001241_pt1 | contig 44296 bp, 47 predicted proteins | sample AutmiccommuBRH23_FD_187382 | JGI IMG/M metagenome (GOLD analysis project Ga0209347, IMG submission 187382) | Deep subsurface microbial communities from Mt. Terri, Switzerland - Autotrophic microbial communities BRH/23 (SPAdes) (version 2) | ecosystem: Environmental > Aquatic > Deep subsurface >... | reverse complement strand
GGCGCCGGTCAAACCCGCCGTAAACCGGGCCTGGAACGGCTGAACTTCCCGGAGATCCCTACTTGAGGCAACGATCAACCTTCCCGGAGGTATTGACATGAGGCAACAGGGGCCTGGCTCGCGCGCCCACTCCGTCACGATCGGCGCAGGCAACAGGCTCGGTGGCACCACAGGGTGGCGCGAAAATGCCAAAGAATGGCGCCGCTCGCGCCTCCGGTCTCAAGGTCCCGGCGAAGACGTGGAATGCTGAGGGGGTGACACGCAGCATCTACATCGCATCGGTAGAGGGCGATACCGGCAAGTCAACGATCGCCCTCGGCATCACCGCGCTGCTCGCGCGCACCGTGTCGAAAGTGGGGATATTCAGACCCGTCGCTCGCGTTTCGACCGGATCCGACTACGTCCTGCGGCTCCTGCTGGGGCACGACGGCGTCGACCTGGACTACGACGAGTGCGTCGGCGTCACCTATGAGGAGCTTCACGCGGACCCCGAGGCAGCCCTATCCCGCATCGTGACGCGGTATCACGAGGTCGCGCGCAAGTGCGATGTGGTCGTGATTGTGGGCTCCGACTACACGGATGTCGCGGGCCCCGCAGAGTTTGAGCTCAACGCCAAGGTCGCGGCAAACCTGGGGGCGCCGGTCGCGCTCGTGGTGCGCGGCGCCGGCCGGTCCCCCTCCGAAATCGCCGAGGTGCTGAACCAGGCGCGCTCCACCATGGACGAGAACCACGCAAAAGTGGTCGCGGCCTTCGCGAACAGGTGCGACCCCGACGACGTTGACGCCATCAAGGCCGCCCTTCCCGAAGACATCGGCGTGGCCGCCCTTCCCGAAGAGCCACTGCTGTACGCGCCGACACTCGGCGCGCTGTGCGACGCCATCGACGGGAAGATGATTGCGGGCGACGAGGCCCTCCTGTCGCGCGAAGTACGCGCCATCACGATCGCCGCCATGACGGTGGAGCACCTACTCGACCGCCTCGAAGAAGGCGCCCTCATCATCGCCCCAGGGGACAGGGCCGACACCCTGCTCGCCGCGCTCACCGCGCACTCCGCCGCCGGATTCCCCGCGCTCGCGGGCATCGTGGTCAACGGCGGATTCCTCCCGCCGCCCTCGGTCCAGCGCCTCATTGACGGCTTGGGGCCGACCCTGCCGATCATCGCCACCGACCTGGGCACCTTTGAGACAGCGCACCGGTGCTGGAACACCCGCGGCCGCTTGTCTCGCGAGTCGGTCCTCAAGGTCGACATGGCTCTCAACATGTTTGAGCACTACGTCGACGGCACGCAACTCACCGATCGCCTGAACTTGGCAGCCACCGACGTGGTGACGCCGCTGATGTTCGAGTACGCACTCCTCGACCGTGCCCGCACGAAGCGTCAGCGCATCGTCCTTCCCGAAGGCGAAGACGACCGCATCCTGCGCGCCGCCGGCACCCTGCTGACGCGCAACGTGGTGGACCTCACGATCCTCGGAGATCCGGCGGCGATCACCTCAAGGGCCGGAGAGCTCGGAATCGACCTCTCCGCGGCCCACCTTCTGTCACCCTCCGATCCCGAGCACGTCGACCGTTTCGCCGCCGCGTACTACGAGATGCGCAAGCACAAGGGAATGACCCAAGAGGCAGCGCGCGACCGAGTTCAGGACGTCAGCTACTTCGGCACGATGATGGTCGAACTCGGACTCGCAGACGGCATGGTGTCGGGCGCGGCGCACACGACGGCCCACACCATCGTGCCCTCGTTCCAGATCATCAAGACGCTCCCGGGCGTCTCGGTCGTCTCTTCCGTTTTCCTCATGTGTCTCGCGGACCGCGTGCTGGTCTACGGCGACTGCGCGGTGAACCCCGACCCCACGGCTGAGCAGCTCGCCGACATCGCGATCTCGTCCGCGGAGACGGCAAAGCAGTTCAACATCGAGCCCCGCGTCGCGATGCTGTCGTACTCGACGGGCGAGTCGGGCACCGGGTCGGACGTGGACAAGGTCCGCGAGGCCACGCGCCTGGTGCGCGAGCGCCGCCCCGACCTGCTGGTTGACGGACCGATACAGTACGACGCCGCCGTCGAACCGTCGGTCGCCAGGTCGAAGGCGCCCGACTCCCCGGTGGCAGGACGCGCCACCGTCCTGATCTTCCCCGACCTCAACACCGGAAACAACACCTACAAGGCCGTGCAGCGCAGCGCGGGCGCCGTCGCGGTTGGCCCCGTCCTGCAGGGTCTCAGAAAGCCCGTCAACGACCTCAGCCGCGGTGCGCTGGTTCAAGACATCGTCAACACCGTGGCCATCACGGCCATCCAGGCTCAGCAATTGACCGCGGACAACGCGGCGGAGGAGTAAATACGTGGCTGTGAATTACATCGGAATGGCGCTTGTCCTGAACTGTGGCTCGAGTTCCGTCAAATACCAGGTAGTGGACACGACCCTCGACGCGCCCCTCGCGTCGGGACTCGTCGAGCGCGTCACGGACCACGGGCTCGCGATCCGCGAGATCATTGAACGCCTCAGCCTTCCCGATTCGGGAGTCGATCTCAGTCAGATCAACGCAGTCGGTCACCGCGTGCTGCACGGCGGCGAGGAGTTTTCCGCCCCGACCATCATCGACGACGAGGTGGAGCGCAAGATCGCGCTGTTGGCCCCGCTTGGTCCCCTCCACATCCCAGCAAACCTCGCGGGCATCACGGCCGCCCGTGAGGCGTTCCCGAACACGCCTCACGTAGCCAACTTCGACACCGCGTACTTCCAGACGATGTCCGAGGCCGCGTACACGTATGCGATTGACAAGAACGTCGCGGCCGAGCACTCGATCCGCAAGTACGGCTTCCACGGAACCAGTTACGCGTATCTGGCACACGAGGCACCCCGTGTGATGGGCAAGCGCCCCGACGAGGTCAACATCATCGCCCTCCACCTGGGCAACGGCGCCTCCGCCTGCGCCATGCGCGCCGGGCGCGCGATCGACACCTCGATGGGCCTCACCCCGCTCGCTGGCCTCGTCATGGGCACGCGGACGGGAGACATCGACCCCGCCGTCGCGTTCCACCTGGGCCGCAGCGCCGGGATGACCCTCGACGAGATCGACCACCTCTTCAACCGTCAGTCGGGAATGCTGGGCCTCACCGGCTACAGCGACATGCGCGACGTCGAACAAGCCGCAGCCGAGGGCGCTCACGACGCCCAACTGGGACTCGAGATCTACTGCCGTCGCATCCGCGGCTACGTGGGTCAGTACTACGCCCAGTTGGGGCACCTCGACGCGATCGTGTTCACCGCAGGCGTGGGCGAAAACTCCGACGTGGTGCGCCTCCAGTCCCTTGTGGGGCTGAGCGAGCTCGGCATCATCTTGGACCCGGAGCGCAACGCGGGTCGCAAGAAGCAAGCGACCCTCATCAGCGCGGACGAATCCGCCGTGGAAGTCTGGGTCGTGCCGACAAACGAGGAGCGCGAGATCGCGCTCCAGTCGATCGCGGCCGTCTCCTAGAGCCTCAAGGTCGCCTTGCCCCCAGACGTAGGGACCCCCGAATGGGGGCTTGACGCCCATTCGCGGGTCTCCCAGACTCAGGATCACACCAGGGTGCCCCAAAGTCGGGCCCGTCTTGGCAATGTTCCTCATCACACGCCCCTGCGGGCCGATGGGGAGGATGACAACACAAGCGAGCCACGTGGAATCTTTGTAGCGCGGCTCGAGGGACGCGAGAGGACACCATGGCGACGACGTCGATTTGGGTAGCACACGCATCACGCGAACCCAACGCCGGGATGATTCATGCCCTTCACGAGTGGATTGACGATTCGGTCAGACTCGCCGCCGCGACACCGGGATCCTGCCCCTTCTTGGCTGACGCCGTACTCGCCGCAATCGTCGCCCACACCGACAGGGCACTCCACAAGCGCCGCCAGCGTCCTACCTTCTTGTCCGCGCACCCGTGTGGATTGCAGCCGCTAGCGGCGCACGGCCTGCGCCCGATGTGCGACGTGATCAATCACGACGAGTTCGGTCCGGAAGAGCTGCTGGTGGAGCACACCGGCGGCACGTCCACCTTGGCCGAGGCCATTGGGCGCGCGGCCGGGCCCGACCGCTCCTCGCTCGTGCCCGTCTTCACGGAGGCCGAGTTCATGGACGCCGACCTGTTCCACCTGCACAACGCGCGGCTCCTTGACCCGCGCTCCAGCGGCGTCGTCATTCCGTTCATGATGGTGCAGTTCGGAGACTCGGACCAGGAGGTACAGGACCGCGAGGACGTAATCCGCGCTTCTGGCTTCACCAGTTACACCTTCGAGTGCGATTGGCAGGACTTCTCGCTCGAGGACCACACGCTTTTGGCGCTACTGATGGAAGATGTTCTTGACGAGATCGTTCAGATCAAGGCGGACGTGGCAGCGGGGGTCCTCAGCAGGCCGCCGCTGTGGCCGCTCGTCGAGATGCGTGCAAGTGCCCGCTAGGCCATGAGCGGCCGTTGACCACGCGCCGCTGTGCTGGGCGCGAATTCGGAGGATGAGAGTAAGCAATGAACACCCCCATCTCCAGTTGGGTAACGCACGCGGGCCGAGAGCCTGCGGACGTCGTGGTGAAAGCGATGGACGAGTGGTGGCGAACCGCCTGCGAAGCGCGCACTCCCGAAGCGATCTGCCGCTGGCGAGGCAATGCGCTGTACTCGCTACTGCTAGTCCACGTTGACCGAGCCGCGCACAAGCGCCGTCACCAGCCCACCTTCATCTGCAAGCCGCCGTGCGGCCTTGCCGCGGAGGATCACGGGTTGACGCCGATGAGCGTGATCGTCCGGGACGACACGTACGGACCCCAGAATGTGCGCATCGTCCACTCGGACCCCGATTCTGCGGTGGGTCGCGCCATCACCATGGTGAAGGGCGAGGAGAGCACGCTCGCGGTGGCGATCGGGTCCGAGGCTGAGTTCGACGACCCCAACTTCTTTGACGTGCACCGGGCCTCCCTCGTCAATCCCCTACGGGACGGTGTGGCCCTCGCGATCATCCACGCGGACCTGGACGGCCCCGAATCGGCGGACGACGTGTCGGGCCGCGACGACCTTCTCCGCGCGGCGGGCTACGCGGCGTACACGCTCGACCTCGACGGCTCCCGCGATGATCGCACGGTGCATCGTCACCTCGCCGGACTGCTTGAGGACGTCTTTGACGAGGTCGCGGGAATCAAGGCTGACGCTGCCGCCAGGATCTTGTCCAGCAATCCGCTGTGGCCGGCTCTTGTCATTCGAACGTTTCCCGCTTGGCGGCAGAAGCACGGCCTGCTTGCCGCTACCGGCGAGCTTCCCCTGAAGGAAAACCACTAGCGGCGAGCCACGCGCGCAGCGACCGGATGCTCGCGGCCACCGCATCGTCTCCCCACGCGCGAGCCTGAGCGCGGATCTCGTGCACATCGATGCCCCAAGCCGTCAGGTCGGCCGTGTGGCCGATCAGCCACCGTTCGATCGCCTCCGGATCCGCCTCGGGATGACACTGGAACCCGACCTGCCGACCCTGGACAAACGCCTGATGACGTGTGGCCGGAGTCGACGCGAGGCTGGTGGCCCCCGGCGGGAGCACGATCTCGTCGGCGTGCCAATGCAGCACCGGCGCTGACGCGAGCAACTCCCAAGGTGTGCCCGCAGCGTCGGCCGTGGGCGTCAACGGCAACCACCCCAACTCGCGCTGACCGCGCTCCACTCCTCCACCAAGCACCATCGCCATGAGTTGAGCCCCCAAGCAGATTCCGAGCGTGGGCAGGTCCGATGCGGCGCGGCCGGCCAGCACCTCGCGCACGTCCGCCAAGTACGGGTAGCGGGCATCGTCATCGGCGTCGATCGGGGCGCCCAGCACGACCGCCAACTCGGCTCCCGCCGCCGGGCCGATGTCGTCCACTCCCACGTCGAGATAGCGGACCGCGAAGCCGTGCGCGGTCAATTCGTCTTCCCACACGCCCAGATCTTCGAAGGCCACGAACCTCACCACGTCGCATCGCATGGGGCCAGGCTAGCCGCGGCCGCCGTCTCGAAGGCGCCGCTGCTACCCCCCGCTGTCGAGTCGGGGGCGCCAGTCCGTCTACCCTTGGCGAGTGGCACATCTGATTGGCGCAGAGGGTCTCGGCGTCGATTTCGGCACCGGGGCCGTTCTCGACGGCGTCACGCTCGGACTCGAGGACGGCGACCGCATCGGCATCGTCGGCGCCAACGGCGCCGGCAAGTCCACCCTCATCTCCGTCTTGGCGGGCCTCACCCCCGCCCACACCGGTCGGGTCACGCGTGTCACGGGAGTGCGCGTCGGCGTGGTCGACCAAGGAGACGCCTTCGCCAAGGGCGCCACCGTTCTGGACGCGATCGTGGGAGATGCCGCAGAACACGAATGGGCGGGCGACCCCCGCATCCGCGATGTCATGTCCGGCCTGGTGCCCGACCTGCTCGCGGACACCCCCCTGTCGACCCTGTCGGGCGGCCAGCGCCGTAGGGTCGCGCTCGCGCGGACCTTGGTGGCCGACGACGACGTCCTCTTCCTCGACGAGCCCACCAACCACCTCGACATCGAGGGGGTGGCGTGGCTCGCCACTCACCTGCGCGGACGCTGGACCGCGACCCGCGGGGCGCTCGTGGTGGTCACCCACGATCGCTGGTTCCTCGACGAGGTCACTACCCGCACGTGGGAGGTGGTCGACGCCGGGGTGGAGCAATACGAGGGCGGATACGCCGAGTACATCCTCCAGCGCCTGGAACGCAACCGGATCTCCGCCGTGACGGAGACGCGCCGCCAGAACTTGTTGCGCAAGGAACTCGCCTGGCTACACCGCGGCGCGAGGGCGCGCAGCACCAAGCCCAAGTTCCGCATCGATGCCGCCAACGAACTCATTGCTGATGTCCCCGAGGTGCGCGACCCGATCAAGCTTCAACGCATGGCCGCTTCCCGACTCGGCAAGGAAGTGGTGAGCCTCATCAACGCTCACGTGACCTACCCGGGCCCACCACCGAACGAGGTGCTGAACGACGTCACGTGGCGCATCGGGCCGGGCGAGCGCACCGGAATCTTGGGACCGAACGGCTCCGGAAAGTCGACGCTGTTGAAGCTCATCACTGGCGAGGTGGAGGCGACCCAGGGCTACGTGAAGCGCGGCATGACCGTCAAGGTCGCCGCGTTGTCGCAACACCTTGCGGAGCTCGACGAGTGGGCGGGCAAGAGGGTTGCCACCGTGTTGAAGCAATACACGTCGGTCAAGCTCGCCGACGGCACCGAGCTCACTCCGGGCCAATTGCTGGAGCGCGTCGGCTTCCAACCCTCCCAACTCAAGACCCAGGTGAGCGCGTTGTCCGGCGGCCAGCGTCGGCGCCTCCAAATCCTGGTGGTTCTCCTGAGCCAGCCCAATGTGCTGGTCCTCGACGAACCCACGAACGACCTCGACACTGACATGCTCGCGGCCCTCGAAGACCTGCTCGACTCGTGGCCGGGAACCCTGATTGTGGTGAGCCACGATCGCTACCTGATGGAGCGCGTCACGGACCAGCAGTACGCGGTCATGGATGGTGGCCTGCGACACCTGCCTGGCGGCGTGGACGAGTACATCTCGCTCGCGCAAAACCTCGCGCGCTCCGGCGGCGGGGTGGGCACGTTTGGGCCCGATGCCTCCGACGGCGCCGCCGCCTCCCGCGCCGCCTCGCAGGCCTCCGAGACGTCGGCGGACGGCCTGGGGGGCGCGGACCTGAGATCGGCGCAGAAGGAACTGGCCGCGGTCGAGCGGCGACTCAAGAAGGTCCTTCAGCAGAAGGCCGAACTGAACGCAAAGATGACGGCGCACGACCCCGAGGACTATCCGGGACTCGCCGCCCTCGCGGCGCGCTTGCCCGTGCTCGACGCCGAGGCTGCCGGGCTCGAGGAGCGTTGGCTCCACCTGATCGAAACGCTCGGCTGACTGCCGCCCCACTCCCTGGACCTTGGCCCTGAGAACGCCCGACGCTCCCGGGCTCGCCGCACGCGGGCCTCGGCGAGAAGGTCCTCGTGGGAGGCGTACTACCTGACGGAATCGTTCGCCGCGTGACATGCTTGCAGGTACCCCACAAGAAGGAGTTCAGCGTGTCGCCACACCCCTGGAGTTACCGCTCTACCGACACCGCGAGCGCCGAAGACGTCACGGCCATCGACCGTTGGTGGCGTGCCACCAACTACATGAGCGTCGGGCAAATCTACTTGCTCGACAACCCCCTGCTCCGTGAGCCGCTTCACCGCGATCACGTGAAGCCCCGCCTGGTCGGCCACTGGGGAACCACCCCCGGACTGAACTTCCTCTATGCGCACCTCAACCGCATGATCAAGGCGCGCAAGCAACCCACGATGTACATCATCGGCCCAGGACACGGAGTAGTGCCCCATAGAGTGGTGTAGCCCTCGGGTTGGTCGCCGTCGTCGGCGACGGCGAGGCCGAGACCGGCCCGCTCGCCACGTCGTGGCACTCGAACAAGTTCATCAACCCCGCATCCGACGGCGTCGTGTTGCCCATCCTGCACCTCAACGGGTACAAGATTGCCAACCCCACGGTGCTGGCTCGCATCTCCGAAGATGAGCTCGACAGTCTCATGCGGGGCTACGGCCACAAGCCGCATGTGTTCGTCGGCGGCTTTGACGACGAATCGCCCGAATCCTTCCACACCCGCTTTGCCGAGGTGCTCGACACCGTCATGGACGAGATTGCCGCCATCAAGCAAGAGGCCGCGAGCAACCCCGACATGGAACGCCCGATGTGGCCCATGATCATCATGCGCACCCCCAAGGGCTGGACGTGTCCCAAGGAGATCGACGGCAAGCAGACCGAAGGGTCGTGGCGAGCCCACCAGGTGCCGCTCGCTTCCGCAAGGGACACCGACGCGCACTTGCACGTCCTCGAGGACTGGATGAAGTCCTACCGCCCCGAGGAACTGTTCGACGAGGACGGCGCCCCTCTCAAGGAGGTCACATCGCTGGCCCCCAGGGGCGATTTGCGCATGTCTGCACGTCCCGAAGCAAATGGCGGCCTGCTGCTGCAGGACCTCAAGCTGCCCGACTTCCGCGACCACGCGGTCGCCGTGCCGACGCCAGGTGCGGGCCAAGCCGAGGCCACGCGCGTGCTCGGCGGCTGGCTCGAGGAAGTCATGCGGTCCAACCCGACGAACTTCCGCATCTTCGCGCCGGACGAGCTCGCCTCGAACCGACTCCAGGACGTATTGGAGGTCAGCGACAAGGTGTGGCAGGCGAGGCGCGAGGACGATGGGACGCACACCGGTCCCCAGGGACGCGTCATCGAGATGCTGTCGGAGCACCAGTGCCAGGGCTGGCTCGAGGGTTACCTGTTGACCGGCAGGCATGGACTGTTCACCTCTTACGAGGCGTTTATCCACCTGGTCGACTCCATGTTCAACCAGCATGCCAAGTGGCTCAAGGTGTCGAGCGAGCTCCCGTGGCGTCGTCCGGTGGCCTCGCTGAACTACCTCCTGTCGAGCCACGTCTGGCGCCAGGACCACAACGGCTTCAGCCACCAGGACCCTGGCTTCATCGACCACGTGATCAACAAGAAGGCCGAAGTGGTGAGGGTGTACTTGCCGCCGGATGCCAACACGCTCTTGTCCGTGTACGACCACTGCCTGCGCTCTCGCAACTACGTCAACGTGGTCGTCGCCGGCAAGCAGCCCCAGGCATCGTGGCTCACCATGGACCAGGCCGTCGACCACTGCACCCGCGGTATCGGCATCTGGGACTTCGCGTCCAACGTGCCGCTGGGCGAGGAGCCCGACGTGGTCATGGCCGCCGCTGGCGACGTGCCGACGCTCGAGGTTCTGGCCGCGATCGACATCATCCGGGAGGAGTTGCCCGAGCTCAAGGTGCGCATGATCAACATCGTCGACCTCATGCGTCTGCAGCCCGAAAAGGAGCACCCGCACGGCCTGTCCGACAGGGAGTTTGATCAGCTATTCACCACGGACAAGCCGATCATCATGAACTATCACGGCTACCCGTGGCTCATCCACCGCCTCACGTACCGCAGGACTGGCCACGCCAATCTGCACGTGCGCGGTTACAAGGAGGAGGGCACCACGACCACGCCATTCGACATCGCCATGATGAACGACATCGACAGGTATCACCTGGTAATAGATGTCATTGACCGGGTGCCCGGACTCGGAACGCGTGCGGCGTCGCTACGCCAGAAGCTGTTCGACATGCGCCTCGCGGCACGCCGCTACGCACGTGAGCACGGCGAGGATCAGCCCGAAGTTGCCGATTGGGTCTGGCCAGATGCACATGGTCTGGTTGACAATGCTGTGGACGCTGTTGCCGCTACCGGTGGTGACAACGAGTAGGTCTTGTTCCCTTCCTACGCGACGGGGCCCCGCATTGTGCAGCGATGCGGGGCTTCGGCGTATCTGGGGCCCACCCCCGCACATGGCTGAATCCGTACCGCTTTGCGGTTCCGAACCCCCGGACATGGCTTGACTCGTACCGGCAAGCGCGGGTGGGGCAGGCGAGTGACACTCGACAACGAGATCGACAGAGAGCAGAACCCCACTGCGACGGTTTTGGTCCGTAAATCGTTGTCACCTCGACGACCGAGAATCGGTCCGCCAGGAGGCCACCGTGAGCGAACGTGACATCCGCATCACGGGCATGACGTGTGCGTCATGTGAGGACACCGTGTCTCACGCCTTCGCCACCCTGCCGGGCGTAGAGTCGACGTCCGCGTCGGCCCGCACTGGCATCGTCCGCCTCACCGGTGTTGACCTTCCAACGCACGCGGCGCTCACCGCCGCACTGGCCGACACCCCGTATGGGCTTGGCGCGCGGCCGTGGCTCGCGCGAGAGCGCTCCGTGTGGCAGGACATCGCACTGGGAGTTGCGGCGGTGGCGGTACTGTTCCTCGCCCTTTCGGTGTGGAATCCCGGCGCCCAGGTAGGTGGGCTCGAGGGCGGCCTGACCGTTGGCTCCGCGCTTGTGCTGCTCGGCCTCGGCGTGGCGGCGTCCCTGTCCACCTGCATGGCCCTGGTCGGTGGGCTGGTCTTGTCTCTATCCGTATCCGTACGCACCGCCTCCTCTCGCAGGGCTGACGCCGTGGCCACGCAGGCGGCATTCAACCTGGGGCGCGTGGTGGGCTTCGGCGCTCTGGGCGCGCTCGCCGGCATGATCGGCCAGGCGTTTGCTCTGCGCGGCATCACGCTGGCCGTCGCGATGATCGTGGTGGCGGTCGCCACCGCGCTGCTGGGGATTCGCCTCACGGAGGCCTCGCCCCGCATCGCGGCGTGGCAAGTGACACTTCCCGCCTCCTGGGCCGGGTGGGCGAAACGCTCACGCGTCGATGGCGCCGGCGCCAGCCGCTCCCCCGGCCGCGCTGCGCCGCCACTGCGTGCCGCGGCGCTCGGCGCCGCCACGTTCTTTCTCCCGTGCGGCTTCACCCAAGTGGTGCAGCTGCTCGCACTGTCCTCCGGAAGCCCCCTCACGGGCGGCGTCATGATGGCCCTCTTCGCCATCGGCACCACCCCAGGCCTGTTCGCGGCGGGCATGGCCGCGGCGTCCGCACGAGAGTCCGCAACGCGTCGGCCGCTACGTGTGATTGGCGTCGTGGTGATCGCGTTCGCGCTTGTCACCGGCCTGGGAGGGCTCACGGGCACCGGGCTGCTTGCCCCCCACACAGCGGTGGCGCCCACCGAACGCACCGACAACGTGGTGGACGTGGAAGGCGTGCAGGTCGTGACCACGGAGATTGGGCTCACGGGCTACTTCCCAGCGGACGCGGTGGTGTATGTCAACGAGCCCGTCACGTGGGTGCTCGATCCCGTGGGCGTGGGCTGCGCAAGCCTGGTCGATGCGGACTCGCTGGGGCTCGGGAGGCTCGACGCCATCACCGACAAGGTCTATTCGGACTTCACTCCTACCAAGACCGGTACCTACCGGTACCAGTGCGTCATGGGGATGTACTTCGGGTCGTTCATCGTGATCGAGCGCCCTGCGATCGGGGCCCCGGCCGCCGGGTGAGAGTCGTCGCGCGTGGCCGGCGCACCGGCCTCGTGTGAGATCGTGGACTCAAAACAACGAGGAGGCGACGTTGCCCGGAACCAAGGGCGCGCTGCTGGTGGTGACCCACGACCGGCGGCTCCTCGACCGGGGTTCCCACCAGACGTGGGAGGTCCACGACGGCGTGGCGGACCGCTCCGAGGGTGGCTACGCGGCGTACATCTGGCGGCCGGTCGAGCGCGACCGCATCACCGACCAGCAGTACTCGGTGATTGACGGGGGCCTGCGCCACCTGCCCGGCGGCGTCGGCAGCTGAGAAGGCCAGGAGGGCGCGAGGCACACTCAGCAGCCGGCTCCGGAGGCGTCGGCGCGCAGTGGCAAGCAGCGCTCCCTCGACCCGGCCCCCTCCCCCACCCCGCCGCTGACAGTGTGAACCAAGACCCGACCCGACACGCCGGTGCGGGGAGTCCACGGCGTCGGGCGGCGGCGCGTCGACCCGCAAGGTGGTTCGAATTGTCCCGACGTCGGGCGGGGCGGAGCGCCGCGTCGCCGAGAAGGAACCCACCAGCGTCGAACGCCGGATGGCAAAGATCGTGGCTCTCAAGCGGGAGATCCGCACGAAGATGGCGACGCGCGACGAGTCGGACTACGAGGCGATCACGACGATGACGCGGGAATTGCGCGCGTTGGCCGAGCAGAACGCGTCCCTCGATGACACCAGGCTCAAGTTGAACGACCTGCTGGCCGACTTGAGAAACCGGCTGCGTGGGAAACTCGCCTGGTAAATGAGGCTAGCCCGCGATGGCGGACAGGTGCACGGCGAGGTCACGCAGCTCGATGCGGGAATGGCGCTGCAAGCGCGCGTCGAAGATCCGCGCGGCCGTCTGCGGGTCGTCGGTGACGAAGCTTCCGCCCTAGCGGCCGGGGCGGGTCTGCACGAGCGAATTGTCCCGGAGCATCTCGAGGGCCTCACGGGCGGTGACGAGCGCATCCCCCATCCTGCGCGCGAGCTCGGCCTCACTCCGAAGCCGCTCGCCATTGTGCAGAAGCCCGCTCACAATCGCGTCGGTCAGGCGACGCGCCACGAACTCGGCGCACCCGGTGCCGTCGAGCGGCGCGAACACGACCGAGCGGTGGGCATCTTGGTAGGCCATTGAACGGGGCATGGCAGAGTCGATGCGGTGTCCGGGTCGGCTCGGGGACGAGTCGTGACACGACCAAAACACCGTGGCAACGGGTTTGATATGGTTCGACATGTATCGATGACAAAGACGTCACGAGGAGCGCAATGAGCGAAGCGCCGGCCATCCGGTTGACGGGCCTGACCAAGCAGTTCGGCAACGTCACCGCTGTTGACCACGTCGACCTTGAGATTGCCGAGGGCGAGTTCTTCTCCATGCTCGGCCCCTCCGGTTCCGGCAAGACCACGGTGCTGCGCCTCATCGCAGGCTTCGCCAAGCCGACCTCAGGCACCGTTGAACTCTTCGGTGAGGACGTCACACACTCCGCACCCTTCGACCGCGACGTCAACACGGTCTTCCAGGACTATGCCCTTTTCCCGCACATGAACGTGCTCGACAACGTGGGCTACGGCCTGCGCGTGCGGGGCATGAAGCGCGCAGAACGACAGGAACGCGCCATGCGCGCGCTCGCCGCAGTGCGCCTCGATCACCTCGCCGCACGCAAGCCCGCCGAGCTTTCAGGCGGTCAGCGCCAGCGCGTCGCCCTCGCACGCGCGACCGTCCTCGAGCCCAAGGCGCTGCTGCTTGACGAACCTTTGGGTGCTCTCGACCTCAAACTCCGCCAGCAGATGCAGGTGGAGCTCAAGCAGTTGCAGCGCCAGCTCGGCATCACCTTCATCTTCGTGACCCACGACCAGGAAGAGGCACTGACTCTGTCGGATCGCATCGCGGTCTTCAACGACGGCCGCATCGAACAGCTCGGCACCCCGCATGAGCTGTATGAACGACCGGCCTCTCGCTTCGTTGCCGACTTTGTCGGCACGTCCAACCTCTTCGGCGCGGAGCACGCCCGGGCGCTACTCGGGCGCGACGGCGAATTCTCGGTGCGCCCCGAGAGGCTGTCGCTCTCGGAGCAGCCCACCGCCGCGTCGGGCACACGCAGTGCGGCCGGCACCATCGTCGAGTCCATCTACCTCGGCAGCGGAATCCGGCGCGTCATCGACCTCGACGGCGGCCCGCGGATCAACGTGCTGGAGCGCAACGATCGGTCGCGCGCAACAGACCAGGGCCATGGAAGACGCGTTCACGTGAGTTGGCACGAAGAAGATGTCGCGGCACTCATCCCACCGGGCGCATAAGCCCACAGCATCATGCACAACGCACACCAGCGCACCACCATCGGAAGGATCACACCATGACGAGCATCATTCGTGGCAGGCGAGCCGCTGCCGCATCCACGCTCGCAGTAGGTTCGTTGATTTTCTTGACGGCCTGCGGCAGCTCCGGCAACGGAGGCGACCCCGGCGTACAGCAAACCGCGCTCGGCGACAACGAGGGCACCGTCTCGCTCCTCGCCTGGCCCGGCTACGTCGAAGACGGCAGCAACGATCCGAGCGTCGATTGGGTGACCGGCTTCGAAACGAAGACGGGTTGCCAGGTGACGTCAAAGTCGTACGGGACCTCGGATGAGGCCGTCAGCCTCATGAAGACCGGCGAGTACGACGTTGTCGCCGCGTCGGGCGACGCGACGCTGCGCCTGATCGCCGGCGACGACGTCGCCCCGGTCAACACCGACCTCATCCCGAGCTTCGCCGGCGTCTTCGACTTCCTCAAGAACAAGGCATGGAACTCCGTCGACGGACAGTCCTATGGCGTGCCTCACGGGTACGGCGCGAACCTGCTCCTGTTCAATACGGACGTCGTGAAGCCGGCCCCCACCTCGTGGAGCGTCGTCTTCGACGACGCCTCGCAGTACTCCGGCAACGTGACCGCGTATGACTCGCCGATCTACATCGCGGACGCCGCGGTCTACCTGATGTCCACCCAACCCGACCTCGGCATCACGAACCCGTACGCGCTCGACGACACTCAGTTCGCGGCGGCCGTGGATCTGCTGAAGGCGCAGCGGGAACACGTCGGCGAATACTGGTCCGACTACCTCAAAGAGATCCAGGCATTCGAGTCCGGCGACTCCGTCGTGGGAACCACATGGCAGGTAATTCAGAACGTGCTAGCTGGCGAGGTGAGCAACACCGCCGTTGTGCTGCCTGACGAGGGTGCGACCGGCTGGTCGGACACCTGGATGATCGCGTCGGCGGCCAAGAGCCCCAACTGTGCCTACGCGTGGCTCGACTGGATCGCTAGCCCCGAGGTCAACGCGCAAGCGACGGCCTACTTTGGTGAGGCCCCATCAAGTCAGGCGGCGTGTGACTTCCGCGACGACTGCGCCGATTATCACGCGGGCGACGCCGAGTATGCCTCGCAAATCTGGTACTGGACCACACCGATCGCCGACTGCGTCGACGGCCGCACCGACGTGAAGTGCATCGACTACTCGAAGTGGACCGAGGCCTGGGCCGAGATCAAGGGCTGACCTTGGCCATTCACGAGACCACGTCCGCCGAGGTGACGCACTCCGTGCCGTCGCCTCGGCGGACGCCGGCCCGGCGAGCGTCGGTCTTCCTTACCAAGCATCCGCGCACGCGCCTGACCCTTCTGTTGACCGCGCCGCTGTTCTGGCTCGTCGTGGTGTACGTGGTGGCGCTGCTGCTGCTACTCCTGTCCGCCTTCTGGTCAGTTGACACGTTCACCGGCGAGATTCGCAGGGACTGGACGCTCGACAACATCGTCACCGTGGTTTCGGGCGCGTTGTACCAGACCGTCACCCTGCGCACACTCGGCATCGCGATCGCCGTCACCGTGATCGACGTGGCCATCGCGATGCCGATCGCCTTCTTCATGGCCAAGGTCGCGTCACCCCGGGCTCAGAGGCTGCTCGTGATCGCGGTGCTCATGCCGCTGTGGGCGAGCTACCTCGTCAAGGCCTACGCCTGGCGCTCGGTGCTGTCAAAGGACGGGATCGCCGAATGGATGCTCGCTCCCGTGGGGCTGCACAGTCCTGGCTACGGCATCCTGGCAACGATCATCACCCTGTCGTACCTGTGGTTGCCGTATGTCATTCTCCCGATCTACGCGGGACTCGAGCGAGTGCCCGACTCCTTGCTCGAGGCGTCCGCGGATCTCGGCGGTCATACCTCGCGCACCATGGCCTGGGTGGTCCTGCCGCTCGCGTTCCCCGCGATCGTCGCCGGAACGATCTTCGCGTTCGCGCTCTCACTCGGCGACTACATCACCGTGAATATTGTGGGCGGTGCCAGCCAGATGCTCGGCAACTTGGTGTACACCAACGTCGGAGCTGCAAACAACCTGCCACTCGCGGCAGCGATCGCCCTGATCCCCATCGCCATCATCTTTGGCTACCTCGCGCTCGTGCGTCGCACCGGCGCCCTGGACAGCCTGTAGGGACTGCGGATGCGACTAGGAAGGGCTGCCCGCGTCACCCTCGCCGTCGTGGCGGGGCTGATCCTCACGGGGATGTACCTGCCGTTGTTCGTGGTGCTCGTGAATTCGTTCTCCACGTCCACGTCGCTGTCGTGGCCGCCGCCGGGGTTCACGCTCGAGTGGTGGGGCCGGGCCTTTGAGAGCGAAGGCGCGCGCAGCGCCGTGGGCACGAGCCTCGTGATCGCGATGATTTCGACGACCGTGGCGCTCGTGCTCGGCACGCTGCTGTCGTTTGCGCTGCAGCGCTTCGCGTTCTATGGGCGCGAGGCCGTCTCGCTTCTCATCGTCTTGCCGATCGCCCTACCAGGCATTATCACCGGTATCGCCCTCAACAACTTCTTCCGCACCATCCTCGGGGTGCCGCTGTCCCTCTGGACGATCGTCATCGCGCACTCGACGTTCTGCATCGTGACGGTCTTCAACAATGTCATCGCCAGGCTCCGACGCACGGGCGTGAGCCTCGAGGAAGCATCGTCTGATCTGGGCGCGGGCATCTGGACCACGTTCCGCCTTGTCACCTTCCCGCAACTGCGGTCGGCGCTTCTCGCAGGCGGCCTGCTCGCCTTCGCGCTGAGTTTCGACGAGATCATCGTCACGACATTCACCGCGGGGTCCGGCGTCACGACTTTGCCGATCTTCATCCTCAACAACATGTTCAGGCCAAACCAAGCACCGATCGTGGCAGTGATCGCCGTGGTGCTGGTGGCCGTGTCAGTCGTGCCGATTTACCTTGCACAGCGGCTGGCGGGCTCCGAACAGGCTCATCGCTGACGACGCGGTGCTGATCTCGCGACGGCGCGCAATATGGGGCGCGCCTTTGCCGCGCGAGTGGCCACCTAGCCCGCCTGGTAGGGGCTGACCACCACGTCGACGCGCTGGAACTCCTTGAGGTCTGAGTACCCGGTGGTCGCCATCGAGCGGCGCAGGGCACCCATAATGTTGGTGGTCCCGTCGGCGCGCGCGCCGGGACCGAACAGGATCTCTTCGAGGGTCCCTACCGAGCCGACGTGCACGCGCTCGCCGCGCGGAAGTTCCGGGTGGTGGGCCTCAGACCCCCAGTGGTATCCGCCGCCGGGTGCCTCGTCGGCGCGCGCCAAGGCCGCACCCAGCATGAACGCATCGGCGCCGCAAGCAATCGCCTTGGCCATGTCGCCGGAGCGTCCGAGACCGCCGTCCGCGATCACATGGACGTACCGACCGCCGGACTCGTCGAGGTAGTCGCGACGCGCCGCCGCAACATCGGCCACCGCGGTCGCCATGGGGGCGTGGATGCCCATCGAAGTTCGCGTGGTGTTCGCTGCGCCGCCGCCGAAGCCGACGAGCACGCCAGCCGCGCCGGTGCGCATGAGGTGAAGGGCCGCCTGGTGGGTCGCCGCACCGCCGACGATGACGGGCACGTCGAGCTCGTAGATGAACTTCTTGAGGTTGAGCGGTTCGCCCTCGGCCGAGACGTGCTCAGCCGAGACCGTGGTGCCGCGGATCACGAACAGGTCCACGCCCGCCTTCAACACCGCCTCGTAATGCTCCTGGGTGTTGTGGGGCGACAGCGCCCCTGCGACGATCACGCCCGCCTCGCGCACCTCGCGCAAGCGGTCGGCGATGAGTTCGGACTTGATGGGCTCGCGGTAGATCTCCTGCATCCGCGCCGTCGCGGCCACCGCGGGCAGGGACGCGATCTCGGCAAGCAGTGCGGTCGGGTCCTCGTAGCGAGTCCATAGCCCCTCAAGGTCGAGCACGCCCAGGCCTCCGAGGTTGCCCAACGCGATCGCGGTCGCGGGCGACATGACAGAGTCCATCGGCGCCGCGATGACCGGGATTTCGAAGCGGAACGCATCGATCTGCCACGCGAGTGACACGTCCTGGGGGTCGCGCGTGCGCCGCGAAGGCACAATCGCGACATCGTCAAAGGAATACGCCCGGCGTCCGCGCTTTCCGCGCCCAATCTCGATCTCGTTGCTCACGCCGTCCAGCCTAGCGCTCGGGCGCCAGGACTCCCCCAGCATCGGCCGGTGCGGCCCGACCTCAACCGGAAGGCTCCCTATCCGCACACCACGCCTGGTCTCGCTCCCACCGCCATGCGCCGTGTGCGGATAGGGCGCGAGCGAATCGGGTAAGGGTGGGGAACTGCGGGAAGGTTCCCTCAACATCGGCCGCACCGGGACTACAGTCAGTGCAAAGCAACAGGAGGTCACGATGACGTGGTCCAATCCCCCGGTGCACGGTCCGCTCGCCGACGCCCTGGCGCAGCTCGCCGCGACGGTCGAGCACCTCGGCTACGACGAGGGCATGCACCAGATGCTCGCCACCGCGCGGCGCGAGATGCAGGTCAGCGTGCCACTGCGCCGAGACGATGGCAGGGTCGTCGTGTACTCCGGCTACCGAGTCCAACACAACTTCTCCCGTGGCCCCGCCAAGGGTGGATTGCGCTTCGCCGCCAACGTCGATCTCGACGAGGTGCGCGCTCTAGCTATGTGGATGACGTGGAAGTGCGCCTTGGTCGACGTGCCGTATGGCGGCGCGAAGGGCGGCGTCGCGATCGAGCCCCGCGACCACAGCCAACGAGAACTCGAGCGCGTCACGAGGCGCTACACGTCGGAGATCGCCCCCATCATCGGCCCTGAGGTCGACATTCCTGCGCCGGACATCGGCACCAATGAGCAGACGATGGCGTGGATGATGGACACCTACTCGGCGCTCGTTGGCCACACGGTCCAGGGTGTCGTTACGGGAAAGCCGGTGGGCCTCGGCGGCTCGCGAGGGCGCGCCACAGCGACCTCCCGCGGCGTCGCACACATCTCGCTGATGGCCATGGCCGCCCACGGGATGAAACCTGAGGAGGCGAGTGCGGCCGTCCAGGGCTTCGGCAAGGTGGGACGCGACGCGGCACGCTTCCTGGTGCAGTCCGGGGTGACGGTGCGTGCGGTGAGCGACGTCGACGGAGCCGTCTTCTCCGAGCACGGCCTGGATATCGCCCATTTGGGCGCGCACGTGGATCGCACCGGATCGGTAGCGGGGTTCGAGGGCGGGGAGGCGCTGGACCCTGCCGATCTTGTGACGCTCGATATCGACGTGCTCGTCCCCGCCGCCGTGGAGGGTGTCATCACGGCCGACAACGCCGGACACGTGCAGGCGAGCATCGTTGTCGAGGGCGCCAACGGCCCGACCACCAAAGAGGCCGACGCCATCCTCCTGGAACGCGGCGTGGTGGTGGTCCCGGACATCCTGGCCAACGCCGGCGGCGTGATCGTCAGCTACTTCGAGTGGGTGCAGGCGCACCAGGCCTACCAATGGAGCGAACGCGAGGTGAACGACCGCCTCGAGGAACGCCTGACGACGGCTTGGCACGCCGTCATTGAATATGCGAGCGCACACTCGCTGACTTACCGTGCCGCCGCGACGGCGCTCGCGGTGCGCCGAGTCACCGAGGCCCACCGTCAGCGGGGCCTCTACCCGTAGCAGTCAGAGACCTTCACTGCGGCACTCCCCGGACGCGCCTGGTGGCTCGCGTCTGACCGGCGTGACAAGGTGGTCTCATGAGCTGGATTGATGGCCCGATGCTGGGCTTTGACACCGAGACCACCGGAGTCTCTACCGCGAACGACCGCATCGTGACCGCGGCCGCGATCCTCCGCCACGGCACTGAGGTTCAGGTGCGCGAGTGGTTGATTGATCCGGGCATCGAGATTCCCGCCCGCGCCACCGAGGTGCACGGGATCACCACGGAGAAGGCACGGGCCGAAGGCGCCATGCCCGCCGATGCGCTTGAGGAGATTGCCACGGCCCTCGCCGATGCCCTCGGCGCCGGGATTCCCGTGGTCGGCTTCAACATCCAGTACGACCTCACGATTCTTGAGAACGAGCTCGCGCGCCACGGACTCCGCACGCTCACGGACCGCCTGCCCATGGGCATTCGGCCGATCATCGACCCGCTGGTGCTCGACCGCCACCTCGACAAGTACCGCAAGGGCAAGCGCAAGCTCATCGACATGTGCGGCACCTATCGCGTGCAGGTGGTCGCGGACGACTTACACGCCGCCGATGCCGACGTCCTGGCCACTCTCGACCTGGTGCCAGCGATCGCAGAGCGCTACCCCTCGCTGGGCGCCGTCGCGCTGCAGGATCTTCACGACCAGCAGGCCCACGCGCACGCTGCGTGGGCCAACCGCTTCCGCGCGTGGCTCATCTCGAAGGGCACCACGGACGATCTGCCGAGTCCCGAGTGGCCCGTCGCCGCCGGCGCGGCGGAACCGGCAGAGGCAGACGCCGCGCTCTTCTAGGAGTCTGCGGACTGGGCCGCCTCAGCCCGCCAGCACGCGCGCCAGCATCGCGAGCGACATCACCACAATCAGCGCTCGCAACACCAGGGGCTTGACGCGGAACAACACGTGCGATGCGACATAGGAACCCAGCAGCTGGCCGCCGATCATCGCGGCACCTGCGATCCACACCAGTTGGCCCGCGATCAGGAACACGATCAGCGAGGCCACATTGGTGGCAAAGTTCAGGGTCTTCGCGACGGCGGTGGACTGCACGAGCGTCTGGGCCCGTAACGCCACGCCCGTGAGCGCAAAGAGCGATCCCGTGCCCGGGCCGAAAGCGCCGTCGTACGCGCCGATGGCGGGGACCACGCCGCCGCGGAACGCCCGCTCGCCGATGCGCGGCTCGACCGGCGGGTGGTGAGCGCGCGGCACGAACAGGAAGTAGGCGGCGATCACCGCCAGCACGATCGGGATGAGGATCCGCAGGCCATCCGTGTTGACGAATTGGATCCCTACCGACCCCAGCACCGAGCCGGCGAAGGCGAGCAGCATCGGCGATCGGACGTCGTGCCAAGACACGCGGCGACGACGCAACACCTGGTAGGTCGCCATGCCGGTGCCAAACGACCCCTGCAGCTTGTTGGTTCCGAGCGCCGCGAGCGGAGGCACCCCGGCGAGCAAGAGCGCGGGGAGCGTCAGCAGTCCCCCACCTCCCGCGAGCGTGTCAAGGAAGCCCGCGACGAGCGCCACGACGGCCAAGATGACGAGCGCGTGCCAGGTGAGAGTCACCGGTCGTTGTTACCCGCGTAGTTGGGCGCCTCGACGGTGATCTGGACGTCGTGCGGGTGGCTTTCCTTGAGCCCGGCGGGCGTGATGCGCACGAACTTGCCCTTGGATTGCAGCTCAGGAATGGTGCGCGCGCCGACGTAGAACATCGACTGTCCGAGGCCGCCGACCAGCTGACGCACCACCGACGAGAGGGGACCCTTGTACGGCACGCGGCCCTCGATGCCTTCGGGGATCAAGTCGTCGTCGCTCGGGGCGTCCGCCTGGAAGTACCGGTCCTTCGAGTACGAGCGACGCCCGCGGGACGCCATGGCACCCATCGAGCCCATTCCCCGGTAACTCTTGAATTGCTTGCCGTTGACGAGCACGAGGTCGCCCGGCGTCTCGGTACAGCCCGCGAAGAGCGAGCCCAACATCACGGACGATGCCCCGGCCACCATGGCCTTGGCGATGTCGCCCGAGTACTGGAGCCCCCCGTCGGCGATGATGGGCACCCCGGCGGCGCGGGTCGCGAGAGACGCCTCGTATACGGCCGTGACCTGCGGGACCCCTACGCCGGCAACCACGCGCGTCGTGCAGATCGAACCGGGGCCCACGCCCACCTTGACCGCGTCCACGCCAGCCTCCACCAACGCCTCGGCGCCGGCTCGCGTCGCGACGTTGCCGCCGATGACCTCGACGTGCGACATGGCCGGGTCGGACTTGAGCCGCCGAATCATGTCGATCATGGCCCGGGCGTGGCCGTGGGCGGTGTCCACCACGAGGACGTCCACGTCGGCATCCACCAGAGCCGTCGCGCGCTCCCAGGCGTCGCCATAGAAGCCCACCGCGGCCGCGACCCGCAGGCGCCCCTCATCGTCCTTAGTGGCGAGCGGGTACTTCTCGGTCTTCACGAAGTCCTTGACGGTGATGAGTCCGGTGAGCTTGCCGTCCTTGTCCAGGAGCGGGAGCTTCTCCACGCGGTGCTTCGCGAGGAGTTCGGACGCGGCGGCGTTGGACACGCCCTCCGGCGCCGTGATGAGCGGCATCGGCGTCATCTGGTCCCGCACAAAGCGGCCGGCGTAGTCGCTCGGCGACACGAAACGCATGTCGCGGTTGGTGATGATGCCGACGAGTGTGCCGTCCGCGTCCACGACGGGAAGCCCCGAGACGCGGTAGCGGGCGCACAGTGCGTCCAGTTCGGCAAGGCTCGCGTCGGGCCCGACCGTGACGGGGTCGGTGATCATGCCGGACTCGGAGCGCTTGACGGTGACGACCTGCTGCGCTTGGTCTTCGATGGAGAGGTTGCGATGCAGCACACCGATGCCTCCGAGCCTCGCCAGCGCGATCGCGAGGCGCGCCTCGGTCACGGTGTCCATGGCCGCGCTCAGCAGTGGAACCGCGATGTCAATGTGGCGAGTGAGTCGCGTCTTGGTCGACACCTCGGATGGTGTGACGTCGCTTTCGCCCGGAAGCAGGAGGACGTCGTCGTACGTAAGGCCGGTGAACCCGAAGGGGTCATGCTCGCTGGGTGCCATGGGCCCAAGTCTAAGGCTCCCGCTCCGGTCGTCGAGTCTCCGGATTGGACATACCGGGGGTGGCATATTCGGAACGCTCGACCTCCGAAGAAGCGGCAAAGCCCCCCGAAGTGGGGGGTTCCCAACCCCTCGCCAAGGGAGTAGAAACAGAGGTGGAGGTAGCAGTAAACCGAATCCTCTTGACTGTCCGTTTAGTCCGGTTTACGGTGATTCCGTGGCAGCGAGTGACTCCCGGGGCGAGCCCCGGTCAATGAAGACAAGAGTGTGAACCACCGAGCGAGGAGCACGATGGAGACGATCGCGACACTGCCCGCCCCGACGCAAGACCAGTGGGAATGGCAGTACGAGGGCGCTTGTCGAGAGGCCGACCCGAACCTCTTCTTTCACCCTGAGGGTGAGCGCGGTGCGGCACGTCGACGGCGCGCGGAGGCTGCCAAGCAGTTCTGCAACCGCTGCCCTGTTCTTGAATTGTGCAGAGAACGCTCGCTTGCCGCACGCGAACCCTTCGGCGTGTGGGGAGGACTCAGCGAGGACGAACGCCATGCGATCCTCGCGGGCCGCCTGAAGCAGGCAAGTTAACGACACACTTCTCGGCCGTCTCCGCTGCGCCCGCCACCTCACCCCCCTCACGGCGGTGGGGCCGCACGGGGAACACTGAGGCCCCGGTGACCATCAGGTCACCGGGGCCTCAGTTCGTGCAAAGAGACCTACTCGACCACTGCGAGCAGGTCGCGCACGGACAGGATCAAATACTCCTGACCGCCGTGCTTGACCTCGGTGCCGCCGTACTTCGAGTACATGACCCGGTCGCCAACGGCGACATCAAGGGGAATGCGGTTACCGTTGTCGTCGATACGACCTGGTCCTACCGCGACGATCTCGCCCTCTTGGGGCTTCTCCTTCGCGGTATCGGGGATCACGAGGCCCGAGGCCATGGTCTGCTCGGCAGCTGCCGGCTTCACCACGACCTTGTCCTCGAGAGGCTTGATTGAGACCGACACTGCGGACCTCACCTTCCTAGAACGTGACGTTTGATTGCGACCGAAGCCCGCCGTCGCGGGGGTCGGGCGATGGTCGCTCTCCCAACTGGGAGCACTTCAGAATTTAGCACTCTCGGGGCCTGAGTGCTAACCCACCGACACCCTTTCGCCCGAGGAGAAATCGCGGGCATGCCAGGATCGAGGGATGGACGCAAAAGCAGCACGCCTCGCAACCTCCCCAGAGACGCTCTCGCTGCTCGCTAGCCTGCCTCCTTATGACCGCGACCACGCCCTGACGCTCGGTCAGCAATTGCGAGACAACGGCGCCGACGCGAGCGTCGTCTCCGCCGCTCTCACGCAGTCGCGGCTGCGTGCCGCCGCCCGCTCAAAGTTCGGAGACTTCGCCTCGGGGATGGTCTTCAGTCCGGAGGGTCTTGAGCAGTCCACGAGGCTCGTGGTCGCCGCCCACCACGCGCAGCGGTACCGAGCCGCGGGAGTGCGGACGGTAGCCGACCTGACGTGCGGGATTGGCGCCGACGCGATGGCGTTCGCGTCGCTCGGCCTCGGCGTCCTTGCATTCGAGCTGGACGAGGGCACGGCACTGCTCGCCGATCACAACCTGCGCCACTGGGACGATGCCCACGTTGTCCACGCCGACGCCATGGAAACGGTCGCCCAGGGCGACATCGGAGTCGATGCGCTGTTCGCGGACCCCGCCCGGCGCAATGCCCGAGGCCGGCGCCACGACCCACGCGACTATTCGCCTCCGCTACCAGACGTGGTCGCTCTGCGTGGGCGGTGGCCACACGTGGGCATCAAGGTAGGACCCGGCATCGCTCACGAGGACGTTCCGCCGGACGCGGAGGCCCAGTGGGTAAGCGTGGACGGCGATGTGGTCGAGGCCGGGCTGTGGATGGGGGACCTCGCGCGTCATCACCAGCATTCGGCCCTCGTCTTGCGCGGCGGCGACGCACACGTGCTGGACGGCTCCCCCGTGCCGGGCGAGCCTGGCTCGATCGGCGAGTACCTGCTGGAGCCGGACGGCGCCGTGATTCGGGCGGGACTCGTGGGGCCGCTGTCCGAGCGGCTCGGCGCCCGCCTGCTCGACCCGCACATCGCGTATCTCACGGCCGACGCCCACATCGAGTCTCCCTTTGCCGCGACCTTCCACATCGTGGAGTCGTTGCCGTATTCGGAGAAGCGCTTGGCCTCCGCGCTCGCGGCGCGAGGTGTCGGCACCGCGGAAATCAAGAAGCGCGGACTGGATGTGGACCCCGCCGTCTTGCGGCGCAAGTTGAAGCTCAAGGGCGACGCGAGCGCGACGGTCATCCTCACCCGCATCGGCGATTCACGGATCGCGTTCATTGCCGAGCGCGTCTAGGTCGTTACCAGCAGCGCACTACCCGCAGGGCGTGCCTGGCATTCCCCCCACGGGCCATTGGCCGTGTGGCCGCACCTGACCCACCAGCACGTCGGCCAGTCCCGCCAGCGCGTCCTGGGAGCGGCCATAGAGGCCGATGTACACGGACGCGCGGGATGCGGGAAGTCCCCACGGCCCGTCCATGGCCACCACAATGTCGGCGTCGCCCGTCCCAGAGGGAGAACCGAGGAGTTGGATCGAGGTGCCTCCGCCCTGGGTCACGCCGTACGGGGCGAGCGCGTCCGCGAGCGCCTGGCGTTCGCCCGGCCAGCCGCCGGAGATCTGGACGCTGCCTCCTACCAGGCGCGTGCCGCACTCCGGCGCCGCCACGGTCGCAGACGATGCCGCAAAGCCACGCGCATAGGCGGGGTCATCGCTCCCGGCTTGTGGCGTGGCCGCCCACTCGGACTGAGCCGACATGAGCAGGCTGACGCGCGCAATCGCCTGGTCGAGGCGCGCGCGTGGCAGCGTGCCGTTGGTCACCGCCGCCACGATCGCCTTGCGTGCGGTCTCGGGGTCGCGCGGCAGCAGCAGCAGATCCGCGCCCGCGGCCAGCGCGGCCACTTCGGAATCGCCCGCCTCAAAGCCGTCGGTGATGGCTGCCATGTTGAGCGCATCGGTCACTGCTACACCGCTGAAGTGAAGCTGGTCCCGCAAGTACGCGTAAGCCTGCGGGTTGGTGGTGGACGGACCGCCGCCCCACTCGGCCACCGAGATGTGCCCCATCATCACCATGGGGGCGCCCGCATCGATCGCTTGAGCGAACGGCACGAGGTCGCGCTGGGCAAAGTCAGCGACGGTCGCCGACTGAACAGCCAGGGCTTCGTGGGAATCGGTCGTCACGGAGCCGTGACCCGGGAAGTGCTTCACCGCCGGAGCCACTCCGCCGCTCATGAAGCCGGTCACCGCCGCGATCACGGTGTCGGCGACGTTCTGGGGGTCGGAGCCCGCGGACCTCACGCTGATCACCGGGTCGTCGAGGCCGACCGTGACGTCGGCGATCGGCGCCCAATTGACGGTGAAACCCAAGTCCGCCATATCGCGCGCGACCGCCGCATAGGTCTGGGTCACCGAGTCCTTGTCGGTGGCCGCTCCCGCGGCCATGAAGGCGGGCAACTCCGGCAGGATGCCGTCGAGCCGCGCGACGGGTCCGCCCTCTTGGTCGGTCGAGATCACGGCCGGCCAGTCGCGCCCTTCCGCGACGGCGGCGTCGGCGACGGCCGAGGTGAGTGTCCTGACTTGGTCGGCGTCGACGACGGCCCCTCCCATGAGGATTACCCCGGCCACGTGGCTGTCGCGCACGAGCGTGGCAGCACCCCCGGCGTCGGGCGAGTTCCAGTGGGCCACGAGCACCTGGCCGGCCGCCACCTCGAGCGGCACGTGCGAGGCGGCCACCGTCGCCGCGGCCAGGTCCACCACGGAGGGACCCCACGCAAGGTTCGGCACCTGTGCCGCCGGTGCGGTCTGGGGCGAGCGGTTCGCTACGGCGACCGCCTCGGTGCCGACTTCTGAGTTGCGCGCGAGGCCGGGCCGCCCGAAGGCGAACCACGCAGCGCCAGCGCCGCCCATGAGCACCGCCGCCACGGTGACACCGGCGACGATGCGGCGCGCCCTCATACCGAGATCGTCTCCAGGGACATCGAGGAGTCGACTCCAATGGTCAGCGCGCTCGGAGCCACGCCGCGGCTCACCACAGCCGAGCCGAGCGCGGCGATCATGGCGCCGTTGTCCGTGCAGTACTTCAACGGGGGGATCCGCACGTCGATGCCGCGTTCCGTTCCTCGGCTCATGGCGAGCTCGCGCAGTTGGCTGTTTGCGGAGAACCCGCCGCCAATCACGAGCGTGTCCACCTGATGCCGCTCGCACGCATCGAGGGTCTTGGCCACCAGGACGTCGGCCACTGCGGCGGCGAACGACGCGGCGACATCCGCGACCGGCACTGCACGGCCCGAGTCCTCGCACGCCTCAACCCAGCGGGCCACCGCCGTCTTGAGCCCCGAGAACGAGAAGTTGTAGGCGTGACGCTCGCGGTCCTTTGGCGCCGTCAGCGCGCGCGGAAACGTGATGGCCGTGGGGTCACCCTCACGCGCCAGCCGGTCCACGTGAGGTCCTCCCGGGTACGGCAGGTTCAGCAACCGGCCGACCTTGTCGAACGCCTCCCCGGCCGCGTCGTCCAGGGTGTGGCCCAGCTCCGTCACGCGGGTGGCAATATCCTCAACCAGCAGCAGCGAGGTGTGCCCTCCCGAGACCACCAAGGCCATGGTGCGGTCGGGGAACTGCCCGTGCACCAGCTCGTCGACGGCGACGTGCCCGATCACGTGGTTGACGCCGTACAGCGGCCTGTCGAGCGCGAGCGCGAGCGCCTTGGCGGCGGCGACTCCAACGGTCAGAGAGCCGACCAGGCCCGGACCTGACGCCACCGCAATGGCATCGACATCATCAAGCGAATGTCCTGATCGTGAGAGCGCCTCGTGCACGGTCGGTACGAGCGCCTCGAGATGGGCGCGGGAGGCGACTTCCGGAACGATGCCGCCGAAGCGGGCATGTTCGTCCATCGAGGAGGCGACGATGTCCGCCACCAGATCCCGGCCGCGAACCAGCGCCACTCCCGTCTCGTCGCACGTCGACTCGAGGCCAAGCACCAACTCCATGGGAGCCACTCTAGGCGTTGGAGGAATATCGCGGCCCACATGGTTGTCACGTCGCCGCAACGACTGACACAGCCTCCCTTGTCCTCGACGACCTCGCTCAGCGCACCCTCTTCACCGAGGCGCGCTCGCCGATGCACTGTGACGACCGCCCCGTTCCGCTGGACGTCGTGCAGTCCGCCTACGACCTCGTCAAGTGGGGCCGGGCCGGGAGCGATTCGATGCCGCTGCGCCTGGCCATCGCGGACAGCCCGGGGGCACAGGCCGTGCGCGTCTTCTAGCTCAGGTTGGCGGTGGGCTGGTAGCCGCCGAGTTCGCGTCTCATCACCAAGCCGTCGATGTCGCCCGGCTGGTAGTACTTGCGCCGCACCCTCACGAGGTCGAAGCCATACGCCTCGTACAGCCCGCGCGCGGCCTCGTTATCCACCGCGACCTCGAGCCACACATCGGGCGCGCCAAAGGTGCCCGCCTCCGCGAGGAAGTCTTCCATGAGGATCCTCGCCAGACCCTCGCGCCGATGCTCGGGCGACACGGCGAGGTTCATGAGGTGGAACGCGTCGCCCTCGAAGCCGTAGATCGCGTAGGCGGCCAAGTCACCGTCCACCTCGATTCCCCGATAGCGGTTCGTTCCGTATCTCCAGTCCTCGCGGATGAGGCCCTCTGACCACGCGGCGGACCCAAAGATGACCCGCTCTTGCTCCGCGAGCCAGTCAAGGTCGCTCTCGCCCAAGTCGCGCAGGCGCGGGCCAGGCGAGTGGTGGGAGGGCACCGTGGAATCGCTCATGCGCCGTGCACGTCCGGGCGCCTGAGGTACAGCGGCTCGGTGCCAAGTTCTTCGCCCGCGTTGCGCCGACGCAGCGCCTCGCGGGCGAGCCACAACGGGTCAGGATCGGCCGCCACCGCGCCCGGAAAGAGGTCCGGGTACAGCGACGCGCCCCTGCCCACGACCCGATCACTTGCGCCGATGCCGACATCGCCCGGTGCGGCCACTGCGGGGCCTTCGATGCGCTCGCCACCGGCGTAGCGGGCCCAGTAGACCTCACGGCGCCTGGCGTCGCCGACAACGACGACGTCGCGTTCCGCCGCGCCCAGCGCGTCGAGCGAGCACACTCCCCACACCGGCACACCCCACGCGAAGGCGAGCATGCGGCCGGTCACGAGGCCCACTCGCAGTCCCGTGAAAGGGGCGGGCCCGGTGCCCACCACGATGCCAGTCACATCGGGGCGCGCCACCCCCGCCTCTTCCATGGCTTGTCGCACCAAGTCGCTGAGTTGCTCGGCGTGACCGCGAGGCGCAAAGACCGACCTGCTCGAAAGCGCCTCAGTCGCCCCGGCGTCGGTGACCACCACGGAGATCGCGGATGAGGTATCAAGCGAAACAATCATGCGGTCCACCCTTCCAAAGGCCAGGAGCGGCCGTTCCACGCGTCGCCCGTCGTCGTGATGGTGACGGTGCGGGCACCTGCGGCGGGATCTTCGCCCTCGGCCAAGGCCCCCCTGGGCCGGTCGATCGTGATGAGTGCGTGACCCTCGGCAAGCGCCTCCGCCTTGCCCTCGCCCCACTCGACCACCGTCACCGCCTCGTCGGCGGAGGCATCGAGGTCAAGGTGGTCGAGTTCCACCAGCGAGCCCAGCCGGTACGCGTCGACGTGCACGAGCGCGGGCCCGGAAGCGGTCGGCTCGTGGACGCGAGAGATGATGAAGGTGGGGCTCGCGACTTGGCCACGGACACCCAGTCCCGCGCCGATGCCCTGGACCAGGGTCGTCTTACCCGCACCCAGTCCGCCCGACAAGATCACCAGGTCGCCAGCGGTGAATACGCCCGCCAATTCACGGCCGAGCGAGCGCATGGCCTCGCCGTCTGGAACGCGATACTTCACGCGCTCTCCTTGGCCCTCAGTCCCCCGAAGCGGCAGACGATCTCGTAGTCGATCGTGCCCACCGCGGTGGCCCAGTCGCGAGCACTGGGCCCGTCGGGGCCGATGAGCGTGACCTCGTCACCCACGCACACCTCCGTAGCGGGCCCGAGATCGATGACGAACTGATCCATGCACACCCGACCCGCAATGAGGTAGCGCCTGCCCTTGACCGCGACCTCGGCGACGGACCCGGCCGCACGGAACACGCCGTCGGCATAGCCGGCGCTGACAAGTCCCAGCGTCGTGGGGTACGTCGTGACGTACTCGTGGCCGTAACTCACTCCCTGCCCCGCCAGGACGTCCTTCACAAGGATGATTCGCGACGTCACACTCATGGCGGGCCGAAGACCAAAGTTCTCACCGTTCGGATCCTCGATCGGTGGCAGGCCATAGATGGCGATCCCCGGGCGGACCAGGTCAAAGTGCAGGTCGGGCCTGGTCAGCGTGCAAGCAGAGTTGGCCAGGTGCCGCACCTCCAGCGCGAGCGCGGCATCCTGAGCCATCACCAGCGCCTGCCGGAAGTGCTGTGCCTGCAGGTCGATCGTGGGGTGTCCCGGAGCGTCCGCCCACGCGAGATGCGACCACATGCCCACTACCCGCACCAGCCCCTCGCGCTCCACAGCCTTCGCCAGCTCAAGCAGGCCGGGAAGGTTGGCGATCGTCACGCCTTCGCGACCAAGCCCGGTGTCAACCGCAATGTGGATGCGGGGCGACGGCGAACCGTCGCGCGACGCCGTCACGATGCGACCCAAAACCTCCGGCGAGCTCACGGAGAGATCGACATCGGCCGCCATGAGTTCCTCCGCAGGAAACTCCGGGCCGTAAAGCCACGTCAGCATCCGTCCGGTGTCGCCAGCGGCACGCAAAGCGAGCGCCTCGTGCGGTTGCGCCACGCCAAGCCACGCGGCACCTCCCGCGCGCGCGGCGGCGGCCGCCTCAATCAACCCATGCCCATAGCCGTCGGCCTTGACCACGGCCATGACCTGCGCCGCGGTCATTTTCCCGAGGGTCCGCACATTGTGGGTGATCGCCGCGGAATCGACCGCAACCTTGAGCGAGCTCATGACGCCTCCGCGATGACAACTGCCGACGCGATGCCCGCGTCGTGGGATAGGGACACGTGCAGCGTGGCGATGCCCAGTTCGGCGGCTCTCGCCGCGACGGTTCCGGAGATCACGAATCGAGGCTGACCCGAGGGGTCCCGCACCACCTCGGCGTCTTGCCACGAGAGTCCCGCAGGGGCACCCAGCGCCTTGGCCAGGGCCTCCTTCGCGGCCCATCGGGCGGCCATCGAGTGGCGGCCCAGTTGTCGTTCCGAAGGAGTGAACACTCTCTCGGCAAATCGGGGCGTGCGTTCGACCGCGCGGTCGAAGCGCTCCAACTCCACTACGTCGATGCCCACTCCGACGACGGCCACGGCTACTCGACCGTGACGGACTTGGCCAGGTTGCGTGGCTGGTCCACATCGAAGCCCTTGGCGCTGGCCAACTCGTGCGCGAAGATCTGCAACGGGACGACGGTGACGAGTGGCATCAGTAGCGTGGGAGTGACCGGCACCGTAATGAGGTGGTCGGCGTGCTCGGCTGCCGCCGTGTCGCCCTCTTCCGCGATGACGATGGTGCGGGCGCCGCGAGCGCGCACCTCCTGGATATTCGAGATCACCTTGGAATGCAGCACCTCGCGACCGCGCGGGCTCGGCAGCACGATGAACACCGGCTGTCCGGGCTCCACGAGCGCGATGGGGCCGTGCTTGAGCTCACCCGCGGCGAATCCCTCGGCGTGAATGTAGGCCAACTCCTTGAGCTTGAGCGCTCCCTCAAGGGCCACCGGATAGCCGACGTGGCGCCCAAGGAACAGGACCGTGCGCTCGTCCACCATCGACCTCGCGAGTTCGCGTAGCGGCTCGCTCGTGTCGAGCACCCGCTGGATCTTGGCCGGCATGGCGTCGAGTTCGGACAAGAGTGCCGCAATCTCGTCGGGAAATTTGTTGCCGCGAAGTTCGGCGAGGTAGATACCCAGCAGGTAGGCGGCCGCGATTTGCGCCAAGAAGGCCTTGGTCGACGCGACCGCGATCTCCGGCCCCGCGCGGGTGTACAGCACGGCGTCGGCCTCCCGCGCGATCGTCGAGCCCTGCACGTTGACAATCGCCACGACGGGTGAACCCTGCTGCTGCGCGTGTCGCAACGCCATGATGGTGTCCATCGTCTCGCCGGACTGGCTCACGGCCACGACGAGCGTGCGGATCGAGAGCACGGGATCGCGGTAGCGGAACTCGTGTGCCAGCTCCACCTCAACAGGGATGCGGGTCCAGTGCTCGATCGCGTACCGCGCGACCATTCCCGCGTAGGCGGCCGTGCCACAGGCGATCACGATAATCTTGTCGATGGACGACAGCACCGACTCCGCGATGAGTCCCTCATCCAGTTTGAGGCGTCCCTGCTCGTTTAGTCGCCCGCGCAGGGTATCGGCCACAGCCGCCGGCTGGTCGTGGATCTCCTTGTCCATGAAGGTCGCAAAGCCGCCCTTCTGAGCGGCCGACGCGTCCCACGTAACCTCGTAGGGCTCGCGGTGCACGGGGTTTCCGGCGAGGTCAGTGACGCGCACGGCGTCCGGCGTGATCTCTACCACCTCGTCTTGGCCAAGCTCAAGAGCCATCCGGGTGTGCTCAATGAAGGCCACCACATCGGATCCCAGGAAGTTCTCGCCCTCGCCGATGCCCGCGACCAGGGGGGAGTTGCGGCGCGTTCCGACGACCACGTGGGGTTCCGCCGCGTCCACGGCAAGAAGTGTGAAAGCACCCTCAAGACGTCGGGCCACTGCCCGCATGGCATCGGTCAGGCTCAAGCCGTCTCGCACATAGTGCGCCAACAGGTGCCCAGCCACCTCGGTGTCGGTGTCAGAGTGGAAGGTGACGCCTTCGGCGAGCATCTCCGCGCGGAGCACGCTGTAGTTCTCGATGATCCCGTTGTGGATGATGGCAATCCGGCCGTCGGCGGCCAGGTGCGGGTGAGCGTTGGTGTCCGTGGGCGGACCATGCGTCGCCCAGCGCGTGTGCCCAATCGCCGCCGTGCCGTCCGCGAGTGGGTTCTGCGCAAACTCCTTCGCCAGGTTGACGAGCTTGCCCGCCTTCTTGGCCACGGCGAGGTGCTCCGTGTCGCTCGTCACCACCGCCAGCCCTGCGGAGTCATATCCGCGGTACTCCAAACGCTCCAAGCCGCCCATGACGACGGCTCCGGCCCGTGCACTTGGACCGCCTGAACCTACATATCCCACGATTCCACACATGGCCCTAAGTGTAGTTCTCCGGGACGGGGCCTGCGGGCGCGTCGGCGGTCCGTCGCGAATGCGTAACAATGGTCGGGTGAGCGTCCGCGACGACGAGGTGAGTGTCAGCCCGTTTATCTCCTTCACCCGCGCCGAGTGGTCGGCTCTGGCCGATTCGACGCCCTTGCCCTTGACTGCCGAGGACGTGCGGCGGGTGCGTGGCCTCGGCGACCCGATCGACTTGCGCGAGGTCGACCAGATCTACCGGCCCCTCTCGCGGCTGCTCACGCTGTACTCCGACGCGGTGGGCTCCCTCCACGGGGCCACGAGCGCTTTCCTCGGCGAACGCGAATCGCGCACACCTTTCGTCATCGGCATCGCTGGTTCCGTGGCGGTGGGCAAGTCGACTACGGCTCGCGTGCTGCGGGAAATGCTGGCGCGCTGGCCCTCCTCGCCCCACGTGGAACTCGTGACCACCGACGGCTTCCTGCTACCGAACGCGGTGCTCGAGCAGCGGGGGCTCCTGGCCCGCAAGGGCTTCCCCGAGTCATACGACAGGCGCGCGCTCAGGTCCTTCATCGCGGACGTGAAATCCGGAGTGCCCGAGGTGTCGGCTCCCGTGTACTCGCACGTGACGTACGACATCGTGCCCGACGAATTGATCACGGTGCGCCACCCCGACGTGCTGATCGTCGAGGGCCTCAACGTCCTGCAGCCCGCCGCGGTACGCACCAAAGAGTCTTCTGCACTCGCCGTTTCAGACTACTTCGATGCGTCGATCTACGTCGATGCCGAGGAGCCTCACGTGCGCCAGTGGTACATCGATCGCTTCTTGTCGCTACGCACGACAGCCTTCGCTCGGCCGGACAGCTATTTCCGCAACTACGCAGACCTGACGGACCAGCAGGCCATCGACCGGGCCAGCCACATCTGGGACACCATCAACGCACCCAACCTTGAACGCAATATCGAGCCGACGCGGTCACGCGCCACGATCATCCTGAGCAAGGGACGCGACCACGCGGTCCAGTCCGTCCAGATGCGCAAGCTCTAGGGGCGGCGGGCCACCACGGTAAACGTGCACGGCACCAGGTCTCGCTCGCCTTCCGGCCACTGGTAGTCGGCATCGGGCTCGCGTCCCACCGGCTGCATCCGTGGCGAGAACTGCCACGGTAGGGTCTTGCCCTCGTCGAGAGCCACGAGGTCAAGCCCCTGGCGCAACAACACGGTCACCACTTCGGAGATCGGGTGCGGCCACTCGTAAGTGCGAGTGTGCGCGACTTTGCCGTCGCCCACGTAGGTGCCGTCTGCGTCCCATTGGAGGGCGTTGCCGTCGCCGAAGTACCGGTACCGCAACGTGAGGTTCGGCGCGTACTCGTCGAGGCTGCCCAACATCGGGTGCCCGTCGCGGATGTAGAAAATCCCACCTGGATTCAGCAGCGACGCCACCTGCTGGGCCCAACGGTCCAGGTCGTTGAGCCAGCCGATGGTGCCGATGCTCGTGTACACCACATCGAACTGGCGGGTTGGGCCGAGGTGACGATCCACCGCCGCACGGGCGTCGAGCACGTCGGTTTGGATCCAGTCCGCCGTTACCCCGCAGTCGGCGGCGAGAGCGGCCGCGGCGTCAAGAGCCGCCGGGGAAAAATCAATGCCGGTCACGCGAGCGCCTGCACGCGCAAGCGACACCGTGTCAGTGCCGATGTGGCATTGCAAGTGACACAAGTCGACCCCGCGCAGCGAATTGCGCGGCAAGTGGGGCAGCAAGGCTTCGAGATCGGTACGCACCACGGTACTGAGGTGATCCGAGTCGTCTCTCAGGGCGCCGGTCTGGTACGCCTCCACGTGAAGTGGGACGCGTTCCTCCCAATTGGCCAGGTTCGCGCGACGCGCATCTTCCCAGGAGATATCGACGCCGTCGACAGGCTCGCTAGTCATCGTTGCCCTCTTCCGCGGGCTGTGGCTCGTCGGCCTCTATCTGCTCGGCAAGGGGGGGAAGCTCGGGAGCGCTCAGCCCCAACAGTCGCATCACCTTGTCCACGGCGAATCCGAGCACGACGCCGCCCGCGATGCCCGCCACGATGGACAACAGGAGGTTATCGCCGAGCAGGCTAGCGGCCGCCGTTCCGATGAGAATGCCCCAGGCGGCCCAGATTGACGTCGCAATCGCATCGACCGCCATGAAGCGTCGGCGTGGGAAGCCCAACGCTCCCGCGGACACGTTGACCGCCACCCTCCCCATCGGGATGAAACGCGCGGCGATGATGTACAGGGTGCCGCGCGTCTCCAAGGAATGCTCGGCCCAGTCCAATGCTGCCAAGATCTTTGGCCGCCTGAACACCTTGACGTGACGCACGTCCACCCTGGTGCCGATGAAGTACGCGACCTGATCCCCGCACCAAGCACCAGCCGCGCCTACCAAGAACAACAAAGGCAGGACCGGCTTGCCGACGGACTGCCATGCCGAGGCCGCCCCGATGATCACCGATTCGCTCGGCACCACCGGGAAAAAACCGTCGATCACCGACAAGGAATAAATGGCCGGGTAGATCCATAGGGACTCCACCAGGGCGAGGATGCCCTCTTCCACATTGCCGGACAGGTGGATCAGGTAGTCCCAGACGCCGCTCATAGCGACAGTCTGACAGCCACCACTGCCGCAAGGCGATCCGCGTGTTGTTGCGCCGCTTCGGGAGTGGCGGCCTCCACCATGACGCGTATGAGTGGCTCGGTGCCCGACGCACGCAACAGGACCCTGCCCGAATCGCCCAGTTCAGTGCGCACGGATTCCAGTTCCTTGCCGAGTTCCGCGTCGGTATGCACGCGCGAACGATCCACCCCAGAAACGTTGATCAATACCTGCGGCAGCGTCTGGACACCGCGCGCCAATTCCGCGAGCGAGCCGCTCTTTACGACGAGCGACCCGAGCAGGAGTGACGTGAGGACACCGTCGCCGGTGGTCGCATAGCGGGACACGATCACGTGACCCGACTGTTCGCCGCCCAACGTGTAGCCGCCCTCTCGCATGGCCTCGAGCACGTATCGATCCCCGACTGCCGTCTCAACAATGTCGATCTCTGCGTTGCGCATCGCGTGGTGCAGGCCCAAGTTCGACATGACGGTGGCGACCATGGTGTCGCGGTAGAGCGTGCCGGCGTCGCGCATGGCCATCGCGAGCAGGCCCAAGATGTGGTCGCCATTGACGATTGCGCCAGCCTCGTCCACTGCAAGGCAACGGTCGGCGTCTCCATCAAACGCGACACCCATGTGTGCGCCCTCGTTCACCACGGCGGCGGCCAAGGGCTCAAGGTGCGTAGAGCCCACGCCGGCGTTGATATTGCGGCCATCGGGTGCGCAATGAAGTCGTAACACCGTGGCCCCCGCAGCCTCCAGGGCCGCCGGTCCGACCACGCTCGCCGCGCCGTGCGCGCCGTCAACGACGATCGTCAGGCCCTTCAGCGGAGACTCAGCGCCCCCAAACTCTTGGACCGCTTGCAGAAGGTGCGCCAGATAGTCGGCCGCAAGCTCATCGGAGGCGATGACTTCGCCCACGTCGCCGCCGGTGGGGCGCTCCCACGGATCGCCCACGCGCTCCTCGATCGCCTCTTCCACAGCATCGGGAAGCTTGACGCCCCCGCGCGCGAAGAACTTGATGCCGTTGTCGGGCATCGGATTGTGAGAAGCGGAGATCACGACGCCGAGATCGGCCTCAACGGAACCCGTGAGGTATGCGATCCCTGGGGTCGGAAAGACTCCCAGGTCAATGACGTCGACGCCCGCCGAGGCGAGCCCTGCCGCCACTGCTGACGACAGGAACTGGCCCGACAGGCGGGTGTCACGCCCGAGCACCGCCCGCGGACGATGCCCGGAGAACTCGCCCCGCTCGGCCAGGACGTGAGCGGCAGCGACCGCGAGGTCGAGTGCCAACTCCGCCGTGATGTCGCGATTCGCGACACCACGGACTCCGTCCGTGCCGAATAGGCGCGCCATGTGCGCGGCTCTGACCTAGCGCTTCGAGTACTGGGGAGCGCGACGGGCCTTCTTGAGACCCGCCTTCTTGCGCTCGACGGCGCGGGGGTCGCGGGTCAGGAAGCCTGACTTCTTGAGCGTCGCCCGGTTGGTGTCGAGGTCGATTCCGTTGAGTGCGCGCGCCACGCCGAGGCGCAATGCGCCGGCCTGGCCGGAAGGGCCACCGCCATGGATGCGTGCATGGACGTCGAACTTCTCCTCGATGTCCAAGACCGCGAACGGGGAGTTCACGATCTGCTGGTGCACCCTGTTGGGGAAGTAGTGCTCCAGCTCGCGACCGTTGATCAGCCACTTGCCGGTGCCGGGCACCAAGCGAACGCGTGCAACGGCCTCCTTGCGACGGCCCAGGCCTGCGCCGGGTGCAATCTCGGAAGTGCCCTTGCCGCGCACTGGCGCGGTCTCGGAGGTGTACTCCGTGAGAGTTTCGGTCGACTCAGTGGTGTCAGTCGACGCGGTGGTCTCCTTCGACTCACTGGCCTTGGGGGACGCGGCGGCCTTGGGGGACGCGGCGGCCTTGGGGGACGCGGCGGTCTCCTTCGACTCAGCGGTCTTGGGGGACTCAGTGGTCTCCTTCGACTCCGTGGCCTTGGAGGGCTCAGCGGTCTTGGGGGACTCAGTGGTCTCAGTGGTCTCGTCTGCCATCTCGATGTGTCCTTCTGCGGCGCCTACTGCGCCACCTGCGAAATCTCGAACGGGGCGGGCTGCTGCGCCGCGTGGGGGTGCTCAGGGCCTGCGTAGACCTTCAGCTTGGACAGCTGGGCGCGACCGAGCTTGGTCCGGGGCAGCATGCCGCGGACCGCGTTCTCGATGACCTTGGTGGGCTGATCGGCGATCAGTTCACCGATCGGCTTGGTCTTCAGACCGCCCGGGTAACCCGAGTGGCGGTAGACCATTTTGTCGGTGAGCTTGGCGCCCGTCAGGGCCACCTTCTCAGCGTTGATGACGATGACGAAGTCACCACTATCGACGTGGGGAGCGAAAGTCGCCTTGTGCTTGCCGCGCAACAGCGCAGCGGCCTGAGAGGCCAGACGACCGAGGACCACGTCATTAGCGTCGATGATGTGCCATTTGCTGGTCAAATCACCCGGCTTGGGAGAAAACGTACGCACTATGAAGCCTTCTACTCTAGAAAACGGTGGCGCGATGCAGTACTGCATCGCAAGGTCGGCGGGTCCTGCGGCGGCGAGTGGGATGCACCGGTCACGTGGAACGCACAACGACCGGCAAGTCTACCTGTCGATTTGCCCCTTGGTCAATTTGGGTTCGGGAGGTCATGGCTCTCCCGTGTCCGAGTCTCTCAGACTCTGGCCTTGTGCGCCGATCCTCGCCTCGTCGAGGTCCGATTGCTGTCGCCTCGCACGGGTCTCGTCGGCGCGTGCCGCCATGTCGGCATCGCCGGGGTAGACAACGTCCTCGAGCGTCAGTCCACGCGGCGCCGCCACCTTGATCGCGGGAGAACGCACGGGGTGAGTCGAGACCATTTCCAGCCACACCAAGTCGCGGCGACCGTAGCCGACCGCCATCACGGCTCCCACCAACGACCGCACCATCGCGTGGCAGAACGCATCGGCCCTCACAGTGGCCACGAGCAGGCCCGCGTCCGCGCCGGATTCCACCCTCTGCCACGAGAACTCCTTGAGTTCGCGGATCGTCGTGGCGCCCTCGCGGCCCCGGCAGAACGCGGTGAAGTCACGCAAGCCCAGCAAGGTGGCCGAGGCGGTGTTGAGCGCATCCACGTCAAGGGATCGATCGATCCACGTCACGTGGCCCCGGCGCAGCGGGTCTCGTAAGGCACGTCGATCGCAGATGCGGTACTCGTAGTGCCGCTCCAAGGCCGAGAAGCGGGCGTCAAAGCCCTCGGGTGCCACCGAGGCGGCCCGGATGACGATGTCGGCACCCACCACGCCTCCCAGGCGCTCCCTGAGGGCATGTGCGGGCGTGCGGGAGGTCTTGCCCGGCAACCGCCCCCACGCTTCGGCCGGAATGTCGACGTGCGCCACCTGACCGCGCGCGTGGACCCCGCCGTCGGTGCGGCCCGCGACGGTGATGCGCAGCGTCGGTTCGTCGTAGGAGCGACCTGCTGGGCCGCGGACCACCCGGACCAGCCCTGCCTCCAACTCCCCCTGCACTGTGCGGAGGCCCGGCTGCGTACCCCAGCCGTTGAACGCGCCGCCGTCGTAAGAAAGGTCGAGGCGGGCCCTCACCACCTCGCTGCCGTGCAGCTCAGTCATGTGGACCCGCCTCGTGCGCTGTGAAGGCGCGAATTACTTGTCGTCGGCGTCGGAGGCCTTGGGGGCCTCGTCAGCTGCGGCGGTCTCGTCGATGATCTCCTCGATGACTGACTCCTCAGCGGGGTCAATCTCGAGAACCTCTGCCTTAGGGGCCTTGGGGGCCTTGGCCTTGGGTGCTGCCTTCGCAGCGGCCTTGGAGGCCTCCTTGACGACAGCCTTCTTGGCGGGAACGCCGAACTCAACGAGTTCGATGACGGCCATGGGTGCGTTGTCGCCCTTGCGCGGACCCACCTTGGTGATGCGGGTGTAACCGCCGTCACGGTCGGCAAAGCCGGGGCCGATCTCGGTGAACAGGGTGTGCACCACGCCCTTGCTGGGAATGATCCCCATCACGCGACGGCGCGACGCGAGGTCGCCCCGCTTTGCGAAGGTGATCAGACGCTCGGCGTGGGGACGCAGGCGCTTGGCCTTGGTCTCTGTCGTGGTGATGCGGCCGTGCTCGAAGAGTGCTTGCGCCAGGTTCGCGATGATCTGGCGCTCGTGAGCAGGACCGCCGCCAAGACGGGGACCCTTAGTGGGTGTAGGCATAGTGAGTTGTTCTCCTTGTTACTCGTCGCCACCGGAGAAGAACACACCGGAGGCAGTCGGGTCGTATTCCTGACCGCCGTCCTTCAGGGTGAAGCCGAGCTCTGCGAGCTTTTCCTTCACCTCGGTGATCGACTTCTGACCGAAGTTGCGAATGTCCATGAGGTCCGTCTCAGAGCGCGCGGTGAGCTCGCCAACGGTGTGAATGCCTTCGCGCTTGAGGCAGTTGTACGAACGCTGCGTCAGCGTGAGGTCCTCGATAGGCATGTTGTAGTCCTCTTCGAGCGCCTCATCGGTGTCCGAAGGACCAATCTCGATGCCCTCGGCAGCCTCGTTGAGGCTACGCGCGAGCGAGAAGAGCTCGACGAGAGTCGAACCTGCCGATGCCACCGCGTCACGCGGGGAAATCGACGACTTGGTCTCAACATCGAGGACGAGCTCGTCGAAGTCGGTGCGCTGTGCCACACGAGTTGCCTCGACCTTGTACGTGACCTTGAGCACGGGCGAGTAGATCGAGTCGACCGGAATCTGGCCGATCTCTGCGTCGTAGCTCTTGTTGAGGGCCGCGGGCACGTAGCCACGTCCGCGCTCGACCGTGAGTTCGACTTCAAACTTCGCCTTCGAGTTCAGGGTCGCGACGTGCAGGTCCGGGTTGTGAATCTCCACGCCAGCAGGCGGGGCGATGTCGGCGGCAGTGACGGCGCCAGCACCGGACTTGCGCAAGTACATGATGACCGGCTCGTCGTGCTCCGAGGAGACCACCAGGTTCTTGAGGTTGAGGAGGATCTCGGTGACGTCCTCCTTCACCCCCTCGATCGTGGTGAACTCGTGCAGAACGCCTTCGAAGCGAACGCTCGTGACTGCCGCGCCAGGAATTGACGAGAGCAACGTGCGACGGAGGGAGTTTCCGAGGGTGTACCCGAAGCCAGGCTCCAGCGGCTTGAGAGAAAACTGGGAGCGGTTGTCCGTCAAGACCTTTTCGGTCAAGGTGGGACGCTGTGCGATCAGCACTTTCCTATCCTTTCCGAGCACCCGCTATTTGGTGCTCGAACCTGCCGGCTGTCCGTTCCGGCAAGTGTCAACGTCGGTAAATCTTGGGTAGAGGCACCTTGCGGTGCTAGGGAGGCACGCGTGCATGGCCGCCGCACCATGGGGCGCGGCGGCGTCAGCAACTAACCGCGACGACGCTTGGGGGGGCGGCAGCCGTTGTGAGCCTGAGGAGTGACGTCCTTGATGGAGGTCACTTCGAGCCCAGCGGCCGTCAGAGAACGGATCGCAGTGTCACGGCCGGAGCCGGGACCCTTGACGAACACGTCCACCTTGCTCATGCCAGCATCCTGCGCCTTACGCGCAGCTGCCTCGGCGGCCATCTGAGCGGCGTAGGGGGTCGACTTGCGCGAACCCTTGAAGCCAACCTGACCCGAGGACGACCACGACACCACGGCGCCCGAGGGGTCCGTGATCGACACGATCGTGTTGTTGAAAGTTGACTTGATGTGTGCTTGACCGTGAGCGACGGTCTTCTTCAGCTTCTTTCGAGGCTTGCGTACGGGTGCAGCCATGGCCTACTTCTTCCTTCCGGCGACGGTCTTCTTGGGTCCCTTGCGGGTGCGCGCGTTGGTCTTGGTGCGCTGGCCACGGACCGGCATGCCACGACGGTGGCGCAGACCCTGATAGTTGCCAATCTCGACCTTGCGGCGAATGTCGCCCTGCACCTCACGGCGCAGGTCACCCTCGATGACGAAGTTCGCCTCGATGAAATCGCGCAGTGCCACGAGCTGTTCGTCAGTGGCGTCCTTCACGCGTAGGTCGGCGTCAACTCCGGTGGCGGCCAGGATCTGGTGAGACCTGGTACGGCCGATGCCGAAGATGTAGGTCAGGGCGATCTCCATGCGCTTGTCACGCGGCAGATCGACTCCAACGAGTCTTGCCATATTTCTCTACTCCATATGTAGTCGGAGGTCTGTCGCTGGGGCTTCCCGCTTGTTATCGTGCGGGCCGCGGCCTCCGAGCCGCGGGCTCCGGTCTCCCGGTGCCTCAACGAGGTCTTAATCGGTTGTCTAGCCCTGACGCTGCTTGTGGCGCAGGTTCTCGCAAATGACCATCACGCGGCCATTGCGGCGAATCACCTTGCACTTTTCACAGATGGGCTTGACGCTCGGCTTCACCTTCATGGTTTGTTTCCTCGACCAACGCCGGCATCACACCGGCGGCGGCGCTTATTTGTAGCGGTAGACGATGCGCCCGCGGGACAGGTCATAAGGACTCAGTTCCACCACTACGCGGTCCTCAGGAAGGATCCTGATGTAGTGCTGGCGCATCTTCCCTGAGATGTGGGCTAGCACGAGGTGGCCGTTCGTCAGTTCCACACGGAATGACGCGTTTGGCAATGCCTCGACAACTGAGCCTTCTACCTCAATGACGCCGTCTTTCTTGGCCATGAACTCCGCTAACGTCGATGAATGGGTGTGCAGGCGCGCAAAAACGCCCGACCGTTGAGAATACCGGAGATGTGGATAAGTCTCAAATCGCGCATCGACGGCCACCCGCCGTGGCTGCGGCCAGCGCCCTCAAAGGGCTAGCGGTAGCCGTTGCGGAGGCGCTGAACAGCGAGATCGGAGATCCGCTGATTGCGGTGATCCGCGAGTGCCCTGACCACTGAGGACGGGGTGCGCACGTTGCGCAATAGCGCCTCAAGAACCACGACGTCGTGGTCGTGACCCAAGGAGATGAGCGCTCCTGGAGGACAATCGGCCCTCGCCGCGACCGCGGCCCGCACCTCGGCGGTGCGGTGCACCGCGTACGGAAGGAGCGCCGAACCAGTCACGTCCGGGTCAAGGGCGCGAAGAACATCGTCCGATGCGTCGCGTGCCGGGGGAAGTGACATCATCGCCTTGTCCACCCTTTCACCGGGGAGTCCGTCACCCCGTGCATCACTGACAGCGTAGGCCGGATGGCAGGGCAAAATCGACTTTTGTGAGGAACTCGACATTTCTGTGTCGCAAGGAGGGCGTGCATCGCCTTGCTCAAGCGGGGGGCTAAACCGCGTCAACTCGGCGGGATTGCGGTTCGCCGCGAGACAGTGAGTTCTCCTCGTCGGAACACGTGTTTCTTGTCTGCTGAGGGGTACTACTACACCTCAGAGAAGCGGAAGCCGCGAACGGGTGCTACGCGGGCGGACGCGGTCTCCGTGGCAGCCCCTTGCGCCGGAGGCTCGGTGCGCGGCGTGGCCCACAGCATGATGGATGGCAGGACGGATCTGCGGACGTCCATGTCGACCACGGCGAACCCGTGGGTCGGCCGTTCGGAAGCGATCGGTGTGTCTGCCACTTCTGCGACAACTGCAGCTGGTGAGATGGTCCCGCGTTCCCTCAGTTCAGGAAACTTGGAGTCCTCGCCTTGAGGGTCTTCGACGCGGGGCGGCCGCAACGGGTCATTCAATCGAGCGGTCGCGAGCCTTCGCACCTCGGTGCGACGGTGAAAGGCCAGGCCCTCAACGATCGCCAAAGGGACGTTGGCGTTGGCGAGCAACGAGGCCAACACCGCGTGGCTCTTGTCCAAGCACAGGTACTCGAGCACGGACCTCACGGTGTGGGCGTTTCCCGCGATGGCCGAGCGCACCTCAGCGGCATCGTCTTGGGCGAGCGCCACCTGGATGCCGAGGGGAACGTCGCCGCGGCTCGCGATAGTCTCACGGACCGTCCGGTTTCGGGACTGGGCGAGCAACGCAATGTGAGTGCGGTGCAATTCGCGCCTCGCGGCGTCGAGCACCTCGACACTTGCACTTGGCGTTTGTGCCAATCCACGTGCCATGTCGGTGTCCCTTGGTTTGCGAGTAGCGCGGTAGTCGCCCCGACCCATCTTTCTGTGGTCCGTCGGGTCCCCTGCCGCCGACGGATGTACAAGTCATACATTTCGGACATGCCGGCCCGCCACTTTTGGACCTCATGTGTGAGAACACTCACAAGGATCGCCGCGAGACACCCCATCACGACACTACGAGGGGCCCCACGTCGGGGGGCGCGTGACTGAGGGCGGCCGGACTAGATGAATGATTCCAAGGGGTGTTACGGGTGTTGCTGCTGAGGTTTGGGTGCTCGGGTGCCCAGAATCGGCGTTGATACCCAAACGCCGAACCTTGGAGAACGAACGTGGACGCCGATCTG
>Ga0209347_1001239_pt1 | contig 44332 bp, 53 predicted proteins | sample AutmiccommuBRH23_FD_187382 | JGI IMG/M metagenome (GOLD analysis project Ga0209347, IMG submission 187382) | Deep subsurface microbial communities from Mt. Terri, Switzerland - Autotrophic microbial communities BRH/23 (SPAdes) (version 2) | ecosystem: Environmental > Aquatic > Deep subsurface >... | reverse complement strand
GCGAGGGGCAAGGGGCGAGGGGCGAGGGGCGAGGGGCGAGGGGCGAGGGGCGAGGGGCGAGGGGCGAGGGGCGAGGGGCGAGTGTAAGTTCACGAATGGTCTGAGTTCGCGGGACAATGTGGTCCAGCGCGGGACGGCGCGGCTGTAAGTGACGGAAGGTGGGTCACTTGGAAGCCGCCGAGTCACCAGCCGCTCCGCGCGCCGCTTTTTCGGATGGTTTGATCACAAACCGCATCGGCGGACATCGCGAGCTGCGGCACGGGCGTGCTGGCTGCATCGCCTCTAGACCGCGCCGCGCCGCTGTTTAAAGCCACTCTAGCGCGCTCCTGTTCTACAACCGGCGTGGTACCCATTTCTTCGGATCGTCGGACATCGTCGTCGACGTCCGGACATCGAGCCTAAGTAGCTGAGACCTAAGAGGCTTGGGGTAATTGAGGAGGATGTAGAGTGCAAACTAGCAATGTCCGCCAGATAACTTCGCTAAATCTACAGCGATCTGGCAGAGCGGCAATATATCGAATGATAGATGGTGTAGCTGCTGCTGAAGGCGTCATACTCCGTCCCGGCCCGATCCTTTAAGGTTCTCCAGGAGGTTGTGCGCGTGTTTGCAGCAGCGATTGAAAGGGCATCCGGCTTCACCCGACCGCTGTTTCTCCTTGCGATGAAGAAGAACGGCAGCTGCGTGAATGGAAACGGCAGCTTGGTCGTCGTGAACAAGGACGGATGGTTTGTCTCGTCGGCGCACATCTTCGACGTCGTTCAGAAGTCCCACGAGCAGGCAGGTCAAACCTCCGCCAACGAAAAACGTCGGGTCGAAATAGAGGCTGACACGAGCATCCACCGAAAAGAGAAGCGGCGGTTACTTGCAAAGCTCAACAACGAAAGTGCAGATGCTCTTGAAAGCTTTCAGTATTTTTGGGCCGCGAGACCAGGGCAAATTATCGACTTCGCGGCCGATGATCTGCAGCTTTATGCACCTTACGACTTGGCTATCGGTCGGCTCGTCTCCCTGCCCAAGGGAGCGACTGGTCCGTACCCTGTTTTTAGAGAGCCGTCTGCCGTTAAGGTGGGCTCCAGTGTGTGCCGAATCGGCTTCCCCTTCGTGGATCAGCAGGTCAAGATCGACAGCGATAACAAGCTGGTTGATCTCACTGTCGGCCCTCATCCGATCTTTCCGAATGAGGGGATCGTGACAAGGATTTTTCACCAGATCCAAGGAGAAAAGCCTGACCCGAATGACCCCTTGTGGCTGGAAACTTCGACGCCCGGCTTGCGTGGACAGAGCGGTGGCCCCATCATTGATACCGAGGCTCGGATAGTGGGGATTCAGAGCCATACTTCCCACCTCTCTCTCGGCTTCGATCCAATCAATCCGGGGGACGGGAAGCCGGTTCATCAGTTCCTGAACGTGGGGAGAGCTACCTTCGTGGGCACGGTGGTGGGATTATTGAAACAACGAGGTATTGAATTTCAGATCGGATAACCCGGGGAAGGGGGCAGCGAAAAAATGAGGGAGACAAAGGTGTCAAAGAAGAGCCGGATCGACGAAGATACCAAGGCGGCGTTTCAGTCCTACGAAGGCTTGCGGCAGCTACAGCCGAGCAAGCGGCCGAGCTCGTCGAGAACCTTCACATTAGCTGGAAGTGAGATCGAGGTCCCGCGAGCAAAGACACTAGTGAAGCGACCAAAAAAACGGAAGTGAGTTAAGCAAACTTCTGACGAAAGAGAGAACGCGCGTGCCTTTACAGGCCGCGCGTTTTTTTCCTCTACGCCTTTCAGTTTTCTATCTCGAGCGTCAAAGCGTCGCGCCACTGCCGTGCGGCGCGCTGGCTGGCTTCCCTCCAGCGGCCTTCCGCCAAGAAGCGGCGAATGATCCCGGCGCGGACGGCGATCAGATACAGAAGCCCGGCTCTCACTTCGCCTCCCGCCTGGCCAACATCGACTTGAGCCCTTCGATGACCTTCTGGGCGTCGGTCCGGGTCTGGGGCCAGGACTTGCCGCACTGGCGCTTTGAGAAGCCCATGCGGCGCGGCATGTCGGCCCAGCCGAGGCGGGCGTAAAGATCGTCGAGGAGCCCCTGCTGGTCGGGCGTGACGGGCTGTTTGGGGCCGGCAGGCTTGTAGCGGCGCGTTCGCTGGGAGCGGCGCGCGGTGTTCTTGAAACCGAGTTCCTCGAACCGCCTGACGACCGCGTCGAATCCCGCGTTCGTCAGGTCGTTCGAAGAGCGCACGCCGGCCTGGGCGAGGAGGACGGCTTCGTACTGGTCCCGGTCCAGGCCGAGCGAGCGCGCTGCGACGTGCAGGAGCTGCTTCTGCTTCGTGGAGATCACTGGTCCTTCTCCTTCGCCCCGGCGGCGATCGCGGCCATCCGCTGAGGCGCTGTAACGAGCATCTGGTCGCTGCCCCACGTCCTCTTGCCGAGGTAGCGATCGGCGAAAGCCTCGAGCTCGGCCGCGGAGTCCGACCGGAGCCAGGCGCCAGTAACCCAGCTCCCTCGGACGTTCATGCGTTCGATCGGCGTCACGTAAATCACCGCTCCTCCTGTTGCTCGAGCGCGAGCTTCGCCTGGCCGACCAGCGGCGCCACGATCCCGTCCTGGTCGAATGCCTTCGCATGGTTGAGGGTGGAGAGCGCTCGACGGATGAGCGAATCGCGGCAGGCGCGCCGCTCGCGATCGGTGGTGAGGATGAAGTAGCCGAACGGTCGGCTCGTCGCGGTACCGATAGGGATCTGCCGCTCCTCTACGAGGAACTTGACGATCGCCTGGACGGCCCGCTCGTTGACGCCGGTCCGCTCGGAGATCTCCCGCCCAGTGACCGCTGCCTCGCGGCCGCGGCGCGGCCGGATCACGGCGAGGACCGCCGCGACCTTCTGCCGCTCCTCAGCCGAGGCGAAATCGATCCGGAGCTGCTCGCTCATCCCGCGATCCTCCACTCGGTCTGGACGACGAGTCCCTGGCAGAGATTGACGCCGGCCTGGGTCGGCACGAACGCGCGCCGGCGGCGCCGATGCTCGCGGACGAGCCCGAGGATGAGAAGGTCCTGGAACGTCGTCGCCCACGCGGAGATGCTCGCCGGAGGGAGCCTCAGAGCGAGATGCTGGGCGGAGATTCCCGGGTTCTCGACGATCGCGCCGAGAAGGGCCACGTGCGAAGGCGTGAGCCGGTCGAGGGGCGTCATTCTGCTGGCGCTCCCTTCTGCACTTCGACCTCGACCCACTGGATGAGATCTCGCACGCAGGAGAAGTCGCTCCAGTCCAGGCGCGGAATCGAAACGCCGACGACCTGCTCGATCCGCCAGGAGATCTCATCCTCCTGCGGACCGGTCAGCTCGAGGTCGCGGCGGAACCGCGTCTCCGGCCGGATGCCGCGGAGTGAGCGCTTCGTCACTTCGGCGACGATGCGACGGATCACCAGCTCTCGAGCCTCGAATGGATTCATGGCAATCAGTTCTCCGGTGTGGTCATGCAGCAGCGCTTGAAGCGCTTCCGGCTGCCGCAGGGGCACGACGAGTTGCGCGAGATCACCGTCCGGCCCGTTGCCTCGAGCTGCTTCCGGTTCTTCTCGGAGAGGTTCCGCGGGTCGATCGGCTTGATACGCGAGAGAGGCGCCCAGGTCGAGCGGCGCCGGCAGTTCGGATGCCCGGCGATCGGTTCCTCGGCGCGCTCGCGCTCGAGTACTTCGACGTCCTCCTTCGTCAGGTTTCGGATTTCTCCGGTGTCCGTGTTCATCGCTTGTCGGTCCCTTCTGGCTGCTCATCAGGCTCGGCGCGCCACCAACCGGCGACGCCGCGGGCCTTCCCTTACCCGCGGCGTTTCGCGAAGGAGAAGGGGGCCGTCACCTCCCCTTCTTCGACTTCGCCGCCCTCCCGGTGGTGGGAGCTGGAGAGTCGTGCTTGACGACCTTCTTCTTGTCGATCGACAGCTTCGGCGGATCCTCTTCTTCGCCGGCCGAGTTCTTGGTCGCGACCTTCGCGCCGACCTTTTTCTGCACCGCCGGCTCGAGCGCGCGGAGCGCTTCCTTGTCGATCGACTCGACCGTCCGGATGCAGTGCTCGAGTCCCTGCCCTTTCAGCTTCTTGATCACCGCTTCCTCGGTGAGGGTGAGCTCGATCCAGGACGACTCGTTCGGCCAGGTGAGCTTCCCGTAGGCGCCCTTCCAGGTCTTCCCCTCGATGTCGCCGCGGTTCTCGACCGCGAACTCGATGACCGCGCCGGCCTGCGCCTCGCGCTCGGCCTTCATCTCCTTGATCCGAGGGACGAACCGGGCGCCGGCCTCGAGAATCGCCGCCTCCAGTTCGTCCTGGATCTTCGCGATCTCCAGATCCTTCCGGCCGATCTCGAGCATCCGCTCGTCGACCTCGTCCCAGGTCGAAACCGGCTCCACGTCCGGGAGCTCCTCTTCGACCGCTTTCAGTGCTGTTGCTTTCTTCGCCATTGCTGACCTCCTTTGTCAGTGACCTCAGCTCTGCCCACGCGCTCCCGGTAGGAGCGCGCGAGCAGACTCAGATCAGTGGATCCAGATGTCTCGGATGCGGAGCCGGCTCTCGGTCCGCGGGATCGGTGGAATGCCTGGCTTCGGACGCGCGCCGGCGACGCGCGCCAGGCAGAAATGAAGGATTCGCGCGGCTCGAACCGCGGGGATGAGCTCCAACGCCTGAAGAATCTTCACGATCGCCGGAAGCTCCCGGCCACCGAACTCTTCGACTCCGCGCGGCTGCGGTTCGGGATCGTCGGCGAAGAACTGCGCGAGCGTGATCCCGTAGGCGGCGAGCAGCGCCTCGAGCTGGGAGAACTTCATGGCGTGGATCCGCTCGCCGGTCTCGAACGAGCTGATGGTCTTCTCGCCGACACCGGAAATCGCGGCCGCCTCCGCCTGGGAGAGTCGTGAGCGCGTCCGTGCTTCCACCAGCCGGCGACCGAGGGTTTCGCAGGAGAGCGTGCGCCTCATGGAAGCACCTCCTCGGTCGTCTGCCGGAAGTCCTCGCGGCGGAGTCGTTCGCGCCGGTCGCGAGCCTTCCGGTCGAAGTAGTGAGGAAACCAGCCGATGACCGACACCACGGAGGCGAGCACCGAGACGATCGCGAATCCGATCGCCAGCCAGAGGAGCCAGTTGTGTTCGGCCGGATCGAACGGCGGTACCGTGGCCAGGAGCGGCAGCGCGAAGGACGCCAGGGCCAGCTGCCGAGGCGGAGGCTGGACGTCCTTCACCTTCACGATCTCGCGCTCGGTGTGGATGCCCTTCTTCGGGTCGCGGTAGGTCGCGACGTGGACGTCGGCGATGACGATGTCGCCATCGGCGAAAGCAATCTCCCGGTTGTGGAGCCGCGCGACGAACGTCTCATCGATGATCGTCGCCGAGAGCTCCTCGTCGCCGCAGGTGAAGTGCCACTTGTTTCCGTCGCGGAAGGAGAGTCGGAGGACCTGCAGCCCGATCTCGTGCGTGGATTCGCTGATGAGCTCCCGGTCGGCTTCCGGCTCGTCTTCCGTTTCGCGCAGGCCGGTCGTCCCCGCGAGCGCGAGTTGCTCGCCGCCCTTCAGCTTCAGGTTCTCGCTGCGCAGCTGCTCGATCTCGATCTGCGCCTGGTCGAGCACCGCCTCGAGCTCGCAGACCTTCTCGGCCAGCTCGACGCTCACCTTCTTCGCGCCCTCGAGATCCTCCTCGAGGTCGCGGATGCGGACCGTCGCCTGGGAGGCCTTGATCTGTAAGTCGCGTCCGTCCTGGCGCTCTCGCGCGAGCTCGGCCGAGATCTCCTCGATGTGGTCAAGCCTCGCCTTGAGCACCAAACCATACTCGCGAAGCTCCTCGCTCAGCTCCTTACACTTCGCCTCGAGGCCCTCGTTAGAGCGCTCGTAGAGCTCGAGCGCGTCGTCCTTCAGGCGGATCTCCTCGCATCGCCGCTCGTAGGCCGTTTGGAGATCGACGCCGGCGCGGAGCGCTTCGTCAAGCTGCGAGGAGAGCTCCTGTTTCTGCTGGGTCAGATCGGCGAGGTCGCGGCGAAGCTTTGCCGCGATGCCGCGCGCGACCCGCAGTTGATCCAAGAGGTAATCCACGCCGTCGGCGGCCGGCGTCGGCGGCGCCGGGACCTCCTCCCGGCGCCAGAGGTTGCGGATGGTGTCGAGAAGCTTCATCGAACACCTCCCGCAGATGCGACGTGCGGCCGCCGGAGAGCTCGAGGTCCGCCCGAGGTCCGTGGACGGCGGTGGAAATTCACCGTCTCGATGAACTCGAGCGCGGCGACACGGTCGCCTCCGAGGGCGAACCACCGATCTACGGCCGTCTGAGGATCAACCGCCTCGAGGTAAGCGCAGCTCGTGCAGACAGGCGAGCTGCTGTCGATCCGGCTGATGCCGCCGTTCGTCGGCTGATTGCAGTAAAAGCAGTGCGGGAACTTCCGGCGGCGGCTCACGAGCGGCCTCCTTTCCCGCCGACGATCACCGTCGCCGCGCAGATGAGGAGTGCATCCGCATGATTGCGAAGCCAGCAGACGAGATCGGCGTTCTGCCGGTCCCGGTTCGGCGCGCCTTCGGCGCTATACGCGTCGAAGGTCGCGACCGAGTGGCTGAAGGGAGTGACGAACGGAACGCGCTCAGCGGCCGAGCCGTTGTAGATCTCGCCGGCCCTCCAGCGGAGCCAGGGACCTTCGGTCGCGACATCGAGGAGCCGCTTGCCGCGCTCCAGCTCCTCGCGCGTGAGCGCGGGGAGCTTCGGCACGACGAGAGTGAAGGTGACGTCTTCGTTCACGCCGTCACCTCCTGGGCTTCCGGGCGAGCCTCAGCGGCGAGAGGAACGGTCAGCTTCAGCGCGCCGCTCCGGATCGCTGCCGCGAGGAAGACGCCGATCTCGTCGCACTGCGACGGCGTCAGGTTGAGGCCAAGCGGCGCGCCGATGCACGTCGGCACGTGCGAGCGGACGTTGATCGCGCTCTCGCCGGAGATGATTGAGTCGAGTCGGTACCGGAGCTGCTCGAGCTCCGAGCCGACGCCAGCGATCGCCTCGAGGTGCTCCGCGATCTGGTCGGCGGCGCCGGCGAGATCGCTCATTGAGCGCTCGATCGAGCGAAGGTCGAGATCGGTGCGAACGTCGTTATGGACCGTCACCGCGCACCTCCCCGCCGCTGCCGGTCCGTTTCGGCGAGCGCCTTCGCGAGCGTTTCCTCGGTGATCTGACCGCGCCCGATCTCATGGGCACGCTGAAGGAGCGAGACGAGCGAGCGGAAGCCGCCTTCCTGCTGGGTCTGCAGGTAGAGCGGCTCGGCGAAATCCTCCGCGAGGTCGGGATCGACGCCGCCCTCGGCCGCGACGAGAACCGCGTCCGCCTTCCGGATGTCCCGCCGCGAGATTTGCTCAACGACCGTGCAGCGCGAGCGGAACTGCGTGAACGCCGCCGGCGACATCCCGCCGAGAAGACCGAACTCGTACAACGTCTCGTTGCCCGAGAACACGACCGGCACGTCGGCCGCTTCGTGGAGGCAGCGGATGAGGTCGAGCGTTTCCCGAGGCAGGAACTGAGCCTCATCGAACACGAGCATCTTCGGAGCGGCCTTCAGCGCCTCGACGACCGCGGCATAGGCATCCTGCGCGCTCGGCGTCTTCCCGCCCGAGGTGAACCCCATCGCGGAGCGCAGGCGAGCGAGGAAAAGCCAGACGGCCTTCCGCGCGAGGGTCGGATCCGCCATCAGGTAGATCGTCCTCGGATCCTGAGAGCAGAAGTGCCGGAGCGCGGTCGACTTCCCGATCCCCGACTCCGCAGCGACGATCCCCATCCGGCCGCGCGTCCGGATCTGCCGAACCGCCCGCGTGATCTTCTTCGCGACCGAGGTCTCGACGAAGCCCGGAGCGAATACGAGCGCGGCGCGCTCGTTCTTCAGATCTGCCCACCGTTCGATCGCTTCGACGATCTTCAGCGGGCTCGCGGGATAGTTTCCAGTGGCGAAGAGGTTGATGCTCGTGTAGCTGTAGTCTCCGCCGAGCTCCCGGGCGATCTGCTTCCAGGTCGCCTCCGGATTTTTGGTACGATAGTGCTCGAGTGCAGCGCGAGCTTTCGCAACGCGCTCGTTTGTCTCGGGATCGACAGGGGTGCCTCCCTTCGATCCCTTTTTCTTTGCCTGGTCCATATCGACGACTGACATTTCGTGTTCTCCTTTCATTGGCAGTTCAGAGCCGCCAGTGCGTGGTGCAGAAAGTGCCGATCTCCATCGGCGAGTTGCATTCGTTCTCCAGGCAGATCCCCCTTTCCCGTTTCTGTTTCAGCAGCCGCTCCTCGCGGAGACGGGCCATTTCGCTGCGGTAGGTGTCGCCGTCGCCTGTATCGGCGGACGGCAGTGGGCGGAGCGTTCCGGCGCGGTCCTGTTCGTCCGCGGCCGCGGCGAGGAAGGCATCGGTAAAGTCGGGTGCCGAGCTCGCGGTCCGAAGCTGCTCGGGCGAGAGCGCCGAGGCCGCCGACAAGGTCTCCTCGTCCAGGCGTCGCTGCCGATCGCGTCCGACCTCTGAGAAGCGCGGGATCAGTACCGTCGTCGAACCGCCGGCGGATGCCGCGATCCGGACCGCCTCTCGCTCTTCCTTCTCCGCCGCACGCCGGGCGACGAGCTGCGGGCGGAGTGCCTTCGCGCGCTGAAAGAGGAGGGAGGCTCGCGGGTCGCCCAGCTTCATCCGCTGCCGGAGGCCCTTCTCGATCTCCCGCTGGGCCGCGATGTGCTCCGAAGTGATCGAGTTGTCGGCGTCCTGCGGCGAGAGTCCCACCATCGGCGCGTCGCAAACGTAGGCGCCGCGCGCATCGAGGATGACGGCGAGGTTGCTGCGGGCCGGATCGATGAGCACCCGGACGCGCTCGCCATTGAGCCGCGCATAGTGCTCGGCGGTCGTGATCTGGTACTCGAGCCCGCGGACGCTTACCCGCCCGTTGCGCACCTTCCGCTCGGCCTGAGCCCAGAACAGCTTCGCCCAGCCGAGCCTCTCCGGGTCGCGCCGCGCGATCCGCGTCTCGTCGAATACTTCGTTCGGCGAGCGGCCGCTCATCCCCTGCCCTCGGTGCGGCGCGTCGTTGTACTCGAGCACCTGGGCGCGGACAGCGTCGCGAACGTCGGGGAGGGTCGGCAGCAGCTCCGGATTCGAGTGCAGTCGCTGCGCGCGTTTGGTCCGCTTACCGAGCGCTCCGCGATAGCTCTCGAATCCCTTCCAGCACTGCTCGATCAGAGTTCGGAAGAGCCGCTCGATCGCCTTCGCCTTCGCGTTGTAGGGACGTGCGAACTGCACCCGGACGCCGAGCGCGAAGAACCGGTTCTCGAAGAACTCGTTGGACTCATCGGAGGTGACGGGCTTCCCCTCCCGGTCGCGCCAGAAGCGCTTGCCGAGCGAGGAGCGGTAGTCCTTCCCGTTGTCTACATAGGCGGCGTTGGGGAGCCCGTAGTTCTCGACGAGAGAGCGGAACGCCGTCAGGATCCGGTGAGAGTTCGGCGCATCGATCGACAGCTCCCAGGAGAGAATCTTGCGGGACCGCACGTCCATCCACGCGGTCAGCCAGGGGAAATGGACCTGACGGCATTCCTCGTCGTCGCATCGGACGCCGACGTCGATCTGATGGTGATCCGACTCGATCGTGTCGAGCGCGGGGACTGAGAGGTAATCGCGAGAGATGTAGGGGTAGATCTTCGCGGCGTCGTCCGCGCTCTCGCGGAAGGCCGCGCGCTCGAAGCGCGGGATGCCTGCCGCCAGGCGATAGAACGGAGCATCGGCCTCCGGAAGCTCGATCCCTTCTCCCTCGCAAAAGAGGCGTGTCTCGCGGATCGCGAATGCGACCGAACGGCAGTTCTCGTCGAGCCAGTAACCGAGGAAGACCTGGCGGGCGTCGCGCGGGATCGTCGACAACCCTCTCCTGCCGGAGCCGTCGTTGCCGTCAACGAGGCCGTCCATGCCGCGGTCGCGGAAGGCGCGATCCCATCGGCGGACGCTCGGAATCGAAACGGAGATCTCCGCGTGCTCCGCCCGGAATGAGGCGAGCCAGGCGTCCTGGCGCTCGGCGAGGGTCGGGCCGGCCGGCAGTCGGAGTCGGGTCGCCTCGCGCCAGGACAGCACCGCCTGGAGCCGGCGATCGGCCCGCTCCCGCACAGAGTCGGGAGCGGTGGCGTAGGAGCGCGAGTCTGGGGTGACTATCGCAGCACGTCCCGCCTGCCGATCGACCGCTTCACGCGGCGCGAGCTCGGGATGAATGGAGAGGACCTTTGCGGATGCGCCTGGGCGGATCGCGTCGAGGGAGGAGAGCTCGACCTCGAGCGCATTGCGACCGCGGCGCTTGCGGTGCTTCGCTTCGCGAGCGAGCCGGCGAGCGTGCCGATCGCTGATCGAGAGCGCCTCCGACAGCACGTCGGTCGGGATCCAGACCGCCGTCATCGGACCGCCGCCTTTCGCACTTGTTCGATCTCGATCGTGCGGTTCTGCCGGCGGACCAGCTGCTCAAAGGTCCAGTCCAGCGCCTTCTGGAGATCGTCTGTCCGGATTTCGGGAGCGGCTGCGAGAGTGGCGGCAACGTCTCCCGCCAGCACAAAGTCGAGCGCGAATTCGATCGCGGAGAGGCGCCTTGCGGTTAAGGCTGTACCGCGGCTCTTCACGACGCCCTCCGCTTTTTCCCCGGGGGCGTCACAAAGAGGTCTGATATTTGGATGGAATGATCACCCTTGAGGCGTCGGTAGGCATCGGTCACCGCCACCGCGCATTCCAGGCTTGGCTCTACTGAACCGTCTCGGACGTGATAAAGGTGGCGACGGGAAAAGCCTGACTCGCGCGCCAACTGCGACATGCTGACCCTGTCTCGGACGATTCGTTGCTTCAGAGGCTGGGGTTCCCCCCGGCGGCGGCGTAAGTTATGACGCATCGTCATGTGTCATATTTTACACAGTCGGAAAGGGGCGTCAACCCTTTTTCACTTGTGGGGAACCGGGGAAGTTGTGTAATTTACTTCTCACAGTGGAAGCCGGAGAGGCAGTCAAGAAGGAACGCGAGCGGCTCGGGATGTCCCAGGTCGAACTCGCGCGTGCGGCCAAAGTCTCCCGGAAGCAGCTGTATCTCTTCGAAAAGGGAGAGAACGTTTCGCTGGACTTTATTCGTCGGATAGCAGGCGCACTGAACCTGAAGTCCGTCCCTCTCGGATCCGATTCGTCCTTAGTTCTTCCTGAAACAGTTTCTTTGTCGCGCGCGCGTGCCGCAGCCGAGAAAGCGGCAGCCGAGATAGACAGATTCCTGAAGGAGTTGGATGCTCCGTCGCCGCCAGCAAGAAGCGCTCGGCGTAAAGCGCCCGAGCGCGACGTTCTCGAGTTTCCTCCGCCCGACGCTCCGTTCACCCTAGTCGACGAGCGAGCCTTCACACCTTGGGTTGATGTGCCGATCGGTGGGTATGTAGCCGCGGGCGCCGGGATTGACCTTCTCAACCAAGATGATGGCGAGACGGTCTCTATTCCTCCCGATGAACTGCCGGATCCGAAATGGGCAGTGCTTCAGGCGCGTGGCGAATCGATGGAGGAGTTCGGGATCCACGACGGAGACATCGTCTACGTTGAGCGGCGCACCGTCGCAGCCAATGGAGAGATAGTCATCGGCTGGCTCTCAAAGGAAGGTTTCGGCGAAGGACTGGTGATCAAGAAGTGGCACCGTCGCGGAGGGAAAAAGATGCTGATCTCCGGTAACCCGCAATACGAGCCCGTGGTGCTCGAGCCTGGAGACGTCTGGGAACTTCAGGCGATCGTCCGAAAGGTGGTCAAGCGGCAGGTGCGGACGATCGACTTCACGAAAATCAGCGGCTAAAGGAGCCTCCGATGGAGTGGAAGGTTCGGATTGAGGAAACGGAATACGTCGCACGTGACCTAAGCGAGTTGCGATCATGGAACTCAGCTGGGCAAATTCCCCCCGGCTCTTACGTCTTCCATCCAATGTTTCAAAAGTGGATGTATGCGCGCGATCTCGAAGAGTTGAGGGGAGGCCCAGTCGGGGCTCCTCCTTCGATGGCCGGGGCAGTAGCCGGGGTGCGAGCGCGAAGCGGAGTAGTAGATGGCGTGAAGCTAGGCGTCGGGATGTTCATTATTCTGCCGTTGATCATCGTGGTCCTCCTCTTCCTGCTTTCTTTCATGGGCGTCGCAACGTGCGCAGGGATAGCGTCATCGAGTGGTTCGCGCGGCAGCACTGCAAGCTCCCCGACGCTCACGCATCGAGAGCTGGAGCCTCTGATTCAATCTCTTGAAAACGTCGGCTATGGCGGGACTCCATCGCTTTTCGCTTCCACGCCGGTGATTCATGAATCGACTCTAAACCTCTACATCGAGCCAACCCATTGGTCGAGTCTCGAATACCGAGACCGGGCGAAACTCTGCGACGATCTAGCAGCGGTGAAAGCTTGGAAGGATTTCAAGACCATAACTCAAGTAAAGCTGTGGGCTCACCCTAAAGAGGTAGGCGTTTTAACCCGTTCCACCTCGGGTGGCATGTACTGTCAGTCTGCCAAATGAAATCTCCGTGTCTCTCTGTCGTTTACAATTTCGATAGAGATGCACCTCGGCGATCTCAGACGCGAGCTGTTCTATACACCCGAGACGGTCGGCCGCCGTCTCGGGCTTTCGCGTTCGGCGATCTATGCGCGGATCACCTCGGGCGAGATAGCGGCCAGAAAGTTTCACCAGCGGCCTGACTGCGAAGAGCCCTGCCACTGCCCTATTCGGATCTCCTCGATCTGGTTTGAGACGTACCTCCAGCGGCACGCGTCTTGAAGCTATCTCGGCGCCTTCCCGGCCATCGGCCCATCACTTCCATCACATCGATCACTTCTATCGCATTGATCACATCGATCACTTCTATCGCTGGAGATGTGCCCGCTTCCGCCCTAACGTGCTGACCGTGGTGTGAACGGTCTGATCGGTTGGCGGTACCCCGGCAACCCAAACGGGAGGGGCGGCGAATGCGACGGGTGGGCGCGTGTGATCGGGTTTTCGGTTTCCTCGGGAGGGCGGTCGCGCTCTCCCTTCTTCTGATTCTCGTGACCGCGCCGGCGCTCGCCGGTAGCGCGTCCGTCGCTGAGCCGCAGGCGGTGGAAGGCATGACGTCGATCGTGCTTTCCCCGCCTCGACTGGTCTACGCCGACACGGAGCTCTGGCAGACGCACCTCCTCATCCAGGCGAACGGACCGTCGAGGCTCCGCTACACGAACTGTTTTCAAGGGCTCTTCGAAGTGAAGCTCGGTGGATCCGGCGAGCCAACCCTCGCGACGGTGCCGAACTTCTCCCGCAATCTCTGTGCACCCGGCGACGCCGGGCTCGCGCCGATGGACGCCGATGGCGATCTCTCGGTCGTCACGCTGGCCGAGTTCCTCGATGCCGATACCGGCGACGTTGCCGCCTTCGTGATTCCGCCCTTGCGGTGGGCGATGCCGGCCTTCCGCCTCCGCGCGGACGCGATCCAGAGCGACGCCACCTACAAGACGTCGATCGCGCTCTTCAACGATGGGACAACGGATGCTCCGGTCACGCTGAGACTCTTCGACGCGCACGGCGCGCCGGCCGGTACCGAGTCAACGAACGTCCCGGCTAACGGCTTCGTCCTTTACGAGCTCGCGGGCGAGCTGCCGCTTGGCCGGCTCGAGCTCGAGGCCGGATACGCCGGCTTCGGCTTCGCGTCCGACTCTCCGGTGTACGGCTTCGCCGTGGTCACCTGGCGCACGGGCGGAAGCCCGCGCGTGGTCGAGCTCACTCCCATCATCCCGGCTCCGTCCGGCGGGGACTGACATTGAAGCCTCTCTGCACGCAGACGCGGGTCGCGAGCGCGCCATCGCTCGTGCTGGCGATTCACGGCATTCTCACCGGCCAGACCGACGTGAGCTGGCCGGATCGCTTTCACGCGTACCTCGGGACCGACGCGACGATGCTCAAATGTGAGTATCGCGCGGGACCCTTCCCGATCTGGAACCACTTCGTTCGCAACGGCCGCCTCGCGCGAGCTCGCGCGAATGAGATCGCGGAGATGTTCGAATACCGCCGGCGGGTCAGTCAGGCGCACGCAGATGTCGGCTCGCCGCGCCGCCTCGAAGACTTCCGGGTCGGCATCGTCGCCCATTCGAACGGCTGCGACATCGCGATCCGCACGGTCCGCGAGCTCGCGAAGCGCGGCATCCTCACAGATTCGATCGTGCTGACCGGGAGCGTGACGAGCCCAGACGTGAAGCGCTCCGGCCTGCTGGAGCTCATGGTAGAGAACGTCCTCGGCCGCGCCTATGCGTACTGCAACGGAGCCGATTTTCCGCTACGGCTCCCGTTTGCCTGGCCGTATTCGGATCTTGGCCGACGCGGATGGCAGGACGTTCCTGCCGCGTTCACGAGCCGGTTCGTGACGCGATGGTTCCCCGGCTACGGTCACTCCGGCTACTTCTCGCGCGCCAACCGCGACGCGACCTTCGCTCTCTTCCGCGAGGACCTGGGAATTCCTAGGAGCCGCTCGTGAGCAGATCAACCAAGCTTCGCGCCGTCCTCGCCCTCGGCGTCCTCCTGATCGCGGGAGTGCTGGGCGCGAGTGAGTCGATCGACCTTCCGACCCGAGGGGAGGAAGCGTTCCGGGCGCCGTGGCAGGACGGCGCGAAGGTTCTCCGCGTGGAAACGCTCGGTGCCCACCATGCCATCGTCACGATTTCGCCTGCGCGGATCGTCGACGCTCGGACGGTGACGCGCCGCGGCGCAGACGGATCTTTCATCGGTGAATACCAGGTCCTTCTCCTGGCCGACGAGTTCGGCGTCGCGACGACCGCGAAGCCGACTCGCGCCTGGTGGGACCGCGTCCTCGGGATCGAGCGCGGCGCTCCGCGCGAGCGCATGCCCGCGCCGCGACTGCCGAGCGCCGCAGACCGCCGCTCGCCGGGAGGTGCCCGGTGAACGCGCTGCCGCGACTCGACTGGTGGGAGTCCGAGGACCTCGGAATGGAGTCGAGGCACATGGGGCCAGGCGCAACGCACAGCGGTCGCGCGACCTCCTCGAAGGTGAGCTGGACGCTCATGTGTCTCGTTTCGATTCTCGCGTTCCTTTCGGGGGCGGTGGCGATTGCAGTGCTGACTACGGCTTGATGGGGGCGCGGGTGGAACCGTGGGTTTGGGGACTGATTGCAATTCTGCTTTCGGCAGCGATCGGCGGACTCGTGAACCTCTCGAGCCGCGCGGTTCGCGCTGAGGCGAAGGATGCGGCGGACGAAGTGAAAGGCGAAATCGCAGAGGTGAAGCTCGACCTGGCGCGGAACTACGTCCAGAAAAGCGATCTCGACGAGATGAAGAAGGGGCAGGAAAAGCTCCTCCAGAAAGTCACCTCGATTCAGATCCTTCTCGCGCGACGACTTCCGGGCGGTGATTCGATCGACGTGAGGGAGACTGATCTTGAAGGGTGACCGCGTCACGCTGATCAACGCCGACTCGACCACGGCGCTCAGCGTTCTCCCTCCGGAGAGCGTCGATGCGATCGTGACGGATCCGCCCTACGAGCTCGGGCTCTGCGGGAAGAAGTGGGATAAGAGCGGCGTCGCCTACAGCCGCGAGCTCTGGTCCGACGCGCTCCGCGTCGCGCGCCCGGGCGCCTACCTTCTCGCCTTCGGCGGGACGCGCACCTATCACCGGATGACCGCGGCCATCGAGGACGCCGGGTTCGAGATCGTCGACTGCCTCGCCTGGCTCTACGGCAGCGGCTTCCCGAAGCATCGCTCAAAGCTGAAGCCCGCCTGGGAGCCGATCGTCATGGCGTACAAGCGTGCCGATCGGGCGGCCCCGTTGCGGATCGAGGACTCGCGCGTCAACGACCGCTGGCCCTCCAACCTTCTTCTCGACGAGATCGCCGCCGACCAGCTCGACGAGGACTGGACGAAGGGAAAGATGCGGCCGAGCCGGTTCTTCTATATCGCGAAGCCTTCGGTTGAGGAGCGTGACGAGGGGATCACTTCGGCCGCCGGGATCCGCAAGCGTCGCTCGCAGCTCCTCAAGTCGCTCAAGGGTGCGGCAAAGCCGCGCTACAACGACCATCTCACCGTCAAGCCGATCGCGCTGATGCGGCACCTCGTCCGGCTCATCACGCCTCGCGGCGGAGTCGTCCTCGACCCCTTCACCGGGAGCGGCACGACCGGCTGCGCGGCTGTCCTCGAAGAGGTCCGCTTCGTCGGGATCGAGCGCGAGAAGCGCTCCTACCGCATCGCCGAGGCGCGGATCCGCCACTGGGCGGGGAGGGGCCACGCCTGATGGCGACGAAGGCGCGGAAGAAGCCGGTAGCGAAGCCGGCGAAGAAGCGGCGCGGCTCTCCGACCGGTCCGCCGGTGCGCGGCCGGCGCGGGCATTCGACCGTCGACCAGCAGGCCGGCCTCCGGGAGTACCTCGTCGAGCTCTACCTAGAGCGGCCGAAGCTGACCCTCGAAGAGAAGCTCGAGAAGATCAAGGCCACCGGCTACTACATCTCCCGGGCCTCGCTCGCGCGCTGGGGGATGGCATGGGAGATCGAGAAGGCGCGGAAGGACGTGATCGCCGAGATGGCGCGGGACTACACGTCCGGCGACGACTCGATTCTCGAAGTGGAGACCGCGACCTCGAACCTCGCACAGACCAAGATCCTCGAGCACCTGATCGAGAACGCCGGCGCGGAGTTCGACGAGAAGGCCGTCTCGCTCCTCACGCTCTTTCACCGGCTCCAGACCTCGGCCTCCGCGCGTGAGCGCGCGAAGCTCGCATTCAACCGCGGGGTGAAGAGCGCCGTCGCTCAGATCCGCGAGGAGATGCTGAAGATTCTTCGGAAGGATCCGGAGACGCTGCGTCGAGTACTCCGCGCGATCGAACAGGCTTCCGAGGGGGCGAAGCGATGAGCTTCCTCGCTGACTTCGAGAAGGACCTGCGGGCGAGCATGCCGGTCGGAGGCGATCCGAAGGCGCGCCCGTCGACGATTCAGCGCTTCCTCGAGGAAGACATCGTCGGCGATCGCGGCGCCTGGACGCTGACCGGGCATGAGCCGTTCGCCGGGATCCTCGCGCTGCTCGACGACATTCTGACCAAACGCCGGAAGGACATCGAGATCTCAATTCTCAAGGCCGAGCAGGTCGGCGCCTCGATCACGCTCCTCGGTCTGGCAACGCACCTGGTCGCCGATCGCGGGCTCGACGTCGGCTACTTCCTGCCGACGAACAACTTCGCATCAGAGTTCGGCGGCACCCGCCTCAAGCGGATGATCGCCCGCTCGGAATACCTCCGGTCGCTCATGGAGGATAAAGAGGCCACGAACCGCGCCGTCATCAAGCAGATGGGCGCGCACTTCCTCTACCTGCTCGGCCTCGAGTCGCGCCTCGGTGCGATCTCGAAGCCGCTCGACGCGCTGCTCAACGACGAGGTCGACGAGCTCCCGGTCGAGAACCTCGAGTGGGCGCAGGGGCGCCTCACGCATTCCGACCTTCGGCTGCGGATCAACTTCTCCGCCGGCTACACGCCCGGCGGCGGCATCGACCAGCTCTGGCAGAACGGGAGCCAGCACCGGTTCCTCGTCGATTGCCAGGCGAAGAAGTGCCGGCGGAAGGGGATCTGTCTCGAGGAGACATTCGCCGAGGCGACTCAGAAGAGCGCGATCCCACAATGCGTCGCGGAGATCCGCGGCCACTGGCGCATTGTCTGCCCGAGCTGCTCATCGCCGATCGACGTCTCGGGCGGCTACTGGCAGGCGACGTATCCAGAGAAGGCGGCAAAAGGGATCTATTCGTTCCGAATCTCTGCGCTATCGGTCGGCGCGATCGATCTCGATGGCCTCATGAAGCGCTACGTCGAGAAGGCGCTCCGGAAGCGGAGCGAGATGGCAAAGTTCCGCTCGGCCGTCCTAGGGATTCCGGATGGTGGCGCACTCCAGCCGATCACGGATGCAGTCCTGGCGGAGATGCGGGAGCCGTATTCTCTCAGCGCGCACGGTACGAGCGGCCGGCCTCGGTTCGCCGGGCTCGACCTCGGAGGGGATCTCTGTCACTTCCTGGTGTTCGAGCGTGACGATGCACGCCGGCCGCGGCTGGTCTGGCTCGAGGAGATCCCGAGCGATCTCGTGCGCCAGGTCGTTGTGCAGCGCTGCAGCGCGCTCGGCGTCGTGGGCGGCGTCTTCGATAAGAAGCCGCTCGTCACCGATGCGCGCGCGATCGTCTATGCGCTCGGCCAGAAGGGCGCACTGATCGACTTCGTAGAGTCGAGCGATCTCCGGATCGAGGAAGAGTCGCCCGAGGAGCCGAAGGGTTCGACCCGCCGTGACCTGTCTCACGTGCGCAAGTACCGTTGCGTAAAGATCAACCGCGATGAATCGCTCGATGAGTTCACCGCGGCGATGATCGAGCGGACCGAGGAAGGCGCATTCCGCGGCCTCCGGATCCCGGACAAGGAGCGGCTCGGCCGCGACCAGGCGGACGTCATCACCACGTTCGAGCGCCACATGAAGAATCTCCGAAAGGAGAGGGACCTCGACGCGAAAGGGCGAGCGATCCACCGGTACGCGAAGGCGGTCGAGAACCACTTCGGCATGGCCGGCAATTATGCATTCATCGCCGAGCTGATCGCGCGGCCGTCGCTCCCGTTTGAGTTCACGCCTGTCCCGATGGACCGCTCGACCGGTCGCCGCGGCGCGATGAGGAGAGTGCTCTGATGGCCGAGACGATCCTCTATGACGCCTACGGAGTGCCGGTCTCGACGGCGAAGCGGCCGCCCGAGAGCGTGGCGCAGATCGGCCGCGTCCGCGATCCGTTCTCGATGAAGGAGCTGCGGGACGTGACGCCCGAGCTCGCGGGCCGCCTCCTCCGCGACGACGCGCCTCTCCATGAGCAGCAGCTTCTGGTGAAGCGGATCGTCGAGCGCGATCCCCATATTGCTGCGGTCGTGCGTGACCTCGTGCTCGACGCCGCCTCGCTCGAATGGGACGTCCTCCCGTTCCGCGACGACGGCAAGAGCGGCGAGCACACGAAGCGCGCCGCCTGGGTCGCTGAGCAGCTCTACGCGATCGAGGAGTGGGACGACCTGCTCGAGCACCTCGTGTACGGCGAGTGCTATCCCTTCCAGGCGGCGGAGACCCTCTGGAACGACGAGTGGCTGCCGGCGGGATTCGAGCTCGTCGATGCGGTCCGACTCACGCGCGATCGCGACCGCAATCAGATCCGGCTCCTGACGAAAGATGAACCGCGTAAGGGGATCGAGCTCCCGGCGAACGGCTTCATCCTGTACCACCGGCGCGTCCCGCTCTGGAAGGCAGTCGTCATCCTCAACCTGATCAAGACGTTCTCGGTGACCGACTGGCTGGCGTTCGCGGAGAAGTTCGGCAAGCCGATCGTGACGGGGAAGTACTCCGACCCGAATCAGAAGGACTCGCTCCTCGACGCGGTTCGCGCGATCTCGGCCGAGTTCGTCGGCGTCCTGCCAGAAGGGGCCGCGATCGAGCTCAAAGAGGCGCAGCGTTACGGCACGGTGCAGGTCTACGAGAAGCTGCAGGGGTATGCCGACGACGCCGGCACGGTCCTCTTACTCGGGCACAAGCTGGTGGCGAGCTCGGATCCGGGATCCGGAACCCTCGCCGGCAACGGTGCGCGGAAGACGAACCTCAAGATCCTGCGTGCGGTCGCACGGCGCCTGGCATCGACCATTCGCTTCTATCTCATGCGGCCGCTGGTCGGGTTCCATCACGGATGGGACAAGACCAGCGAGCTGCCTTTCCTCAAGTTCAAGTGGGAGCCGCCGGAAGATCAGAAGGCGCTCTCCGACACCTACAAGGGATGGAACGAAGTCTTTGCGGCCGCCGGCGAGGCGATCGATCCCGATCACGTGCGCGAGGTTTCGGGAATTCCGAAGACCGTGAAGCGCCAGGCGCCGGCGTCTCCGACGACCGAGGATCCGGAGTCGAAGAAAGAGGCGCGCATCGAGGCGAAGAAGCCGCGCCTATCGACCACGGACGAAGTCGAAAGCGTCACCGCGCGGCTCGGCCAGCGCGCACTCGAGTCAATGACGGACGAGGTGCTCGAACAGCTCGAGGCGGCCGAGTCGATCGAAGAGTTCGCGGATCTGCTCTGGCAGAACTATGACGGCGTCGATACCGAGGACCTCGCCGAGGTGCTCTACGGATCGACCCTCGCCGCGCACGAGCTCGCCCGTCGCGAAGCCGACGAGGAGGCCGAATCGTGACGGTCTCCGTGCGCAAGCTCGACGTCCTCAAGCCCTTCGCCGAGGCGGTGAAGTATGCGCAGGAGCGCGTGCCGATGACGCGTCCGGACTTCGATGGTCTGTCGAGCGAGGCAAAGATGCGCGCCTTCACGATCGCCGGCGTCGCGCGGAGGCGGACGATCGAGGAGGCTTACGAGCGCGCGGTCGAAGCGATCGAAAAGGGGTGGACGAAGGAGGCGCTGGGTGAAGAGATCCGGAAGCTCGTCGCCGATCGCGAGGGAGTCCTGCTCTCGCGCGGCCACTCGGAGCTGATCTTCCAGAACCACCACAACATCTGCGTCTCGGCCGGCCGGTGGAAGCAGATGCAGGAGACGAAGGGGACACGCCCCTACCTCCGCTATCCGCTCGTGCCGAACGATGACCGCCTCTCCGACATCTGCCGGCCACTCCTCGGCCTCGTCGCCCACATCGACGATCCGATCTGGGAATCGATCTATCCGCCGAACCATCACCGCGACCGGCACAAGAAGCCGACCTCGCTCACCGAGGCGCAGGCGAAGGAAGCGGGGATCTACGAGGGCGACGGGCAGCCGTACCCCTTTGTCGACGGGCGACGGATCATGCCGGATCCCGGGTTCGACTCGCGCCCTGGTCTCGTCACGGCCGACGATCGCGCGCTGGTCGAAGCAGCAAACGCGATCGGCGCCGAGCTTCCGGCGAAGACGGCGAAGGATTACGGGCTCCCTGCATTGAAGGCGGTGGACGTGAAGACGCTCGCTCCCGCGCCGAACCGGTGGATCGATCTCGAGGACTTCTCGGACGCATCGATCGCCGAGGCCTGGACGCACTTCCAGAAGGAGATCGGCATCCCTTCGGACGGGACCAGCGTCTCGGTTCTCGACCTCTTCGGCGAGGGAGTGCGGGTCAACCGCGAAAGCTTCGACCGGATCATCGGGACGCTCAGGAGCGAGGCGGACCAGGAGCGGAAGAAGGACCGCGTGCGGTTCTTCTCCTGGATCCTTCCGACACTCGAGGAGCCAACCGAAGTCTGGCTCGTGCAGCGCGCCGGCGGGAAGACGCATCGCCGATACGTGAAGCTGTTCCGCGGCGATGACGAGAAGGCGAAGCCGATGCTGGCGATCATCGATCTCAGCCCGGACGGGTGGCTCATGGCGAACGTCTTTCGGAACAGCCGATGGAACAACCTAGAGCGGCAGCGCTCGGGCCGGCTGATGTTCTCGGCGCTGCCGAGAGAGGTGGGCGAATGAAAGGGACAGTGGAGCCTCGCCCTCCGGTCCGTCCTTCCGATCCGTTGGCAGCCGACGAGGGGCATCCGAAGCGGAATCAGACGGAGCAATCCGGCCGGCGCCACGGGAAATTCCTGGCGGCCCGAGGGGCGAAACAGGGATTTTGCGCGACGTTGCCGCCTGCGCCGCGACCGGTCGATGGGCGCGGGGTCGATACGGGTCGAGCAGGGATCGAGAAAAGTAAGCCCGAGTAAGGGCCAAATCCGGCCGATTCGGACCGGTCGGCTGGGTGGAGAAGACGAATGACACGGAAAACGGGTGTGAAGGGGCTGGATTCGGGGCGTTTTGGCCTGGCGGCCGGGCCGTGGACGGCGATCGCCGCCGCGGACGGCCGAGCGATCGCCACGATCGGCGGCGAGCCGCCGGAGAAGATCCTCGTCTTTCCCCATCCGAACTGGCAGCTCGTCGACGACGAAGACGGAAAGCACCTGATCACCGACGCCGAGTCGCGCGCTGCCGTTATCGAGCACTGGAAAAAGCACGGCGTCGACATCGTCATCGATTACGAGCATGAGTCGACGACCGGCCGGAAGGCGATCGCCGCCGGGTGGATCACGGCGCTCGAAGACGCCGGGGATAAGGGACTCATTGCGACGGTCGAGTGGACCGAGGACGCGAAGGCGGAGATCCGGAAAGGTCAGTACCGCTACCACTCGCCGGTCGCGATCTTCGACAAGAAAACGCGACGGGTGGTGGCCCTTCACTCGCTCGCTCTCACGAACACCCCGCGAACGAATAACCAGGCGCCGATCACCGAACAGATCGCGGCGTCTCTCATCGCGAACTACGAACGCAAATCTGCCAAGGGAGGAATGGGCATGAGAGATTGGATGCAGTCCCTGATTTACATGTTGAATCTGCCGTACACGGCGACGGCGGAGGAGGTCCGCGAGCACGGGCAGCGGATGCTCGATGCGGTCGGCGACTCCGAGAGTGCGGCCGACAAGCCGGCCAGCGGCGAGACGATCGCCGCGGCGATCGGCTTCGTACCCGAGACCGAGGTCGAAGCCCGGGTCGAGGCAGCACTCAAGGAGAAGGGCGAGGCGGTCGCATCGGCCGAGGTCCTCACCCTTCTCGGCGTCGAGGCGGACGCGGATCTCGCGAGCGTGACGGCGGCCGTCATCCAGCTCCGCCACCCCGACGGCATGGTCCCGGCGGAGGAGCACGAGAGCGTGCTCGCCAGGCTCGCCGAGCTCGACGAGACGGCGAGGACCGACCGGGTCGAGAAGCTCCTTGCCTCGAACACGACCAAGCTCACGCCGGCGACGAAGGAAGAGTTCCGGAAGATCGCGACCTCGAACTTCGCGCTCGCCGAGGCGACGCTCGCGAAGATGCCGGAGCTGCGCAGCAAGGGCTCCGTCTCCGCGACCACGGCGCCGCCGGCAGCTCCGGAGCGCGAGACGCAGAAGGCGACGATCGAGACGCCGGAAGGCGAGCGCCTCGTCGATCCGGACAAGGCGGCGATCGTCGCGCGCAACAAGGAAATCATGAAGGAGAAGGGCGTCTCCTACACCGCGGCCAACTCGCTCCGCATCAAGGAGCTGGCGACGGCGAAGTAAGCCCTCTCCACAACGAGACCTGAACCCAAGAACGCAACCCGACTGACGAAGAAGGAGAGACGAACATGAAGAAGGGCGGATCCAGACCCATCCTGACGATCCCGCGGAACCCGGCGGCCGCGGTCACCGAGAACCGGTTCATCGGACTCAATGGAAGCCAGATCACCGTCGCCGGCACCAGGGCGCTCGGTGTCTCGCGCGACGCGGTTTCCGCCGAGGAGCTCGTGGCGGTTCCCGCCAAGGCGGTGCCGGTCACCGTGATCGGCACCGAGCTCGTAGAGGTCGGCGCCGGCGGATGCGTTGCCGGGACCTACGGCACCTCGGACGCGACGGGCAAGGCGATCACCGCCGTCACGGCCGGCCACGCGAAGAACTGCATTTTCCTCGAGACCGGCGCGGCCGGCGACATCGTCGAGGTTCTCCTCGGCAGCGACTACGGCGTCGTCTGATTCGGCGCCTCAACCTGACGTGACGTAACGCAATTCGATTTCGAACATGACGCCCAGAGGGGCGGATGGGAGGAAGGGAAATCATGGGCAAGCTTCAGGAACTGAGGGTGGTCGATCCCCATTCGACCGAGCTGGTGTCCGGCTACCGGGCGCCGAACCTCGTGGGCGTCGGCGAGATCATGCCGATCGTCGAGGTGAACAAGGAGGCCGGCGTCTACACCGAGTACGGCCCGGATGCGTCGGTGATCCATGCCGGGCTCGAGCAGCCGCTCGGCAGCGCGCGGAAATACATCGATATGACGGTCGCGAAGGGCGACTACCGCGCCGTGAAGTTCGGCGTGAACGTTCCGCTCTTCGACGAGGAGGGCGAGGAGGTCGCCGACCGCTCCGCCTGGGAGGACCGAAAGTCCACCTTCGGCGCGCACGTCATGCAGCTCTTCATGGAGAAGACGATCGCCGACTATCTCCAGAACCCGGCGAAGTACGCCGTCGGCTACAAGGCCGCGCTCGTTGGCGCGGCTCGCTGGAACGACTTCGTTGGCTCCGATCCTCTCGCGGACGTCACCGCGATGCTCGACGCGCTCGAGCTCGTGCACGACTGCGAAGCCGACGAGCTCAACATCGCGCTCGGCCCCAAGGTTTACTCGAAGCTGCGCAATCACCCGCAGCTGAAGGTGACGGCGGCGAACGGTGACGCGCGCAATCCCACGCTCGCCGACCTCGCAGCCAAGTTCGGCTGCAACGAGGTGAAGGTCCTCCGCGGGAAGTTCGCCGAGACCTTCAATCCGAAGGACCCGCGGGCGACGATCTTCGCCCACCTCTGGGGGAAGGTCGCGATCGGCTACCGCCCGATGGTCCAGCCGACGATCGATCAGCCGCTCTGGGGCGCGATCACGCGCCGGAAGGGGTACCCGATCACCGAGGAGTATCGGAACAACGAGATCGATGCCGAGGTGAAGGCCGTCAAGGACAAGTGGGGTCTCCACGTCCGGGCAGACAACCGCGGCTATCTCATCTCGGACGCGATCGACTGATTCGTTTCAGCGTTCGCCGCGAGGAGGCGACTCCGGTCGCCTCCTCATTCGAGCGCTCCAGCGAGAAAGGGAGGAACGAACCATGTCAGGAAAGACGCAGCAGCAGAAGAAAGAAACCACGAAACCAGCCGAGACGACGGCAGCGACCGACACTCCGAAGGAGGTCGTCCCTGCTCCGACGCCGAAGCCGAAGCGCGTGAAGCGGTACGAAGTCGCCGGCCGGATCCGCCTCGGTAAGGCCGACGTGCGCGAGCCGGGATCGACGATCGCCGAAGGAGAAGTGCCGGCGGCGCAGATCGAGAAGCTGCTCGGGAGCGGCTTCCTCGTCGACACCGACGCACCGGTCTCTCCGAGCGAGGCGTCGAAGACGGCCGCCTTCGATCGCCTGGCCAACCTCGCCCGCAAGGTCGGGGCTCTCAAGACGGACGGTCCGGAGTATCGCCTGGGCGAGGAGACCTTCGTCGGGACGGCGGCATTCCGCGCCGGCGTCACCCTCGACCAGCTCGAGGCGGCGATCCTGGCGAAGTTCGACGAGTGACCTGACCGGGCGCCGATCGGATCCGATCGGCGCCCATTCGATGCGCGAGGGAGAGGGAGGCGCGAGTGGCGCTGGTGACCAGATACGAGCTGACGCAGGCGATGCTCGAGGGCGTTCTCGAGAAGTCGGCGCTCGCCGAGCTGACCGACAGCCCGGACGAGAATCCGACCGAGGCGGGACTCAACGTGGCGTTCAAGCTCGCCGAGGATGAATTCGAGAGCTACGCAGCGATCTACCACCCCACGCCCGTGCGAACGGCGGATGGCAGCGTTCCGCCCTTCGTGCAGTCGCAGCTCGCACAGCTCGTCGTCTACTACCTCCTCTCCCGCAAAGGCTGGCTCGGCGAGAGCGGCAGCTACAGCTACTTCCGGCCGATCCGGAAGGACCTTCTTGCCTGGATGCGATCGCTCGCCCACCCGGACGGAGGTCGCCGCACGCTCATTGCCGGCGCCGTCGAAAAGTCCGTTCCGGAGAACGCCGCAGCCGACGAGGTCCTCTTCGAGGCTCCCGAGCCGCTGCGGATGACGCGGAGCTCTCTCAAGGGGGTGTTCTGAGATGGCCTTGAAGTTCGAGGTGCTGATCGACGGGCAGCCGCAGCTCGTGAAGGAAGTTCAGGGCGTCGCGGCTCGGCTCAAGGACCGGCGGCCGGCTCTCCGGTTCATCGGCGAGGAGCTGCTCGTCATCAACGAGGACCGCCTGTCGCGCGGGCTCGACTTCGAAGGCAGGCCGATGAAGCCGTCGAAGCGCGCCCAGGCGACAGGCGGCCAGACGATGGTCGCCGAGGGAAACCTTCAGGGCTCGCTGCACACCTCGGTGCGCGGCGGCGACCTCGACCTCTTCTCGAGCGACATTCGCGCTGCGGTCCACTGGTACGGGAAAACGATTCTGCCGAAGGCAGGCGAGTATCTGACGATCGTCTTTCAGGGCGAGAACGGGCTGGAGTACCGGAAGGTGAAGAAGGTCGAGCTGCCGGAACGCCGCTGGTTTGGGGTCAACGAGGGAGGCGATCTCGCGATGGTCGGGAGCGTCATGGGCGGCTGGGTGCTGGAGGGAAGACTCGGATGAACGGATACGAAAAGACGGCGCTGCTCGAGCGCGCCGACCTGCTGCACCCCTACTTCCAGCCGATCGTTCGCGAGGCAGTGAAGCGCTGCTACGAGCGCGGGTTGTACGTCTTCATCATGCAGGGGCGCCGCTCGGCCGAGCTCCAGGCGTGCCTCTATGCGCAGGGGCGGCTCGCCGCCGGATCGTCGTTCACCTACAGCGGCCTGCTCGTCACGACGCGCGTCGAAGGCGACGTCGTCGTCGCCCGCTGCGGCAAGGAGTCCACGCGCGTAGCCAAGTCACGCTGGAGCCGCCGCGTGACGAACGTCCTGAGCTCCTGGCACATCGAGGGGCTCGCGGTCGATCTCGGGTTCCGCTCCGGACCCGACGCGAAGGATGCGCTGAACCTCGACCTCGACAAGCGGAAGGCCTGGGGGGAGATCGAGAGGGTGTACGCGGCGATCGCCGGCGTCTGGCTCGAGGTGTCGCCCGACTCCCGCTGGGGTAACGACTGGGACGGTGACGGCATCCCCGTGAAGCTGGATCCTGACGAGAAGCTCGTCGACATGCCGCACTTCGAGTGGCATCCGGGACGGACTCTCGCCCAGGTGAAGAAAGGCGACTTCCCGCCCTTCCCGCGGCAGTGCCCTCGCTGCGACAACTTCCGCGCCGCCTTCGTCGAGCAGAAGGACCCGCGGGGCGGCTGGATCGTGAACGTCTGTTCGGATTGTGCCGGGCGCGATCGCTCGGTCGATCCGAAGTGTGTGGGGCTCAAATGACGCCGGACTACGACGACTTCGAAGCTGAGGTGCAGGGGCGCCTCAAGGCACAGATCCCCACGCTTCGCCGCGCGGAGGGGGCGGACGATCTCATGTCGGCTCTCCAGGCGTCCGGCAATGTGCCGGCGGCGATCACGATGACGGCCCGGGTGAGCTCCGAAGGACGCCTCGTCATCAATTCCAAGGCGCAGACCGAGGACGTCGAGCTGGCTGTCGTCATCGTCACGGAGAACTTCGGCTCGAAAGCATCCGGGCGCAGCTCGAATGCGGCCATCCGTCGCCAGGCAAAGATCGCGCTCGTGGACTGGAAGCCGACGGGGGCGCAGAAGAAGGTCCGATTTCTCAGCGAGCGCTTCTTCGCCAGGTCGAACGTGCGGGTCGCGTTCGAGCTCAGGTTCTCAACTCAATTCATTTCAGATTACACGGCATAGGAGGCAGACATGTCGAAGGGAAAGAGCACCGAAGTTCAGCCCGAGGAAACGAGCCAAGCCCCGGAGCCGGTCGAGGTCACGGAGGAGCCGAAGGAAAAGACGGTGCGGATCCGCTACGACGGGAATTACCCGGTGCTGGCGATCGCCGGCGCCGGGCGGTTCACTCGCGGCGACGCGAAGGGATGCGAGGTTCCGGTGCAGCTCGCACCGCACATTCTCAAGAAGCCCGGATTCTCGAAGGTCAAGTAACAAAAACCAGCAACGTGCCTGACGGCGAGTCGCCGGCGGGAGTGATGCGAGAGGGAGGCAGGCAACTATGTTCAGTCAGGAAGAAGCCCAGTATGCGCTCTACGCCCAGGCAGCGTTCGGCGTGGTGCCGGCGACCGGCATTTTGATCCCCGGCGAGGCCGCGTTCAACGCGACCCACACCCGGAACAAGCTCGAGAACCCGCAGCTCTTCGCCGACGGCCGGAAGCGGAAGTTCGCGCTCGGCAATCACGCGACCGAGGCCAGCGGGAGCCTCGTGCCGAACCTCAGCTTCATCGGCCACCTGCTCCGGGCGGCCGCGGGAGCTCCGACGACCACGGGAGTCGGAGCGCCATACAGCCACGCTTACGTGCCGGAGGTCGGGCCGCCCCTGTACCACCTCATCGAGAAGGGGATCGTCGGCCAGGGGCTCTGGCGCCGGTATCTCGACATGGTTCTCGCCTCGCTCTCGATGGATCTTCCCGTCGAGGGGATCTGCACGGCCAGCACGAGCTGGGCCGGGTCCGGCGACATGCAGAAGAACGCCGCCGCGATCGACGCCGCCGCGGCCGAGATCATGGGCGACCCGGGTGAGTACGCGAACATCGCGCTCACGATGGACGCGGTCGCGACGACCGACATTACCAGTCTGAGCGTGAACTTCGAGCGCAGCGTCGTCTGGAAGCGCGCTCACAACGGCAACGGCAAGGCGACGGCCGCGCGCATCGGAGCGATCGGCGTCTCTGGGACCATCGAGGCCTACTTCGAGAGCGAGGCCATGGCGGCGAAGGCGGAAGCCAAGACGCTCGGCGAGATCAAGGCGACCCTCTCGAACGGCGCCGACTCGCTCGAGACGCTCCTGCCGGAGATCCAGCTTGAAATCGCCGACTGGCAGCGGACGGACGACGGAATCATGATCACGTTCAACTACGACTCCGTGTACGCCGGCAACGTCGACGCGCCAGTCAAGTGGACCCTCATCAACGCCGTCGCCAGCTACGCGTGATCCCTCGCGGCGGCTCCCGACTAGCGGGGGGCCGCCGCACCGTAACTCACTCGACAAGGAGGAAAGGACAGCACATGCGAAAGACTCTCTCGGTCCTCTTCCTGGTCGTGGCGCTCATGCTCACCACGGCATGCGCCTCGACCGGGCCGCCCGCGGAGGTGGGCGAAACGCTCGCTGCGGCGTGCGACTTCTACACCGACGCGCGTCCCAACGTGGTCGCCTATCGCACCTGGGCGATCGCTCACTGGGACGACCAGGTGACACTCGAAGACGGCACGGCAACGCCGCTTATCCCGGATAGGCAGAAGACACTTCTTCTCGATCTGGATGAGCACCTGCCGAAGCTCGACGAGGTCGGCCGGACGATCTGCAGATTCCGCGACGTCGCCGCCATGGCACGTGCGAGTCCCGGCTTCGATTGGTCTCTCTTCATTACGACCACGCTGCGATTCGCGACGGTGGCCGCGCAACTTCGCGCCGACGGAGCGATCTGATTTCGAAAAGGGCGGCGCCGGGATCCGGCGCCGCCTCCCCGGTTCTCCTCGGCCGAGCGGCCATCCGGCTCGGCCGAGGAGATTCGAGGAGGGAGACCCAGCACATGCGAGTGTTCAGAGAGCGAGTGTTCAGATGCGAGCATCCGGACGGAGGGGTGTTCTACCTCCTGCCGGCGAAGGGCGACGAGCTCAAGGAGCTCGCCGAGTTCGTGACGACGGAGTACGTCACGCACGACGGTCAGCTCGTCTACAACGTGAAGACCGGGATGCCGGTCGCGAAGACCCGGCAGAACGTCGACGCCGTCATCGATCGCGCGATCCGGAAGGTGAAATCGATCGAAGCGATCAACGAGCAGCTCGACGACGGGACCTCCGTCCCGATGGCATCGACGCAGGAGAACATCGAGTTTCTCGTGCGCAGCTACATCGGAACGACCGAGGCCGAGGTCCGGATCCCGGTGGAGAACCCGAAGGAGGGCGAGCCGACGCATCGGATCGAGAAGCGGGCCGTTCCTCAGCCGCTCTACGTCTGGATTGCCGAAGAGGTTCGCCGGGTGACGGATCTTCTGAGGGAGGAACAGCGAAAAAACTCCTGACCCACGCTGAGTGGTATTTCGGGCCGCCGCCGAAGTCGCCGAAAGCGCGGCTCGCTGCAGCCCGGGAGAAAGAGGCAGAGCTCAGACGTGGGATCAGGCGCCAGAAGGTAGAGGTGAAGACGCCGCCTCCACTCGTCTTTCCGGAGGCGCGGGAGGCGTGGCAGATCTTCGACGCGGTGCGCTCGCAGGTGATCGCGAGCTCCGGGTTCGGGGTGGTGATGATGGGGATCTCGCACGAAGCGGTGTTCAGGCAGCTCGAGCTCCGGCGGATCCCCGAGGAAGACCGGCTCGAGATCTTCGACATGGTCCGGATGCTCGAGCGGATGTTCGTGACTTGGTTCAACGGGCGGCAGAGGGGGAAGCGTGGCTGACCAGGTGATGACGATCCGGATCCGCACGAAAGCGGACGGCACGGTCGAGATCGAGAACGTCGCGAAGGGACTCGACAAGCTGGGCAAGGAAGGGGCCGAGGCGGCCAGAGGCGCCGACCAGGCCTCTCGTTCGATGCAGTCGCTCTCCGGATCGATGTCTTCCGCAGCGTCGGCCGTGAAGGCATTCATCGGCGCCTGGGCGATCAAGGAGGTGGTGACGGGCGCCGCCTCTCTCGTGAGGACCGGCATCGAATACAACTCGATGCTCGAGCAGAGCAGGCTCGGCATCGCTTCTCTCGTTTCCTCCTTCGGTGAGATCGTCGATGCTCAGGGGCGCAGGGTCGAAGGCGAGGCCGCCTGGCAGGCTTCGCTCGCAATCTCGGAAGAGATGCAGGAGCGCCTGAAGATCAAGGCTCTCCAGACGACCGCCGAGTATGAGGACCTCGTACAGGCGATGCAGTTCAGCGTCGGTCCGGCGCTTCAAGCTGCCTTCGATCCTGAGCAGATCGTAGAGTTCACGACCGCCGTCGCGCAGTCGGCCGGCGCGATCGGCGTGCCGATGCAGCAGCTCGGCCAGGAGATCCGGGCGCTCTTCCAGGGGGACATCGGCCCGGACTCGCGCCTGGCGCAGATGTTCTTCTCCGGCCAGAAAAACGTGCGTGCGTTCGTCCAGGAGCTCAAGGACTCCGGCAAGTTCTACGACTTCATGATGGAGAAGATGAGCTCCTTCACCCGGGCCGGTGAGGAGATGAGCAACACCTTCGGGGGCGCTCTGTCGAACCTGAAGGACGCATTCAGCCAGGCGCTCGGCGCGGCTACCGAGGATCACCTCAGCCCTGCCACTCAGATGCTGCGCGAGCTGACTGCGGAGATCGTTCATTTCGATGAGGCTGGAAACGCGACCTTTAACGAGGACTTCCTCGCAGGAGTCGAAGCGATCGCGACCGCCTTCTTTTCGGTGGCCAAAGGTGTGGTCCAGTTCATTCAGGATCTCGACGATCTGAAGATCACTTATGGCTCCTTCTTCGAGGCGGTAAAGCAGTCCTACAAGGAGGCGGAAACCTTCCGCACGAGCTGGAAGAGCATGATTCCGGGAGCCGATGCCGCGAACCGAGCCGACCTGATGATGGGCTTCGGCGACCGCTGGATCCAGATCGAGCGCGAGATGCGGGCCGAACAAAACGCCAAGCGCGCGCCCGGTCCGGAGCTTCACAACTTCCCGCCGACCCCGAAGCCGACCGTCACGGCGGCGGGCGGTGGATCGGGAGGCGGCGAAGACGATGCCGCACGCAAGAAGCTCGAGAAGCTCGACGAGATGCGCGAGGACTACCTGCGCTGGGTGGAGGACTTCCGCACCGAAGCCGAGGCCGCCGGCGATCCCCTGGCCGAGACGCTGGCCAAGATCGAGAAGGACCGGCGCGCGGCGATCGACAAGTTGGAGGACACGCAGAAGAAGCTCAAAGGCGTGATCTCGCCCGGCCAGCTGGCAGCCGATCGGGAGATGGTTAACGCCGGTTTCGATGACCGCGCGCAGCGGGCGATCGACGAGGACATGAAGAAGGCGCTCGCGGAGGCCGAGAAGGCTCTGCTCGAGCACCTGGGAGTCCGCGCTGAGATCAACGCCCAGGCTGTCGAGGATCACCGGGCGACCGAGGAGATGCGGGCGGCCATCACGGCGAGCATCGAAGAGGAGCGAATCGCCGCGATCAAGGACGTCATCGAGCGCGAGCGCGAGGAGCGAGTCCACGCGGCCGAGGAGTGGGCTGAGGCCGAGCGGTCGCGCGCCCAGGAGTCGCTCAAGACGGAAGAGCAGCGCGAGGAGCTCCTCAAGCGGCTCGGAGTCATCGAGGCCGAGCGGATCCGCTTGGTCGAGCGGGCGCACGCGGACGCCGAGCGGAAGAAGCAAGAGCAGATGACCGGCACCGCGGCGTGGGCGGAGAAGGTCAACGAGCAGATCACCGCCTCCTTCATGAGCACGGCCGACGCGATCGGCTCGGCGCTGGTTGAGACGACGGGTGCGCTGCGCGGCGCCTTCGACGAGATGTTCGAAGGGCTGTTCTCGGGCGACGGCGACCTGATGAGCGTCTTCGAGAACTTCACGAAGAACCTCCAGAAGATCTGGTCGCAGCGGATCTCCGACATGTTCACCAAGGCGATCACCCAGGGCGAGTCGCTCGGTTCGCAGTTCAAGGGCATCTGGGACTCCATGCAGGGTGGAGGCGTGAACGGCGCTCTCGCCGGCGCCGGCGTCGGCTCGATGGTCGGCGGGATCTTCGGGAGCGAGGACAACCATGGGGGGCTCGGCGGGACGATCGGCGGCGCGATCGGCGGCGCCTTCGGACCGCTCGGCGGGATCCTCGGGTCGCTGTTCGGAACCCTCATCGGATCCCTCGTCGAGAAATCTCAGGACTGGATCAACGTCGCCATTCAGGACGGCGTCACGAGCGTCGCCGAGAAGGGGATCAGCCGGGAAGGGCGGTACGCCCTCACCGGTGACATTCAGGATCACCTCGACGATCTGACCAAGGGCTGGACCGACCTGATCGAGATGTTCCCGGAGGAAGTCCGCGAGCGGATGCGCCAGGCGGTGGGCTCGATCGACGCGACGACGCGCCTCGAGGCGGACGACATCTCCGACGACAGCGCCTTCCTCATGCTCTCGGACTTCCTCAACGAGGAGCTGCCGGCGGCCGTCTTCGACGCCTACAAGCCAGCGCTCGAGATCGGACTCGAGGCGCTCGGCGTGGAGACGGCGCAGCTCGGTGAGCTCATGGAGTACTGGGGCAGCCTCACCGGCGAGGAGCTCCGCGCGGCCGTGATGCAGTACGTCACCGTCCTGACGGACTCGATCGAGCTCGGCGACCTCCTTTCCGCTCCCTTCGAGGACCGGCTCGGCGAGGCGCGCCGGCGTTCGGGCATGACCGGTCTCGATCGGATCAAAGAGGCCGACTCCCAGATCGCGACGGCGGTGGCCTCTCTCGCCGGGCTCGATCTCGAGGACCAGGTCGCCGCCCAGGCGCGGATCAACGACATGGCGCGGCAGCGCTACGAGATGGAGATCCAGTACCTCCAGCAGATCGACGCGATTCAGAAGTCGATCCACGACTCGATCCAGGCGCAGCGCGAGCAGATCGAGATGGCCGGCCTCGACGATCCCGGCAAGATCGAATACATCGAGGAGCGGCTCAACTCCCTACGGACTCAGCTCCTCTCCGCAACCGATCCTCAGGAGATCCAGGAGCTGGTGCAGAAGATTCAGGGCTACGTCGGCCAGGCGTTCAGCCTCGCTCCGGATGATGCCGCGCTCCGCGATCAGCTCCTCGGCGTTCTGGGCGACACCGAGGCCTTCGCCACGGAGAAGCTCCAGGCCGCCCGAGAGGCGGCTGCGGCGCAGGACCAGCTCGTCGCCGACACGATGCTCGAGGCGGCCGAGCTGCTCAAGGGAGCGGCCGACGCGCTCACGCCAGGCGATCCTCTGCCGGATCCGATAGACGGCGACGTGCCGCCGCCTCTCAACCCGGACCTGCCCGAGAATCAGATCGGAGTCACCTCCGACGCGGTCCTCGCGGAGAGCCACGCCCAGACCGCGCTCCTCGAAGACATCCGCTCCGCACTCGAAGCGCTCAAGGATCAGAAACCGGTGATCGAGGTGACAGGCGATGTGAAGGACTTCATGGATGGCGTCGGTCTCGCGCTCCGAGCCGCGGCCGCGAATGATGCGATCCAGACGATCCGCAAGAACCGCCGATCGATCGAGGGGAACTTCTGATGGATCCAGCGATCGTTGCCATCCTGGCCGATCCCACGATCCGGACCAACTTCGTCTTCGAGATTCAGACGGACCCGGTGCGCCTCTGGTGTCCCTTTCCGGGCGGCCTCACGGTTGGCGTCGTAGACGCGAAACTCCCTCACGTGCGGGTAAGGTACGCCGCCGGCTTCCGGCCAGTCCCATGCGAGCATGTCTCCAATGAACCGAAGATTCAGAACCTCGGGCGGCGCGGGGATCGCCGCGTTCGCGTTGAGAATCACCGGATCGGAGAGGATCCCCGCCGCGCTCCGGCTGCGAAGAGTGATCTGCACCGCAGCCCCCTCGGTCGCGGGCAGCAGGACCGGTCCGGTGCGCGAGTCCGGCGCTTCCCGCTCCGTCCCTCCGTCGATCGAGTAGCGGATCTCGACCGCGTCGAAATACAGCGCCGTGATCGGATCCCATGTGACTCGGGCGCGCACGTGGTGCCCGGTGTCGTCGTCGTACCCCTCGACCACCGCCTGGGCGTTCGCCGGCGGCGGCAGCGCCCCGCCCGGGCTGGGCACGACCGAGGCGATCGGCGAGGCTTCGGCGAGCACCTCTTCGGAGAAGCGAGCGTCGGAGTACTCCACCAGTAGCGGCCGGCAGGATCCATCCGGCAGCCGCTCGATGTCTCGCACGCGGAAGGGCTGCGGACCGAGGCCGAAGGCGCCGATAGAGAGGTCGATCACGTCGCCGATGACGCGCTCTCCGAACAGCGGCTTGAAGTGCGGCGAAGCCGTGAAGTCGAAGAAACCGTTATTCGCCAGGTACACCGCGAGGCGCTTCGCGCGGCCGCGGTTGTGGATCCACGGCAGATCGTAGGTCGCCGTCCGGCGATGCGCCGGGTCGAGCGCCTCGACCGTCATCGCCTCCTCTTTAGCCTGGGCATCCCAGACGTATACGGCGGCGGGATTGGGCCAGATCGTCTCGAGGTGAACCTCAGTGAAGCGGATGACGACGTGGTTCGGCCTCTCTTCGTCCGACCGGCCGGCCGGAGGGTCGGCGAGCAGGAGGTCCGCATCGGAGTAGCTCGCGACGACCGCGGCGGGGCGGTCGCTGTACGGCTGGATCTGTCCTCCCGATCGCGGCATGTAGCCGTCCGTTAGGAGCTGGAACACGCGGTCCCAGTCGTCCGGAGTCGCTTCGTTCTCGATCGACAGATGGGACTCGTATCGCGGCGATCCGTCCGCCATTACCTCGTCGGCGACATTGCAGGCGGTGATCAGCTTCGCGGTGTTGATCTCGGCCGTCGCGCGAGCTCGGCCGAGCGGATGCGTGGTCCACTCGTACCACTGCACCCACGGGTTGGTCGACCAAGGCCTCGTGCCGGTTCTGGGATCGAGCGGCTTCATCGCGCGATACTCGAACTCGATGGCCGGCATGCCGTTGGGGAAGCGGGCTCCGATCTTCCGAAAGACCACTACGGAGTAGGCGACTCCACGCACGGGCGTCGAGCTGCCGTTGTGGTAGACGTCGTCCTCGCGGATGACGAAGTCCTCATTCCAGCTCGGGTCGACGGCGGCCAGGTTCGGGTCCACTCCCTGGGTCGTCGTCCCGAGGTGGTGCCACACCTCGACGGATCCGAGGTCCGGCGGCTTCCCGTCGATGGACATCCCCAGCATCGCGTCGATCTCTCCGACACAGTGCTCGATCACGAGCCAGACGTCCTCGTCATAGAAGGAGTAGCCCGCGACGGTGACCGGCTTCACGAAGACGTACTGGAGCTTTCCCGATCGCTTCTGGAGCCCGAAACGGAACGGCACCGGCCCCTCGGCCGCCGAGGTCGGGATCTGCGTGTCGAACGGCCGCGTCTCGGTCGTGACGCCCGGCTTTGGCGGATGGGCGTCGTCCTCCTGGACCGGATCGGGAGTGAGGTTCAGATCCCAGCCGCGACTGACGGGGCGCCGCCTGGTCAAGCGATCACCTCCGCGATGACGATCCCGGAGATGCCATAGATCGACGCCTCGACCCGCCGGTCGGCGATCGCGTTTTCGTCGGGCTCGTAGAGCGCCGCGACGCGGTCGCGGAAATCGGCCGCGTCGAACCGGAGTTCCGCGCCGTTCGTCGGCGCGACGTCGAACGTCACCTGGTCCTCGCCGTCCGGGCCGAGGCCCGGGGTCCGCGTGAACGCGACCGTCGGCACCCCGGCAACGCGGACGACGAGCCCCTCGGCGTCCTTGCCGGAAAGATAGAAGATCGTCGTCGCGCCGTCACCGGTGCCGAAGAGCGCGTTCGTCCTCTTCCGCGGCAGCGGATCGAAGAACGTCCAGCCGACGAAGGCGCGGTTCAAGTCGTAATGCTCCAGCAGCGCGTCCTGCTCGGATCTATCGAGGACCGAGAGGTCGATCGACCAGACCCGCTGGTTGAACGGGTGCGGCTCATACAGCTGATAGCCGCCGGCGGCGTCCCGTGCGCCTCGAAGGAACGGCCGCCAGCGGCGATCGACGGACTCGGGAGCGAGATCGGGGAAGGCGGTCATTGCTGAATGGTCTCCAGTCGCAGCCAGCCGATCTTTGAGCCCGGCGCCGGCGGCGTGTGTGAATGCATGACGTCGGCGGAGCGAAAGCGCGGCAGCTTCGCCCGCGACTCGGCGTCGCCGCGGCAGGTGAAGACGACGCGGTTGCCCTCGAAGCGCGGGCCACGGATCTGGCCATCGAGCCAGATCTCGCTCCCGACCTGCGCCGCGTCCGGATCCTCCGCCCACGCCGGCGAGGAGATACCCGGGTCGAACCAGACCCGCCGGACGATCACGCGCGCGCCCTTGGAAGCGGGATCCGTGACGAGAAAGCCGGCCGCCCGGTCGATGTTGATCGTCGAGACCTCGCACTCGTTGCCGCTCCCGCCGGTCGCCGACTCGAGGACGGAGCTCACGTCCAGATCGCGATAGAGGAACGTCTGGCCGACGCAAGGACCGCGACGAGGAATCTTTACGCCCCGGTGCCTCGAACGAAGGTGCCAACCAACGCTGAGCCGCTGAACGTCGATGCGATCACTACCGTGACGAAGGACCTCGTGACGGGCGAGATTTCAACGCTGGTGCATGTCGCGGTGACAGTCGTTAATACGGCCGGCGTCGAAAGCGCTGGGGTCACCTATGGTCCGCAGGCGGTGACGACCCTGCCCACGGGCGTGCCGCCTGACTTCGTGACCCAGAACACGCGAACCCTTCCGGTGGTGGCCGGGGCGAACAACTCGCTCGATGTGGACCCGACGGGGAACTATCACATCCTGACCGGCGCGACCGGCCTGTTCCAGTTGAACGGCATGGATGCTGGTCGCGACGGCCGGATCATCCTGATGAAGAACGCGACGGCGTTCACTGCCACGATCAACCACGAGAGCGCATCGGCGGTCGCGTCCGAGCGCATCCGCACCCCATCTGGTGGCGCCATGGACTGGCCGAGCGGGGCCGTCGGGCTACTGGTTTACCAGGGCGACATCCAGAGATGGGATCTCGGCTTTATGTCGACGGTCGCCGCCGTGCAGGGAGTCGAGGCATGGAATAATCGCGCTGGCCGCGTAATGCCCGCGGCGAACGACTACACGTTCGCGCAGATCGCCAGCAAGCCCACGACGCTCGCCGGCTATGGCATCACCGACGCCGCGCCGCTGAGTCACACCCACGCCTTCACTTTCATCACCGGGAAGCCGACAACGCTTGGTGGCTACGGAATCACCGACGCCGCTGGCCTGAATCACACTCATGAGTTTGATGATCTGCTATTCAAGCCGGACACCTTGCTTGGCTACGGGATTACCGATGCCGCCCCTTTGAACCACACGCATACCTGGGGATCGATCACCGATAAGCCGAACTCCAGAATCGGCTTCGGCTTGACCTTCTTAACGGTGGACTGGGACACGGAAGTCACCGGCAAGCCGACGACCCTTGCTGGCTACGGAATCACGGATGCTGCGCTCTCTGGGCACACTCACAACTTCGCGGCGCTGAATGCGATCCCCACCACGCTCGGAGGCTACGGCATCACCGATGCTGCGTATAGCAACCACACGCACAACTTCGACGATCTGCAGTTCAAGCCGACCACTCTAATTGGCTACGGCATCACCGACGCGGCCCCCCTTGCTCACACGCACACGTTCGGCTCGATCACCGATAAGCCCAACACCTTGAGCGGCTATGGAATCACCGCGATCTCGGTCGCGTGGGATACCGAAGTCTCCGGCAAGCCGACCACTCTGGCGGGATATGGCATCACCGACGCAGCGCCGCTGGCCCACACCCACGCTTTCACGTTCATCACCGGCAAGCCAACGACGCTGGCCGGATATGGAATTACCGACGCCGCAGGGGCGAGTCACACGCACGACTTTGCTTCGTTAACGTCCAAGCCGACGACTCGCGCTGGCTACGGGATCACCGACGCAGCCGCAGCGAACCACACGCACACTTTCGGATCGATCACCGATAAGCCCACCACTCTGAGCGGGTACGGCATCACGGCCATCTCGATCAATTTCGCAACAGAGGTGTCCAACAAACCCACGACCCTGGCAGGGTACGGGATCACCGACGCCGCGCCTTTGAGTCACTCGCACAGCTTCGCCTCGCTAACGGGCAAGCCCACGACGCTGGGGGGATACGGCATAACGGATGACCTGGCGCCGGCAAATCACACGCACACTTTTGAATCGCTGACCCTTAAGCCGACCACGCTGGCCGGCTACGGCATCACCGACGCTGCATCTGCGAGCCACACGCACACCTTTGGCTCACTAACAAGCAAGCCGACCACGTTGATCGGCTTCGGAATCACGGATGCTGCGCCATCGAGCCACACGCATACCTTCGCTTCCTTGACATCGAAACCGACGACTCTGGCCGGTTACGGCATTACTGACGCTCTTTCAGTCGGCAACACTGGGTCTTTTGGGTCGATTCAAATTAACGGGCAGACCGGCGGATATGCTGGCATCTATTTCTACACGATGAGCAAGTACCTGATGATCCATAGCACCTATCAGGGGATTCACAATGGATCATCTTGGGAGTGGTATTTCGCGAATGGCGTCCTGACGGCTGGCTCTGTTCCCTGGGCAAGAATTACCGGGGCTCCCTCCTCGTATCCAGCGGCTGGAGGAAGTGCAGATTACGCCACAGTGGCAGGTTCGGCCACGAACGCCACGAATGCAACGTATGGCGTCACGCAGGGGCTGGGAACCAACAACACGACGCTTGCAACAACGGCTTTCGTCCAGGCCGCAGTAAGCGCCGCTGGCGGTCCCATTTCAGCGACGCTTACCTACTCTTATGCCGCTGTCGCTAATGGCTCCTCGGTGGCCTACAGTCATTCCGTCACCGGGGCCGTCGTTGGTCAAGCTGTTCTCGTGTCCGTCAATTCATCAAGCTCGTACTCTCGAATCTTTTTCCAGGGACAGGTCACGGGAACGGGCACGGTCCTTATTTCGATGTTTAACAACACAGGGGCATCCATGTCGGCTGGGTCTATCCCGATCACTGTGAGGCTCATATAGAGAGGGGGAATGTCGTGGCTGATGGCACAAAAATCATCCCGGCGCAGCCGGAGAAAGTTGTGGACGTATCTCTCAGCTTGGTCCTGGTTGACTTGGAAAAGTTGACCTTCACCACACACGTCTTGTTTTCGGAGAACGCAACGCTGGAGGAGGATGATCGGATCGTTGGCCTTACCAGCGATCCCCAGGATTGGGGAGCAATCGCGGAGGCTGTATTCAAGCCGGGGGCGAGAAAGGCCATCTTGTCGTACATGAAAAACCGATATCCCGAAATCCTCGGAGACGTCACGGTTACAATCTAAGAAGAGAGGGCGGAACCGCCATGCAGAAGCAGACTGATCCCAGCAAGACCTTCACGTTTGACGAAGTCGCCAAAGCGATGCCGCATGTCGCAGTTCCGACAGACCTGTTCCTCAAGCTCGCATCCATCTTCAGGGATCCCGAGATCTTTCTGCGACTCTCGCTAGGAGAGCTCTACACCACCAAGGCGGAGTGCGAGAAGGTGATCGACCAGATGCTGAGTCAGGTCGGCCCCGACCTCGAGCAGCACAGGCTGACCAATCCAGCCCCTCCGCCGCCGTGCTGCGGGTCGGGCGAACCCTCCTGACGAAGGGACGCGGCCCTACCGGCGATAGAGGCTAATTTCCATTCGTGGCTGACATCGGTCACAGACGGCGCTGATGCGTTTCTTTACAGTACCGCTCGGATACGCCTGCCGAGATGATCGCGTCGCCGACACTTCTGGAAATCCAACTGACCTGCTGCAAATGCAGTAGGCGAGAAAGCTTCGTTAGCGACGACGCCGACTACGGCCGGTTCCAGGCGATGAGAAAGGGCTGGAAATTCTACCGGCTCACGGGTCGCGCGGCTCACTCCGATGAACGGGCATGGACTGCCGCCTGCCCGCAATGCTCCCCTTGAGCTGCCCACTTTTCAATCGGCCACGAGTTCGAATGCAATCAGCTGGGCTTCCTCTTCTGAGTTCCGAATCTCGCGACCCATCAGCCAATCTTCGAGCCGAATGGCGGCCTGGTGGATCCACGTCGCCTCATTTTCTTTCAGCCCCCCGAGCCAGCAGTGAGGGCAGGCTCCCCGAGCCAACTGCTCCTCCGGCTCTCGCTGCAACATCAGCCGGGCGCGTTCGAAGTCGCCCTCATGAGCAAGGGCGGCCGCTTCGATCAGGAGCTCGGGCCACATTCAAGGGGCTTTATAGCATCCCTCTGTAGGCGAGGCGCTGCACCATCTTTTTTTCACCGGTGGGGTGTGGTTTTCGCCGCGGCCGACACTCCTGTCGCTGAGGTGAAGCATAAGGGATGAGAAAGCGGCGGATCTATGGACAGGACCGCGCGGTTGTCGGCTGGATGACCGAGGATCGGTTTCAGCGTGAGGGTTGGCGTGAGCTCGAGCAGGAGGTCTGGGTCATCGACCTCGACCCCGAAGACGCGGTGAGGCGATGCGGGTCGCCAGACTTCGAGGAGCTGCTGGTGCTCGGCAACTGGGTAGACGATAACGAAGGGTAAACGATCGTGCGCAGAAGGGCAGCCGCCTTGAACGCGGAGCTCCGGCCACATCATCTTCCCTACCGGGCGTGGATTTTAGCCGCTGAACGGGTCTGATACAGTAGCTGCTCCTGCTAGAATCCTCGAGGAATCGGTGTAGCGAACCCCCAAATGTCCGTCGTCCCTAAAATCGCAAACGAAGCAGATCTGATTGGCTTCGCTCAAGCCCTCGGCGCCGAAGGGACCGGAACCGTTACTCCTGCAGAGGAGAAGGTGCTCCGGTCGGCTCGGCAACCGTCTCGGGCGGAGGCGGCTGTCGCGCGGTCGCTCATCAGGGCTGGCGCAGATCCCCTGGGCGACGCTTTCTGTCGGCTACGATCGCCAGAGGAGCGGAGGCCAACCGGCGCAACGTACACACCGAGCGTGGTTGTGGCGTCAATGGTCGCCTGGGCCAAGCTGAACAGCACGCCGGCGAGAGTCGTGGATGCCGGCAGCGGGTCGGGACGATTTCTGCTCGCCGCGTCGAACGCCTTTCCCAAGGCTTCCCTCGTCGGGATTGAAATTGATCCTGTTGCCGCCCTTCTGCTGAGAGCCAACATCGCGGCGGCCGGGCTTCGTCAGCGGGCGCATGTATGGACGGCTGACTTCCGCCAAGCAGCGTTGGCGACGGCTCCTGAAGGCGGGCAGACACTGTTCATCGGGAACCCCCCATATGTCCGACACCACCTCATCGCCGCGCGCTGGAAGGAATGGCTCTCGCGGACTGCGGAGGGACGAGGAATCTCTGCAAGTCAGCTCGCTGGCCTTCACATCCACTTCTTCTTTCGAATCGCCGAACTGGCGAAACCGGGAGACAAGGGAGTCCTGATCACCGCTGCGGAATGGCTCGACGTCAACTACGGCAGCTCGGTCCGGGAGCTCCTGCTCCGCGACCTAGGAGGCGTGAGTATCCACCGGGTCGAGCCCACCGCGTCCATCTTTCCGGATGCCGCGACAACGGCAGCAATCACCACGTTCGACGTCGGCGCTCTTCGTCCGTGCCTGCGTCTGAAGAGGGTTGAGAAAGTTGCCGACCTGGGAGTCCTCGCCGGCGGGAAGCCGGTAAGACGCGAGCGGCTCGAAACGGCGAAGCGATGGGGGGCTTTTTTCCGACCGACCAAAAGGGCTCCTGAAGGGTTCGTCGAGCTGGGAGAGTTTTTCTCCGTGCATCGTGGCCAGGTGACCGGCGCAAATCGCGTCTGGATTGAGGGACCTCACAGTCGGGACCTGCCTGAGCGAACACTCTTTCCAACCGTTACTAAAGCGCGTGACATTCTGACCGTTGGAAGGGTGCTGACTGATTCGTCTTCGCTTCGCCGAGTCATCGACCTTCCGGTGGATCTCAACGAGTTTGATGCGGGCGAACGGAAGCGCATCGAGAACTTCCTGCGCTTTGCGAAGAAACAGGGCGCCGATAGCGGATTTATCGCGCGCCATCGGAAAGCCTGGTGGGCAGTCGGTCTTCGTAATCCCGCCGCGATATTGACCTCCTACATGGCAAGGCGCGCTCCCGCTTTCGTTCTGAACGACGCGGCGGCGAGGCACATCAACATCGCCCACGGCCTCTATCCGCGCGAAGCGATAAGCCGCCTTGTCCTCGAGCAACTCCGTGACTTCCTCGCAACCGCCGTGTCTCGAGATGATGGGCGCACCTACGCAGGCGGACTAACCAAGTTTGAACCGCGCGAAGTGGAGCGGCTGCTCATCCCTGATCCCCGGCAAATGTCGAGTATGGACGTGAGAAAGTGACCAGCTACGGTTCCCCTCCTCGCTGGTCGGACGACGATTTCGAGGAGGCTCGCGAAAAAGCAATCGCAATCTTCCGTGAGAGCCGGATGCGGGAGCCTCTCGAGGAGTACCTGGACCGATTCGAAGAGGCTGAGGCCGTGACGGAGGAGCTGCTAGAGCTAACAACCGACCTCGCTGGCATCGATCGGGAGGCAGAGAACATCCTGACGAACCCGTCACTCTTGACCGTCTTCCGCTACGTTGCTGCGCCACCAATTTCAGTCGACGATCTGAAGACATTAGCCGACGCTACGCTGGCTCTCTCACGGCTGCGAGGCGACGAGGAGATGCGTGTTCGGCTAATAGAAACCGTTCGGCTGGGCATTGACCGACGACGATTTCCTTGGGTTAGCGAAAGCCGCGAGCCTACTGAAGCTGAACGACAGGCCGCGATCGTGAGCACCGCTAGTTTGTTGGCGATCCAAAGAGTGGCGACGGCGAGGCGGATGGAATCGAAGTCAGTCCAGGAGGCAGATGTGAAGGCCGCACTTGCCGCGGCGGGTCTCACAGAGATACCAGCTCGAGACGCGTCACGTCTTCAAGACGCTCCGGGCAGTGGGGAGTTCTGCGGCGAGGCGATGCTGGGAACCCGGAAGGCAGACGTCATAGTGGGGCTATACGACGGTCGAAAAATGCCGATCGAGTGCAAAGTTTCGAACTCCGGTCTAAATTCAATCAAGCGCCTGAACAACGACGCTGCCGTTAAAGCCTCGAGCTGGATAGCTGAGCTAGGTCACCTCGGAGTTGTTCCAGCCGCGGTCTTGAGCGGGGTGTACAAACTCAAGCATCTCCACGGCGCGCAGGCTAGAGGCCTCACTATCTTCTGGGCTCACGACTTAGATCCGCTTCTCGCATTCATTCAAGCGACTTCGCAGCCCTAGGATTTGGAGGCTGAATGCTCGAGAAAGTTCTCCTGCTGAGCCAGATATTTGGATTTGTAGCGCTGGTCTTCTATCTCTACAGAACCCTGTCGGATGTTCAGGCCGAGCGGATCGCGGCACTGAAGGATACGGTGTCGCAATTGGAGCGAGATCTTGCGGCGGGCTGAGGCCAGAGGACCTGATGCGTTAGCTCGAGCTCTTAGCGATCGGCGTAGACCGTTTAACTGCAGAGCTACAACGCCTAAAGGGCGATGAGGAGCGTACCGTTGCCGAGCTGCAGGCCCTAATCCATGAACTTGACGTCGCGCGGAAGCCGCATCCCGTCGTGAGTTCGACAAAACGATGGCCGAATTGATGATGAAGTACGAAGAATCCAAACGAAAGATTGCTCGCGCTCGCGAACTCTTCGCGGAGGCCTTCTGTCCCGACTGCGAGGCGCCACTGTCGAAGCGAGACGAAGAGGGGCATGACATCGATGAGTACGGCTTCGTCTGGTGGGAAAACTTTGAGTGGGAGTGCGGCCGTCAGGTTTCGGACAGCAAGGTCACGGTGGAGTGCCCTAGCAAGCCCCTGGGAGACGCTAAACCTACAATAGAATCCCCCTAGAGCGCTCCCCTCGGGATCAAACCAAACGCAAATTTTTGATCAATCGAAACGCGCGCTTACAGCGAGGGGCGAGGGAAAGTAAACCAAAGCCAAGATAACGGTGAATGCTTTCTGCTTTTGCTTTTCCCTAGTCCCTAGCCCCTAGTCCCTAGCCCCTAGCCCCTAGTCCCTAGTCCCTGGCCTCTGGCCCCTAGTCCCCAGCCCCTAGTCCCCGCCTCACGGGTATCATCT
>Ga0209347_1001238_pt1 | contig 44377 bp, 39 predicted proteins | sample AutmiccommuBRH23_FD_187382 | JGI IMG/M metagenome (GOLD analysis project Ga0209347, IMG submission 187382) | Deep subsurface microbial communities from Mt. Terri, Switzerland - Autotrophic microbial communities BRH/23 (SPAdes) (version 2) | ecosystem: Environmental > Aquatic > Deep subsurface >... | reverse complement strand
CATCCGCGAGGGCCGCGGCGGCCGGGTCTGGGACGAGAGCGGCAACGAGTATGTCGACTTCCTGCTGGGTTCGGGGCCGATGTACATCGGCCACGCCCACCCCGAGGTCACCGAGGCGGTGCTGGCGCAGGTGCCGAAGGGCACCACCTTCTTCGCCAACAACGCCGCGGGCATCCATCTGGCCGAGGCGATCTGCGAGGCGGTGCCCTGCGCCGACAAGGTGCGGTTCGTCAGCGCCGGCTCCGAGGCGACGTTCTACGCCATGCGGATCGCCCGGGCGCATCGCGGCCGCGACAAGATCCTGAAGTTCGAAGGCGGCTTCCATGGCATGAGCGATTACGCGCTGATGAGCATGGCGCCGAAGCGCCCGGCCAACTTCCCGCAGGCGGTGCCGGATTCCGCCGGCATCCCGGCGAAGGTGCGCGACGAGATGCTGATCGCGCCGTTCAATGACCTGGAAACCGCCGCCAGTCTGATCCGCGAGTATCACGACGAACTCGGCGGCGTCATCGTCGAGCCGTTCCAACGCCTGCTGCCGCCGGCGCCGGGGTTCCTGGAGGGTTTGCGCGCGCTGACCACGCAATACGGCATCCCGCTGATCTTCGACGAGGTCGTCACCGGCTTCCGCTTCGCCTATGGCGGCGCCCAGGCCTATTACGGCGTCACCCCGGACCTGTGCGCCCTCGGCAAGATCATCGGCGGCGGGTTCCCGCTGGCTGCCGTCGCCGGCCGCGAGGCGCTGATGGCGCATTTCGACCGCGAGAGCGTCGGCGAGGAGGCGTTCGCGCCGCAGATCGGCACGCTCAGCGGCAATCCGGTCGCTGCGGTCGCCGGCCTCGCCACCCTGGGCGTGCTGAAGCGGCCCGGAACCTACGAGCAGGTGTTCGCCACCGGACGCCGGCTGATGGCCGGGCTGCAGGAGGCGCTGCGGGGCGAGGGGTTCGCGGTGCAGGTGGTCGGCGAGCCGCCGCTGTTCGACGCGGTGTTCACCGACCAGCCCGTCAGCGACTACCGCAGCACGATCCGCGGCGATGCCGCCACGCTCCGGCGCTTCAACGCGCTGCTGCGGCAGCGCGGCATCCTGAAGGGCGAGAGCAAGTACTACATCTCGCTGGCCCATGACGAGGCCGACATCAGCCACACCCTGGAGGCCATCCGCGACGCGGCGAAGGCATTGCGGGCGGGGTGAGCGACGGTCACCCGATCGCCAGCCACCAGCGCCGGGCGAGCAGCAGGGCGAGAAGCCCCTGCGCCGCCAGGGCGACCGTGGCGGCCTGCGCCCCGAGCACCTCGGCCAGGAAGCCGAGGTAGAAGAAGCCGACCGGCCCGACGCCGATGCACACCGACAGCAGGCCGAGGATCCGTGCGCGCATCTCCACCGGCGCATACAGGTAGACGAGGGTCGCCTGCATGACGCTGAAGCCGGCACCGCCGAGTCCGAGCAGCAGCAGGGCGGCACCGGCCGGTGCCACCAGAGGCGACAGCGCAAACGCCATGGTCATCGCCAGGAAGATCGCGGTGCCCGACACATACACCCGGCCGTACCACTCCGGCCGGCCGAAGGTGGCGATGGCCAGGGCGCCGGCGAAGGCGCCGACCCCGTCCAGCGCCGCCAGCAGCCCGATCCCCTCGGGTCCGAGCAGCAGGAGGTCCTTGCCGAGCACCGGCACCATGCTGGTCGCCGGCCAGCCGAACACGTTGTAGATCACCGTCACCATCAGCACCGCCGACAGCCGGCGGTCACCCCGCACCCAGGCGAGCCCCTCGCGCACGCGCTGCAGGACCGGGGCGGTGTCGGTCGGCCCGGTGCGGCTGCGCAGGCGGATCCGCAGGGCCGCGACCAGGGCCAGGGCGTAGAGCGCGACCCCCAGCCAGAACACGCCGGCGATCCCGAAATGCGCCAGCATCAACCCGCCCACGGTCGGCCCCAGCATGCGGCTGGCGTTGTTGGTGCCGACGTCGAGGGACATCGCCGGGCCCATGCGCGCGACGCCGACGACGTCCCCGATCATCATCCGGCGAATCGGGTTGTCGGTCGCCCAGCCGAGCCCGTTGACGAGGCCGGCGACCGCCAGGTGCCAGACTTCGAGCCGGCCGAGCGTCGCCAGCACGGCGACCGCTGCCGACGTCGCCATCATTGCGACGACAACGAAGATCAGCGCGCTGCGACGCTCCAGCCGCTCGGCCACCGCACCCAGCACGGCGCCGAACAGGCCCATCGGCAGCAGCCGCAGCATGGTCATCATGGCGACCAGGAACGCCGAGGATGTCGCCTGGTAGGTGAACACGCCGACCGCCAGCAGCTCCAGCCAGCGCACCACGAACACGATCAGTCCGACTGTCCACAGGCGTCGGAAGTCGGCGATCCCGAGCAGCCATGCGCGACGGTGCCGGTCGGCGCCGTCCGCCCTATCTCCGTCCACGGCGTTTCCTTGCTTGTCCGCCGGTTGACCCCCGGCTTGCCGCCGACTGTGTCACGACGCGGGGGCCGGGTTCAACGCGCGAGGTGCGTCCCGTGGCGGTGTGCGGGGAAATACGTGAGGGCGATCAGGTGAGGGCGAGCGCTGTTGCGGCGCGACGTGTCCAGCCGATCACCCTGCTCGGTCCGGCCGCCGCAACCCGGCCGTCGATCTCGACGACGTCGACGATGGTGGCGTCGCCGATCCCGCCGACCGACTGCAGGTCGTCCTCGTCGTCCGCCAGGACGAACAGGACCTTGGACGGCGGCTCCGGCTCGTGCCGATGGCGAACGCTGACCTCGAACAGCCGCTTGGTCGCCACGCGTTCCTCCTGTTGCTCTTGTCGTTGAGCGCGCGGAACCGTCGAGACGGCACCGCCCGCTGCTGCCCTAACCCCGAAGGCGGGCTTCGGTTCTGTGTGAGACGTGGAATCGGCCGCCGGGGCGGCTCCGGCGCGGGCGCTCAGTGCGTCACGGGAAGCCGGCAGGACTCCGATATGGCAGCGGCGAGGCCGTCGGGATCAACCGGCTTGGCGAGGCGAACAGCGCTTCGGAATTCCTGCGGGATGATGCGTTCGTCGTCGTAGGCCGTCAGGAACACGAAAGGTACGCGACGTGCCCGGAGCGCTGCCGCGATCGGGAAGCAAAGGCCGTCGCAAAGCCTGACGTCGAGCAGGGCCCCGTCGATCCGGCTCTCGCAGGCCATCTGGAGCCCTGTGCGAAGGCTGGCGAAGGGCCCCACGACCTCGCAACCGTAGCTTTCCAGCGCTTCACAGACGACGTCCGCCAGCAGGAGGTTGTCTTCGACGACGAGTATCCGCAATCCCGTCAGGTCGGAGGGACCGATCGGCATGGCTGTTCTCCAAACCCACGTTCCCCGGAGGGAATTTGGTGGAGAGCCGTGGCAAGCGCAAGCCCAATATGGTTAACGTGGCTGCGGCGCCGACTAGGCCCGGCCGATCGCCCGCTGCTCCGAGACCCAGGTTCGATACATCGCGACCGGCATCGGCCGCGCGAAGCGGTAGCCCTGGAACTCATCGTAGCCGAGGTCGCGCAGCACCGCCGCTTCCTCGTCGGTCTCCACACCCTCGGCGATCACCGTGAGGCCGAGCGCATGGCCGAGACCGACGATCGCGGCCGCGATCGAGCGGCCGTCGGCGCCGGTGACGTCGCGGGTGAAGCTGCGGTCGAGCTTGAGGTAGTCGATTGGCAGGCGCTTGAGATGGCTGAGCGAGGAGTAACCGGTCCCGAAGTCGTCGATGGCGATGCGGATCCCGAAGGTGCGCAAGCCTGCCAGCATCGGCACCACCTCGTCGATCTGGTCCATGGTGGCGCTCTCGGTGACCTCGAGCTGCAGCGCCGAGGGCGGCAGCTTGTGAGCCTCCAGCGCCTGCCGGGCGGTGCGCAGCATGTCGTCGTTCTGGAACTGGATCGCCGAGACGTTGACCGCCACCGGCACCATCACCCCGATCTCGCGGGCCAGCATCTGCTGGTCGGCGCAGACCTGGCGCACCACGAACCGGCCGACGTCCAGGATCTGGCCCGTGGACTCGGCGACCGGGATGAACTCGGCCGGCGAGATGTAGCTGCCGTCGCCGTTCGGCCAGCGGATCAGCGCCTCGGCACCGACCACCCGCCCGTCCCCTGCCCGGACCTTCGGCTGGTAATGCACCTCCAGCGCGCCGCTGGCCAGTGCTTCGGCCAGCCGGTGCTCGATGTCGTAGCGGCGCGACGCCTCGATGTTCATCGACTGGTCGGAGAACACCACCTGTCGGGCCCGGCGCAGGTTGGCGCTGACGCAGGCGCGTTCGGCGGCGAGCGTCAATTCCTCGGCATTGCGGCCGTCGAACGGCCAGACCGCCGCGCCGTATGACAGCGTCGCCTGCACCAGTTCGCCGGCGATGTTGAAACGTGCCCGCAGCAACTCGTCGAAGCGCTGGGCGAGGGCGATCAGGTCGCTCTCGTCGTCGGCGTCGGGCATCAGCACGGCGAATTTGTCGCCGGAGAACTTCGCGATCAGCGAGCGGCCGCTCAGCTGCGAGCGCAGCCGTTCGCCGATCTGGCGTAGCAACTCGTCGCCGCCTGCGATCCCCAGCGCGTCGTTGAACCCCGTCATCCGGTTGACGTTGACGTAGAGGATGCCGAGGCGGCCCGGGCGCGCGTCGCGGAGCGCGAATCCGAGTTGTTCGAGGAACAGCGACTTGTTGGGCAGGTGGGTGAGGGCGTCGCGCGTCGCCAGGTCGCGCAGCTCCTGCTCGGCGCGCACCCGGGCGGTGACGTCGATCAGCGCCACCTGGACGGCCCACTCGCCCTCCCAGCGGATCCTGCGGGCGGCGATCTCCGCAAGGAACCGGCTCCCGTCGCGGCGCAGGCGCGGGCGGGTCAGCAGATGCAATTCGTCCAGGTCGTCGCGACTGCCGATATCGACGAAGCCCTCGAGCGACCCGTCGGGGTTGACTGGAAAGGTCCGGCGCAGGTCGCACTGCTCAAGCATCTCTCCGGCGTCGGCATAGCCGAACATCCGCGCCGCGGCGTCGTTCACGAACAGCGGCTGGAGATCGCGGTGGACGACGATCGCCTGGAGCGACCCGTCGAGAATATTGCGCAGCTTGGTCTGCGCGTCCTCGGCTTCGCGGGTCCGATGCGACAGGTCGCGCACCGTCGACACGAAGGCGCGGGTCACCTGGCCGATCTCGTCGTTGCGCCGAACCAGCTCGCCGGCCACCAGGGATTCGGGGCTCAGCGAGCCGCCGATCGCCCGGATGGTCGCCGCGAGGCGGCGCAGCGGCCGTGCGGTGGTCAGGAGCGCGATCACGAAGATCGACGCGGTCAGAACCAGCCCGAACACGCCCACGGTCCAGGCCATCTGCTCGAATTCCAGCAGCACCAGGCGGTGGATCGCTCCGTAGTCGGCGTGCAGCGCCAGGGTGCCGACGGGTTGCGGCGCCTCGCCCGGCAGGGTGCCGCGGCGGACCAGTTCGCGATGCTGCGTCAGCTCGGGACGCTGGCCGGTCAGCAGCGAGTAGCTGAGCCGGTCGTCCTCGGCGATCTCGCGGCTGGCCCCGGCGACCCGGTCGCCGTTCGGGTCCAGCAGCACCGCCGTCCGCACCAGCTCACCGTCGGCCAGGCCACGCACCAGCCGGTCGGCCTGCACCAGGTTGAAGGTCCAGAGCGCCTCCTCGGCGGCCCCCTCGACCGACAGCAGCCCGGTGAGCATGGCCTTGTCGGCCCGCTCCCAGGCATTGCGGATCGCCAGTTCCAGCGAGATCGTCAGCACCAGCGCCAGCAGCGCCATGGACATGGCCGCGGTGAGGGCCATGAGCCGGGTCGTGAGCGATCGCATCGGCAGGGCGGGCCGCAGCATGCAACATTCCCAGTGCAGGTCTCGGCCGGCGGTGCCGGCCGCGCCGGCTGGAGGCTCCATCATCAGCCGGGCGAACCGGAACCCTACAATTTAAGCTCTAATGATTCGCTAACGATAGGGGGTCTCGGTAGAAGCGTCGGCGCCTCCTCATCCGGCTGCCCCGGCCAGCCGCTCCCCGGCCAGCCGGGTGACCGCGGGATAGTCGGTCTTGCCCGTGCCGAGAAGCGGAACCGTGGCGACCGCCAGGATCTGCCGCGGCACCGCGAGTTCGGATGCGCCGGCCGCCTTGGCGGTGGCCAGCAACTCGCCCCGGCCGGCGCCGGCGTGGTCGGTCACCAGCACCAGCTGCTCACCCTTGCGCGGGTCCGGCAATGCCACGACGGCGTGTGTGCGGCCTGGCCAGGTGCGGGCCGCCAGATCCTCGACCGCGCCGAGCGAAACCATCTCGCCGGCGATCTTGGCGAAGCGCTTGGCCCGGCCGACGATCCGCACGAAGCCGTCGTCGTCGATGGCGACGATGTCGCCGGTATCGTAGACGCCGCCGGACGGCTGCACCTCGCCCGGCCGGTCCGCCAGCATATATCCCAGCATGACGTTCGGGCCGCGCACGGTCAGCCGGCCGCCCTCGGCGACGCCGGGCACCGGCTCCAGCCGAACCTCGAGCCCCGGAACGACACGGCCGACGGTCCCGGCGCGGTAGTGCATGGGGGTGTTCACCGCCATCACCGGTGCGGTCTCGGTGGCGCCGTAGCCCTCCAGGATGCGCAGGCCGAAGCGGTCGGCCCAAACCCGGCGGGTCTCGTCCTTCACCTTCTCGGCTCCGGCGAATACGTAGCGGACGTTGAAGAAGTCGTAGGCATGCGCCATCCGGGCGTAGCCGGACAGGAAGGTGTCGGTGCCGAACAGGATGGTGGCGTTGGTCTCGTAAGCCAGTGCCGGGACGATCCGGTAGTGCAGCGGCGACGGGTACAGGAAGGCGCGGACACCGGACAGAATCGGCAGGATCAGGCCGCCTGTCAGCCCGAAGGAGTGGAAGATCGGCAGCGCGTTGAACACCCGGTCGGTCGGGTTGAAGTCGACGCGCGCCGCGAGCTGGTGGCGGTTGGCGAGCAGGTTGGCGTGGCTCAGCACCACGCCCTTGGGGACGCCCTCAGAGCCGGAGGTGAACAGCACCACCGCCGGATCCCCGGCGATCACCCGGCGGCGGCGGTGGATCAGTCCGGCGAAGGGGCGCGACAGCAGGCCGAGCAGCTTGTCGAGCGTGGTGACGCGATCGCGCACGTCCTCCAGGTAGACGATCCGCACATCCGCCGCGATGGCGGCGATCAGCTCCTGCAGACGGCCGATCTCGACGAAGCGCCGCGACGTCACCACCGTGCGCAGGGTGGCGGTCCGGCAGGCGCCGGCCAGCGCCTGCGGCCCGGCGGAGAAGTTCAGCATCGCCGGCACCCGGCCGAAGGCGACCAGGCCGAACACGCAGACCGCCGCGGCCACCGAGTTCGGCAGCAGCACGCCGACCCGCTCCGCCGGCGCGCTGATCCCGGCCAGCCTGCGGCCGAGCACCAGGGCGCCGGTGACCACCCGGTCGTAGCTGGCCGGCTTGCGCTCGATGTCGTCGAGGATGACGGTGCCGCCGCCATGCACCTTGCGCGCGGCCAGCAGCGCCTCGAACAGCGTCTCGTCGCGGTCCCGGGTCTCGAACATCATCTCCGACATCACGTCGTACAGCTGGTCGCCGGCGATGCGGCGCCGGTGGCGGCCGCGGGCCTCGGCGGGGATGTGGAAGCGCCGCGGCTCGAGCACCGTGATGGTGATGCGCGGGAACAGCCGGCGGCGCAGCTTGCCGCTCATCCGCGAGAACACGCTGGCCTCCGCACCCTCGATGCGCACCGGCACGAGCTCGGCGTCGGCCTTGTCGGCGATCATGCCGGGCCCCTCGTGGACCTTCATCAGGGCGCCGGTGACGGTGATCCGGCCCTCCGGGAAGATCACCAGGTGGTTGCCCTCCCGGACCTCCTTGATCAGCGCCTTGGCGGCGAACGGATTGCCGGGGTCGACGGTGAACACCCGGGCCAGCGCCAGGATCGGCCGCGCCCACCAGCGCTGGGCGATATAGGTGTCGACCGCGAACACCGGCTTGCCCGGCAGGAACACCGCCAGCAGCAGGCCGTCGAGGAACGAGACGTGGTTGGCGACGATCACCGCGCGCGGCCCGACCCGTCGATAGTTGGCGAGGCCGTTCACCCGCACCCGGAACAGCAGGCGCAGCGGGATCGCGAACAGGCTCTTCAGCAGCTCGTCGGGCAGCAGCCGGCAGATGTACAGGGCGGCGACCGCGTTGACCGCGGCGATCGAGGCGAACACCGCGGCCACGCCGAGGCCCCAGGCCAGCATGGCGGCCGCCCAGATCGAGCCCACGACCATGAACAGCGCGTTGAGGATGTTGTTGGCGGCGACGTTGCGGGACCGGTGCTCCGGCTCGCTGCGGGCCTGCAGGATGGCGAACAGCGGCACGCTGTACAGGCCGCCGGCGATGGCGAGGCCGACCAGGTCGACGAGGATCCGCCAGTTGCCTGGATCGGCGGCGAATTCGGCGGCGCCGATCAGCTCGGGGCCGGGCGAGCGGCCGCCGAGGGCGAGGCACAGATCGCCGATGAATACGGTCATCGCGATCGCCGCCAGCGGCACGTAGCGCGCCGACACCTCGCCCTTCAGCAGCATGTTGCAGGCGAGCGACCCGATGGCGATGCCGACCGAGAAGGCGACCAGGAACAGCGTCACCACCGCCTCGTCGCCGCCGAGCACGCCCTGCGCCATCGCCGGGAACTGCGACAGGAAGGTGGCGCCGACCAGCCAGAACCACGACAGCCCGAGGATGGTCAGCAGCAGGGTGCGGTCGCGGCCGGCATGGGCGACGATGCGCGCCGTCTCGGCCAGGAAGTTCAGGCGGATCCGCAGGCCGGGCTCCTCGGACAATGCCACGGGGATGCCGCGGCTGGCCAGCCAGCCGGCGACCGCCAGTGCCAGCAGCAGGGCCGAGACCAGCAGCGTGCCGTCGGCGCGCAGCACCAGCAGGCCGCCGGCGATCGTGCCGACCAGGATCGCCAGGAAGGTGCCGGCCTCGATCAGGCCGTTGCCGCCGACCAGCTCTTCCTCGCGCAGGTGGTTCGGCAGGATGCCGTACTTCACCGGCCCGAAGAACGCCGACTGCGTGCCCATCAGGAACAGCACCGCGAGCAGCAGGTAGGTGTCGCCGAGCCACAGGCCGGCGACTCCGGCGGCCATGATGGCGATCTCCGCCAGCTTGATGTGGCGGATCAGTCGGGACTTCTCCCAGGCATCGGCGAGTTGCCCGGCGGTCGCCGAGAACAGGAAGTACGGCAGGATGAAGATCCCGGCCGCCACAGTGACCAGCACCTGCGCATCGGCGCCGCCGGCCCCGGCCATGCCGTAGAGCACCAGGATCACGAAGGCGTTCTTGAACACGTTGTCGTTCATCGCGCCGAGGAACTGCGTGACGAACAGCGGCAGGAACCGGCGCGAGCGGAGCAGGGCGAACTCGGACTGGGGCATGACCGGGGACTCCGAGGGGCGTTGGGGACGAGGAAAGTAAGTGAATAATCACTTACATATTGTGGATCCGCTCGCAGGTCAACCGCCTGCCGCCGAGAGGGTGCCATGGAATGCCAAGTTCATGGTTGCCCACGGTGCCCGAATGCGGCCTATGATCGTTCAGCCTCATCTCGACGGAGCCGGCCGCGCCGCCCCGACATTCGTGGCCGCCGCCGTTCCGTCGCCCTTGTCCCGGAGTCGACGATGCCCGTGCACAACCGCATTGCGGAGTTCCATGCCGACATGACCGAGTGGCGGCGTGACTTCCACGCCCACCCGGAGATCAAGTTCGAGGAGCACCGGACCGCCGCCGCGGTCGCGGCCAAGCTGGAATCCTGGGGCATCGAGGTGCACCGCGGCATCGCCGGCACCGGCGTGGTCGGCGTGCTGCGTGGCAATGGCGGCAGCGGCCGCAGCATCGGCCTGCGCGCCGACATGGACGCGCTGCCGATGGACGAGGAGGGCAACCCGCCCTACCGCTCGCTGAATCCCGGCCGGATGCATGCCTGCGGCCATGACGGCCACACCACCATGCTGCTGGGGGCCGCCCGCTACCTGGCCGAGACCCGCAACTTCGACGGCACCGTGAACTTCATCTTCCAGCCCGCCGAGGAGGGCGGCGCCGGCGCCCGGGTGATGGTCGAGGAGGGCCTGTTCGAGCGCTTTCCCTGCGACACCGTCTGGGGCATCCACAACGCCCCGCATCTGCCGGCCGGCACCATCGGCGTCCGTCCCGGGCCGCTGATGGCGGCGGCCGACCAGGCGTTCCTGACGGTGCGCGGCAAGGGCGCGCATGCCGCCCGGCCGCAGGACGGCATCGACCCGATCGCCGTGGGCGTGCAGCTCTACCAGGGCATCCAGACGGTGGTCAGCCGCAACGTCGACCCGCTGAAGTCGGCGGTGATCACGGTGGCGCAGTTTCACGCCGGCACCGCCAACAACGTGATCTCGGCGAGCGCCGAGCTGAAGCTGTCGATCCGCACCTTCGACGAAGGCGTGCGCGACCTGATCGAGCAGCGCATCCGGGCGCTGTGCGAGGGTGTCGGCCGGGCTTTCGGCTGTGAGGTCGAGGTCGACTACCGCCGCGGCTACCACGCGGTGGTCAACCCGGCGGCGACCGCCGCCATCGTCGGCGACGTCGCCGAACAGGTGGTCGGGCCGGACAAGGTCGAGCGCGACACCGACGCGGTCATGGCGAGCGAGGACTTCGCGTTCCTGCTGAACGAGCGGCCGGGCGCCTTCCTGTGGCTCGGCGGCGGCGCGCCGGGCAAGGACTACGGCCTGCACCACCCGATGTACGACTTCAACGACGAGGTGCTGCCGGTCGGCGCCAGCTTCTGGGCGAAGCTGGTCGAGACGCAGATGCCGCGGGGGTAAGGGCGAGGCAGCGGGTGGGTCCCGGGTCGGGCTCCGCCCGCCCGGGATGACGTCATATTTTGTTTAATGTCGTCATCCCGGCCGGAGCGGCAGCGCCGCGCAGAGCCGGGACCCACCGGCTCGCTCCGCCGTCCAGGCGCGGCTACCCCAGCAGCGGCGTCAGCCGCGCCACCAGCCCGGCATTCCCCGCGACCAGGCGGTCGGCCGAGGGCCCCAGCCGCCCGGGCATGAAGGGGACGGCGGTGCCGCCGGCCTCCTCGACCAGCAGGATGCCGGCCGCCACGTCCCAGTCCAGCAGATAGGGATCCCAGGTGGCGTCCAGCCGGCCGTCGGCGACGTAGGCGAGTTGCAGGGCGGCGCAGCAGTAGTTGCGGGTCTGGGCGCCGGCGGCGACCACCGCGGCGACGGCGTCGACATAGCGGGTTGCGGCGTGGCGCGGCGAGTGGCCGACGCCGAGCACCGCGCGGTCGAGGGCGTCGATGCCGCTGACCCGGATCGGCGCGCCATCGCGCGACGCGCCGTGGCCGCGCCGGGCGGCGAAGGTCTCGCCGGCGTTCGGGTCGCGGATCACCCCGACCTCGGTGATGCCGGCGCGCCGATAGGCGATCGACACCACGAATTGCGGGATGCCGCGCAGGAAATTCTGCGTGCCGTCGATCGGGTCGACGACCCAGCCGGTGTCGGCGGCGTCGCCGCCATGCTCCTCGCCGACCAGCGGGTCGTCCGGGAACGCGGCGGCGATGATGTCGCGGATCGATGTTTCCACAGCGCGGTCGGCGATGCTGACCAGGTCCTGCGGACCCTTGGTCTCGATCGCCAGTTCGGCGCGGCGCTTGAAGTAGGAACGCGCCAGCGTGCCGGCGGCCGCGGCGGCGGCGATCGCGACGCGCAGCCGCGCTTCGATGGGGTCGTCCGCGGTCATGTCCTTCGCCTGTCAGGTCTTCGGAAGCTTGCCGGCGATGCCGTGACTCTGCTCGCGCTGGTCCATCTCGGCCCACACCTCGGACGGGGTGATGCCCATCCACACCCACAGGACCATGAGGTTGTAGAGCAGGTCGGCCGACTCCCGGATCACCCCGTCGCGATCCGACACCACGGCGTCGAGCGCCACTTCGGCGGCCTCCTCGACCACCTTCTTGGCGACCTTCGGGTTGCCGTCGCGGAGCAGCTGCGCGGTGCGGCTCTCGCTCGGCGACAGGCCGCGGGCCAGATGGACGCCGTGGTAGAGGCGGTCGATCGGATGCGTCATCGGCTGTCGGTCCCGGGCACCGGCGCGCCGGTGCCGACCGCCGACCCGGGCGCTGCTTCGGGCGCCGACGCCGGCGACCGCAGGCGGCTGGCGGCGATCTGCCCGGCATCCTCGAGGATCGGATAGGCGACCGACGTCACATGGCTGTTGATGCGCTTGAGGTCGCGCAGCACGTCGAGGTGCAGCGAGCTGCTGTCGACCGATTCCGGCCGGCCGGCGCCGATGCGGGCGTAGTGCGCCTCGGAGAAGCGCTGCTCCATCTCGCGGATCGCCACCTTCTGCTCCAGCAGCTTGCGGGCGAGCTTGATGTCGCCGGACATGAACACGTTGAGCGCCAGCTGCAGGTTGGCGGCGACATGGCTGTGCATTGCCTCGATCTCGGCGAATCCCTCCTTGGAGAACGAGGATCGCGCCCGGATCTTCTTGGCCGCCAGTTCCATCAGGTTCTTGTCGATGATGTCGCCGACATGTTCGAGATTGGTCGTGAAGCTCAGGATCTCGACGGTGCGGCGGCTCTCCGCCGGGTCCAGCTCGTTGCGGGCGAGGCGGGTGAGATAGATCTTGATGGCCTCGTGCAGGCTGTCGACGGTGTCGTCGGCGCGCTCGACCTCCTTGACCATGTTGGAATCGTCGCGGCGGAACACGTCGAGCGTGCGGACCAGCATGTCGGAGACCACGTCGCCCATGCGCAGCGTCTCCCGCCCGGCGCAGGTCAGCGCGACCGCCGGCGAGTCGAGAGCCGACTGCTCCAGGTATTTCGGCTGCTTCTCGTCGTCCGGCGCCTCCCGCTCGGGCAGGATCCGCATCACCAGTGCTGCGACCACCGAGACCAGCGGCAGGAAGATCACCGCCAGGGCCAGGTTGAACGCCGTGTGGAAATTCGCCACCTGGTGGGCGATGTCGAGCGACACGTCCGCCAGGTAGGGCGAGACGTACGGGATCGCCCAGACGCAGCCGGCGGCACCGGCGGCACGCATCAGCAGGTTGCCGAGGGGCACGCGGCGGGCGGCGGCCGGCTGGCCGAGGGTCATGATGATGGGGGCGATCGCGCCGCCGACATTGGCGCCGAGCACCAGCGCGAGCGCCAGCTGGAGGCTGATGACGTGCAGCGACGCCAGCGTCATCACCAGCACCACCACGGTCAGGCTGGAATGTGCCAGCCAGGTCAGCAGTGCCGCCACCAGGATCGCCAGAAGCGGCTCATGGGTCAGCGGATGCAGCAGGATCGACAGCGTCTCGGCCTCGCGCAGCGGATGCGATGCCAGCATGACCAGGCGGATCGCCAGCAGCATCATGCCGAGGCCGATCAGGATGCGCGACAGGTTGCGGCGCTTCGCATCCTCGGTGCTGAGGAAGCCGATCACGCCGATCAGCAGGAACAGCGGCGACAGCCATGACACGTCCAGCGACAGCACCTGCACCACCAGGGTGCTGCCGACGTCGGCGCCGAGCATCACCGCCAGGGCCGCCGGCAGGGCGATCAGGCCGCGGCCGCCGAACGACGAGACGATCAGCGCCGTGGCGGTGCTGCTCTGCAGGATGCCGGTGACCGCCATGCCGGTGGCGAAGGCGGTGATCCGGCGTCGCGTCGCCACGGCGATGGCGCGCCGGATCGCCGAGCCGAACGCCCGGGTCACCCCGGTGCGCACCATCCGGATGCCCCACAGCAGGAGTGCGATTCCGCCGGCGATGTTGATCAGGATATCCAATACGGATGCCCCCGATTGTATGACGGCCTCCGGGGCCGTCAGATGATGGCGTGCCGGACCCGGGCCGAGACCCATTCGCTGAGCAGCACTGTCAGCAGGATGAGCACGAAGATGACCGTGACCTGCGGCCAGGCCAGGACGTTCAGCGAGTCCTGCAGCGCCAGGCCGAGGCCGCCGGCCCCGACCAGGCCGAGCACGGCGGACTCCCGGATGTTGATGTCCCAGCGGAACACGCAGATACCGGCGAAGGCCGGCAGGATCTGCGGGACGATCGCATAGTCGATGACCTGGGCCGGCGACGCCCCGGTCGCGGTGACCGCTTCCACCTGGCTGGCGTCGATCTCCTCGATCGCCTCGTACAGCAGCTTGGCGACGAAGCCGACCGAGCGCAGCGCGATCGCCATGACCCCGGCCGGGACACCCGGGCCGATGATGGCGACCAGCAGCAGCGCCCAGATCAGCGCGTTGATCGAGCGGCTGGCGACGATCGCCAGCAGCGCCACCGGGCGCACGAAGCGCACGCTCGGCGTGGTGTTGCGGGCGGCCAGGAAGGCCACCGGGATCGCCATCACAATTCCCAGCAGCGTGCCGAGGGTCGCCATGTTGATGGTGTCCCACAGCGGCTGCATCAGGTCCGGCAGATAGCTCCAGCGTGGCGGCACCATGCGCGATCCGAGGTCGAGCGCCTGGGTCGGCGCGTCGGCGACGAAGAGCCAGATGGTGTCCTGGGTCATGACCTCCCAGCAGAACACGAACAGCGCGACCAGCGCGAACCAGCCGGCCCACAGCAGCAGCTCGCCGCGCGTCGTGCGCTTGCGCCAAGTCTCCGGAAACGCGCGCTTCGCCGCCCCGATCGTGATCTCGGCCATCACTGCACCCACTTGCGGATGTAGCTGGAGCTGTACTCCGCGATCATCACGATGACGATGATCATGATCAGGATCGCGGCCGCCGAGTCGTACTCGTAGCGGTCCATGGCGGTGTTCAGCGTCGCGCCGATGCCGCCGGCCCCGACGATGCCGATCACCGACGACTCCCGGAAGTTGATGTCGAGACGGTACAGGCTGAGGCCGATCAGCCGCGGCATGACCTGCGGCTGGATGCCGTAGTTCACCACCTGCCACCAGCCCGCACCGGTCGCCCGGATCGCCTCGGCCTGCGCCTCGTCGATATCCTCGATGTCCTCGGCCAGCAGCTTCGACAGGAAGCCGATGGTGGCGAAGGACAGGGTCAGGAAGCCGGCGAACGGCCCGAACCCGAACATCGCCACGAACAGGATGGCGATGATGATCTCCTGGAAGCTGCGCGACAGCGCGATGATGCCGCGGCACACCAGATAGACCGGCATCGGGGCGATGTTGCGGGCGGCGCCGATGCCGATCGGAATCGAGATCAGGATGCCGACGACCGTGGACGTCACGGTCATCGTCAGGCTCTCCTGCATGCCGAGCGCGATGTCGCTCCACCGGCTCGTGAAGTCCGGCACCAGGAAGCCCTGCACGAAGCGCAGCCCGCGATCCATGCCCTCGTAGACGCGGGTCCAGTTCACGTCGACCGTCGCATAGGCGACGATCAGGTAGAGCAATGCGCCGCCGTAGATCGCCCAGCGCAGGCGCCGGTCGGCGATGAAGGGCGGCCGCTTCCAGACCGTCGGTGCCGTGTAGCCGGTCACGACAGCCCCGCCAGCCGCTCGCGGTCCAGCACCTCGGCCGGTCCGTCGCGCTCGTCGCTGCCCTCCGCCTGCTCGGCCGGTCCGTCGGCATCGTCGTCATGGGCGGTGCGGATGGTGGCCGACCAGTCCTCCTCGCCGTAGATCGTGGTGAGCACCCGCTCGTCGAGCTGGTCCGGCGGGCCGTCGAACACCACCCGGCCGGCCTGCAGGCCGACGATCCGGCGCACGAACTGCTGCGCCAGCGCCACGTCGTGGATGTTGATGATCGCCGGCAGTCCGCTCTCGTCGCAGATCTCCACGATCAGCCGCATGATCTGCCGCGAGGTCTTCGGGTCGAGCGAGGCTGTCGGCTCGTCGACCAGCAGGAGGTCCGGATCCTGGGCGAGCGCCCGGGCGATGCCGACCCGCTGGCGCTGGCCGCCGGACAGGGCGTCGGCGCGCTTGTCGACGTGGTCTGTCAGCCCGACCCGATCGAGCAGGCGATAGGCCTTGGCGACCGCGTCGGGCGGGTAGCGGCGGAAGAAGCTGCGCCAGAATCCAACATAGCCGAGCCGGCCGGACAGCACGTTCTCCATGACCGTCAGGCGCTCCACCAGGGCGTATTCCTGAAAGATCATGCCGATCCGCCGCCGCGACCGGCGCAGCGCGCCGCGCCCGAGCCGGGTGAGCTCGGTATCGCCGAGGAACACCTGGCCCGAGCTGGGCTCCACCAGCCGGTTGATGCAGCGGATCAGCGTCGATTTTCCGGCGCCGGAAGGACCGATCAGCCCGACCACCTGCCCCGGCTCGACGGTCAGGGACACGTCGGTCAGGGCGCGGTCGCCGGTGCGGTAGGTCTTCGTCAGGTTGACCAGACGCAGCATTGGATCGGTCCTCCGGTGCCGTCGCCGGTCACTTGCAGTCGTAGGAGACGCCCATGGCGGAGTCGATCTTGCGAACGACCTCCCAGTGGCCCTTGAAGGTAATCGGGATGAACTTCGCCTCGCCCGACTTCTTGAACTCCTCCTCCAACGACGAGCCCTCCCACTTGAAGGTGAAGAACGCCTGCTTGATCTTCTCCTGCAGCTCCGGCTTCAAGTTGTAGACAAAGCCGTAGCCGGTGGTCGGGAAGGTCTGCGACTTGAAGATCGACACCACCTGGTCGGCCTTGATCACGTCGCGTGCGATCATCCGCTTCATCACCGAGTTGGCGATCGCCGCCGCCGGATAGTCCTTGTTGGCGACGCCGAGGACCGAGTTGTCGTGCTTGCCGGAGAACACCGGCTCGTAGTCCTTCTCGGCTTCCAGCCCATAATCGGCCTTCAGCATAGCCGACGGCGCCTTGTAGCCGGAGTTCGAGGTCTGGGCGGTGAAGGCCATCTTCTTGCCCTTGATGTCCTCGATCTTGGTGATGCCGCTGCCCGGATGGGTGATGATCTCCATCTCGTAGCCGAAGCTGTCGTCCTTCTTCGCCATCATCGCGAAGGACACGAAGCCGGCGCAGGCGACGGCCAGCGGGTTCGAGCCGGTGTTGAAGCCTGCGACGTGCAGGCGGCCGGCGCGCATCGCCTCGATCTGCGCGGCGTTGGACTGCACCGGGAAGAACTGCACCTTCTTGCCGGTCACCGTCTCCATGTGCTTGATGAAATCGCTCCACGCCTTGGCGTAGACCGCGGGGTCCTCGACCGGGGTGTAGGCGAAGACGAGGGTGCTCGGGTCGACCTGCTTGCTCGGATCGGTCGGGGTGTCGGCGACGAGGTCGCCGTTCTCGTCCTTGAAGCGCGAATCGAGCGCCGAGCCCGGGGTTGACCAGGCCAGTACGGTGGCGATGACGGCCGCGACGCCCGTCGCCTGAAGAAATGCTCGTCGAATCATGGGCTTACTCCTCCTCCCGGTAATGGAAACGGCATAATCCCCGCCAGCGGGCATCGTCGGCAGGGAGCGCCTTTTGCTCTTAGGCCCTATTCGATGACGAAAAGATGACAGCCGCAATGGTTTTCGAAAACGATCATCGCCAAGCGGCTGGCGCTTCACAAGCGAGCGAAATGATTGTCGAACGCCAGCCCCGGAATCGGCGTCACCGTGGAGCGCGCGAGCGGGCGTGCCGGATCGAGCGGCCCGATCGCGCCGGCGCCGTCGCTGACCCAGAAATGCTCGGTTCCGGCCTCGACCTGCAGGCCGCAGGCGTCGGGCGCCGACACCAGGCCGACCGGCCGGCGGGTGCGCAGGTCCCAGACGCCGACGCGGTTGCCGCGTGGAAAGCTGGCGGCGAGGTAGCGGCCGCCGGCGTCGATCGCCAGGTCGCCGACATAGTTGCGGGTGTCGGCCGGTGCGGCGTGGTCCTGCGGCAGCAGGACGACGCTGCCGTCGGGGGACCAGAGGCCGGCGAGCGGCACCGCGTCGCCGGCCGGGCCCTGGTACTGCATGCCGAAGCCGATGCTGCCGTCCGGGCCGACCGCCAGGTGCCGTATGCTGAGCTGGTGAAGCTCGCGCGGCAGGGTCAGCCGCCGGGTCGCCTCGCCGCTGCGCGGATCGACCACCACCAGCGACGGTTGCATGGTCGACAGGTTGAGCTTGGCGCGGCCGCTGTCCGGATGGGTGAGCAGCCCGCCATTGGCGATGACCAGGCTGCGCCCGTCGGCAGCCAGGGCCAGGTCGTGCGGCCCGATGCCGTAGGCGTCGACCTCGCCCATCCGGGCATAGCCGGCAGCGGCGTCCCACACCCCGATGACGCCGCGGCCTGCGTCGTAGTCGTTCTCGGTCGTGTAGAGCAGCCGCTCGTCGCGGTCGAACACCGCGTGGCCGTAGAAATGCCGGCCATCGGGTGCCACGAGCAGCCGGCGGACGGCGCCGTCGGCGAGGTCGACGACCGCCAGGAACCGGCCCGGCCGGCGCGCCAGCACCACCACCTCGCCGCGGCGCATCGCCAGCACCGGCTCGTGGCCGCGCTCCGGCAGCGGCGTGGCGAAGCGCACGGCGCCGTCGGGCTCCACCGCCACCACCGCGAAGCGCCGGTCGGGCAGCCGGGCGGTCGACACCAGCAGCCGGGTGTCGGCACGCGGCCGGCGCGGCGCCAGCGCCAGTCCGAACGCGAAGGCGGCACCCCAGAGCAGGGCGCGCCGGCCGATCACCGTGCGGTCAGTCGCCGTCGAGTGCATTGAATCCCACCGTCAGTCCGAGGGCGGCCGCGAGGTCCTGTTGCGTGAGGTCGCGCAGATGGCCGAGCACGACGAACAGGTAGCCGAGCTTGCCGCGCGCGGCCGGGTCGTACACCGCCTCGTCGATCGGCTGCGTCACCGCCTCGGCCGCCGTGATGGCGTTGTCGAGTTCGAACGCCATCGAGCCGCCGAGCCAGCGGTGTTCCTCCGGCAGTTCGAGTGCGAACCCGGCCTGCGCGAAGTAGGCCTTCAGTCCCCGGAGGTCGGCAGCCAGCACCGCCACCGACAGGCCGCTTCGCCGGAACGGTGCGGCGAACGGGCGGGCGGCGTCCATGGTCTCGCCGAGCACTGGTTTCAGCTTGAGGTCCTGCGTGACCTGCAGGCCGGTGCCGAGCGCGCGGTGCAGCTCGGACAGCGCCTCCGAGGGAGTCCGGTACAGCGGGTCGTCGCCGCCGGGCTGCAGCAGCCGCCCGGCGAAACCGTCGGTGTCGTCCCATTCGCCCGCCACCGCCGCCGCGAGCCCGGCCAGCGATCGGGCGGCCGCCGTGGCGTAGGCGCAGCGGAAGGCGCCGGCCTCGCCCGCCGCGCCGGCGGCATCGCCCTCGTCGGCATAGAGCAGGTATTCCAGGGCGGTCAGGCCCTGCAGGGCGACGCTCTTGCCGGCCAGGGCCATCGGATCGGCGACGCTCGGGTCGCGGGCGGCGAGCGCGCCGCGGATCTGCCGCAGGCCGATGCCCTTGGGGTCGGGCCAGTAGGCGACGCGTTCCAACCGGTGCGCCTCGGTGAGCGGCCCGAAGCGCAGGAACTGCACGCCGCTCCAGGCCTCGACCGTGGTCCGGAAGGCCGCGTCGACCGGTCGGCGCGTGGCGGCACCGGGGGCGGCGCAGAACCCCACGATGCTCTGTTCGAGCCGCCTCGCGTCGCCGGCGAAGCGGTCGACGGCCGGGCGGATGTAGCCGTCGACGGCGCGTGCCAAGATCGCCGCGTCCCGGTCGGCGGCGTCCGCGAAGGCCGGCCCGGCGGCAAGCAGCGACGTCAGCAAGGCGAACGCGAGCGTCCGGCGCGGCATGTCAGAGACCTTCCAGATAGGCGAGCAGCCGTGTCTGCTCGTCGGGTGGCAGTGCCAGGTAACGGGCGCGCGCGGCTGCCGCCTCGCCGCCATGCCAGCGCACCGCCTCGTCGATCGTAGCGGCCCGCCCGTCGTGCAGGAATCGGTCGCCCCGCCGCACCGCCATGCCAAGGCCCCACAGCGGCGGCGTGCGCCACTCGGCGGCCGATGCCTTGCCCTCCGGGAAGCCGCCGGCGAGCCCGGGACCGAGGTCGTGCAGCAGCAGATCGGTGAAGGCCGGGACCGGCCGGCCCCTCGCGTCTGCCAGCGCCGGGACGTGGCAGGCGGCGCAGCCGGTGTCGCGGAACACGGCCGCACCGCCGGCGTCGCCGGCCGGCCGGGGCGCCGGCAGCGCTGCGACATATGCCACCAGGGCGCGCAGCGGGTCGGCCGGCACCTCGACACCGTCGGCATGGCCGCCGTTACCGTGCGGTGCCGCCCTGCAGGTGGCCTCGGAGGCGGTGCAGTCGCCGGCGTGCTGCGGCCGGTCCGGGCTGGACAGCCCGAGGTCGAGGAGCAGCGCCGCCGCGGTCTGGCTGGCGAGCGTCGGCTCCAGCCCCTTCCAGCCGAACCGCCCGTCGCCGCGCCGGCCGGAGATGCCGTCGCCGTCGCGGTCGTCGGGGTCGGCGAGTGCGGCGAGGATAGCCTCGGGGACGGCGGCGAGCCGGCCGATGCCGCGCAGCGACGGCGCCCGCCGGGCCTCCAGGCGGGTTCCCGGCGCGAGTGGCCCGTAGGCGAGGGCATCGAGGTGGATCGCCGTGACCGTCGGCCCCAGCGCCGGATCCGGCGAGGCGGCGAGGTGGAGCGCGATCGCCGCCTCCGGGGCGACCAAAGCGGTGCCGAGCGGCTGGATCTGCAGCCCGTAGACCGGGTCGCCCGGACCTGCGTCGCCACCCAGCCGGACCGCGAAGGCGGAGGGATCCAGCGTGCCATCGCCCTGCGCCGCCGTGCGCGAGGCGCCGCCGCCGGCATGGCAGCCGGCGCAGGCGCGCGCGGCGTGCAGCGGCCCCAGCCCGTCGCTGCCGCGGGTCGAGGCCGGGGAGGGCACCCACAGCCGGTCGAACAGCGCCTTTCCGACGGCGACGTCGAGCGGATCGGCCGCCGCCGATGTGGCGAACGCGAAGGCGATGAAGGCTGCGAGCAGCGCCCGTCGCACCGTGGATCCCGGAAGCCGGCCGCTGATGCGGCCCCTCCGGGATGACGAGGGAAGAGTGGGACCGGCCGATACCCTTGCCGATACTCCCCGAATTTCGTCATTCCGGAGGGGCCGCGTCAGCGGCCAGCTCCGGAAACCACCCGACGTTCCGTGATTCCGGACTGCCCACCTCGCCATCACGCCACCGTCACGTAGCCCATCATGCCGGTGTCCTGGTGCTCGATGATGTGGCAGTGGAACATCCAGCGTCCGGGATTGTCGGCGACGAAGGCGATCCGCGCCCGCTCCTTCGGGGTCAGCAGCACGGTGTCGGCCCAGTGCACCGGCCGATCGACCTTGTTGGAGTCGAGCACCTTGAAGGTGTGGCCGTGCAGGTGGATCGGGTGCATGTGCGGCGTCACGTTCTGCAGCTCGAACACGTAGCTGCGTCCGAGCTGCAATTCGGCCAGCGGCGCCGGCGGGAATTCGTGGCCCCGCTCCGGCCAGGACTGCTTGTTGATCGCCCAGAAGCTGTCGGTGTTCAGGCACAGCGATGCCCCGAGGTCGATCACCTGGCCGTTCGGCGCCCTGACCGTGCCGGCGACGGCGGTGGACCCGAACACGAAGGGCAGGGTCTCGGCGTTGCGCAGGTCGGGCTCCGGCATGGCCGGGGCATACAGCGGCGCCGGGTCGAAGTCGGTCGCCGTCTCGGGCGCGGCACCCTCGCCGACCAGCGTCATCAGAACCACCGGCTCCTTGGCGAAATAGTCGACGATGCTTGCCGTCGCCCCCGGCCCCGGCGCCCGCACCGCCACGTCCAGCCGCATCGCCGGCCCCATGCGCCATTCGATCAGCGGGAACGGCGCCACCGCGTTGCCGTCGATCGCGATCACCGCCGCCTCGGCGCCGATGACCCCGACCTGGCTGACCCGGGTGACGTCGAGGTTCAGGATCCGCACCCGCACGTCGCGCCCGGCCGGCACCGCGACCGTCGGTGCCGGGCCGAGCCCGGTGGTACGAAGGGTTCCGAAGGTGCCGGCCTTGGCGGCGCCGGCGGCGGTCTGGAAGTCGAGGAACGCGCCGGTGGCCTCGTCGATCCGCCAGTCGCGGAGCAGGCACAGCACGTCGGCGGCGTAGGGGGCGGGGGCGTCGCCGTCGACGATCAGCACGCCGGCCAGGCCGCGGCCGACCTGCTCGACGGTGTTGCAGTGCGGGTGGAAGAAGAAGGTGCCGGTGTCGGGCAGTGCGAAGCGGTAGTCGAAGCCCTCGCCCGGCTGCACCGGCGGCTGGGTGATGTAGGGGACACCGTCCATGGCGATCGGCAGCCTGATGCCATGCCAGTGGATCGACGTGAACTCCGGCAGCCGGTTCTCCAGCCGCACCTCCAGGGTGTCGCCGCGCCGGGCGCGGATCACCGTCAGCGGGTCGTCGCCATAGGTCCAGCCCGGCGTTGCCGGCGCGCCGGGTCCGAGCAGCTTCAGCGGCCGCGGGGCGGCGACCAGATGCGCGCGGTGCGTCGCCGGGGTGCCCGGATCCGGGGCCGCCGCCAGCGGCCTCGGCGGCCGGCGCTCGGCGACCGAGCCGCCGGCCGACAACAATGCCACGCTGGCCGCACCGCCGACCAGGAAGCGGCGGCGGAGCAAGGCGGGGCCTTGCAGGCGGCTCGCGCTCATCGCCTCACCCGGCGACCGCCCGGCCGCCTTCCTCGGGCGCCGGCAGAGGCTTCAGGCCCAGCTCGATCAGCGCCCGCGCGAAGCAGCTGCGGCTTGCCGATTTCAGCGGCAGGAACGGCTTGTCGTGGCGCTGGCAGAGGTGCTTGACGCGCAGGCAGGCGGAATGGCTGACGCAGTCGACGGGGCACAGCACCGCATCCACGCCCTCCACCAGGTCGTCGATGCGCTGCAGCGTCTCCTCCTTGCCGCCGTCATGGTGCAGCAGGCTGGCCTGCCGGCGCTCGGCGACGTCGCGCAGATGCGGCAGCAGGCCCGGCCGGCCGCCGACATAGAGCAGGCGGCAAGCGCCGCCGGGGATCCGCGGCGGCAGGGTCGCGGGCGCGTCGGCGGCGAGCGGTGCCATGCCCGGCTGTGGTGCCGGGTCACGGCGCAACGCGGTCACCTCGCGACGCAGCCGCTCGGCCTCCGCCTCGAGGTCCCGGGCCCGTGTGCGGGCGCCGGCAAGGCTGCGCTCGCGCTTGGCGAGCTTGCGCTCCAGCCGTGCGGCAGGGCTGTGCGGGGTCTCGACCCGGCCTGCGGCGGCTGCCTCGGCGATGGTCAGGCGGTCGGCCAGCGCGGCGATGCGGCGGTCGCGCTCGTCGACCGCGGCCTGCATCTCCTGCGCCGAGCGCGCCGTCCGCGCCAGCCGCTCGCGCAGTTCGGCGTTGTCGCGCTCCAGCTGGTCGGAGCGGGCGGCGTGGTCGCGCACCGCCGCACCCTGCAGGTGCGACATCATGTGGACCTCGCCGAAGATCCGCGCCTTCAGTTCGGCCGGCACGTGGCGGTTCGACAGCAGCGCCCAGTAGCCGCCGGCGATCCGGCCGGAGGCCTTGAACTCGTCCCACAGCGCCGCCAGGGCGGCGGCCTCCGCCAGGCGTGCGACCTGGCGCAGGCCGCCCTCGTAGCGATGGTCGAGCAGGCGCTGCAGGGCGCGGGCGACCGGTCCTTCCTGGGTGGCCTGCTGCACGAAATAGCCGTGGATCTCGTAGTCGGTGGCGCTCAGCGGCGGGCTCAGCCGCAGCTTGCGGGCGAGCGCCATCAGGTCCGGGGTGGCGAGGCAGGTGCCCAGGATCGAGCAGTGGAAGCCGCCGCCGATCTCCCAGAGCTTCAGCCGGCCACCGGATGGGGCACATTCCACCAGCCCGCATGCCTCTTCGGCGCTGCTGCGGGTGAGGTCGAAATCCATCAGGCGGCCGGCCGGGGTCATCGCGTCACCGTGGCTCAGTTCTTCCCGACCGCGGTCGGGTTGTCGAGGCTGTCGGAACCTTCGATCTCGATCTTCAGGTCGAGCGCGGCGACGACGCGCTCGATCGCCCGGGTCTGCGCGACCAGGCCGTCGATGACATCCTGGACGATCTTGTTCCCGGCGGCGTTGCCCTCGCCGATCATCTGGTCATAGGCCATCTTGCCGCTGTCGGCGGTGTCCTTCATGACCTGCATCTTCGCCGACGTGGCGGCCAGCGCCTTCTGCAGCTCCTCGGCGACCGCCTTGTCTTTGGCGGCGGCGACGTCGAGCACGCTCGGCCCGGCCATCACCGAGCCGTCGGCGCGGACGTAGCGGCCGGTGGCGAACGCCACCATCCCGACCTGGTCGTAGTAGTGGGAGTTGTGGGTGTTGTCGGAGAAGCAGTCATGCTCCTCCTCGGGGTCGTGCAGCATGAGGCCGAGCTTCATGCGCTCGCCGGCGAGCTCGCCATAGGACAGGCTGCCGAGGCCGGTCAGGATGGTCGCCAGCGCGCCCTCGAGACCCTTGCCCTCGAGCTGGGTGCGGGCGATGCCGCCGGGCGCCCAGTAGCCGACCATCTCGGCGAGGTCGTCGACCAGCAGGTCGGTGGCCGCGGTCAGGTAGGCGGCGCGGCGGTCGCAGTTCTTGTTGGTGCAGTTCCTGGTGTCGAAGTCGGTGTAGGGGCGATTGCCGGCACCCGGCCCGGTGCCGTTCAGGTCCTGGCCCCACAGCAGGAACTCCACCGCGTGGTAGCCGATCGAGACGTTGGCCTCGACCTCCTGGGCCTCGTGCAGTCCGGCGATCATCTTCTTGTCGATCCGGGTGGCGTCGACCATGGTCGCGCCGACCCGGACCTTCTTGTTGGCGATCAGGTTGGCGGTGTAGAGCGGGTTGTGCTCGGCCTCGCTGCCGTAGCCGGCGTCGACATAGTCGATCAGGCCTTCGTCGAGCGGCCAGGCGTTCACCTTGCCCTCCCAGTCGTCGACGACCGCATTGCCGAAGCGCAGCGCCTCGGTCTGCTGGTACGCCGGGCGGGACGCGATCCAGGCCGCGCGGGCCGCCTTCAGCGAGGCCTCCGACGGCGCCTTCACCAGGTCGCCGACGGCAGCCTTCAGGGCCACGGCGCCCGAGTGGGCGTCCTTGTACATGGCGTGGGCGATCGCCTGGTAGTTGGCGATCACCGCCTTGGTCTCGACCGCGGCAGCCTGGGCGCCGGTCGCCAGCGCGCCGACGGAACCGGCGGTTAAGGAAAGCGTGACCGCCAGGGCGGCGGCGCGGGTCATCGATCTCATCGGGTCCCTCCCGGTGCTTGCGCTTGCGCGGGCGCCGCACCGTGTCCCGAACCGATCGCCGGGTGGCGGGCGCTGCCCGGCATTGGTATTGCGAACGGTTCGCACTTGCAACCGTGTTGTTGAGAGCGCTTCGCAGTCGCTGTCGACGAAGACGCGACGATCGGCACAACACTGCGTCGGCGCGGCAAATTCCTAAGCCGTCCCGGAATATTCCTGCAAAGCATTGGGAAATCCTATTCAATAGGTTGTTTTTATTAGATAAATTGTCGCCAATTAACCTTTCGTAAACCATCGTCGGGCGACCTTGGCCGTGGGTATGGACCACGGAAACCAGGGGGTGGCGCATGCGCGCACCGGCATTTGCCTTGGCATCGCAGCTTCTGCTGGCGGCGGCAGTTCCGGTCGCGGCGGCCGAGCCGAGCGCGACGCTCCGGGCCAACAAGGGTGGCGTGACGTTCGCCGGCACCGACGTGGTTGCCAGGCTGAACGGCGACCAGGCGAAGGGCTTCGGCAAGGCTGAACTCGGCCTCGCGCTCGACGCCGTGCAGGCGCGCCTGTTCCGGAACGCCGTGGTGGCGCCGGACTTCTCCGGCAGCAGGCTGCGCTATGGCCGCGCCGTGCGCTCTCCCTACCTGCACGGGCTCGGCGTCGGCGACGGTTTCACCACCCGCCTGCGCGCCGGTTCGTATTCGATCACCACCGCGGCCCTCTCCGGACCGGCCGGGGACTCGGTGGCAGCCGAGCTGGCCGTGCTGGACGGCGCGATGGCGCTGCAGGCTGGGCACCGCGACACCGGCCGTGACACCGGCTCGACGACCTTCGCCGGCGCGCATGCCGATTTCGACGTCCTGCATTCCGAGCTGTCGCTGCGCTGGCATGTCGGCCAGGAGGAAGTCGCGGACGGCACCCGCGAGACCTCCGCCGGCAGCATCGCGCTCGGGCTGTCGTCGCTCCTGGAGGACGGCGACCACCTGCGGGCGGCGATGTCGCGGCCGGTCCGGGCGGAGTTCGGCCTGGAGGCTCCCGACCTGCAGTTCTTCTACCGGGTGCCGATGCCGGTCGGGCGGTTGACCTGCACCGGCGGCGTCGAGACCGCCGAGCGGGTCACCAGCGTCAGGGTTTCCTGGGCGCTGCGCTGGTAATCCGGCACAGCACTACCTGCTGATCCGCCGCAGCCGCAACGCGGCCACCGCCAGCAGTGCGCCGATACCGGCCAGCAGGTACAGGCCGCTGTCGAAGCCGCCGGTCGCATCGTAGAGCACGCCGAGCAGGATCGGCCCGCCGGCACCGCCGACCTCGGCGGCCGCGAAGAACAGCCCGCTGGCGGCCCCCGCCTGCTTCTCACCGACCCCGCGGGTCTCCACCAGGGTGAGGATGGCGACGGTCATCAGCGAGCTGCGGGCGATGCCCTGCAGCACCAGCCCGAGCATCAGCGCCGGCCCGCCGCCGGCCTCGAGCATCAGGCTCGCCAGCATCGCCGACAGGCCGAGGCCGGCGAGCAGCACGAAGCGTCGCTCCGGCGTCGCGAGTCGCGGGATCAGCAGCGAGCCGACGATGCCGACCGCGGTCGGCACGGTCGCCCAATAGCCGGCGGTGGCGGCGCTCATGCCGTCGTGCCGCAGCAACTCCGGCAGCCAGTTGTTGAGGCCATGGTTGAAGCTGAAGATGCCGACCGCCATCAGCAGCAGCAGCCGCACGGCCGGCAGCTTCAGCAGGCTGCCGATCACCTCGGCCTGCCGCGGGCGCGGCCCGGTGCCCGCCGGCTCGTCCAGGCGCCGGGCCGCGGGGTGCAGCGCCAGCAGCAGCCAGATGCCGGCACCGGCGAACGCCGCCAGCGACCACAGCTGCAGCACCCGTTGCCAGTCGTGCCCGAGCATCGGCATGGCGACAGGGTGGGTCAGCGACAGCACGATCATCGCCCCCATGGGCGGGCCGGTCATGTAGATGCCCATGGCGAAGCCGCGCTGGCTGCCGGTGAACAGCTGTGCCACCGCTTTCGGTGCGCCGGACGAGACGATCGGGCCGCCGATGCCGAACAGCCCGACTGCCAGCAGCAGGGTCCAATAGTCGTCGGCGAAGCCGCGCGCCAGCCCCGAGGCGGCGACGATCATCGCGCCGATGAACAGCGCGCGCCTGGCCCCGAGCCGGTCGAGCAGGGTGCCGCAGGGGATCGCGGCGACGATGTAGACCAGCTGCCAGATCCCGAGCACGCTGCCCATGGCGCCATGGCTCAGGCCGAGGTCGCGGGTGATCGGCCCGACCACGGGCGCCAGCGACACCGTGGTCATCCCGAAGCAGACGTAGAGCAGCCAGATCCCGAACAGCAGGATCCAGCGCTCCGCGCTGGCCGGCATCCCGGCCGGGCCCGCGGTGGTCGCGGTCATTCCAGGAAGGTCTCGGTCCAGCGGTCGTAGTCGGCGTTGCGGGTAAGCTGCTTCATGAGCGCGTCCGACGGCAGGCCCGGCAGCTGCTTCGGGTCGACGCCGTCGCGCAGCGCCTTCAGCGTCGCGTACACCGCCTGCACGCCGGCGGCGAAGGGCTGGTGGCCCTGCAGGCAGATCCGCACCCCCTTGGAGGCGAGGTAGTCGCGGTCCATCAGCGTCGGGCCGGGGCCGCCGAGCATGAGCGGCAGCGACACCTCGGCGATGATCGCCTCCAGCTGCTCGCGGTCCTTGACCCCGACCAGGAAGATGGCGTCGACGCCGGTGCCGGCATAAGCCTTGACCCTGGCGATGCAGTCCTCGGTGCCGGTGATGCCGGCGGCGCTGGTGCGGCCGAAGATGCACAGTCCGGGGTCGGAGCGCCCGGCCACCGCCGCCTTCATCTTGCCGACGCCCTCCTCGACCGACAGCAGCTGGGCCTTGCCGCCGGAGCCGAACGACCGCGGCAGCAGGGTGTCCTCGATGCTGAGGCCGGCGATGCCGGCGACCTCGAGTTCCTCGACCGCGCGCTTGACGTTCAGCGCGTTGCCGTAGCCGTGGTCGGCGTCGACCATCAGCGGCAGCGACCCGGCGCGGCAGATCCTCCGCGCCTGGTCGGCGAACTCGCTCAGCGTCAGCACGATCAGGTCCGGCGCGCCGAGCACCGTCATCGAGGCCACCGAGCCGGCGAGCATGCCGATCTCGAAGCCGAGATCCTCGGCGATGCGGGCCGAGATCGGGTCGTAGACCGATCCCGGAAAGACGCAGCGGTCGCCGGACAGGACGGCGCGGAACTTCTCGCGCGGCGGGGTCGAGCGCATCGGGGAACTCCGTAGGCTGGTGGCTGGCGGGACAGGACGGCGGGCGGATATGTTAGCGCAGGATTCGCCCGTGGCGACCAGGATCCACATGCAGTCGCGGGAACGGTGGCCTCGGACGTGCGTTTCGCTGGCGCACGTCCTTCACGGAGAATCGTCATGCATCGCTCGATCGCCGCGGCACTGCTGTCGGCGCTGGTCGCCGGGGCTGCGCTCGCGCAGACGGCCGACCCGATCCGCACGCAGGCCGGCATTCGCTACGCCTGCACCGGGGTCGACGCCGACAGCCGCGAGGATCCGCGATGGAAGCAGTTCGCCGCCAGGCTGGTGTTCGCAGCCGGCAATGGCGACTACCTGTCGCAGGTGACCGTGCGGGTCGTCGACGCGGGCGGCAAGACGGTCGTCGAGGTCACGGATTGCGGGCCTTGGCTGCTGCTCGACCTGCCGCAGGGCCGCTACCAGGTCTTCGCCTCAGCCCGTGACGGCCAGGCGCGGCAGCATGACGGCAGCGGGGCGCTGAACGTCGGTGGATCGGGGCGGAGCGAGGCGATCATCCGGTTCCCCGACATCTCCGGCTGATGCGGCGCCGGCCGCTCAGCGCTGGCTGGCCGCCAACGCTGCGCGGTCGCGGGCGATCTCATCGGATGTGGCCGGCACGATGACCTCGTCCCGGCCGGGACGCTCACTGTCGAAGATCTGCCCGGCCAGCACCATGTCAACCTCGACGCCGTCGCGGGACAGCGGCAGGTGCAGCCGCCGGGTCAGCCGGTACTCCTTCTCCGACCAGCGGAAACGGCCTTCCGAATAGACCGGCAGGCGTCCGCCGATCACTGCGCCGTACAGCGCATAGGTGTAGTCGAGCGTGGCGCCGCTGGTCAGATCCTCCACCGCCATGCCGGTATAGTCGAGGCCGTGGGCGGCGACGATCTCGGTGCCGACGACCCGGTATCGGATGGTTCGTCCGCCGCCGCCCACATCCGCCAGGATCAGGTACTTCAGCAGTCGCGGCAGGTCGGTGGGGTCGAAGTCGTCGCGCAGCAGCAGCATCCGGTCGCCACGACGGGCCAGCCAGTAGTCGTACAGCGCCTTCAGCCGGCGATCGGCCACGCGATCGCGAAAGGACGGCGGCTCCTGCTCGGAGGTTCGGTTCAGGCGACCCTCCCATGGAGGCGGACGGGCGGAAGGCGGGTGTCCACGGCGAACATTCTACACACGTGGACTGCAGGCGCGCGCGCCAATCCTGTCCGGCGCGGGGCGGAAGTCCACCGGCGTCAGGTTTTCGTCGGCGTGATCCTGGCCCCGGTCAGGTCGCAGTCGTCGAGCTTGGCCTTGAACAAGGCGGCGCCGGTCAGGTCGGCGGCGGTCAGGCGCGCGCTGCGCAGGTCGGCACCCCGCAGGTCGGCGCGGCGGAGCAGCGCGTCGCGAAGGTTGGTGGCGTAGGAACGCTCACCGGATTGCAGCGGTCCGAGCCTGGCGTCGCGCAGGTCTGCGCCGTTCAGCCTCGCGCTTTCCAGGTTGGCACCGCGCAGATCGGCGCCCTTGAGGATGCAGTTGCGCAGGTCCGCGCCCTTCAGGCGCGCGCCGACCAGGCTGGCGCGGGTCAGGTCCAGGCCGATGAACACCGCAGCCTCGGCCGACAGGCCGGGCAGCTTGACGTCGCGCAGGTCCGGCGCGCCGCGCAGGTCGACGCCGTCGAGCAGCAGCGGCGCGCCTTCGGCGCCGTTCGAGGCGGCCCAGCGGAGGTGATCGGCGATGCCTTGCGCCAGCGGCGGGTCGAGGTCGCGGAAGCTGCGGCCGCGCGGCAGGTCGGTGAGCACCGTCGACAGGTCGCAGCCGTCCAGGGTCGCGGTCGCCGTCGACGCGCTGCCGAGCATGGCGTGCGTCAGGTCGGCGCCGGTCAGGTCGGCGTGGTCGAGACGTGCGCCATCCAGCCGGGCACCAGCGAGGGTGGCGCCGCGGAGATTGGCCCGGGCGAGATTGGCGCCCTGGAGGTCGGCATCGGTGAAGTCGGCCTGGGTCGCGACCACCGCCGTCAGGTCGGCGTCGCGCAGATCGGCGCCCGTCAGGTCGGCTCTCTCCAGGCGGGTCGGGCCGAATTGCATGGTGATCGCGGTCAGGCAGCCGCCCTTGGCAGGCGGGGCGACCGAGCCGTCCCGCAGGTCGGCACGCTGCAGGTTGACGTTGCGCAGCCTGGCGCCGTTCAGGCTGGCGCCGCGCAGGTCGATCCCGACCATCCGGGCGCCTTCGAGATTGGCGTCGGCGAGGTTGGCGCCGGACAGCGTGGCGCCGTCGAGCACACAATCGGTGAGGTCGGCATCGGCCAGATCGGAGCCGGTCAGGTCGGCATCCTTGAGGTTGCCGCCGGCCAGGAGCATGCCCGTGAGGTCGTACTGCACGAGCTGCGCGCGCAGGCCTCCCGGACGTCCCAGCAGGTAGTCCTGATGGGTCCTCATCACGTCCGCCAACTCGATGTGCGAGAGCCGGCGCAGCCTCTTTGGTGATCTGCCGGCCACGGCCCCACCCCGAACGCGTCCCCCAGAGGTAGAACTCTACCGCCGAACTGCGCGCCGGTCCAAGCCCGACTTGGCCCATTTTCCGAACCCTGCTTCGACCGCGAGCCCGGTCGGCCCGTGCATCCGGTGTCGACAACTTTGATTTCGTTTATGATGCTGTCGGGGACGTCCGAGAGATGAGGAGAGAGCGACGATGAAACACATCTTCCTGCCCTTTGGTCTCGATGGCGTCGAGCGCGCGCCGCTGGAGGTCGCAGCGCATCTGGCCGCGCGCTACGACGGCCGCGCGGTGGCGATGTTCTACCCGCGGCCCGTGGAGAGCCCGCTGGTCGACCCGATGGGTGTCGGGATCATCGACTATGCCGACCAGGGTCCCGATCTGGCGCGCGAAGCCGAGAGTGCGCTGGCCACGATGCGCGCGCGCATCCAGGGACTGGGTGTCGACGGCGAGCGGGTGATGCTCAGCGACACGCCGCTGAAGGCGCGGTTCGGCATCGGCGAGCAGGCGCGGCTGTTCGACATGACGGTGGTCGGCAAATCCGATGAGACCGATTGGCGGGCGGTGTTCGAGACCGCCCTGTTCGAGGGTGGCCGCCCGGTGATGCTGGCTCCGGTCGGCTGGACCCGACCGACCGGCGATACCGTCGGCGTGGCCTGGAACCGCAGCACCGAAACCGCGCGGCTGATCGGGCAATCGCTGCCGCTGCTGCGCGGCGCCAAGCGGGCGGTGGTGATCGAGATCGAGGGCTGGTCGATCCCGGGACCGGACGGCGGCGCCCTCGTCGACTACCTGAGGCTGCACGGCGTGGCGGCGGAGGGGGTGACGGCGCCGCGTTCGATGCGTGGTCCGGGTATGGATGTCCTGGATCAGGCGGAAGCGAGCGGCGTGGACCTGCTGCTGAAGGGCGCCTACACCCAGAGCCGGCTGCGGCAGATGATCTTCGGCGGCGCCACCAGCGACATCATCGCCGATGCCACCATGCCGGTGGTGTTCGCGCACTGACCACGGAGACCAGGATGAGCGATATCGTGTTCGGCACCGACGGCTCCGAAGGCCCGGAGCAGACGCCGCCGCGGCCGGCCACCCGGTCACGGGCGTCCGCGGCGACGCCGCGGCAGGTCGAGCCGGCCAGGGCTGCCAAGGCGCCGCTCGCGCCCGCCTCGGCCGCGCCTGCATCGGCCGCGCCTGCCGCCGCGCCGGTGCCGGCCACCCCGGCGGCGGCGGAGACTCCGCGCGACGACATGACCCGCCTGCTCGGGCAGATCGTCACCCTGCTCGGGCAGTCGCCCGGCCATCGCCACGTCTTCGTTTCGGACCTGGAGTGGCTGGTGCTGCCGGCGCTGATCGCCCGCCAGGCCCGGGTCTGGCGGCGCCAGACGGAGAACGGCGCGGTGCCGGTGATCTATGCTTCCTGGGCGCTGGTCGACTCCGAGGTCGAGTCGCGGCTGCGCCAGGGCCAGATGCGGCTGAAGCCGAACGAATGGCGGTGCGGCGACCGGGCGTGGCTGATCGACCTGGTGGCGCCGTTCGGCGGCAGCGATGCGGCACTCGCGGAACTCGCCGACCAGGTGTTTCCCGGCAAGGTGCTGCACACGCTCTCGGCCAGTTCCACCGGCGGCTTCGCGGTTCGCGAGATCCGCGGCAAGGCGAAGGCCGGCTGACGCCCCGGCTCCGAACCCGGCTCACCAGTCAGGTTCGGCCAATCGCCGTCGCCCGTCGCGATCTCTTGGGGTTCACACACCTCGCAGCAGCGGGTGGGTTCCGGAGCCGCGCGCTTACGCGCGCCCTCCGGAATGACGAAGATTGGGGGCCGAAATGGCTGAATTCCTTCGTTTCGGCTCCCCCAAACATCGTCATCCCGGAGAGTCCGCGAGAGCGGACGGCTCCGGGACCCACCCGCTGCTCCGAATCATGTGAGCACCCGGGGTTCGCCGGCTCCGGTTGCTCCCCGAATTCCGCACATGCGAACACGACCTTGATCCAGGTCAAGGCCCCTGCCGCTCGCCCCTTCTAGCTTCGGCACATGCCCGCAGCAGCGGGCGACGCGGCATTTGGGGGTATGTGACCATGCGAGCGAGCGACAGCACCGCGAATGTGCTTGGTCTCGATTGGGCGGTCGGACTCTGCCTCGGCGTTGGCGCCATCATCAGCCTGTATCTGATGGCGGGCGCGCCGAGCTGGGAGTTCGCCTTCCACGGGGCGTTGTTCTTCGCGTTCTTCACCGGCGGCTGCTTCCTGCTGGTGAAGCGCCACTATGATTTCCGGGAGGGCCTGCTGGCGGCGGACGGCGCCGTCGACGGGGTCGCCTATAATGACGGCCCGATCCGGTTGGCGGTCATCGCCTCGGTGTTCTGGGGGCTGGCGGGCTTCCTGGTCGGCGTGATCATCGCCTTCCAGCTCGCCTTTCCGGCGCTGAACCTCGACCTGCCGTGGACCAATTTCGGCCGGCTTCGGCCGCTGCACACCTCGGCGGTGATCTTCGCGTTCGGCGGCAACGTGCTGATCGCGACCTCCTTCCATGTCGTCCAGCGCACCTGCAAGGCGCGGCTGGCCGGCGAGATCGCGCCGTGGTTCGTGGTCTGGGGCTACCAGCTGTTCATCGCGCTCGCCGGCACCGGCTACCTGCTGGGGATCACCCAGAGCAAGGAATATGCCGAGCCGGAGTGGTACGTCGACCTGTGGCTGACCATCGTGTGGGTCACCTACCTGCTGGTCTTCCTGGCGACCCTGTGGCGCCGGCGCGAGCCGCACATCTTCGTGGCCAACTGGTTCTACCTGGCGTTCATCGTCACCATCGCGATGCTGCACGTCGTCAACAACCTGGCGATGCCAGTGTCGCTGACCGGCCCGAAGAGCTACACGGCCTTCGCGGGCGTGCAGGACGCGCTGACCCAGTGGTGGTACGGCCACAACGCCGTCGGCTTCTTCCTGACCGCCGGCTTCCTCGCCATCATGTACTATTACATCCCGAAGCGCGCCGAGCGGCCGATCTACTCGTACCGGCTGTCGATCGTGCACTTCTGGGCGCTGATCTTCCTCTACATCTGGGCCGGGCCGCACCATCTGCACTACACCGCACTGCCGGAGTGGTCGCAGACGCTGGGCATGACCTTCTCGATCATGCTGTGGATGCCGAGCTGGGGCGGCATGATCAACGGCCTGATGACCCTGTCGGGCGCTTGGGACAAGCTGCGCACCGACCCGGTCCTGCGCATGCTGGTGGTATCGGTTGCCTTCTACGGCATGAGCACCTTCGAGGGCCCGGTCATGTCGATCAAGGCCGTCAACTCGCTCAGCCACTACACCGACTGGACCGTCGGCCACGTGCACTCCGGTGCGCTCGGCTGGGTCGGCTTCGTCAGCTTCGGCGCGCTGTACTGCCTGGTGCCGATCCTGTGGAACCGCAAGCGGCTGTATTCGCTGGCGCTGGTCGAGTGGCACTTCTGGATCGCCTCGATCGGCATCGTCCTCTACATCACCGCGATGTGGGTCTCGGGAATCCTGCAGGGCCTGATGTGGCGGGCCTACGACAGCCTCGGCTTCCTCGAATACTCGTTCGTCGAGACCGTCGAGGCCATGCACCCCTTCTACGTGATCCGAGCCTGCGGCGGCGTGCTGTTCCTGACCGGCGCCCTGATCATGACCTACAACCTGTGGCGCACGATCCGCGGCGACGTGGCGGCGGAGGCGGGCGTGCCCGTGCCGGCGCAGACGGCGGCCGCCGGTGCGGTGGGAGGCTGATCCAATGTCGGTGATGGACCATCACGGCAAGATCGAGCGCAATTCGATCCTGCTGACGGTGCTGGTGCTGATCGTGGTCTCGATCGGCGGCATCGTGGAACTGGCCCCGCTCTTCTACCTGGAGAGCACGATCGAGAAGGTGGAGGGCGTGCGTCCCTACACCCCGCTCGAGCTGGCCGGCCGCAACATCTACATCCGCGAGGGCTGCTACAACTGCCACAGCCAGATGGTGCGGCCGTTCCGCGACGAGAACGAGCGGTACGGCCATTACTCGCTGGCGGCGGAGAGCATGTACGACCGGCCGTTCCAGTGGGGTTCCAAGCGCACCGGGCCGGATCTGGCCCGGGTCGGCGGCCGCTACTCCGACGAGTGGCACCGCGCCCACATGGTCGATCCGCGCTCGGTGGTGCCGGAATCGATCATGCCGGGCTACCCGTTCCTGGCCCGCCAGGAACTCCGGTTCGCCGACATCGCGCAGCACCTGCAGGCCAACGCCACGCTCGGCGTCCCCTATGATGCGGCGATGATCGCGGCGGCCAAGGCCGACGTCCGGATCCAGGCCTCGGTGGACGCAGACGGGGTGGAGGATTTCCAGGCCCGCTATCCGAAGGCCCAGGCCCGCGACTTCGACGGCGATCCCGACCGGCTCACCGAACTGGACGCCCTGATCGCCTACCTGCAGATGCTCGGCACGCTGGTCGACTTCCGGGTCTACCAGCCGACCGCCGGCCACAACGCGCGCTGAGGAGGCGGCCATGACCTACGAGACCGTCTCCCAGTTCGCCCAGTCCTGGGGCCTGGTGTTCCTGATGGCCCTGTTCCTGTCGGCCTGCGCCTACGCGCTCTGGCCGGGCAATAGCGCCCGGTTCGAGCGGGCCGCCCGCCTGCCTCTCGAGGAGGATTGATCCATGGCTAACGTCGCGGGGCACGATGCCCACCGGGACCCCGTCAGCGGGGTCGACACCACCGGGCACGAGTGGGACGGCATCAGGGAACTCGACAACCCGCTGCCGCGCTGGTGGCTGTGGGTGTTCTACGCCTGTATCCTGTGGTCGGTGGGCTATTGGATCGTGATGCCGGCCTGGCCGCTGGTGTCGAGCTATACCAAGGGCGTGCTGGGGTATTCCCAGCGCGAGATCCTGATCGAGGAGATCGCCACCGCCAAGGCCGGCCAGGCGCAATGGCTCGACCGGATCAAGGCCTCGAGCGTCGAGGAGATCCGGGCCGACCCGCAGCTGCGCGAGTTCGCCATGGCCGGCGGCCGCTCGGCCTTCGCGGTCAACTGCTCGCAGTGCCATGGCCAGGGTGCCGCCGGTTCGAAGGGCTACCCGAACCTGAACGACGACGCCTGGCTGTGGGGTGGTTCGCCGGAGCAGATCCTCCACACCATCACCCACGGCATCCGGAACGCCGACGACCCGGACGCCCGCTGGTCGGAGATGCCGAAGTTCGGCAAGGACGGCCTGCTGACCCCGGTGCAGGTGCGTGACGTGGTCGAGCATGTCCTGGCCCTGTCCGGTCAGGAGGCCGATGCCGGCCGCGCCGCCGCCGGTGCGACGGTGTTCGCCGAGCAGTGCGCGGCATGTCATGGCGAGAACGCCAAGGGCAACACCGAGCTCGGTGCGCCGAACCTGACCGACTCGATCTGGCTGTACGGTGGCGACCGAGCGGCGGTGACCGAGTCGGTGAACAACGCCCGCTTCGGCATCATGCCGGCCTGGGGGCTGAAGCTTGACGAGACCACGCTGAAGCAGCTCGCCGTCTATGTCCACGCCCTCGGCGGCGGGCAGTAGGGCGGAGTCATGACCCCCCTTGCCGTCATTCGTGACCAGTTGGTCCCTGGCCCGTCGCACCGTGGGTCCCGGCTCCGCCGCGCCTGCGGCGCGCCGGTCCGGGATGACGGCAAGGAGGGGAGGTTGCGGCGGTGGGTCCTCCCTCTCTGTCGTCATCCCGGCCGGAGCGACGACGTCGCGGAGCGCCGGGACCCACCCGCTGCCTCTATCCGCTACTCGGCAGGACCCGCGTCATGAACCTCATGGAACTGGCGAAATCGGCAGAGCTGGCTGCGAACCCGGTCGAGCAGTCCGAGGTCGCCGCGGTCAACCGCAAGGAGAACCGGCCGCTCTACAAGAGCCGCGAGCCGATCTATCCGAAGCTGGCCCACGGCACGTTCCGCAAGGTCAAGTGGGCGGTGATGGCGATCACCCTGGCGGTCTACTATCTGACCCCCTGGATCCGCTGGGACCGTGGCCCGAACCTGCCGGACCAGGCGGTGCTGATCGATTTCCCGGCGCGGCGGTTTTACTTCTTCTTCATCGAGATCTGGCCGCAGGAGATCTACTACCTGACCGGCCTGCTGATCCTGGCGTCGTTCACCCTGTTCCTGGTGACGGCGCTGGCCGGCCGGGTGTGGTGCGGCTACGCCTGCCCGCAGACCGTGTGGACGGACCTGTTCATCATGGTCGAGCGCCTGGTGGAGGGCGACCGCGCCGAGCGCATCCGCCTCGCCAAGGCGCCGATGTCGGCCGCCAAGCTGGCCAAGCGGGTGACCAAGCACGGCATCTGGCTGCTCATCGCCATGGCGACCGGCGGCGCCTGGGTGTTTTACTTCGCCGACGCGCCGGTCCTGCTGCGCGACCTGGTGACGCTGCAGGCGCTGCCGATCGCCTATATCACCATCGCGGTGCTGACCTTCACGACCTACAGCCTCGGCGGGCTGATGCGCGAGCAGGTCTGCACCTACATGTGCCCATGGCCGCGCATCCAGGCGGCCATGCAGGACGAGGACTCGCTGATCGTCTCCTACAAGGACGACCGCGGCGAGCCGCGCCTGCCGTTCCGCAAGGGCCAGGACTGGTCGCAGCGCGCCGACTGCATCGACTGCCGGCAGTGCGTCGCGGTGTGCCCGATGGGCATCGACATCCGCGACGGCCAGCAGCTCGAATGCATCGCCTGCGCGCTGTGCATCGATGCCTGCGACGACGTCATGGCCAAGATCGGCCGGCCGAGGGGGCTGATCGACTACGACACCCTGATCAACCACGACCGCCGCAAGCGCGGCGAGCCGACCCGGGTACGCTGGATCCGGCCGCGCACCATCCTCTACGCCGCACTGATCGCGGCGGTCGGGCTGGTGATGCTGGCCGCCCTGGGTACCCGTTCGACCCTCGACGTCAACGTCCAGCACGACCGCAACCCGCTGTTCGTCCGGCTGTCCGACGGCTCGATCCGCAACGGCTACACCGTGAAGATCCTGAACATGGCGCATGCCGACGCCCGCTTCGGGATCGTCTTCGAAGGCCTGCCGCCGCACGAGGTGTCGGTCGTCGGCCAGGAGCCGGGGCGGACGGACGGCCTGGTGGTGCAGTCGGACCGTCTCGCGGCGTTCCGCGTCTTCGTCTCGGTGCCCGCCGCCGCCCTGGCCGCCGACGCGACCGACGTCACCGTCGTGGTGACCGAGGAGGGGACCGCCCGCACCGCCCGCAGCTCGTCCATCTTCAGGGGACCCGAGAAATGAGCCTGCTTCCCGAGACGGCCGCGGACGGCGGCTTCCGCCTCACCGGCCGGCATGTGCTGATCACCATTCTGACGTTCTTCGGCATCGTGATCGCGGTCAACGTGACGTTCGTCCACCTCGCGCTCGACAGCTGGACCGGGCTGACCGACCACGACAGCTACCGCACCGGCCTGTCGTGGAACCGTACGCTGGAGCGCGACGCCGCGCAGACGGCGCTCGGGTGGCGCTCGGCGGTCGCGACCCGGGTGGTCCGCGGCGCCGATGGCGGCCGCAGCCTCGGCGTCACCCTCACCCTGCGCGATGCCGACGGCTCGCCGGTCCGCGGCCTCGCCTTCGCCGGCGAGGCGCGGCATCCGGTGATCGAGGCCGACGACCGGAAGCTGGCGCTCGTCGAGGCGGAGCCCGGGGTATATGCCGCGACCGTCGAATTGCCCGGGGCCGGCGACTGGGCGCTCAAGCTTGTCGCCCGGCGCCCGGGCGGCACCGATTTCCGGATCGACACCGTCGCGACGGTGCGCTGAGGAAGCCGTCATGGTCCTGCAGGCCCCCATCGACTCGACCGCGCTGGACGCCGGCTGCTGCTCGCTCGGCTCCTTGGCGGCACCCGCGGCGCGTGCGGCCGCCGGGGCCGATCCGCGCGCCTACGCGACGGTCGGCGACGATGGCGTCGCGCGGCTGGACGCGGTGGTGGAGACGCTGGACTGCCCGTCCTGCGTGCCGACCATCGAGCGCGCGCTCGGCGGCCTCGACGGCGTGCTCGGCGCGCGGGTCAACGCCGGCCAGCGCCGGATGCACCTGGAATGGGATCCGGGCCGCGTCGACCTCGACCGCATCCTCGGCGTCCTCGACGGCCTCGGCCACCGCATTGCCGCCTACGACGCCGCGCGCCTCGGCGGCCGCGAGGTCGACGAGGTCGGCCGCGGCCTGCTGCGGGCGCTCGCGGTCGCCGGCTTCGCCTTCGCCAATGTGATGCTGATCTCGGTGGCGGTGTGGGCCGGGCTGGCCCAGGACATGGGGCCGGGGACCCGCGCCTTCCTGCACTGGGTGTCCGCGCTGATCGCCATGCCGGCGATCGTCTATGCCGGCCGGCCGTTCTTCCGCTCCGCCCTCGGCGCGCTGCGGGCCGGCAGCACCAACATGGACGTGCCGATCGCCATCGGGGTGTCGCTGGCCACCGCGATGAGCCTGTTCGAGACCACCCGCAACGGCGAGCACGTCTATTTCGACGCCTCTCTCGGCCTGCTGTTCTTCCTGCTGATCGGCCGCTACCTGGACCGTTCGCTGCGCGGCCGCGCCTTCGCCGCCGCCCAGAACCTGCTGGCCCTGCGTGCGGTCAGCGCCACCGTGATCGGCCGCGACCGCCACACCGAGGTGCGCGCCATCGAGGCGGTGCGGCCGGGCGACGTCGTCGCCGTCGCCGCCGGCGAGACCGTGCCGGTCGACGGCGTGGTGGTGGCCGGCCGCTCCGAGGTCGATGCCGCCCTGGTCACCGGCGAGAGCCTGCCGCAGGCGGTCGCACCGGGCGACCGGGTGCATGCCGGCACCGTCAACCTGGGCGCGCCGATCGAGGTCGAGACCTTGGCCGCCGGCACCGGCACGCTGCTGGCCGAGATCGCCGCGATGATGGACCGCGCCGGCCAGGCCAAGGCGCGCTACGTCCGCTTCGCCGACCGGGTGTCGCGGATCTACGCGCCGGTGATCCACGCCCTGGCGCTGGCCGCCTTCGCGGGATGGATGACGCTCGGCGGCGCCGATTGGCGGCACTCGCTGATGATCGCGGTGGCGGTGCTGATCGTCACCTGCCCCTGCGCCCTCGGCCTCGCGGTGCCGGCGGTGCAGGTCGGCGCCGTCGGCCGGCTGCTCAAGCGCGGCATCTACGTGAAGAGCGGCGACGCGCTGGAGCGGCTCGCCTGCATCGACACCGTGGTGTTCGACAAGACCGGCACCCTGACCCTCGGCCGGCCGCGGCTGGAGGGCATCGACGGTGGGAACGCGCAGTCTCTCGCCGTCGCCGCCGCGCTCGCGCGCCGGAGCACGCATCCCCTGGCCCGCGCCCTGGTCGCCGCCGCCGGAGGCGGGCCGGCGGCGGACGGCGTGCGCGAGGAGCCGGGGCTCGGCCTGGAGGCGGCGCTGTCCGGCGTGCGGGTGCGGCTCGGCCGCGGCGACTGGGTCGGCGGCGCCGCGCCGGCGGCGGCGCATGCCGGGTCGGAGATCTGGCTGCGGCAGGGCGAGGCGGCGGCGGTGCGCTTCCGCTTCGTCGACGCGCCGCGCCCGGACGCCGCGGCGGTGATTGCCGCCCTGCAGGCCGCGGGCATGCGGGTGCTGCTGCTGTCCGGCGACCGCGTGGCGGTGGTCGACGACCTCGCCGACCGGCTCGGCATCGCCGAGCGCCATGCCGAATGCCGGCCGGACGGCAAGATCGCGGTGCTGCAGCGGCTGGCCGCCGAGGGCCGGCGGGTGGCGATGGTCGGCGACGGCCTGAACGACGCCCCGGCCCTGGCCGCCGCCTTCGTGTCGCTGTCGCCGGCGACCGCCGCCGACGTCAGCCAGACCGCGGCCGACGTGGTGTTCCGCGGCGACGCCCTGGCGCCGGTGCTGGAGGCCTGGCGGGTCGCCGGCAAGGCCGACGCCCTGGTGAAGCAGAATGTCGGCCTCGCACTCGGCTACAACCTGGTGGCGGTGCCGCTGGCGATGGCCGGCATGGTGACGCCGCTGATCGCCGCGGTGGTGATGTCGGCGTCGTCGCTGGTGGTCACCGCGAACGCGCTGCGCGTGCAGCGCGGCCGCTGAGGAGAAGCCGCATGGAAGCGCTGGTCTACCTGATCCCCGCCGCCCTGCTGCTCGGCACCTTCGGCCTCGCCTGCTTCCTGTGGGCGCTGCGCACCGGCCAGTTCGACGACCTCGATGGGGCGGCGTACCGGGCGCTGCACGACACCCACGACGATCGCTTCAAGGAATAGCGCCGACGACAGCGTGGCCACGGGATGCACGGCTACGGGCGCAGCAGGCGCTCATAGTCGCGCGAACCGCGAAAGACGCGCATGACGACGACGAACTCCGTTTCCACACGGTAGATGACGACGTAGCTTTCGACGTCGCACACCCGATATCCCGGCCCGAGTTCGCGACGGAGTCGATAGCGCTCCGGAAAGTGCGCAACCCCGGCGATCCGATCCCGGATACGGAAGAGCAACTCGAATGCGGCAGAGCGGCTGTCCCGCGCGACGTAGTCGCCGATGGCGCGAGGTCATCCTCCGCGTGCCGCGTGACGATGACCCTATGGCGCCGCGGCATACTTTTCGAGCAAGCGCGCGAAGACGGCTTCAGCGGGCTTCGCCTGCCCGGCCGCCAAATCGTCCTCCGCCTCCCGCTCCTCCTCGGGCAGCGCGCGTCGGCGTGCTTCGTCCGGGCGGGCTGCGGCCGCACTGCCTGAGGTGCAGCAATTCCGCAGCGCCATCGCCGTGTTCGCCGCGCCAGGAACGACGTCCACGACGACCGCTTCGAGGACGATGCGGCGGCGCGCCAGGGGCTACCGTCCGCGCGTCTTGTTCCAGTCGATCAGCAGCAGCACCGCCCAGATCGGCACCACGATCACCGCGCCGAGCAGGATGTAGGAGATGATCGTCCCGAAGGAGCGGCTGACCCAGTCGAACAGGTCGTCGAAGCGGTCGAACATGCCGCGCAGCAGCTCCATCGGCGTCAGGTCGAGCAGCGACAGCCCCCAGCCGACGAAGAACGACAGGATCAGCAGCTTGAGGATCGTCCCGACGGTGATCTTCGGCATCTCGGCATCCGCGCGCGGTTGGCGTCGTGAAGGTGATAGCAGGCGGTGGACGTGCCTGTCTGCACCGTCGGGCGGGGCGGCGCGGCATCCGGACGAACGGCCGGAGCGTCGGGTGGTTCCCGGCTCCGCCGCGCCTGCGGCGGGTGAGTACGGGATGAAGAAGGTGGAGGAGGTCCGCATCCAGTCCAGGGCTACGGCGTTCGCATAGTCCGGAACTCTATGCGATTTCAGATAGATGAGCCGCCCGTCGCAGTCCGGAACCCTCCGGAAGATCGGGGGAAACGGCTCGTTCCCGCGATCGAAACCGTCAGGCGCCCCAGTTCCGCACGGCGCCGGAATCGATGTGCACGAAGTTCGAGCCGGTGTAGATGCCGACGCCGCCGCGCTGCAGCGACAGCGCCGCCTCGGCCACCTTGCGCACCCGCTGGCCCGGGATGCGGATGTCGAGCGCCATGCCGTCCATGTGCAGGCTGCGCCTGGCGACACCGGAACTCCTGGCGCGCAGGAGCTCGTTGGAACGCTCCGAGCGGTAGCCGCAGACGATGCCGATCGGCGCCCGCGTGCCGAGCTTCGCCGCCACGGCGTGGAGGTAGTCGAGCACGTCGACGTCGATCGGATGCACCGTGCCGTCGCGATGGTCGCGCAGGAACCGGTTCAGGTCGTACAGCGCGCTCGGAACGTAGCGGCCGTTCTGGTGATAGACGATGTCGATCGCCTCGCCGCTGTGGAGATGCTCCAGGCTCAGGCGCCGCCGCGCCTCCTTCGTGGAAGCCGGCGCCCGGGGCTGCGCCTGCGCGGCGCCGGCCGGAAGCAGGGCTGCGGCCGCGAATGCCGCCAGCAGGAAACGCCGCTGCATCATCGCGTATGGATCATGGTGTAGGCCTCGCGCGGGTCACGATCGTCAAGCGCCATGGGATCAGAGCCCGAGCGCCTTCGCAAGCAGCGCGTCGCGGCCGTAGACGTCGTCGCGGAATTCCACGGTCCCGCCCTCGCCGATCCAGGCGGTGAGGTAGGCCAGGTGCACCGGCACCGGCGTCGCCAGCGCGACCCGCTTGGTCTGTCCGGAGGCGAGGATCTCGCCGATCCTGGACGGATCCTGGGCATCGCTCCGCAGCAGCGCCTCGGCCAGCTGGAAGGGCTTCTCCAACCGGATGCATCCGGAACTGAAGGCCCGCATGGAGCGGCGGAACAGCTCGCGTGCCGGGGTATCGTGCAGGTAGACGTCGAACTGGTTGGGGAACATGAACTTGACCCGGCCGAGGGCATTCTTCGGCCCCGGAAGCTGCCGCAGCCGGTACGGGAATCGCCCGGGCCCGAGCGACCGCCAGTCCACCGAGGCGGGGTCCACCGGTCCGCCCCCGGCAGCCAGCACCTGATAGCCGCCGGCTGCGAGATAGCCGGGATCCCTGCGGATCTTCGGCAGCAGGTCCTCGATGGCGATCTTGCGCGGCACCGTCCAGTCCGGGTTGAATTCCAGGTAGCGGATCCGGTCGCTGAACACCGGGGTCTCGCGGAACTGCCGGCCGACGACCACGCGCATCGACAGCCGGGTGGTGCCCTGCACGACGTAGTCGAGCTCGAAGCCGGCCATGTTGACGAACACGTGGTCGTCGCCGAGATCGTCCGGCATCCAGCGGAACCGCTCCATGCTCAGCACCACCTGCCGGATTCGTGCGTCGACCGGGACGTTGAGCGCGGCGACGGTGCGGCGGCCGAGCACGCCGTCGGCGTCCAGGCCGTGGCGCCGCTGGAACGCCCGCACCGCGACCTCGAGCGTCGGGTCGTAGAGGTCGGACCCGGCTACGGGCGGGGTGTACTCCCGGGTTGCAGCGAGCCGGCTCCGGACGGCCGTGACCCGCGGGTCGGCGGCGCCGGGCTTGAGCGACTCGCCGGCTGGCACGCCGGTCCAGCCGCCGGCCTCGGCGAGCGCCCGATACTCGGACAGCAGCCGCCGCAGCCGGCGGTAGACGGGATTGCCGGGGGCCAGGTCGGCGATCGTGCGGGCCGGCTCCGGCGCGTCGGCGACGGTGGCCAGCAGGTACGGCCCGTCCACCGTACGGCGGTACACGAAGAGCGCCGGGTCCGCCTTGCGCGGCGCCACCCGCCCGGCCTGCAGGTCGGTCAGGTAGGCCAGCAGCACGCCGGTCACCGCATGATCGAGCGCCACCGCCGAGGCGGTCGCCGGTATCGGGTAATCCGACGGATCGAGACCCTCGCGCTCGGCGTTCTCGAGGATCTGGCGGACGATCAGGCCGCGCGCGGCCAGGGCCGGCGGGTCGCCCTCCTGCACCCACACCAGACCGGAACGGGACTCGTGAAAATCACGGACCACCTGGGCGTGGTCGGGATTCACCGCCTGCGCCGGCGATGCCGACAGCAGGAGCCCGAGCAGCACGGCGCCGCGAGCCGTCCACCGCGTCGCGACCTCGATCATGCGTGTTGGCTCCCATGCCGGTGGAACGGAAGCCATGATCGCCCGGGGCGGCCGGGTCGGTCAAAGTCGCGCCGCGGCGACCGGCTCCCCCCCCCCCCC